>JGI24721J44947_10001670_pt1 | contig 31738 bp, 29 predicted proteins | sample YelNatPaOPGAMG01_FD_44947 | JGI IMG/M metagenome (IMG submission 44947) | reverse complement strand
AACAATTAGTAAATTTGGGGATACGACCAATTCCTATTTCCAGCTGAGATGAGCTTCATAAAAACCTTATTTGGTTACAAAGATATGATTGAAATTATTGAAGATAAATATTATGACAATAATATATAATTAAGCGGCTTATATATAGGAAAAAAAAAGAAAACGAGCCTTGCCGGGCTCGTAATAAGAGGCGGCGGCGGGGTTTGTTGAGCGCAGCGAAATCCCGCGGGAAACCCGTGATCAGGGTCTTGCCGACCCTTGCCCTGGCGTCCCTCGATGGGGCGCCCATTGGCGGAAATGAAAACGAGCCTTGCCGGGCTCGTAATAAGAGGCGGCGGCGGGGTTTGTTGAGCGCAGCGAAATCCCGCGGGAAACCCGTGATCGGGGTTTTGCAGACCCTTGCCCTGTCGTGCCTCGATGGGGCGCCCATTGGCGGAAAAGAAAACGAGCCTTGCCGGGCTCGTAATAAGAGGCGACGACGGGATTTGAACCCGTGATCAGGGTTTTGCAGACCCTTGCCTTACCACTTGGCCACGTCGCCGGGTTAAAATTCGGCTGACGTCACTTGGCGATCATTTACCGCATGCCATCAGCCTTTTCCATCTGAGCGGGCGATGGGACTCGAACCCACGACCTTCTCCTTGGCAAGGAGACGTTCTACCACCTGAACCACGCCCGCAAATTGCCGCCGCAGATGTAGGGGTTTGAGAACCCCCGGGGAGACCAATCCCCTCTTATCCATTCACCCTCTCCGCTCTGGAGAGGTTTTTATTTTCGAACAGCAACGATGAGATTATAACGTCTGTTGTGTACATCGTCAACCCGAAAGAATAGAGGGTGTTGAAAAACAAGTCCAGAATTGACCTGTCGGCCGGAATGTGCTCCGATGGAGCGGTTTTATCAACCTCTTCATCAATCGGATAAACTCGCCCTCGATCCCCTTGAAAAATAGAACGAATGTGCTATAATGGATGAAAATGCTACGGGGAAGGAATCCATGAACAGAGCACAGGCAGCAGTTTTTCCGGCGGCGCTCCTTGGCAGCCTGGTGGTGGCCTGCCTGGGTTGGATGGCCGCGGCCAACCTGGTGAATGTGCCCGCCCTCCAACCGGTGGTGGCATTCGCCCAGTCGGGCCCAAGCCAGGCGCAGATGGAAACCGCCCCCTCGGCGGCCAATGAGGATAGGGCCGCCGCCGATTCGATCGCCGCCTGCCCCCTCAGCGCGCGCTACCCAGAGGAGGTGCGCCGCTGGTGCGACCTGATCACCGCTAACGCCCGGCAGAACGGCCTGGATCCCAATCTGGTAGCCGCGGTGATCCTTCAGGAAAGCGGCGGCCATCCCGATGCTTACTCGAAGAGCGGGGCGGTCGGTTTGATGCAGGTCATGCCGCGCGACGGTCTGGCGGCTGGTTTCATCTGCCCAAACGGCCCCTGCTTCGCCTCGCGGCCGACCATCGATGAGCTGATGGATCCAGCGTACAACGTTGCCTATGGTACGCGTATGCTGGCTGGCCTGATCGGCAAATACGGCGACCTGCGCGAGGCCTTGCGCTATTACGGGCCAAAAGACATGGGTTATGATTACGCCGATCTGATCCTTAAGATATTCGAAGCTTACCAATAACAGCCCAGATCAGGGCGGTTAGGACCGATGGGGTGGATCGAGCGGCTGCCCGACCACCCGAGAGAATGATTTGGGTGATGATCGAATCATACCATTGGATGATTGCAGCCGTTTGAGAAAATTTTTACACTTAATGTTGGTGAGATACGTTTACTGGCGTTATATCGTTACCGAAAGGATACCCGTATGAAGAAAATCTTAAGTGTGGTGGGGTTGATTTTGATCCTGTCTGTGGCCCTGGCCGCCTGTGGCGGCGGCGGTAGCAGCTCGAGCGGTTCTACCACCATCAGCGCGACCATGACCGATTTCAAATTCGACCCGAACTCCTGGACCGTCCCGGCCAACACATCGATCACCCTCCAGTTGAAAAACAACGGCTCAGTCGAGCATACCTGGGTGCTCGTCAACAAATTCATCACTCCTCCTTTCACCAGTGCGGATGATTCGGACATTCTCTTTTCCGCCAAGGTTGAGCCTGGCCAATCGTCAACCGTAACCTTTACCTCGCCATCCACGCCGGGCACTTACGAGGTTGTCTGCGACATTCCCGGCCATCTGGAAGCCGGCATGGACGGGCAACTGATCGTCAAGTAATCACGATCGGTCTCGCCGAGAAGAGGGTCAAAAAACACCGCGGCAGATCCGCCTGCCGCGGTTCATATTTTTAGATCTCTGCCCGTGTTCATAAACGTGCTTGACAAATATGGTATAATGCAAGCGATGTCAAGCGGGGGAAAAGACAACAGAATATTCTAATAATTCGAAAAAATGCCTCTTGACCAATGGTGAGGTATTTGTTATAATCACGTATTGCGTCCTGTTAGAGACGCAGGACGCCGGTTTTGTTTGTTCACTTTCGGCCATGTTTGCGAATTTAGGAGAACCTCATGGCTTCTGATTTCCCTATCAAGAATTACGCGCGTATCCCCGTCACCTTACCTCTGCCCAAGCTNATCGAAGTCCAGCTCGATTCTTTCAATCGAATGAAGAAGGAGGGTCTCGCCGACCTGTTCGACGAAATCTCTCCGATCGAATCCTATAATAAGGGGATGAAGCTGTACTTCCCCGGCCGCAGCCCAGAAGCGCAGCAATGGGGGTTGACTTATTGGTTCGATGAACCAAAGCACTCCATAGAAGAATGCGTAGAGCGAGACCTCACCTACGCCTGTCCGCTGTACGTTTCGGTTCTGCTGGCTGGCCCGGATATCCCTGAGCCGATTAAACAGGATATCTTCCTCGGCGATTTCCCTGAGATGACCGAGAAGGGGACTTTCATCATCAACGGCACCGAGCGCGTGGTCGTTTCCCAGTTAATCCGCTCGCCCGGCGTTTATTTCGAGGCGCCCATCGATCGCTCCACCGGCCGCCCGCTGGCCATGGCCAAGCTGATCCCGGATCGCGGCGCGTGGATGGAATTCGAGACCCGCAAGAATGATTACATCATCCTCAAGTTCAACCGCAAGCGCACGGTGCCCATTACCGTCTTCCTGCGCGCCCTGGCTGCAGTCAGCGATGGCCTGCCCGATTCCCCTCTCCATGANGGCAGCGACGAAGACCTGCTGGCCCTTTTCCAGGACGTGGATAACAACCCCGACCGCATGTTCATCGCTTCTTCCTTGCGACAGGAGCCGANCTGGAATCCGAATGGCCATCAGACCATCGCTGAAGCGGCCCTGCTGGAGTTCTTCAAGCGCATGCGCCCCGGCGATCCGGCCACGCTCGAAAACGCGCGCCAGTTCCTTGAAGAACAGCTCTTCGACCAACGGCACTACGATTTGGAGCGCGTCGGCCGCTATAAGCTTAACCAGAAGCTGGACCTTTCGGAGAAAATCCCCGTTGAGCACCGCACTGTCACCAAGTGGGATATCGTCCGCCTGGTTCGGCGCATGATTCAGATCAACAACGGTATCGAGCCGCCGGATGACATCGACCACCTTGGCAATCGGCGCGTCAAGACCGTCGGCGAGCTGATCCAGAACAAGCTGCGCATCGGTTTGCGCCGCATGGAACGCGTCATCAAAGAGCGCATGTCCATTCGCGATCAGGATCAAATCTCGCCTGTCAGCCTGATCAACATCCGCCCGGTGGTGGCCGCCCTGCGCGAATTCTTCGGCTCTAGCCAGCTATCCCAGTTCATGGAGCAGACCAACCCGCTGGCCGAGCTGCGCCACAAACGCACGCTCTCGGCTCTCGGCCCCGGCGGATTGCGCCGTGAGCGCGCCGGCTTCGACGTGCGCGATGTGCACCATTCGCACTACGGCCGCATCTGCCCTATCGAAACCCCGGAAGGCCCCAACATCGGCCTCATCGGNCGCCTGGCATCCTTCGCGCGGGTGAACGAGTACGGCTTCATCGAGACGCCGTACCGCCGGGTGATCAAAAACCTGCCTGCAACCGATGCCCGCCTGGTTGGACGCCATTTGCGCGAGGATGTCATCCACCCCACTACCGGTGAGAGAATCGCGAGCAAGGGGGATCTGGTCACCAAAGAGATGGCCAAAGCCATCTCAAAGGCCATCAATGGCCTGGTGGCCGTGGTGCCCTTCGTCTCCGATGAGTTCGAGTATCTCTCCGCCGACGCGGAGGACAAGTTCGTCATCGCTCAGGCCAACGCAGCCTTGAATGAGTATCGTGAATTCGAAATCGAGCGCGTCTCCTGCCGCTACCATTCCGGCTTCGTAATCAGCACGCCGGAGAACATCAATTATATGGACGTCGCTCCTCATCAGATTGTGGGCATCAGTGCTGCGCTGATCCCCTTCCTGGAGCACGATGACGCCAACCGCGCCTTGATGGGCTCGAATATGCAGGCGCAGGCCGTCCCGCTGGTCAATCCGGATGTGCCCATTGTCTCCACCGGTATGGAGTACCACGCAGCCATCGATTCCTGGCAGGTCGTCCTGGCCCAGGAGGAGGGTGAAGTGCTCTCCGTGACCGGCAAGCAGATCGTGGTGCGCGATACATCGAACCAGCTTCACACGTACAACCTGCGCAAGTACCAGCGTTCCAACCAAAGCACCTGTATCGATCAGCGCCCGGCAGTGGTTAAAGGCCAGCACGTGAAGCCTGGCACTGTCCTCGCCGATTCGTCATCCACGGTGGGCGGCGAGCTGGCGCTGGGCCAGAATGTGGTCGTGGCCTTCCTCTCCTGGGAGGGCGGCAACTTCGAGGACGCTATCCTGATCTCCGAACGGCTGGTGCAGGAAGACCGCTTCACCTCGGTGCACATCGAGAAATATGAGGTTGAAGCGCGCGACACCAAGCTTGGCCCTGAAGAGATCACCCGCGATATCCCCAACGTGGGTGAGGATGCGATCAAAGACCTGGATGAGCGCGGCATCATCCGTATCGGCGCGGAGGTCGGACCCAATGATATCCTGGTCGGCAAGATCACGCCCAAGGGTGAGAAAGAGCTCACCCCGGAGGAACGCCTGCTGCGCGCTATCTTCGGTGAAAAGTCTCGCGATGTGAAAGATACTTCACTGCGCATGCCTCACGGCGAGCGCGGCAAGGTCGTGGATGTGAAGGTGTTCACCCGCGAAGATAACACCGACCTGGCCGCTGGCGTGGACATGATGGTGCGCGTCTCGGTGGCCCAGCGGCGCAAAATCACCGCCGGGGACAAGATGGCCGGCCGCCACGGGAACAAGGGTGTGGTTTCTAAAGTCGTCCCCGTGGAGGATATGCCCTTCCTGCCGGATGGCACGCCGGTGGATATCATCCTAAACCCGTTGGGAGTGCCGGGCCGCATGAACATCGGCCAGGTGCTTGAAACCCACCTAGGTTGGGCTGCCAGTCGCCTGGGCTTTCGCGCGTTAACCCCTGTATTCGATGGCGCCAACGAGGCCGAGATCGAGGCCGAGCTGGCGCGCGCCTGGATGATCGATCAGGCCTGGGATGAGACTGCCGAGAAAGCCTGGGAATGGATCCATACGGTGGACTATTCCCCCGAGAACATCCGTGACGATGACGAAGTGCGCCTGCTGTACCTGGAACAATGGCTGGGCGAGCGCGGCTACGATGTCTACCGCATCACCTCCGAACCGGTTTACGCCCGCCGCGCCACTGTGCGGGAATGGCTGCGTGATCACGAATTCGATCCCGATAAAATCCTTCATTTTGAAGACGACGACCTGCCATTGAGCGAAGTCCCCGCCCAGGATAAGCGCGCGGTGGAAGCCTGCCTGCGCCTGTGGATCCACACACTCACCGGTGAGGACGTCCACCAGCTCCCCTCTGAGGCGCTTTACGAGAAAGCTCAGCAGGTTATGAAGGAAACCTACCAGCCAATACCCACCCTGGGCAAGCAGGTTCTGCGCGACGGCAAGACTGGCGAACCTTACGACCAGCCGGTGACCGTCGGCATGATGACCATGCTTAAACTGCACCACCTGGTAGAGGACAAAGTGCATGCCCGCTCCACCGGCCCGTATAGTCTGGTGACCCAGCAACCGCTGGGTGGCAAAGCCCAATTCGGCGGCCAGCGCTTTGGCGAAATGGAAGTCTGGGCTCTGGAGGCCTACGGTGCCGCGAACACCCTGCAAGAAATGCTCACGGTCAAATCCGATGATGTCCAGGGGCGTGTCAGCACCTACGAGGCCATCGTTAAGGGTGAGCCAATCGAGGAACCCAGTATCCCGGCCTCCTTCCGCGTGCTGGTAAAGGAATTGCAAAGCCTCGGTTTGGCCGTGGAAGCGGTCATGGATAACGGCGAAGTCATCCGCTTTGGCAAAGACGAGGAGCGCGTACGCCCGCCAAAGCTGGAGACCGGCCTGCTCGAGTTGGGTCAGGATTTGAGTCAAATATGATCGCGGTCATAAATTTCTTGACACCCCCATGGGGCTATGGTAAAATCACTGCCCGTTGCCTTAAAATGGGGCTGATGATTGCTCAGCCCTGAGGAAGTGAGATTTCAAGTGAGGCCATCGTCATCGTTTATGATGGCCTCACTTAATGAGATGAGCAACTTAGACGCAGCGAACAGTTCGCCGCAGGAAACGATTGGAGGCAAGTGTGCCAACTATCAATCAGTTGATTCGCAAGGGCCGCCAGAGCAAGAAGGTTAAGAGCAAAGCGCCTGCCTTGCTGTATACGTTCAACTCGGTGAAGGCCCGCCGTGTGCGCCAGGAAAAAGGCGCCCCGCAGAAACGTGGTGTCTGCACCGTGGTGCGTACCATGACGCCCAAGAAGCCCAATTCGGCCTTGCGCAAGATTGCCCGTGTGCGCCTGACCAATGGCATCGAGGTGACTGCATATATCCCCGGTGAAGGCCACCAGTTGCAGGAGCACTCGGTTGTNCTGGTGCGCGGCGGCCGCGTCAAGGATCTGCCGGGTGTGCGCTACCACATCATTCGCGGCACGCTGGACACTACCGGCGTGGCCAAGCGCGCTCAGGGGCGCTCCAAATACGGCGCCAAACGGCCGAAGTAGTCATCCACCTTCTGGCGAACCGACTGATTGAATCTTGATTCGAGCAATAGGATGGAGAAGGATTAAGCATGCGACGCGCAAAACCCGAGAAGCGTGAGATTCCGCCTGATGTCCGGTTCAATAATGTGTATGTGCAGTCTCTTATCAACCGCGTCATGCGACGCGGTAAGAAGAGCACGGCCACCCGTCTGGTCTACGGCGCGTTGAATCGCATCCAGGAGCAGGCCAATAAGAACCCCGTTGAAATCCTTGAGCAGGCTTTGAAAAACGTCGGCCCGATCATGGAAGTCCGCCCGCGACGCGTGGGCGGCGCAACCTATCAGGTGCCCATGGAAGTCTCCGCCGCACGCCGGTCTACTCTGGCCATGCGCTGGTTAATCGAAGCGGCCAAGGCCCGCTCGGGCAAATCCTTCCCGGAGAAACTTGCCGCTGAATTGCTCGACGCTGCCAATAACCAAGGTGCAGCGGTGCGCAAGCGCGAAGAGACCCATAAGATGGCCGAGGCCAACCGCGCCTTCTCTCATTATCGCGTATAGGCTGCGCAAGTCTTAATCAGGCAGTAAAGGTGTTGGATGTCCCGTAGTCACCCGCTGGAACGATACCGAAACATTGGCATCATCGCCCATATAGACGCCGGTAAAACCACTACGACCGAGCGGATCTTGTTCTATACCGGTAAGACCTACCGCATCGGCTCGGTCGATGAGGGGACTACGGTCACCGATTGGATGATTCAGGAACGAGAGCGGGGAATCACCATCGTTTCTGCGGCCGTATCGGCCGAGTGGAAGGGCTATCAGATCAATATCATCGATACACCCGGCCACATCGACTTCACCGCCGAGGTGCAGCGTTCGCTGCGCGTGTTGGACGGCGGTGTGGTTGTTTTCGACGCCGTCCAGGGCGTCGAACCGCAGAGCGAGACCGTGTGGCGTCAGGCCGATCGTTATGGCGTGCCGCGCATCTGTTTCGTCAATAAGATGGATCGCGTCGGCGCCTCGTATGAGTACACCATCGACACCATCCGCCAACGCCTGGGCGCCAATCCCATCCCCATGCAGCTTCCCATCGGCAGCGAGGCCAATTTCCGGGGCGTCGTGGACCTGCTCAGCCAAAAAGCCATCTATTGGGAGGATGACCTGGGCAAAGAACCGCGCCTGGCCGAGATACCCGAAGACCTCGCAGCCACAGCCGCCGAGCAGCGCAACAACCTGATCGAGCGCATCGCCGAGCTGGATGATGATCTCACGATCAAATACTTGGAAGGCGAGGTCATCAGTGTCGAAGAGTTAAAAGCGGCCCTGCGCAAAGCCGTGATCGCCAACCGCGCCACGCCAGTCTTTTGTGGCAGCGCCTTGCGCAACAAGGGCGTTCAGCCAGTCCTGGATGCGGTCATCGATTATCTGCCTTCCCCTGCCGACATCCCGCCGGTGCGCGGCGTGAATCCCGAGACTGGCCAGGAGGTCATCCGCGAAGCGGACGATGATGCGCCTTTGAGCGCGCTGGTCTTTAAAATTGTCACCGATCCCTACGTCGGCCGTCTGGCATATTTCCGCGTGTATTCCGGCAAGATCACCCAGGGGGAGATGGTGTACAACTCGGTGAAGGGGAAGCGCGAACGCATCGGTCGGTTGTTGCGTATGTACGCCGACCGACGGGAGGACATCAGCGCAGTTTTGGCCGGCGACATCGGGGCAGTGCTGGGCTTGAAGGATACTTTTACCGGCGACACATTATGCGACCCGGCTCACCCGATCATCCTCGAAAGCATCACCTTCCCCGAACCGGTCATTTCAGTGGCTATCGAGCCCAAGACTATGGCCGACCAGGATCGTTTGAACGACGCTGCGCAAACTCTCCGAAGAGGATCCCACCTTCCGGGTGCGCACCGACGAAAATACTGCCCAGACCCTTATCTCGGGGATGGGTGAGCTCCACCTGGACGTATTGATCGACCGAATGCTGCGTGAGTTTCACGTGCAGGCGAACGTCGGTAAACCGCGTGTGGCTTACCGCGAGACCATCACCCGCCCCATACCTAGAGTCGAATACCGTTACGTCAAGCAAACCGGCGGCCACGGCCAGTATGGGCATGTGATCCTGTCCATTGAGCCGACTGAGCGCGGCACTGGAATACAATTTGAAGATAAAGTGGTGGGCGGTGCCATCCCGCGTGAGTTTATCCCTGCCGTCGAAAAAGGCGTGCGTGAGGCTGCCGAAAGCGGCCCTCTGGCCGGTTACGCCATGACGGACATTAAGATCACCCTCCTGGACGGCTCTTACCATGAAGTCGATTCCAGCGATATGGCTTTTAAGATGGCCGGATATATGGCCTTCAAAGAGGGTGTGCAGCGCGGTAATCCGGTGTTGCTCGAGCCGATCATGAAGCTGGAAGTGGTCGTGCCTGAGGAATTCCTGGGAGATGTGTTGGGCCAGCTCACCAGCCGACGAGGCGAAATCCTGGGGATGGAGGTGCGCCCCGGCAACGCGCAAGCGATTCGCGCCCTCGTGCCAATGGCCGAAATGTTCGGCTACGCCACCGAATTACGCTCCGCCACCCAGGGTCGCGGCGTGTTTACCATGGAGTTCGATCATTATGCGCCGGTCTCTGAAACCGTCGCGCAAAAAGTATTAAATTTATAATTCCAGGATAGTCGAAACCATTTTCAGAAATACTTGTAAGGAGAAATGGATTTATGGCTAAGCAGAAGTTCGTACGGACGAAGCCGCATCTGAACGTGGGGACGATGGGACACATCGACCACGGGAAGACGACCCTGACGGCGGCGATCACCAAGGTCTGCCAGTTGATGGGGACGGCGCAGTACCGGCCGTACGAATCGATCGACAATGCGCCGGAGGAGAAGGCGCGCGGGATCACGATCAACATCGCGCACGTGGAGTACGAGACCGCCAAGCGGCACTACGCGCACGTGGACATGCCCGGGCACCGGGACTACATCAAGAACATGATCACCGGGGCGGCGCAGGTGGACGGGGCGATCCTGGTGGTGGCGGCGCCGGATGGACCGATGCCGCAGACGAGGGAGCACGTGCTGCTGGCGCACCAGGTGGAGGTGCCGAGCATCGTGGTGTACCTGAACAAGATCGACCAGATGAATGATCCGGAGCTGCTGGAGCTGGTGGAGCTGGAGCTGCGGGAGATGCTGACGAGCTACGGTTTTCCCGGGGACACCACCCCGATCGTGCGCGGCAGTGCGCTCCAGGCGCTGGAAAGCACATCCACGGACCCGAATGCGCCGGAGTATGCCTCGATCCGCGAGCTGCTGCGGGTGCTTGATGAGTACATTCCGGAGCCGGTGCGGGCGGTGGACAAGCCGTTCATGATGCCGATCGAGGACGTGTTCTCGATCAAGGGGCGCGGGACGGTGGTGACCGGACGCATCGAGCGCGGGAAGGTGAAGGTGGGGGACCCGGTGGAGATCGTTGGGTTGCGGGAGAAGAGCCTCAGCTCGGTGGTGACCGGTGTGGAGATGTTCCACAAGACGCTGGACGAGGGCATCGCCGGGGACAATGTCGGCATCCTGCTGCGCGGCATCGAGCGGACGGACGTGGAGCGTGGGCAGGTGGTGGCTCAGCCGGGGAGCATCATGCCGCACAAGCGTTTCCTGAGCCGGGTGTACGTGCTGAAGAAGGAGGAGGGGGGCCGGCACAAGGCGTTCTTCTCGGGCTACCGGCCGCAGTTCTACATCCGTACGATGGATGTAACCGGGACGATCAAGCTGCCGGAAGGCGTGGAGATGGTAATGCCGGGCGATAACGTGGACATGGAAGTGGAGCTGATCGTGCCGGTGGCGCTGGAGCAGGGTTCCCGATTTGCCATTCGCGAGGGTGGTCTGACGGTTGGCGCCGGTACGATCACCAAGATCTTGGACTAGGAGCAAAGGAGCGGTTAGGGTCTGCAAAACGGGCTCTGCCGAGGCGAGAAATTTATGGCAACGAAGAAGAAAGACATCCGGCCGGTGATTACCTTAGCTTGCACCGAGTGTAAGGAACGCAACTACACTACGGAGAAGAACCGCCGCAACGATCCCGGCCGCCTGGAACTGAACAAATACTGTCCTCGCTGTCGCAAGCACACCTTGCACCGCGAGACCAAGTAGTCTGGATTGGAGCGATGGGCCATGAACCCATCGCAATCACAGGCCAGTAGCTCAATTTGGCAGAGCGCCTGTCTCCAAAACAGGAGGTTGTGGGTTCGATTCCTGCCTGGCCTGCCTGAGGAACTGGCGACGCCGTCCATCGAGGCGGCGTTTTGACCGTAGGCGGAGGAGAGATCAGTGGCTGAGCGAGCTGAAAAGCGTAGAGAACCGAATGCCATCCAGCGCTATTTCCGTGAAACGATCGGAGAGCTGCGCAAGGTAACCTGGCCGACGCCGCAGGAGGCCTGGAACATGACCAAGGTCGTCCTGCTGGTGATGCTTGCCACCAGCCTGTTTTTGGGTTTGCTGGATTACGCGTTCTCCTGGCTCGTCACCCATTTGTTGACCTGATCCACGCAAGTCTTCTTATCGGGATGGAAGGTTGGATACTTTGATGGAAATGAACGATATGGACGACATCTTCGAGCCGGAGGAACCCGAAGAGGAGAAAGACCTCGCTTCGGAAGCTCAGGGTTCGTCGTCATTCTTGCAGCCGCCCACCTCACCGGAGCCTGGTTTTCAGGCTGAGACGACCGACGAAGGGGCGGCCGCCGCTCAACCAGGCGAAGCCCCTGATTTTGAGGCGCTGCCCGAAGGCGCCGCAAGCGATCAACGCGCCTGGTATGTGGTGCACTGCTATTCCGGATATGAAAATAAAGTGCGCCACAACCTGGAGCAGCGCATCGAGACCATGGGCATGAAAGACAAGATCTTTGACGTAGTGATCCCCACCCAGGAGGAGATCGAAGTCAAGGATGGAAAACGGCGCACGGTCGAACGGCACGTGTTCCCCGGCTATGTTCTGGTGAACATGATCCTCACCGAGGAATCCTGGTACGTGGTGCGCAATACGCCAGGGGTGACCGGTTTTGTGGGCATGGGCAACACGCCCACTCCCCTGCGCCCCGAGGAAGTAGCTCAGATTCTCAAGCGCATGGAGGCCGAAGCTCCGCATATCAAAGTCACCTTCAAGATCGGCGAGCGGGTGCGCATCGTGGATGGACCGTTCAACGATTTCCGCGGCACGGTGGCGGAGATCGATATGGAGCGTTCTAAAGTCCGTGTGATGGTGAATTTCTTCGGCCGTGAGACGCCGGTCGAGCTGGATTTCTTGCAAGTGGAGAAAGCATAATCCGGGCATCCCTGGGATGCCCGGGTGGGAGGGCGCTGGCGAGCTCCCGTTAATACCACAAAGGAGAGTCAATCGTGGCAAAGAAACTCAAGACAGTCGTTCGTTTGCAGATCATGGCTGGCAAAGCCAACCCTGCGCCGCCGATCGGCCCGGCCTTGGCCGGCCACGGCATCAACATCATGGCCTTTTGCAAGGAGTACAACGCCCGCACGCAGAATCGCGTCGGTGAGATCATCCCGGCTGAAATCAGCGTGTATACGGATGGGTCGTTCACCTTCGTTCTGAAATCGCCGCCGGCCCCAGTTTTGCTGCGCAAAGCCGCCGGGATCGAGAAGGGTTCTGCCCAGCCGAATCGCGAGAAGGTGGGCAAGGTCACCCGCGCCCAGATTCGCGAGATCGCCGAGATCAAAATGAAGGACATGAACGCCAACGATCTGGAAGCGGCCATGCGCCAGATCGAGGGCACCGCCCGCAACATGGGCATCACGGTGGTAGACTGACATCCGGTGGGAGGGCCGGCGACGGCCCGCTGGCACCACGAAGGAGAAACCATGGCAAAACACGGAAAGAAATACCTGGCGGCTGCAGCCAAGGTGGAAAATAACCGGTATTACGAGCCGCGCCAGGCGCTGGCTCTGGTAAAGGAAACAGCGACCACGAATTTCGACAGCACCGTCGAGGTGCACATGCGTATGGGCCTCGACCCGCGCCAGGCCGATCAGCAGGTGCGTGATGTGGTCGTACTGCCGCACGGCCTCGGCAAGACGGTGCGGGTGCTGGTCTTTGCCCAGGGCGAAGGAGCTGCGATCGCCCAGCAGGCTGGGGCGGACTTCATCGCCGATTCGGATGAGATGATCAACAAGATCCAGGCTGGCTGGACCGATTTCGATGTGGCCATCGCCACCCCGGACATGATGGGCAAGGTCGGACGACTGGGCCGCGTTTTAGGCCCGCGCGGACTGATGCCCAATCCCAAGGCGGGCACTGTCGTCCCGGCGGAGGATCTGCCGCGGGTGATCCGCGAAGCCAAGGCTGGCCGGGTGGAATTCCGCCTGGATAAGACCGCCAACCTGCACGTACCGATCGGCAAGGTCTCGTTCGATGTGGACAAGCTGTATCAGAATATGGCCGCGTTGATGGATGCGGTCAAGAAAGCCCGGCCGGCAGCCGCGAAAGGCACTTACCTCAGGCGCGTCACCGTGACCTCGACCATGGGGCCGGGGATCAAGGTGGATCCCAATCTGGCTCAGAGCATGACGGTGACCGACTGACATCAGATTGGGCGATGGGTTTCAATTGATGAAGTTGTCAATGAAACCGATCGGTAAAATTTAACAACTGAACGCCGGCTGTGTGTCGGCGCCATTCACCGTAGACCGCCGGAGCCGCTCGCGTGGCTTAATCTCCTGCCGAGGTGAAGACCAGATGGCCCATTGGGCCCGCCCGTATTTGTGCGGGAAAAAGAGTCTTTGCCTGGCAGGTTGCCGGGCAAGGACTTTTATTTTAACAGCGAAAGGAGGTGAGAAACCGTTGGCCTTTACCAGAAAGCAGAAAGAAGAAATGGTCTCCCGCTATGAGGACTGGTTGAAACGCAGCCAGGCGGTATTCCTGCTGGAATACCAGGGGATGACGATGAAAGACATGGACGAGCTGCGCCGTAAGGTGCGCGAAAGCGGCGGGGAGTTCCACATCGTGAAGAACACCTTGCTGGGCCTGGCCATGGATAAGGTCGGTCTGCCGCGCCAGCCAGCTTTTCTGGAGAGCAGCACCGTGGCAGGCTTTGCCTTCCAGGACGCCCCTGCCTTGGCGAAAGCGTTGAGCGACGCCGCGAAAAACTCGGAGATCCTCAAAATCAAAGGCGGCTATCTGGAGAAGCAGGCTATCTCAGTCGAAGAGGTCAAGGCNCTGGCTGAGCTGCCGCCGCTGCCGGTCATGCGCGCCCGCCTGCTGGGTCTGCTCCTGACCCCCGCCAGCCAGCTTGCCCGCACCCTGGCCGAACCGGCTCGTGCAGTGGCTGGAGTGCTCAAGGCGTACTCCGAAAAGGCTCCCGCGCCGGCGGCTGGTTGATCGGGCGATTTCGCCCGCCGGGTGACGAAGGGTATTCTATAGATTGCTAAATTTTAGTAAGGAGAAATCAAAATGGCTGATTTGGATAAAATCGTGGAACAGCTCAGCGGCCTGAGCGTGCTGGAAGCCGCCGANCTGGTGAAGAAGCTGGAAGAGAAGTGGGGCGTATCGGCCGCCGCGCCGGTGGCCGCGATGGCCGCTGCGCCGCTCGCCAGCGCCGCCCCGGCCGAAGCGGTCGAGGAGAAGACTGAGTTCGACGTGGTGTTGAAGGACGTGGGCCCCAAGAAGATCGAGGTCATCAAAGTCATCCGCCAGCTCACCAACCTGGGCCTGGTGGAAGCCAAGACCATGGCCGAGACAGCCGGCGCCAAGGTGCTTCAGGCGGTCGGGAAAGAGGCCGCCATGGATGCCAAGGCCAAGCTCGAGGCGGCTGGCGCCAGCGTCGAGGTGGTCTGATCCCTGCGCAATGGGACGCAAAAAGAGGGCCGGGTGCTCCCAGGCCCTCTTTTGGACGATTGCTGCCGTTCGGTCACCGCGCGAGGTTCACTTCCACACGCCTGGAGATTTCGAGCAAATGCTCCCAACCGTGCTCCAGCATGCGCCGCAGCATCCGGCGCGCTGTCCAGGTCTTTTGCCCGCGCTGAATGCGCTGGTTGAGCTCGGCTGCCGTCATCGCCTCCAGCCGGTTCAGGCTGATTTGCCACACTCGGGTGAGGGCAGCGGGCTGCACCTCGGGGAATAATTCGACCGCGCGGACGGCGTCGCGCAGACCATCCACCGATCCCAAAGCGGCGTTCAAATAACCGGCGTGCGAGGCGGCCACGTGCTCCAGGATACGGCTGATCGGCCGACCGCCGCTCGCGGGCCTGGCCAGCAACTGCTCCGGCGTGAGGCCGCGGGTCAGCCTGAGCAGATCGTCGTGCAGCCAGGCCAGGCGGTGAAGAAACACCCCCAGTTCATCGCGGCTGAGGGGCTGAAAGTCGGGGGCAAAACCCGGGTACGGATCGCCGTTGCCCAGCCAAGGACCCTCCATGACGTGTTCCGCGACGCGGGTGGTGATCTCTTTCTCCAGGTCGACCGTTTCCCCATGGCGGTTCAAGAAGCGCAGATAGGTGCGGATGGCTTCGGGAGCGGCGGCGATTGCGTCGGATGTGGTCGCACCCTGGGCGATGCATCCCAGCAGGTCCAGGACATGGGCCATGGTCTTTTGCTTGCGAGGCCCGGATTCGAGATATAGCGCGTATTCCGCCATGACATGAATCTCGGTTAACCACAATGGCGGCGCCCTGCGCTTAGCATCCCGTCAGACGCCGCGGGAGTATGGTTCGATCTCGAGCCACTTCCACTCGATGGAAGCCGGCCGATGACGGGTTCCCCGCCTCAGGCGGCGACTTCAGCCACCTTGCGGATGACCATCACCACCTTGCCCTGCACGCGCACCACGCTCGGATCGTCGATGTAGATCGGCTTCATGGTGGGGTTGGCGGGCTGCAGGCGCACGCGGTTGCCCTCCAGGTAGAAGTACTTCAAGGTGGTCTCATCGCGGTCGTCCAGCCATACAGCCACCATGTCGCCGTTGTTGGCCTGATTGACCGGCTTCATGATCACGATATCGCCGTCGTTGACCATGGCGTCGATCATGGACTCGCCCTGCACCTCGAGGGCGTAGAGGTCGTCGCCCTTTTCGCGGGCGGGCAGCAGGCTGCGGGCGACGTGGATGCTAGTTTCCGCGTCGAAGTAGTTGAAGTCGGAGGGCGGGACCGGCACCGGAGAGCCGGCCACGATGCGCCCGATGACCGGGATGCGCAGCATGTCGTTGATCGCTTCTACCGCCTGGCTGAAGCGCGCGGCGACCTGCTTGCGCCACGGAACGGGCCTCAACAGGCGGATGCCGCGTGAGATGTGGCTCTCGCGGGCGATCCAGCCATTCTTCTCGAGCTGGTCGAGGTAGTAGTTGACCACCGAGGTCGAGGTGATTCCGGTTTTCTCGCCGATCTCTCGAATGGAGGGTGGGTAGCCGAATTGGGCCTGGTAGTCTTCCAGGAATTCAAGGATTTTCTTGTGGCGCTCACTTAAACCGCCGGCTCGTCTTGGCATAGGTTTACTCCATGGTTACCGCTCATTTGTGCTAACATATTTATACACGAACATTCGTTCTGTGTCAAGCCCGAATATAATCATGATATGAATGTAAAGGCAATAATGTGACTAAATATAGAAATATCCCCCAAAAATGACGCCGGCCTATGCCCTCCCAGTGTGCACACCTTTATGAGATAATAGGCTTTGCCAGAAAATCAGCATAAGGAGAATGTGTGGAATTCCACAAGATCTGCGTCTTGGGCCTGGGATACATTGGATTGCCCACCGCCAGCACCTTCGCCACTCACGGCCTGGACGTGGTGGGTGTGGATGTCAATGCCGAGGTGGTCGCCAAGCTGAAAAACGGCGATCTGCACATCTATGAGCCCGGCCTGCGCACGCTGGTCCAGGCTGCTTTGCGCTCGGGTAAGCTCACCATCCAATCGCAGCCACAACCGGCGGACGCCTTCGTCATCGCCGTGCCCACGCCGTTTTACGAGGATAAACGCGCCGATCTGCGCGCGGTGATCTCGGCAGCCGAGGCGATCGTCCCGCACCTCCGCCGCGGGAATCTGGTCGTGCTGGAATCCACCTCCCCGCCGTTGACGACCAGCGGCATGGTGCGGCCAATCCTGGAAAAGTCCGGCCTCACAGCCGGGCAGGATTTCTATCTGGCGTATTCCCCGGAGCGGGTGCTGCCGGGACAGATTCTGCGCGAGTTGATCGATAATGCGCGCGTGATCGGCGGCGTAGACCGGGCTTCGGCCGAGGCCGGACGCGATTTGTACGCTACCTTCGTCCGCGGCGACATCTACCTGACCGACGCGACGACCGCCGAGATGGTCAAGCTGATGGAAAACACTTACCGCGACGTCAACATCGCCATCGCCAACGAATTCTCGCGCCTGGCAGACCGTTTCGGCGTGGACGTTTGGGAGGCGATCGAGCTGGCCAATCGCCACCCGCGCGTGCGCATCCTTCGGCCTGGGCCGGGGGTTGGCGGACACTGCATCAGCGTCGACCCCTGGTTCCTGGTGGAAGCGGCGCCCGATCTGGCGCGCCTGATCCGCGCCGCGCGCCAGGTCAACGACGCCCAGCCGGAGTTCGTGGTCGATCTGGTGCGGCGGGCTGCCGGCGACCTGCGCGGGAAGCGCATCGCCGCGCTTGGCCTGGCCTATAAGCCCGATGTGGACGATTTGCGCGAGAGTCCCGCCATCGCGGTGGCGNGGCGGCTGGTGGATGNAGGCGCGCAGGTGCTGGCGTACGAGCCCAACCGGCCTGAAGTGCGCATCCCCCCGCTGGACCTGGCGCCCAGCCTGGAGCAGGCCATCGCTCAGGCAGACCTGCTTCTTTTGCTGGTCGCGCATACGCCGTTCAAGGCGCTCGATCCCCGCCAGGTCGCCTCCATGACCTCCGCGCGCACCGCGGTGGACGCGGTCAACGTCTGGCCGCCGGCGGATTGGGAGGCAGCCGGATTCCGCCTGCACCGTCTGGGGGTGGGAGGTGACATGGCCCCGCTGCGTGTGCTGGTGATCTTCGGCACGCGGCCAGAGGCGGTTAAGATGGCGCCGGTCGTTCAGGAACTACGCCGGACGCCGGATGTGGAGACGCGCGTGTGCGTTACCGCCCAGCACCGTGAGATGCTCGACCAGGTGCTCAACCTATTCGCCATCCATCCGGATGTGGACCTTGATCTGATGCGCCCCAACCAGAGCCTGGCAGAGCTCAGCGCGGCGATCTTTACTCACCTGGATCCCGTGTTGGAGGCCGAGCGCCCCGATTGGATCCTGGTGCAGGGAGATACCACTACGGTGATGGCGGCCGCTCTGACCGCCTACTACCGGCACATCCGCGTGGGCCACGTCGAAGCTGGCCTGCGCACCGGCGACCGCTGGCAGCCCTTCCCGGAGGAGATCAACCGCCGGGTGGCAGGGGTGGTCGCCGACCTACACTTCGCGCCGACCGAATTGAACCGCCAGAACTTGCTGCGCGAAGGTGTGCCGGACGAGCGCATCGCCGTGACCGGCAATCCGGTCATCGACGCGCTGCGGCAGATTGCCGCGCAACCCGCCCCACCGGAAGTGGATGATATGCTGGCGCGCTGCGGTCTGTCCGATGGGGGCAGGCGCCTGGTGCTGGTCACCGCTCACCGGCGCGAGAACTTCGGCGCACCGCTGGAAAATATCTGCCTGGCGCTGCGCGATCTGGCGGAGGCTTACCGCGGTCAGGTGCAGTTGATCTACCCGGTGCACCTCAACCCCAATGTGCGCGAACCGGTCTATCGCATCCTGGACGGAGTGGAGGGCATCACCCTGACCGAGCCGCTGGATTATCTGCCTTTGATCCACCTGATGAAGCGCGCCACACTGGTGCTGACCGATTCGGGCGGCATCCAGGAGGAAGCGCCGGGGTTGGGCGTGCCCGCCCTGGTGATGCGCGCTGTGACCGAGCGGCCGGAGGGCGTCGCCGCCGGCGTTCTCAAACTGGTCGGCACCGACCGGGAGGTCATCTACCGCGAGGCCCGCCGTTTACTGGATGACGCCACCGCGCGCGCCGCCATGGCCCACGCGGCCAATCCCTTCGGCGATGGGCGCGCCGCTGAACGCATCGTGCGCGCCTTGCTGGCGTTCCACCTATAGAGAAATGTACCGCCGTGATTTCTATACCGCGCTGGTTTATGCTCGCCGCTGGCCGTTGCTCGGCCCGCTGGCGTATTATCTGCTGAAGCTGCTCGGCGCAGAGATCCCTCGCTCCGTCCCGATCGGGCCCGATTTTCTGCTCGAACACGGCGGGTTCGGCGTGGTGATCCATTCGAAAAGCCGCATCGGGGCGCGGGTGCGCATCTATCCCGGCGTGACCCTTGGACGGGCCGACATCTATTTGCCGGCTGAGCGCTCGCGCTTCGAAGGCATTGTCATCGAGGACGACGTCATTCTTTCGCCGGGATGCAAGGTTCTGTGCAAAGATGGCGTCTTACGCGTGGGACAAGGCACGGTGGTGGGAGCCAACGCAGTCCTGCTGGAGTCCACCGGTCCCTATGAGCTGTGGGCCGGCGTGCCGGCGGTGCGGGTGGGCGTCCGCCCACGCGAGGAGGGAGTGGGTGAGGCGCTCTCCGGCTGAACGCATCTGCCTTGTCCCCCGACTGAGCGGACTGGGCGGTATGGTCTCGTTTCAGCAGCGGCTCGCCGCCGGCCTGGCGGGGCGCGGTGTTGAGACGACCTTCGACCTGGCCGATCCACGGGCGGCTGCCGTGCTGGTCATCGGCGGCACACGCCAGATAGCGGCGCTCGTGCGCGCGCGCCGCCGCGGCGCCCGCATCGTCCAGCGTCTGGACGGGATGAACTGGCTGCACCGCCGCCAGCCAACGCCGCTGCGCGCGTGGCTGCGCGCGGAGAGCAGCAACTGGCTGCTGGCGGTCATCCGCGCGCGGTTGGCCGACCGCATCGTTTATCAATCCCGATTTTCGCAGGCCTGGTGGGAGAAAGTCCATGGAGCGGCCGGGGCGCCAGCCGCTGTGGTGTACAATGGCGTCGATCTGGCGTCATACTCGCCGGACGGCCCGCATGCCCGCCCGCAGGGCCGTTTCCGCGTCCTGCTGGTCGAAGGGCACCTGGGCGGATCCAACGTGAGCGGGCTGGAGAATGCCGTGGCTCTGGCTGAGGCGATTGAGCGCGATCACGGCCTACCGGTGGAGCTTTTCGTTGTGGGTCAGGTGCCCGCCGAGGTGCGCGCCCGCTGGGCGCGACTTCCGGCAGGGCGGGTCAACTGGGCTGGAGTGCGCAAACGCGAGGATATCCCCGAGACTGACCGCTCGGCCCACCTCCTATTCTCGGCGGACCTGAATGCCGCCTGCCCCAACTCGGTCATCGAGGCGCTGGCCTGCGGCTTGCCGGTGGCGGCGTTCGACACCGGCGCCCTGGGCGAAATGATCGCGGATGGCGCAGGTGAAGTGGTGCCCTACGGCGCTGATCACTGGAAGCTGGAGCCGCCGGACATCGCGGGGTTGGCCGCCGCCGCAGTCCGCATTCTCACCCACCAGGAGAGCTACCGGCCGGCGGCGCGAGCGCGGGCTGAGGCGGCTTTCGGGCTGGAGCGTATGTTGGACGGATATTTGGAGGCACTGCTGGGCTGAGCAGCCGAAACATGATGTCAGCGACGATCCCTTATCGACTGGCGGTGCAGCAACGCGTGCTGCCGCTTTATCGCGTACCCTTCTTCGATGCCCTGGCCGAGATTTGCCAGGGCGGGCTGGCGGTGCTGGCCGGCCAGCCGCGCACGGGTGAGGCCATCGAGCCGGCCGATGGGCTGAATGTGGCAAAACTCACAAGGACGAAAAATCTGCATTTCTTCGGCGGCGCGGCCTATTTGTTCTGGCAGCGCGGCGTCCTCGCCTGGCTGGATGCCTGGCAGCCGCACGCTCTGGTGCTGGAGGCGAACCCCCGCAACCTGAGCAATCCTCGCGCGGTGAGCTGGATGCACGCGCGCCGCCGGCCGGTCATCGGCTGGGGCCTGGGCGCCCCGGCCATCAGCGGAGCGGCTGCGGCGCTGCGCGCTGCCTTAAGGCGCCGCTATTTGGGCGGCTTCGACGTGCTAGTGGCTTACAGCCGGCGGGGAGCGGAAGAATTCTGCGCGCAGGGCTTTCCGCCCGAGCGCGTTTTCGTGGCCCCCAACGTGGTGGTCCCCCGGCCGGCCCGGCCGCCGGAGCGAGCTGTTGAAGTGCATTCGCCTGCAACCCTCCTTTTTGTGGGCCGGCTGCAGACGCGCAAGCGGGTCGACTTCCTGCTGCGGGCCTGCGCGGCGCTTCCCGCCGTGTTGCGCCCACGCCTGCGCATCGTGGGCGACGGCCCGGCAAGGCCCGACCTCGAAAAGCTGGCCCGTGAAGTGTATCCCCGCGCCGAGTTCGTCGGCGCATTGCACGGCCCGGAGCTGGATGCTCAGTTCGATGCGGCCGACCTGTTCGTCCTTCCCGGTACGGGCGGGCTGGCCGTGCAGCAGGCCATGGCCCATGCATTGCCGGTAGTGGCCGCCGAGGCGGATGGCACCCAGGAGGATTTGGTTCGTCCGGCCAATGGCTGGCGCGTCCCGCCGGGCGACCCTGAGGCGCTCACCGCCGTACTCCGCCAGGCGCTGAGCGATCCTGCCCGCCTGCGGCAGATGGGGCGGGAATCCTACCGCATCGTGGCAGAGGAGGCTAACCTGGAAACCATGGTGGCTGCCTTCGCTGATGCGATCAAAGCGGCCGTCAGGTCGTTAGGGTGAGATTGAATTCATGAAAGCGATGCCTGCCGGCTTCAGGCTGGCAATGGAGTGGTGATGAAGCAGAGGCGTGTTCCGGCGTTGATGCCGGTTCGCAGAAAGAGGCGCCGCCAGCCGCTACGTCTGGCGGACGTGATCCGCCTGCGCTTGCGTGGTCGCTCCTATCCCCGTCAGGTGGCGGTGATCATCAACCCCGCCGCAGGCGGTGACCGGCCGATTCTGAAGACGATCAATAAGGTCTTTCAAGAAGCCCAGGTCGGGTGGGAGGCGTTCATCACCCACCAGCCGGGCGACGCGCGCCGCCTGGCCGAGGGCGCGGCGAAGGCGGGTGTGGATGCGGTCGTGGTGTATGGAGGAGACGGCACAGTCAGTGAAGCGGCGAGCGGATTGGTGGGCACCGGCGTGCCGCTGGGCGTCCTGCCGGGCGGCACATCCAACATCATGTCGGCGGCCTTCGGCATCCCCCGCGATTTGACCGCCGCCTGCCGCCTGGTCGCCTCGCGCGATGCGCCCATCCACGTGATGGACATCGTGCGCATCGGCGAACGTTACTTCCTGCAGATGGCCGGCATCGGCCTGGAGGCCAAGCTGATCGAAGGGGCCAGCCGTGAGCTGAAAGATCGGTTTGGCATGCTGGCCTATGGGCTGGCCGCGCTGGCCGCGCTCGGCGACCCGCCTCTGGCGCACTACCATTTGGAGCTGGACGGACAGATGGCCGAGGTGCAGGGCGTGAGCTGCCTGGTGGCCAATGGCTCGAACCTGGGCATCACCGCCCTGGGGACGAGCGATGGTCTGTTGGATGTCTTCGTGCTGCGCAAGGTGGATCTCATATCCATCATCTCCGCCGCGCGCATCGTCCTGTCTGGGGAAAACAGCCAGGCGGTGCCGCACTTTCGCGCCCGTCGCGTGACCGTCGAGGCCGATCCGCCACAGACCGTTCAGGTCGATGGCGATGTGGTAGGGATGACCCCGGTGAACATCGAGCTCGTGCCTCGCGCGGTGCGCATCATTGTTCCCCGAATGGCCGAAGGCAGAGGACTGACGATGGAGGCGGATGCGCATCCTGCTGGTAGCTGACGGTCGCAGCCCGATCACGCGCCGCTGGCTGGAGATGCTGGGGGAGACGGGCGCACACGTCCATTTGATTTCCAGCTATCCCTGTCCGCCCCCGCCCGGGGTGGAGGGTTTTCGGGTACTTCCGCTGGCGTTGGGCGGCCTGATGGGTGGCGGAAAGCCGGTTGGGTCGGCTGGACGATCGGGTTGGCTGGTGAGCCGCTATCGCCGCTCACTTCTGGCCGCCCGCTACTGGCTGGGCCCGCTCTCCATCTATTTGAATCGGGCCATGTTCCGCCGCCTGGTGCAGGCCGTCCGCCCGGATGTCGTGCACGCGCTGCGCATTCCTTTCGAGGGCATGCTGGCCGCGGCCGCCCCTCCTGAAATCCCCCTGGTTGTTTCGATCTGGGGCAACGATCTGACCCTCCACGCCCACGGCTCCCCGCTGATGGCCGCTCTCACCCGGCGCTGCCTGCGCCGCGCTGACGGCTTGCTGGCCGACGCCCGGCGTGACCTGCGCCTGGCCCCCGCCTGGGGACTGCGCGCCGGCAGGCCCACGCTGACCGTGCCCGGCTCGGGCGGCCTGCCCCTGGAGGAAGTGCGCCGCTCACGGGAAGCAGCCCCGCTGGCGCTCGACGGCCTCCCTGTCAATGCACCCCTGGTCATCAACCCGCGTGGTTTCAGGCCGGGCAGCGTGCTCAACGAGGCCTTCTTCAAGGCCATCCCGCGCGTGCTGGCGCGGCGGCCGGAGGTGGTTTTCCTCTGCCCCGCGATGGCCGGCCAGGCCGAAGCGCTCGCCTGGGTGAGCCGTCTGAGGATCGCGGCTGGCGTGCGCCTGCTTCCCACTCTGCCCCAGGCGGAACTGTGGGCCTTGTTCCACCGCTCCCAGGTGATGGTCTCCCCCAGCCGTCACGACGGGACGCCCAACTCCCTGCTAGAGGCGATGGCCTGCGGCTGCTTTCCCGTGGCGGGGGACATCGAATCGCTGCGCGAATGGATCACCGATGGCCAGAACGGCCTGCTGGTGGATCCGGGCGACGAGGCGGCCCTCTCCGCAGCCATCCTCCACGCCCTGGAGGACGACGGCCTGCGCGCCCGCGCCGCCGACATGAATGCCCGCCTGGTAACTGAACGGGCCGACCGGGCGGTCGTACGGCCAAGNGTGGAAGAATTTTTCCAAAAACTCATTTCCCACGAATAGCGCATATTTATTAAAAATCGATTCCCCCTTGACATTCCAGTTGGTGGAAGGTGTACACTGTTCATCAGTGAATGAGTTTGGAGTGGAACCATGCAGATCAAAGAGCTGGCGGAGAAAACAGGCCTCTCTGAAAAGACGATCCGCTTTTATGAGGAAGCGGACGTCCTGCCGTCCCCGAGACGCTTACCGAATGGTTATCGCGATTACGACCAGGAAGATGTGGAGCGATTGCAGTTGGTGGCCGGCATGCGCCGCCTGGATTTTTCTCTCGACGATATCCGCGAAGTGCTTTCCATGCGCGACCGCCGCGAGGCGCCCTGCCGGGTGATGCTCTCTCTGCTGGCAGAGAAAGCCGCCGAGGTCTCCCGGCGCATAGCGGAATTGAATCGTCTGGAAGGGGAGCTGCGCCAGCTTTACGCTCTGGGTCTGACTTTCCCCACAGATGACGTCGAGGGAAAGAATTGTGTCTGTCATCTCGTCAGTCAAAACAACTGAGCGGATGGCGCATCGAACGGATTATGGGTGTTCGTTTACCGGCGTTGGCCGAACAGAATGGAGTGATAGAAAATGAGCAAGCGAGAACAACTCGAATTCGAAATCCACGGCATGACCTGCGACTCGTGCGCCCAGCACGTTGAACACGCCTTGAAGAAGGTGCAGGCAGTGCGTGAGGCCAGAGTCCCGGGATGGGAATCGGGCCGCGCTACCGTCGTTGTGGAGGGGGATGTTTCCGAACAGGAACTGACCGAAGCGGTAAAAAAAGCGGGCTACCGGGCAGTTCTGAAAGAGCGGAAATCGATGGATCAGGCTCAAGCTGCAGGGAAACCGGTCGAAGNGGCGGATGGAGATCGCAGGTTTGACCTCATGGTCATTGGGGCCGGGTCAGCCGGATTTGCCGCCGCGATCAAAGCAGCGGAGCTGGGGCATCGGGTGGCGATGGTGGAAGCCGGAACGATCGGCGGCACCTGCGTGAACGTGGGTTGTGTGCCGTCGAAGACCCTGATTCGCGCCATGGAACAGTACCACCAGGCCGGGACGCACCGCTTCCAGGGGGTACACACCCTGCCTGGCGCGCTCAATTGGGCACAGGTGGTCGCCAATAAAAACGAACTGGTGGCTGAAATGCGCCAATCCAAGTACATCGATGTGTTGGCCAGCTATCCGGAGGATCACCTACATCCAAGGGCGCGCCCGCCTGACCGGGGGAAACGGCGTCGAGGTCGATGGGCAGTCTTACGCACCCGGAAAAATTTTGATCTCCACCGGCGCCCGACCCTGGGCGCCGCCTGTCCCCGGCCTGGAGAAAGCCGGCTATCTCACCAGCACTACGGCGATGGAAATAAAGGAACTGCCCCGTTCGATGATCGTGCTGGGGGCCAACGCTGTCGGGCTGGAACTGGCGCAGACCTTCGCCCGCGCCGGGACGCACGTCACCCTGCTGGAACTGCTTCCGCGCATCGCCCCCTTTGAGGACCAGGAGATCAGCCAGGCGCTGCAAGGCTACCTGGAAGAAGAAGGCATGGAGATCGTCACCGGCTTCCAGACCACCATGGTCGAGAGGCGTGAGGGGCGTTATCTCGCGACGGGCACCCAGGACGGTCGGGAATTCACTTTTGACGCCGAGCAATTGCTGGTGGCTACCGGCCGGCGGCCCAACACCGCCGGTATGGGGCTGGAGGAGGCCGGCGTGAAACTGGGGAAACGCGGCGAGATCCTGGTGGACGAGACCCTGCGCACGGAGAACCCGCATGTCTATGCGGCCGGGGACGTAACCGGGCAGGATATGTTCGTCTATGTGGCAGCCTACGCCGGGACGCTGGCTGCTGAGAACGCCCTGACCGGAGCTGGGCGGGTCTACGACGCAAGCTACATCCCACGGGTCACGTTTACCGATCCGCAGATTGCCAGCGCCGGGCTAACCGAGGAACAGGCACGCGCGCAGGGTTTTGAGGTGCAGGTCAGCAGCTTGCCGATGAGTTATGTGCCGCGCGCCCTGGCAGCGCGTGATACGCGCGGCCTGATCAAGCTGGTCGCCGAGTCTTCTACCGGCAAATTGCTGGGCGCCCATCTCCTGGCGCCCGAGGCAGGCGAGATGATTCAGACCGCCGTGCTGGCCATCCGCTTTGGCATCTCGCTGACCCAATTGCGGGAGACCATGTTCCCTTATCTGACCAACGTGGAAGGGCTCAAGCTGGCGGCGCTGGCCTTCGAGAAGGACGTGGCCAGGCTGAGCTGCTGCGCGGGGTAATGGAGTTATTTGCCAACCTGGGTAGATGCGCACGGCCGTACGCATCTATTCAGGGTTTGTAACAGGCCAGGGACCGAGAATTGATCTTTCACTAAAATTGTTCGATTTGAAATAAAAAAATAATTCCCCCTATATTAGCGCTGACTTCCGAAGTCTTCGTGTTTCACAGGACAGACCGCCTGTTTTGCGGCCCCCTATCGAAGACTTCGGAAGTCTCTTTTTCTTTGCACTGCTACGAGGGCATCACGGTGACGTCTCAGATATTGATCGGATGCCCTTCCGCATCGTGCGCTGCCTCCATGATTGTCTCGCTCAAAGAGGGATGGGCATGCACGTTGCGGGCGATCTCGTTGGTGGTCAGCTCCATGCGCTGGGCCAGGGTCAGTTCGGGCAGCAGCTCGGTNACCTCCGGGCCGATCAGGTGCGCGCCGAGGATCTCACCGTAGCGCTTGTCGGTGATGATCTTCACCCAGCCCGTATAGTCGCCCAGGCCGAGCGCCTTGCCGTTGGCCTGGAAGGGAAAACGCCCTACCTTGACATCGTAGCCTTTCTCCTTGGCCTGCGCNTCGGTCAATCCAAAGGAAGCGATCTGCGGCTGGCAGTAGGTCGCGTGCGGCATCATGGTGTAATCAAGGGTGATGGTCTCGACGCCAGCGATGTTCTCGGCGCACACGATGCCCTGCGCCGAGGCCACGTGGGCCAGCAGCACCTTGCCGGTCACATCGCCGATGGCCCAGATGCCCGGCACGTTGGTGGCCATGCGCTCGTCGATTTCGATGAAGCCGCGCTGATCGAGTTTAACGCCCAGCTCCTCCAATCCGAAGCCGGTGCTGTTCGGCTTGAAACCGATAGCGACCAAGGCCTGTTCGGCCTCCAGAGTCTTGTCGCCGTCTTGGGCGCTCACTTTCACTGTGACACCCTTCTCGCCGGCCTGCACGGACTGCACCCGCGCACCGGTCATGGTCTGGATGCCGCGCTTGCTGAAGGCTTTCGCCAGCTCCGCGCTGATCTCTTCGTCCTCCAGGGGCACCAGACGCGGCAGCATCTCCACAATGGTCACGTCGACGCCGTACGAGTTCCACACGGTGGCGAATTCCACGCCGATGGCCCCCGCCCCGATGATCACGACCGAGGAGGGCAGCCTGTCCTGCATGATGGCCTCGAGGTAGGTGAGCACGCGTTTCCCATCCACTTCCACGCCGGGGATGGCGGCGGCGTGCGCACCGGTGGCGACCACCACGTTCCTGGTCTTGAGAGTGGTCTCCTTTCCGTCCTGGTCGGTCACCACCACCGTATCGCGGGCGGTCAACCGGGCGTTCCCCATGTGCACCTCGATGTTGTTCTTGCGCATCAGAAAGCCGACGCCCCGCACCAGCCGCTCCGATACCTGGCGGCTGCGCTTGAAGGCCGTCGCATAATCCAGCTTGAGGTTATCGAAAGAAAAACCGAATTCTTTCCCGCGTTCGCGCAGGGTGTGGGCGATTTCCGCGTTCTTCAGCAACGCCTTGGAGGGGATGCAGCCCACATTCAGGCACACACCCCCCAGCCACTGCCGGTCCACGATCGCAGTTTTCAGCCCCAATTGAGACGCGCGTATGGCGCCCTCGTATCCGCCCGGACCGGCGCCAATCACGACCACATCATAATCACTCATGCCTGTTCCCTTTCTTTGGACGCCGGGGATCATCTCCTTCCGGCGATGATTTGCAGACCGTCCGGATTATACCCAGTTTTGGAGCGTCTCCACAAATTTTGCGAGCACCTGGTCGGCGATGGCGCCGTCGAGGATGCGGTGATCGAAGGTCAACGAGAGATAGACCATCGGGCGGATGGCGATGGCGTCGTTGATCACCACGACGCGCTTCTGTATCATGCCTACGCCCAGGATGGCGCATTGCGGCTGGTTGATGATCGGGTTGGCGAACAGGGAACCGGTCACGCCGTGGTTGGTGATTGTAAATGTTGCGCCGTGGACGTCGTCGGGTTGCAGGCGGTGGGAGCGCGCGCGCTCAGCCAGATCATTGACGGCGCGGGCGATGCCGAGCAGAGAAAGGCGGTCGGCGTTTTTGATCACCGGAACGATCAGTCCTTCCTCGCCGAGCGAGGTGGCCACCCCGATGTGGATGCTGTCATGGATCAGAATGCCCTCGTCGCTCCAGGAAGAGTTGGCGATCGGGTTGGCTTTGAGGGCGGCCACCGCGGCGGCGATGAAATAGGCCGTGAAGGTGAGGCGGGCGCCGTCGCGGGCGAAAGCCTCCTTGTTGGCCTCGCGGTGGGCCACCACGCGGCTCATGTCTGCTTCCATCACGGTGGTGACATGCGGGGATGTGTGTTTGCTGGCCACCATGCGTTCGGCGATGATGCGGCGCGCCGGGCTGAGCGGTATGACTCTCCCGGGAAGCAGCCCCGGCGCGGGCGGTATGGGGGCTGCGGGTGGAGCGGTCGGCGCGGAGGGCGTTGCCTCAGGCGCGCCGGCGGCGAACTGGATCTCAGGCGGGCGAAAAAGATCGCCCTCGCCCGGCGTTTCCCAAGGAGCGGGCTGCCCGACGGGAGCGGGCGCAGCCGACGTTTCGCGCTGAGCCAGGTAGGCGAGCACGTCTTTCTTGGTGATGCGTCCGCCTTCGCCGGAACCTTTCACCAGGCTGAGGTCCAGATTGTTCTCTCGAGCCAGCCGCGCCACCACCGGGGAAATGAAGCCGAGGTCACGGCTGCGCGCGGATGGCAGCGGAGCAGCAGAGGGTTGGGCCTCGGACTGGCGGGCGGCCGTGGCCGCGCCGTGATTGCCCGAGCCACCGTCTCCTTCGCCGGGGATGGCCTCGTCCGGCTGGCCGATCCACGCCAGGGTGGTGCCGGCCCGCACCGTAGTCCCTTCGGGGACCAGCACCTTAAGCAGCGTGCCGCTGGCCGGGCTGGGAATTTCGGTATCCACCTTGTCGGTGTTGACCTCCAGCAGGGACTCGAGCTCCCGGACGGTTTCCCCCTCCTTGTGCAGCCACTTCGTCACCGTCCCTTCTACAACCGATTCGCCCAATTGGGGCATGATCACTTTAGTTGCCATTTGTTCACCTTTACGAGCCGTTCACCGCAGAGGCGCAAAGGACCCTGAGGTCATCGTTGTATATGCGGATCAAGTTCAGTTCGCTGTCTATGGCCTGGAATCATCCGGCGAATGCCTCTGTATGCTGCTGATCATTGAACCAGCCTTCAGAACGGATGCCCTTCAGCCCAAGCTGTCGGCAGGCGCATTCTGCGAACGCTGATTGTGGTCAACCGGTCGCAAGGGTCGCGCTGGATGTCCTTTCTTGCAGCGATGATCGCTCGAATTAAGCCATTGAAGCCCATCTCTGTGCCCTGTGCGTCTCTGGGGTCAATTTAGTATAAAGCTAAATCTCTGATAGCCTGTGCGATTTTATCTGGATTCACCATGAACCAATCCTGCATCGGGTGGCTGAAGGGCACAGCGGGCACGTCGGGGCCGGCCAGACGGCGCACGGGCGCGTCGAGGTCGGTGAAGGCATGCTCGGCGATCAGTGCGGCGATTTCAGCGCCGTAACCACCCGTCAGATTATCCTCATAGACGATCAAGGCCTTGCCGGTGTTGCGCACCGAAGCCAGGATGGTCTCCCTGTCCGGTGGGTATAGTGTGCGCAGATCGACCACCTCCGCCTCGATGCCCTCGGCCGCCACCTTCTCGGCCGCCTGGAGGGCATAGTAGTGCATCATGCCGTAAGCGAAGACGCTCACATCACGCCCCGGCCTGGAGATGTTAGCCGGACCGATGGGCACGCTGTACTCGCCTTCGGGTACTTCCCCTTTAATCAGGCGGTAGCCCTTCTTTGGCTCGAAGAACATGACCGGATTCGGATCGCGCACGGCGGATTTAAGCAGCCCCTTGGCATCGTACGGATTCGAGGGGATGACCACCTTCAAACCAGGCACATGGGCGAAGAGAGCCTCCACACTCTGCGAATGATACAGGCCCCCGCCGATTCCCCCGCCGTAGGGCGCCCGGATGACCATGGGCACGGTCCAATCGCCGTTGGAGCGGTAGCACATTTTGGCAGCCTCGTTGATGATCTGGTTGACGGCTGGGTGGATGAAGTCGGCGAACTGGATTTCGCAGATCGGGTGCATCCCGTACAGGGCCGCGCCCACCCCGACGCCAACGATGGACAGCTCTGCCAAGGGCGAATCGATCACTCGTTCGGGGCCGTATTTTTCGTACAGGCCCATTGTGGCGCGGAACACGCCGCCGCGCTTGCCGACGTCCTCNCCGACGATGAAGACGCTCTCGTCGCGGGCCAATTCCTCGTCCATCGCCTGGCGGATGGCTTCGACCAGGGTGATCTCAGGCATGCACCACCTCCTCGGCGTACACCGGGTGCAGAGCATCCTCTGCGCGCGGATAGGGGGCGTTGACGGCTTCTTGCACGGCTTCTTCCACAGCCGCTTTGGCTTGCGCTTCCAGCTCATCGTTCTTCTTGGGGGTCAGATAACCCNCCTTCAAGCCGCGATCATACGCCACGATCAGCGGGTCGCGCTTCTTGGCTTCCTCGACCTCCTCGCGGGAACGATACGTGCGGTCGTCGTCGTCCGAGGAGTGGGGCGTAAGACGATACATGCGCGCTTCGATCACCGTTGCGCCTTCGCCTTTGCGGGCCCGCTCGACGGCATCCGCCACTGCCTGGTACACGGCAACCACATCGCTGCCGTCCACCGCGATGCCGGGTAAGCCCAGGCCGCAGGCCTTGTCGGCCGAACTTTTCACCGCCATCTGCTTATCGACCGGCTCGGATATGGCGTATTCGTTATTCTCGACCAGGAAGATGACCGGCAATTTGTGNACGGCCGCCCAGTTGACGGCCTCGTACCACTCTCCCTGTGAGGTCGAACCTTCCCCGGCGGTGGTCAGCACCACACGGTCCTCCTTGCGCATCTTGATGGCCAGGGCAATGCCTGCAGCGTGTGGGGATTGNGTGGCCACCGGCGCGGAATGACTGATGATGTTGGCGCGTTTTAGGCTCCAGTGAGACGGCATCTGCCGGCCGCCGGAATTGGGGTCGCCGGCCTTGCCCATTAAGCCCATCATGAACTCGGCCGGGGTCATGCCGAAGGCCAGCATCATCGCCAGGTCGCGGTAATATGGAGCGACCCAATCATATCCACGGCGCAGGGCGAAGCTGGCTCCCACCTGAGCGGCTTCGTGGCCGATGCCCGAAATGTGAAAGGCGATCTTGCCCTGGCGGTGAAGCACCCATGCGCGCTCGTCCAGGCGACGGGCGAGCAGCATGATCCAGTACATATCTAAAAATGTGTTTTTTGCTATCTCCATGGATAGAATTCCTCCACTAAAATTGCAACCTGTCAATCCCTCACCGGGTACTTTGTCATATGCCCTCTATGACCTATCCGGCAGGATTTCCCTGAACAGCAGGATGAGGTTAAGAATCCAACCCGGCTTATGTCCGGGTTGGAATGACTG
>JGI24721J44947_10001662_pt1 | contig 31848 bp, 31 predicted proteins | sample YelNatPaOPGAMG01_FD_44947 | JGI IMG/M metagenome (IMG submission 44947) | reverse complement strand
ATCTCCGCCAGCTTGTCCAGCCGCGGATCGGGCAGCGCAACGACGCCCTCGTTCGGTTCGATGGTCGCGAACGGATAGTTGGCCGCCACCACGTTGTTGCGCGTCAGCGCGTTGAACAGCGTCGACTTGCCGACATTGGGCAGACCCACGATTCCCAGGCTCAGGCTCACAGGGAACCAAGTCTAGGCTCCGCGGCGGCGCCGGCCCGCCGCGGATTCACCGCTGGCAGGAAAGGGTGGCAGGAAAGGAAAGGAAAGAGGGCACGCCCGCGCGACGCCCTGCTATATACGCGGCTTTGGGGTCATTGCCGGTACGGTCTACGTGTGTCAGCACAGCGGGCAAGGTCGGCGGTGGAGACCGCCCACCGCTCGGTCCACCCCAACATCCCAGGCGTGCCCTGGTGGACGGCCCTGCTCATCGCCGTCACCGCGACCGCCGTCGGCTACGGAATCGACGCCGGCCACAAGGAGCTGACCCACGTCTTCGCCGGCTTCTACATCGCCGGGTGTGTGGCAGCGGTGCTGGCCGTGCGGCAGGACGGCCTGTTCACCGCCGTCATCCAGCCGCCGCTGATCCTGTTCTGCGCGGTGCCGGGCGCCTACTGGCTGTTCCACGGGGGCAAGATCGGGCACCTCAAAGACCTGCTGATCAACTGCGGCTACCCNCTNATCGAGCGGTTCCCGCTGATGCTGGGCACCGCCGGCGGCGTCCTGCTGATCGGGCTGGTCCGGTGGTACTTCGGGATGTCACACCGGCTGACATCCGGGGCCGACAAGGCAGACAAGGCCGACGCCGCGGCACCGGCCGCGCACTCGTTCCTCAACGACCTCGCCGCCTGGGTGCACTCGCTGTTGCGCCCCGAGGCCGACGGNGACGACGCCGACGAGTCGCGCCCCTCCGGCGCGCGCCGGGGCCGCGCGGGCGGCGCCACCTCGACCACCCGCCGCCGGCCGGCGCGCGGCACCCGAACGACGACGCCCACCGCCCGCAGCCGCTCCCGGCACGCCCGGCAGCCGCTCGACGACGAGCAGCGAGCGACGGCCGGGCGTCCGCGGCACCCAAGCCGCCGCGGCGCGGCGCCCAAGCGCGATTACGACGCCGCGGAGCCACCCCGCCGCTCACGGCGCCGCCCGAGGCCGGCGTCCGACCCGGACCCGCGCGACCACCAACCCTCCCGGGAGTCCCAACGCGAGCCGCGCCCACGCCGCAGCCCCTACGAGCGGCCGGCGCCGCGCGGCAGCCGCTTCGACGGTTACGACAGGTATGACCCGNCCGGGGCGCCCGAGCGTCACGGCCGCTACGACACCCACGAGCGATACGACCGCCACGAGCCGGCCTACGAACCGAGGCGGCGCCGCCCCACCAACGCGGCCGGCTCCACCCACCACCCGATATCGCAGGTCCGCTACCGCGCGGCCGCACCGGTGGACGACTCGCGGGCCGAACCGCGCGGCGAGTACCGTCCTCGATCCCGGTCCAACGGCCGGTCCCCGGCCGAATCCTGGGAGTACGACGGCTAAGAGCGCTACCGGAGGGACCGGATTTCCCTGGGCAGGGCGAACACCAGGGTCTCCTGCGCCGTCGTCACCGGCTGCACCACGTCGAACCCGTGGTCGGCGAGCCGCTCCAGCACTCCGCGCACCAGCACCTCCGGGACCGACGCGCCCGAGGTGACACCCACCGTCGTTACGCCCTCCAGCCACGCCGGATCGATGTCGTCGGCCCAGTCGACCAGGTGAGCGGCCCGCGCGCCGCCACCCAGCGCCACTTCGACCAGCCGCACCGAGTTCGACGAATTGGCCGACCCGACGACGATGACCAGCTCGCACTCGGGCGCCATCGCCTTGACCGCCACCTGCCGGTTCTGGGTGGCGTAGCAGATGTCGTCGCTGGGCGGATCCTGCAGGTTCGGGAAACGCTGCCGCAGCCGCTCGACGATCTCCATCGTTTCGTCGACCGACAGGGTGGTCTGGGACAGCCAGACCACCCTGTTCTCGTCGCGCACGGTGACGGTGTCGGCCGCGGAGACCCCGTCGACCAGCTGCACGTGCTCGGGCGCCTCCCCGGCGGTACCGATGACCTCCTCGTGGCCCTCGTGGCCGATCAGCAGGATGTCGTAGTCGTCGCGGGCGAACCGCTTGGCCTCGTTGTGCACCTTGGTCACCAGCGGGCAGGTGGCGTCGATGGTCTGCAGGTTGCGTTCGGCGGCCGCGGCGTACACCGTCGGCGCGACGCCGTGCGCGGAGAACACCACGATGGCGCCCTCGGGAACCTGGTCGGTTTCCTCCACGAACACCGCCCCGGCCTGCTGCAGGGTGTCGACCACGTGCCGGTTGTGCACGATCTCGTGCCGCACGTAGACGGGGGCGCCGTGCCGTTCCAGCGCCCGTTCGACGGTCTCGACGGCCCGATCGACACCCGCGCAGTAGCCGCGCGGCTCCGCCAGGAGCACCCGCTTGCGGGCCGGGCCGGGCGCAACCGATCTCCCGGTTGTGGACGCACCGGGAATCCCCATGTCGACAGTCGGTGGCATGACGTTCAGGGTACGTTTCGGCGGCCCGAAGGGCACGCCGCGGCGCCGCGCCGCGGTGCCGGGCTTGGCGTTGGCCGCCGGTTGAGGCAGTCTTGGACCCATGTCTCCTGCACCGTATGGGGTTCGGCTGCTGGTCGGCGCGGCGACGGTCTGCGTCGAGGAAACGATCAGGTTGCCGAAGACCATCCTGTTGTACCCGATGACGCTGGCCAGCCAGGCCGCCCAGGTCGTGATGCGATTGCAGCAGAACCTGGCCGAGCTGGTGATCAAGGGCGACAGCACCCTGGAGTCGATTTTTCCTCCGAAGGAGGAAAAGCCGGAGTGGGCGACATTCGACGAGGACATCCCCGATGCGGCTGCGACCGCGATGGGCGTCACACCCGCAGCGCCCGGCGCGGGTAACGGCGNCGCGGATCGCCTGACCGAGGGGCGGTTCGCGCTGTACTCGGTGACCGAGGCCGTCGAGTCGGGGGTCGCCGACACGCCGCGCAGGGCCGGCGGGCGGTCCAAGCGCTCCGCGGGCGGCGCGCCGGCTCCGGAGCCCGCGGTGGCCGCCGACATCGGGTACGCGACGCTGACGCTGGCGCAGCTGCGTGCCCGGCTGCCGGCGCTGAGCGTCGAGGAACTCGCATCCCTGCTGGCCTACGAGCAGGCCACCAGGGCCCGGGCCCCGTTCCAGACGCTGCTCGCCAACAGGATCACCCGCGCGAACGCCAAGTGACACCAGCGGCGAATCCGCGGGCGAACTCGGCCGAGAACCCCTATCCGGTTCGCGCGGTGGCCGTGCGGGTCGCGGGCTGGATCGACAGGCTGGGCACGGTCTGGGTGGAGGGACAACTGGCCCAGATCAACATGCGCAACGACTCCCGAACCGTCTTCATGGTGCTGCGCGACCCGGCCGCCGACATGTCGCTGACCGTGACCTGTCCGCGTGACCTGGTGCTGAATGCCCCGGTGAAACTGGCCGAAGGCACCCAGGTGGTGGTCTGCGGCAAACCGTCCTTCTACACCGTGCGGGGCACATTCTCCTTGCGGCTCAGCGAGATTCGCNCCGTCGGCATCGGTGAGCTGCTGGCCCGCATCGACCGGCTGCGCCGGCTGCTGGACGCCGAAGGGCTTTTCGATCCCCGGCTCAAGCGGCCACTGCCCTTCCTGCCCAACATGGTCGGGTTGATCACCGGCCGGGCCGGCGCAGCCGAACACGACGTGACCACGGTGGCGCGGGCGCGCTGGCCCGGGGTCCGCTTCGCCGTGCGCAACACCGCCGTGCAGGGGCCGAATGCCGTCCCGCAGATCGTCGCGGCGCTAAGCGACCTCGACCGCGACCCCGAGGTCGACGTGATCGTGGTGGCCCGCGGCGGCGGCAGCGTCGAGGACCTGCTGCCGTTCTCCGACGAGACGCTGTGCCGCGCCATCGCGGCGTGCCGCACGCCGGTCATCAGCGCCGTCGGCCACGAACCCGACAACCCGCTGTGCGACCTGGTCGCCGACGTGCGCGCCGCCACCCCCACCGACGCGGCCAAGAGGGTGGTGCCCGACACCGCCGCCGAGCAGCGACTGGTCGACGAGCTGCGCCGGCGCAGCGCCCAGGCGCTGCGCAGCTGGGTGTCCCGGGAGCAGCGCCTGCTGACCCAGTTGCGCAGCCGCCCGGTGCTGGCCGAGCCGCTGCGGGCGCTGACGGCGCGCGCCGACGAGGTCCACCGCGCGCGCTCGGCGGTGCGCCGCGATATCAGCCGCCTGGTCGCCGCCGAGATGGAGCGCATCGGGCACCTGAGCGCGCGGCTGGCGACACTGGGTCCGGCGGCCACCCTGGCCCGCGGCTACGCGGTGGTGCAGACGCTGCCGGACGCCGGACCCGCGGCGGTGCTTCGGTCGGTCGACGACGCCCCGGCGGGCACCAGGCTGCGGGTACGGGTCGCCGACGGCGCCGTGGCGGCCGTGAGCGAGGGGCAGACAGATGGCGCCTGACGACGACGGCGGAGGGGATCGGCCTATGACGCCCATCAGTCAGCTCGGCTACGAGGCCTGCCGGGACGAGTTGATCGAGGTCGTGCGGCTCCTGGAGCAGGGCGGACTGGACCTCGACGCATCGCTGGAGTTGTGGGAGAGGGGCGAGCAACTGGCAAAACGCTGCGAGGAACACTTAGCCGGTGCCCGCCGGCGCGTCGAGGACGCGCTCGCGGCCGGCGAGGCCGACGACACCTGAGACCGCACCGAACAGCCGATTCAACGACCTCTACACCGAAACCAAAGTTGTCGCCGAACGATTCGTATTGTCGCAGAACGGAATCGACGGCATGCTGATGTGCACGATCCGGCCCACCGGCAGCTGGGGCCGCGGGAACCTGACGAGGTTAACAGCGACAACTTCCCGCGGCCGGTCCTCGTGCCCCGCGACGCGCGGCTGACTCCCGCACTCATGTTGCTCCCGGTAGTTCGCGGGGATCGCCATGTTCGGGCCCTGGGGCATCGTCATCGGCCCGGTCCTGATGATCCTCGGCACGACCACCCTCGAGTTCTCCCTCGCGGCGTACAACGACGCCGAACCCGGCCCGCCGCCGACGCCTACGCCGACTCCTACGTCAGCCGCTNAGTGAGGAATTCGACGACCCTTTTGCGCGCCTCGTAGGCGGGATGGCCGTCGACTTCGCGCACCTCGTCGGTGAGCACCGAGTGCGCCATCTTGCCGAAACCGTGCGCATTGCCCGGGCCCGAGTCGATCTCGATCACCTCGAACGCGTCGCCGAGGCGCTGCTTGAGCGCGGTGAAACGCTCGCGCGGGGACATCTTGTCCTCGCTGAACCGCAATCCCATGGCGCACAGGCCGTCGTTGGCGCAGCGGTCGGCCACGGTGGCCAGTTCGGCCGCGCTCAGCCCGGGATCGCGTCGCTGCGCAGCGGTAATCGGGAACGGGACGGACGGCTGGCTGAGCACCGGCGCCAGCACGCTGTCATCGACCGCCGCGGCCAGCGCGAAGCCACCGGTGAAGCACTGCCCGATCACGCCGACGCCCCTGCCCGGCGTCGACGCGTTGAGGTCACGGGCCAACGCCCGCAGAAACATCGCCACCGGACGCTGCTTGTCGGTCGCGAACGCGGCGAATTCCCTTGCCACACAGCCCCGGCCGATGGAGCTGACGATGTAGCCCGCGGTCTTGCGCTTGCCGGGCTCGCCGAACAGCGAGGGGATGGCGACGGTGAAGCCCCGATCCACCAGATGATTGCCGAGCCCCAGCACGCCGGGATGAATCCCCGGCATCTCCGGGATCAGCACGACTCCGGGGCCCGCGCCCCTGCGGTAGACATCATGGGTGTAGCCGCCACCGGTGAACGGGGCCACCGACCACCCGGACAGGTCTGCTTGGGGTGCGGTCATCTGATTCCCTTGCGTCAGTTCCCGTGTTTGGGCGGGCCCGGTAGCGGCGGCTGGGTTTCGGTCGCCGACGCCAGCGTACGGAACTGATCGGTGCCGCCGGCCCCGGTGATCGCGATCTGGGTGGCACCGGCCGGGCCGGCCAGCCTGGTCGTCCAGACCGGCTCGGCATCCGCGCCGCTCTGCCCGGTTCCCCGATAGACGACCCAGTTGGTGCCGGCGACGTCGACCGTACCGGTCGGGTAGGCCTCGGCATGGATGGAGCCGACCAGCCTGGCCTCGTCGGCGTTGCTCTGGGTCAGCCTCATGTACATCCCGGAGGGGCTGATGTAGCCNACGGTCGAGGTGAACGCGTCGCCCCGCGCACCGGTGGCGGGATCGGTCCGCCCGTTCGGGANGTCACCGCGCCCCCCGGAGTTGGGCTGCCAGCCCGCCGGCAGCCGCGGCAGCCGAATGGGGAAGCCCAGCGTCTGCGCGTCCGCGCGCAGGGCCGCCGCCGCGTCGTAGGACGGGATCGCCCCGGTGTTGGTCCCGGTGGGCTGGAACGAACACATCCCGACCACGCCCGCCAGCAGGATGCAGCCCAGCACCAGCGGCATCAACGACCAGAACATGTCGCGACCGTCCTGCAGCAGGCGCGGCTTGGCCGGCTTGGGGGCGGGGCCGGCGGGGGGAACCGGCTCGCCGGCCAACGCGGCGTCCGCCTGCGGTTTCTCGGTCACCCCTGCAGTATTCCAGTCGTTCGGCGCCAGCCACAGCCCAACTCCAGCGGACCGGCGNGCTTCTGGAACAATCAGCAGCTATGACAGTTGAGGGCGACCGACCTTCGGAACCCGGCTCGTCGCCGGTCGCCGGGGGCCGCGGGTCGGTGCACCCGCGCTCGCGCGGGGAGGCTCCGGACCGCAACCTGGCGCTCGAGCTGGTGCGCGTCACCGAGGCCGGCGCCATGGCCGCGGGCCGCTGGGTGGGCCGCGGCGACAAGGAGGGTGGCGACGGCGCGGCCGTCGACGCCATGCGCGAGCTCGTCAACACGGTGTCGATGCGCGGCGTGGTCGTNATCGGCGAGGGNGAGAAGGACCACGCGCCGATGCTCTACAACGGCGAGGACGTCGGCAACGGCGACGGCCCGGAGTGCGACTTCGCCGTCGACCCGATCGACGGCACCACGCTGATGAGCAAGGGCATGCCCAACGCGATCTCGGTGCTGGCCGTCGCCGAACGCGGGNCGATGTTCGACCCGTCGGCGGTCTACTACATGAACAAGATCGCCGTCGGGCCCGAGGCGGTGGACGTGCTCGACATCACCGCACCGATCGCCGAGAACATCCGGGCGGTCGCCACGGTGAAGCACCTGTCGGTGCGGGACATGACGGTGTGCATCCTGGACCGGCCCCGCCACGCGCAGCTGATCGAAGACGTCCGGGCCACCGGGGCCCGCATCCGGCTGATCACCGACGGCGACGTCGCCGGCGCGATCTCGGCGTGCCGGTACCAGTCGGGCACCGACATGCTGGCCGGCATCGGCGGCACCCCGGAGGGCATCATCGCCGCCGCGGCGATCCGCTGCATGGGCGGCGCGATCCAGGCGCAGCTGGCACCGGTGGACGACGCGGAACGCCGGAAGGCACTCGACGCCGGCTACGACCTCGATGCGGTGCTGACCACCGAGGACCTGGTGTCCGGCGAGAACGTCTTCTTCTGCGCCACCGGCGTCACCGACGGCGACCTGCTCAAGGGGGTGCGGTACTACCCCGGCGGCTGCACCACCCAGTCGATCGTGATGCGCTCGAAGTCGGGCACCGTGCGCATGATCGAGGCCTACCACAGGCTCTCGAAGCTCAACGAATACTCCGCGATCGACTTCACCGGCGACAGTTCCGCCGCCTACCCCCTGCCGTGAAACCACCACCAGCGAGGACGTTCATCAATGGTCGCTGAAGGCTCCGAAAACGCCGACTACCGCATCGAGCACGACACCATGGGCGAGGTCCGGGTACCCGCAAAAGCATTGTGGCGCGCCCAGACTCAACGCGCGGTGGAGAACTTCCCGATCTCGGGCCGCGGCCTGGAGCGCGCCCAGATCCGGGCGCTGGGCCTACTCAAGGGCGCCTGCGCCCAGGTGAACAAGGACCTCGGGCTGCTGGCCCCGGAGAAGGCCGACGCGATCATGGCCGCCGCGGCCGAGATCGCCGACGGCCGCCACGACGACCAGTTCCCCATCGACGTCTTCCAGACCGGTTCGGGCACCAGCTCCAACATGAACACCAACGAGGTGATCGCCTCCCTCGCGGCCAGGGGCGGGGTCACGGTGCACCCCAACGACGACGTCAACATGTCGCAGTCGTCCAACGACACCTTCCCCACCGCCACCCACATCGCGGCCACCGAAGCCGCGGTGAGCCACCTCATCCCCGCGCTGGAGGTGCTGCAGAACGCGTTGGCCGGCAAGGCCGACGAGTGGCAGACGGTGGTCAAGTCGGGCCGGACGCACCTGATGGACGCGGTTCCGGTGACGCTGGGCCAGGAGTTCAGCGGGTACGCCCGCCAGGTCGAGGCCGGCATCGAGCGGGTGCGCGCCACCCTGCCCCGGCTCGGGGAGCTGGCCATCGGCGGCACCGCGGTCGGCACCGGGCTCAACGCCCCCGACGGCTTCGGCACCAAGGTCGTTGCGGTTCTGGTGGAGCGCACGGGCATTTCGCAGTTGCGCACCGCGACGAACTCTTTCGAGGCCCAAGCCGCGCGGGACGGATTGGTCGAGGCGTCCGGCGCGCTGCGCACCATCGCGGTGTCGCTGACCAAGATCGCCAACGACATCCGCTGGATGGGGTCGGGTCCGTTGACCGGGCTGGCCGAGATCCAGCTGCCGGACCTGCAGCCCGGCAGTTCGATCATGCCCGGCAAGGTCAATCCGGTGCTGCCGGAGGCGGTCACTCAGGTCGCCGCGCAGGTGATCGGCAACGATGCCGCGATCGCCTGGGGCGGGGCCAACGGCGCCTTCGAGCTCAACGTCTACATCCCGATGATGGCCCGCAACATCCTGGAGTCGTTCACGCTGCTGACCAACGTCTCGCGGCTGTTCGCCCAGCGCTGCATCGTGGGGCTGAAGGCCAACGTCGACCATCTGCGCGAGCTGGCCGAGTCCTCCCCGTCGATCGTGACGCCGCTGAACTCGGCGATCGGCTACGAGGAGGCCGCGGCGGTGGCCAAACAGGCGCTCAAGGAACGCAAGACGATTCGCCAGACCGTGATCGACCGCGGCCTGATCGGCGACAAGCTCTCGATCGAGGAGCTGGACCGCCGCCTCGACGTGTTGGCGATGGCCCGGGTCGAGGCCGAGGCCGCCCCGGACGGGCCCTAACCCGCCGGCGCCAGGACGTGGGTCGCCTGCGAGCGCCCGCGCAACACGGTGGAATAGCATTGGGCCCACCGCGCCCGCTCGGCCTCGCCGNCGCGGTCGACGGCCGCCGCCGAGCACAGGATTCGCCGCTCGGAGGTCTTGGCGAGGTCGGCCAGCCGCGCCGCCTCGTTGACGGCGTCCCCGATCACCGTGTACTCATAGCGGTTTTCGGCGCCGATGTTGCCGGCGAAGACGCGGCCCGCCGAGACACCGATGCCGAAGTCGATCGGTAGCCGGCGCAGCTGGGTGCCCAGCGTGCGCGCCGTCGCCAGCGCGGCCGACGCCGGTTCGCCGCTGCGCAGCGGCGCCCCGAAGACGGCCAGAGCGGCGTCGCCCGCGAATTTGTTGACCAGCCCCTGATGTGCGTCGACGGCGTCGACGACGATCCGGAAGAAGTCGTTCAGCACGTCCGCAACCTCTTGCGGGGCGCGGCTTTCGGCGAGCTGCGTCGAGCCCACCAGGTCGATGAACAAGACCGCCGCCTCCACGACGTCGCCGGACAGCGATGCGCCTTCCCGGATGGCGCGCTGCGCGACGTCCGTCCCGACGTGGCGCCCGAACAGGTCACGCAACCGGTCCCGCTCCGCGAGCCCCGCGACCATCCTGTTGAATCCGGCTTGCAGACGCCCGATTTGGGAGCGCTCGTACACGCCCACGTAGGTGCCGATGCGGCCATGCTCCACCTCGGCCATCGCGTCGACCACGTCGCCGAGCGGGTCCGAGATGGATCGCGACGTCAGGATCATCGTGGGCAGTCCGAGCAGCAGCGCCGCCAGCGACACCACCAGGATCGGCACGTCCAGCGAAGCCGACCTTGCGAAGAGCCAACCGTAGGACCGCAGCACGACGAATGCCGCGATGACGCCGATGGGCAGCGCGCTGCACAGAAACCACAACATGATCAGTCGCGCGAACACACCGGGCACGGCCACCCGGGGCTCGCCGTTGCGGGTGGCGGCCCCCATGATCGGCCGCACGATGCGCTGGGTGAGCAGCAGACCCGTCCCCGCGGTGGCCGGGCCGCCGAACAGGACGCCGAGCCCGATGGGCAGCAGCAGCGCCGCGCCCGCGGACCGGTTCAGCAGCAGCGATGTCCCGCCCGTGACCGCCCAGGCCCCGAACAGGATGATCGCCTGGTGGCGCGCGAGTTTCATCGCGGTGTCCCGCTGACCCGGGTCGGGCTCGGACCCGGCGGCGAACCACCGCAGCGTGGGGGCGAGGTTCAGCACTCCCGCCACGGCGACGCCGACGGCGCACACCACGCCCAGCACCACCACCGCCACCGCGTCGTGCCTGGCGAAGGGCACCGAGGTGTGGCGCCCCAGCGGGATCAGGATGGCCGACGCGTCGAGCAGCCCGATGACGTATGCCACGGCGAGGTCGGTCCCGTATTGAATCGACAGGCGGCGGGCGGACTTGCGCTGCCCCGCAACGGATGCCGCCGAGCTAGGCACCGTTGTTCGGCCCGCCCGAGTTCTGGCCCGGAATGTCGGTGATCGGGAAGTTGGGCATCGGCCGCGGCGACGGCGTGTCGGGCAGCGTCGGGATCTCGCCGGCCGGGATGTCGTGCAGGACGTTGGCGGGCGCCCCGTTTTCCCGGCTGCCGTAAGTGCTCCCGGGTGCCCGCGGCCCGAGCAGCTCGCTNACCGTCACCATGCGGTAGCCGTTGGCCTTGAGCACCGGGATGAACTGGTACACCACATCCACGGTGCTCGAGTAGGTGTCATGGAACAGCACCACCGAGCCGGGCTTGACGTAGGTCATCAGCATGGACCGCGTCGCCCCCGTGTTCGAGTCGTTCGCCCAATCGAAAGGGATGACGTCCCAGAGGATTTCGGCCAGCCCGTACCGGGCGGCGGTCTGGCGCATCGCCTCGTCGGACAGCCCGCCGGCGGGGCGGTACAGCGTGGGTGCGCGGCCGGTCGCGGCGGCGATCGCGTCGTTGGCCCGCGAGAACTGGCCGGCGACGTCCTGCGGGGGGATCGTCGTCATGTTGGGGTGTTCCCAGGTGTGGTTGCCGATCTCCATGCCCGCGTCGGCGATGCGCCTGGCCCCGGCCGGGTCGGCCGCCACCTTGTTGCCGATCAGGAAGAAGGTGGCCTTGGCGTCGTTGTCCTGCAGGATCTTCAGCAGCCGGCCGTCGAACGGGCTCGGCCCGTCGTCGAACGTCAGCGCCACACATTTGACGACCGCGCAACTGAGGTCGTCCGCGCGTGTCACGTGGCCGGTGAGGCCGCCGACGACCAGCACCGCGACGGCCGCCGCGGCGCCGAAGACGGTCCGCCAATAGCGCCAGGCCTGGCTGTCGGGTCGTTTCGGCACGCTCGCAGCCTACCGGCCCGCGCGCTCAGTGCGGTCCGGCGATCTCCTCGAGCATCTCGGTGACCAGCGCGGCGATCGGCGAACGTTCGCTGCGCAGCAGCGTGATGTGGGCGAACAGCGGGTGGCCTTTGAGCTTCTCGATCACCGCCGCGACGCCGTCGTGGCGGCCGACCCGCAGGTTGTCCCGCTGCGCGATGTCGTGGGTCAGCACCACCCGCGAACCCGTGCCCAGCCGGGACAACACCGTCAGCAGGACGTTGCGCTCCAGCGACTGCGCCTCGTCGACGATGACGAACGAGTCGTGCAGCGAGCGGCCGCGAATGTGGGTGAGCGGGAGCACCTCGAGCATGCCGCGGGAGAGCACCTCGTCGAGGACGGCCGGGCTGGCCAGGCCCTCGAGGGTGTCGAACACCGCCTGCGCCCACGGACCCATCTTGTCGCTCTCGCTGCCCGGCAGATAGCCCAGCTCCTGGCCGCCGACCGCGTACAGCGGACGGAACACCACCACCTTGCGATGGGTCCGCCGTTCCAGCACCGCCTCCAGGCCCGCGCACAACGCCAGCGCCGACTTCCCGGTGCCGGCCTTGCCGCCCAGCGAGACGATGCCCACCGACTCGTCGAGCAGCAGGTCGAGCGCGACCCGCTGCTCGGCGGAACGGCCGCGCAGCCCGAACACCTCGCGATCCCCGCGGACCAGCTGGACGCGCTTGGTGGCGGTGACCCGGCCGAGCGCATGCGAGCTGCCGCCGAGAAGCCGAATCCCGGTGTGGCACGGCAAGTCCCGTGCCTCGGTCAGGTCGATCTCGCCGTCGGCGAACAGCGCGTCGATGTCCTCGGCGGCGGTGTCGATCTCGTGCATCCCCGACCATCCGGAGGCCACGACATCCTGGGCGTGGTACTCGTCGGCGGGCAGGCCCACCGCGGCTGCCTTGACCCGGAGCGGAATGTCCTTGCTGACCAGAGTAACTCGCCGGCCTTCGGCCGCGAGGTTGGCGGCGCAGCTCAGGATCCGGGAGTCGTTGCTGTCGGTCCGGAAGCCGGCCGGCAGCACCGTGGGGTCGGTGTGATTGAGCTCGACATGCAGCGTACCGCCTTGTGTCCCAACGGGAATGGGCTGATCCAGCCGTCCGTGCTCGAGGCGGAGGTCGTCGAACAGGCGCAGCGCCTGGCGGGCGAACCACCCCAGCTCGTGATGGTGGCGTTTGGCCTCCAATTCGCTGATCACCACCAGCGGAACCACCACCTCGTGCTCGGCGAACCGGCTGCACGCCCAAGGGTCGGACAGCAGCACGGAGGTGTCGAGAACGTAGGTCCGGATATCGGTCACGTGGGGCTCCTCGAGCGGGTTGAGCCCGCGCGGACCCACACAGGCATGTCGGTGGGAATCGCGGCACCAGGACCGGGGCCGGTCCTGCCGTTGCGTTGACGGGAGGTGCCGCCCTGGCAGCTGAGCTTGTCGCTGGCCATCACCGACGACGCTACTCTCGTCGCCGCCCGCGCGCCGCGCAGGCGCGCCGAGGTCTCAACCGATGACGAACGGCCGCAACGCGGGCTCGTCGGCCAGCCCCCAGGCGGTGATGCGGTCCGAGATCGCCTGCCGCAGTTGCGGGGGCCCGAAGATGCCCGCCTGGGCGACGTTGCTCACCTTGTCCCGGTAGGAGTCGATGTCGGCGCCCACGACCTGCAGGTCGGCGGCGCGGGCCGCGATCGCCGCGATGGTCTCGTCGCGGGTGCACTCGAGGCAGTGCGCGACGAGGTTGGAGAAGAACTCCTCGTGCCGCACCTCGTCCCGGGCGATGCGGTCGACGAGCCCGGCCAGGACCGGCTCCTCGACCTTGGCCGCCAGGTTGGCGCAGAAAACCGCGTGGGTGCGCTCGGTGAACGCCATGTACACCAGGGTCTCGACCTGGGTGTACGTGTCGGCGCGATAGCCCTTCATCACGTACTCGACGCGCGCCTGTTCGTTGGCGGTCGGGTCGACCTCGCGGGTCACCACCAGGTATTCGCGCAGCGCGATCGCGTGCAGGTGCTCCTCGGCGGTCCAGCGGCCCAGCCAGCGGCCCCACCAGTCCTCGAGGATGAAGTGCTCGACGAGCTCGCGGTGATGCCCGGCGAGGTTGTCCTTGAGCAGCAGCAGGATCTCGCAGGCGTCGGTGATGTCCTTGGGCAGCGTCACCTGGGACGCATCCCAGTCGCGGCCGCCGAGGAAGGCGAAGTTCTCCCCGCGTTCGAAGGGCACGTAGTCGTGCGCGAACCAGAGTTCCTCGGTGTTGAGGTGTCGGTCCATGTTCGCTTCGACGACGGGCTCNAGTTCCAGCGTCATCGCGTTAGCGACAGGTTTCTGTGCCATGGGGTTACTGTAACCCGGGTACACAGGTGTGTGAAATTCTCCCGCTCGTGTCGCAACCGATTGGTGACTTTGGTCCTTTAGGGGGTCCTTTTTCGGGGCCCTTTTTCGCAGCCCTTTTCGCCGCCCTTCTTCGGGCGGCCGGCCGCTAACCGTCGACCAGCGTCCAGTCCTCGATGCCCTCGTAGAGCGGGAAGTTCGCGGCCAGCCGGGTGACCCGTTGCCGGAGCGCGGAGACATCGGCCGACGCCCCGGCCGCGAGCGCGGTGGCGATGATGTCGGCCACCTCGGCGAACTCGGCGTCGGCGAAGCCGCGAGTGGCCAGCGCCGGCGTTCCGACCCGCAACCCCGACGTCACCATCGGCGGCCGGGGGTCATTGGGCACCGCGTTGCGGTTGACGGTGATGCCGATGTCGTGCAGCAGGTCCTCGGCGGCCTTGCCGTCCAGCGGCGAGTCGCGCAGGTCGACCAACACCAGGTGGACGTCGGTGCCACCGCTGACCACCGACACGCCGGCCTTGGTCACGTCGGGAGCCGTCAGCCGCTCGGCGATCAGGCGCGCACCGGACAGCGTGCGCCGCTGACGGTCGGCGAACTCCGGCGTGGTGGCGATCTTGAGCGCGACCGCCTTGCCCGCGACGACGTGCATGAGCGGCCCGCCCTGCTGGCCCGGGAACACCGCCGAGTTGATGGCCTTGGCGTATTCCTGCTTGCCGATGATCATGCCGGAGCGGGCGCCGCCGAGCGTCTTGTGCACAGTGGTGGACACCACGTCGGCGTACGGCACCGGCGACGGGTGCAGATCCACGGCCACCAGTCCCGCGAAGTGCGCCATGTCCACCCAGAGCTTGGCGCCGACCTCGTCGGCGACCGCCCGGAACGCCGCGAAGTCGAGAATCCGCGGGTAGGCCGACCAGCCGGCGATGATCACCTTCGGACGGAATTCAAGAGCCTTGGCCCGCACCGCGTCCATGTCCACCAGATGCGTCGCCGGGTCCACACCATAAAAACCGGCGTCATAGAGCTTGCCGGAGAAGTTCAGCTTCATGCCGTGCGTCAGGTGCCCGCCGTTGGCCAAATCCAGCCCGAGCAGCCGCTCCCCCGGCGTCATCAGTGCGTGCAGCACCGCCTCATTGGCCTGGGCGCCCGAATGCGGCTGGACGTTGGCGAACTCGGCGCCGAACAGCGCCTTGGCCCGGTCGCGGGCGATGTTCTCCACGGCGTCGACGTATTCGCAGCCGCCGTAGTAGCGCCGGCCGGGCAGCCCCTCGGCGTACTTGTTGGTCAGCACGCTGCCCTGGGTCTGCAGCACCGCGCGCGGCACGAAGTTCTCCGAGGCGATCATCTCCAGGGTGTCGCGCTGCCGGTGCAGTTCCTTGCCGATCAGGTCCGCGATGTCCGGGTCGACCTCGGCGAGCGGGGCAGACATCACGGAGGCCGTGCCGGGAGAGGTGGCGGGGGCGTCAGGTGCAGCGGTCACGCAGGCCAGTCTATCGAGCGGCACTTTCAGCCAGCCCAGCCGTCGGTCGCCCGCCTGCCCCTGCCACACTTGCACCATGCCGCGGCTTAGCGAGCCGAGCCCTTACGTGGAGTTCGACCGGAAGCGATGGCGTGCGCTTCGCATGTCGACGCCACTGGCCCTCACCGAAGAGGAGCTCGTCCGGCTGCGCGGACTGGGCGAGCAGATCGACCTGCTCGAAGTCGAAGAGGTCTTCCTGCCGCTGGCCCGGCTGATCCACCTGCAGGTCGCCGCCCGCCAGCGCCTGTTTGCTGCCACCGCCGAGTTCCTCGGCGAGCCGCCGCAGAACCCGGACCGGCCGGTGCCGTTCATCATCGGCGTCGCCGGCAGCGTCGCCGTCGGCAAGTCGACGACAGCGCGCGTGCTGAAGGCACTGCTGGCCCGCTGGGACCACCACCCGCGGGTCGACCTGGTGACCACCGACGGCTTCCTGTACCCGAACGCCGAGCTGGGCCGACGANACCTGATGCACCGCAAGGGTTTCCCCGAAAGCTACAACCGGCGTGCGCTGATGCGTTTCGTGACGACGGTCAAGTCCGGTGCCGAACACGCGTGCGCGCCGGTGTACTCGCACCTGCACTACGACATCATCCCCGGGGCCAAGCAGGTCGTCCGCCATCCCGACATCCTGATCCTGGAGGGCCTCAACGTCCTGCAGACCGGCCCGACCCTNATGGTGTCGGACCTGTTCGACTTCTCGCTGTATGTGGACGCCCGCATCGAGGACATCGAGCAGTGGTACATCTCGCGGTTCCTGGCCATGCGCNGCACGTCATTCGCCGACCCCGAATCGCACTTCCACCACTACGCGGCCCTCAGCGACACCAAGGCCGTCGCCGCCGCGCGCGAGATCTGGCGGTCGATCAACCGGCCCAACCTGGTCGAGAACATCCTGCCGACNCGGCCCCGCGCGACCCTGGTGCTGCGCAAGGACGCCGACCACTCCATCAACCGGCTGCGCCTGCGCAAGCTGTAGATGCGGGGCCCACCGGGACCCCGCATCCACGAGTCGGGCGCTCAGGCCGCCAGGCGGCGCACCCCCAGATGCTGCAGCGCCGCGAGGCGGAACACCACCGGCCCGTAGGGCACCAAAGCGGCGCCGAGGGCGTGTTCCACGCCGGCCGGGCAGTGTTGCCGGGCTCCGGGCGCGCCTACACCGCTTCGGCTTCGATGAGGCTGAACGGGGACACCGTCTCGACCACCCGCGTCAGCCGGAAGCCGGCGCGCTGCAGGAGCCGGCCGTATTCCTCGGCGGTGCGCTCCCGCGCGGCGGCGCTGACGAACATGTCCAGGTCCAGCCACTTGCCCGCGAAATCCCGGTCGTGGGTGGGAATCACCAGTTCGACAAGGACCAGGTGCTTGCCCGTGCCGCACGCCGAGCGCACGTTGCGCAGGATGCGCTCGGCGTCGTCGTCGAGCCAGTCGTGGATCACGTTCTTGAGGACGTAGACGTCGCCGCCGGCCGGGATGACGTCGTCGAAGAACGATCCCTCGGCGATCTCGACGCGGTCCTCGACGTGGTATCTGCGGAGTCCCGCCGCGGCGCCGGCCACGACCTGGGGCATGTCGAACAGGACGCCGCGCGCCCGCGGTGTCGCGGCGAGGATGGCCGAAAGCAGGCGGCCGTGCCCGCCCCCGACGTCGACGATGGTGGCGTCGGCGCCGAAGCGCCCGAAGTCGTAGGCCGCCATGAGCGGGGCGATCGAGAGTTCGGACACGTTGGTCATGGCCTCGTTGAAGATGTCGTTCAGCTCCGGCTGGCCCGCCAGGTAGTCGAACATGTTCTGGTCGCGCATCTCGGCGGCGACGCACCGGCCCGCGCGGATGCCGTCGGTGAGCTGGCTCCAGCGCTCGCGCAGCTGGGGCGAGCCTGCCCAGCGGGCCCACGCGGCCAGCGAGATCTCGGCGTCGCGACGCAGCGGCTGCGCCAGCGGGGTCAGGTCGTAGCGGCCGTCGCGGCGCCGCCGAAAGATCCCGCGCGAGATCAGCGCGCGCATCAGCCGGGTCAGCGCGTCGGTGTCCGCGTCGACCGCCTTCGCCAAATCCTCGGCCGAGAGCGGACCCTTCGCCAGCGCGTCGGCGATGCCGAGGTCGGCCGCTACCGTGATCGCCTGCGACACCCACGCGTCCATCAGCATTTCCAGCACTACCGCCGGGGCGGGCAGCGTCCGGCGATACAGCCGGCCGAGGTGATGCCTGGCGCGTTCGATCGCTCGGACGACTTTCGCGGGTGGAATCGTCGACGTAGCCATTCCAGTGCCCTTTCGGTGGTCTTCGGTGGCCTTCGGTAACCGATGCCCCGGCTGCGAGAGTAACGAGGCGCGGGTGCACCGGGTTCGTCAGCGCGGGTCCGAGGTCGGCGGCGATCGGCCGGGCCGCGGCGTTCTGCCAGTCGTGCAGCGGTCCGTCGACGCTGCCGGCCAGGGCCGCGCCGTAACGTCAGCGCGCCGACGCCGCCGACAGCGCAGCCGTGCGCGCCGGCGTGGCGCGCCGGCCACCCGCCGATAACCCGTCGCTACCTGCCGTACCTGCGGTGCCGCGCGCTGTAGGCGCGCAGCGCGCGCAGGAAGTCCACCCGCCGGAACGCGGGCCAGTGCGCCTCGGTGAACCACATCTCCGAGTACGCGCTCTGCCACAGCAGGAAGCCGGACAGGCGTTGCTCGCCCGACGTGCGGATCACCAGGTCGGGGTCGGGTTGCCCCGACGTGTAGAGGTTTTCGGAGATGGCGTCGACGGTCACCGCGTCGATGAGTTCCTCGGCGGTCGCGCCGTTGGCGAGTTCCTTGCTCAGCAACGCCCGCACCGCGTCGACGATCTCCCGGCGCCCGCCGTAGCCGACCGCGACGTTGACGTGGAAGGACGCCACGGCCGGTGTCGACTTCACCGCGCCGCGCAGCCGCCGGGCCGGCTCCCCGCCGAGCAGCTCGAGGTCCCCGACGGTGCGCACGCTCCAGCGGTTGGCCGGCGCGCAGATCTTCTCCACGACGTCGGTGACGATCTCGATCAGCCCGGCCAGCTCGGTGGGATCGCGCTGCAGGTTCTCGGTGGACAGCAGGTAGACGGTGGTCATTTCGATGCCGGCCTCCTGGCACCAGCGCAGCATCTCGGCGATCTTGGCGGCCCCCATCCGGTAGCCGTAGCTGACGTCGTCGTAACCCGCGTCGCGCGCCCAGCGCCGGTTCCCGTCGCACAGGACCGCGATGTGGCGGGGCAGTTCGGCTCTGGAGGCGGCCAGGCCCTGCCGCAGACGCAGCTCATAGACCTTGTAGAGCGGCTCCTTGAGCCGGGGCGGGATGATCTCCACGAAGACCCACCCTACTGTCGGGCCCGGCGATTTCGGCCGTCATTGCACCGGATGCCACCGCGCGACCGACACCGTCGCGTAACCATTCGCGGCTAAGCTGGACGCACAGCAAGCTCCGCACACTTTCTCGACGTGCCAGGCGACGGAGACATGAGCAGCCAGACCAGCACTCCCGCGAATTCAGGACCCGGATCACAAGCACGCGACCCGGAGAACCCGGTCGACGGTGCAGCCGACGTCTTCACCAGGCCGCGGATGCGCGGCTGGATCCACTTCTACTCGGCGTGGCTGGCCGTGGTGTGCGGGGCGACCCTGGTGTCGGTCTCGTGGGCGGTCGCATCGCCGCGCGCCGGTCATTCGACACTGGTCTACGCCGCCGCCACGGTGGCGATGTTCGCCGTCAGCGCCACCTATCACCGCGTCCAGTGGAAATCGGCGACCGCCCGGCTGTGGATGCGGCGGCTGGATCATTCGACGATCTTTCTGTTCATCGCGGGCAGCTACACGCCGTTCGCGCGCCTGGCCATGCCGCAGAGCACCGGGGTGCTGGTGCTCTGGATCGTGTGGGGCGGCGCGGCGGCCGGGACACTGCTGACGGTGTTCTGGCCGACGGCGCCCCGGTGGGTGGGCGTGCCGCTGTATCTGCTGCTGGGCTGGGTGGCGGTCTGGTACGCCCCGACGATCATCCACACCGCCGGGGTGGCCGCGATGGTGCTGCTGGCGGCAGGCGGGGTGCTGTACAGCGTCGGGGGCCTGTTCTACGGGCTGCGCTGGCCCGACCCGTGGCCGCGTACCTTCGGCTACCACGAGGTGTTCCACGCGTTCACCGTGCTCGCGGCGATCCTGCACTACATCGCGATGTGGCTGGCCGTCTTCTACGTCGGCCACCCGGCCTGACCGCGCGGACCTCCAGAGTCCCCCAGAGCCCAGAGTCCCCCAGAGCCCAGAAACCCCCAGAGCCCAGAAACCCCTAGAGTTGGGTCACGTCGGCGGCCGACCAGTACGCCTTCATCGTGGTGACCTTGCCGCTGTCGTCGAAGGCCATGACGTCGATCGGCTCGATCAGCATCCGGTGACCGCCGGCGTTCACGGTCAGCCGGAACTGGAAGGCCGCCTCGTTGCCGGCCACCCGCAGCGCCACCAGTTCGCAGGTGCGCTGCGCGTCGTCGAGCGCGGAGTAGAAGCCGTGGATCGCCTGCCGGCCGATATGCACGTCCCCGCCGACCGGGTCCTCGACGGTGGCGTCGTCGGCGTAGAGCTCGACCAGGTCGTCGGCGCTGCCCGTGGCGATCAGCGCAATGTAGCGGTTGACGGCGTCGGTGATCGCTGTGGTTCGGTCGTCGGCGTGCGGCATGTGACGCAGGGTAACGGCCGGGCTATCGCCGGGGGACGCCCAGGGCCGCGGCCAGCTCGGCGGCCCGGGTCACCGGCAGGTCGCACGCCCGGCCCCGGCACACGTAGGCGGCGTCGGCGTCGCCCACCCGGGCCCGGCCGGCGAGCAGCGCCGACGAGTCCGGCGCGCCGCCGACCACGATCGTCCCGCCGGGCGCCAGGCGGCGCGCCTCGGCCAGCAGCTCCGAGCGGGCCGGGTCGCAGGCGACCGCGACCTGCAGCGGCCCGCGAATCGCCAGCTCGGCGACGGACACCCAGTTGCCGACCGAGCGGGGCGCCTGCGCCAGCAGTATCGAATGGGCATCGAGCGAAGCGGAGGCCGCCTGCAGGTACCGTTCGGCGCGGGGCCCCTCGACCAGGTGCGCCGCGGTCAGCAGCGCCTCGGTGATCGACGACGCGCCCGACGGCGTCGCCCCGTCCAGCGGGTCGGCGGGCCGCAACATCAGCTCTTCGGCGTCGTCGGCGGTGTCGAACCAGCGGCCGGGCCGATCCGGGTCGGCGAAGTGCGCCAGCGCCGTGTCCAGCAGCCCGGTCGCCCCCGTCAGCCAGTTCTCCTGGGCGGTCAGCTGATACAGCGTTAGCAGCCCGGCGGCCAGCATGGCGTGATCGTCGAGGGTGGCGGCGCTGTCGCCCACCACCCCGCCCAGGCTGGCCCGCCGCAGCCGGCCGCCGACGAGGTGCAGGTCCAGCAGCTTGGCCGCGCAGCGCGCCGCGGCGCGGGTCAACTCGGGTTCGTCCAGGGCCACGCCGGCCTCGACCAGCGCGGCGATCGCCAGCCCGTTCCAGCAGGTGACGACCTTGTCGTCGCGTCCCGGCTGGGCCCGGGTGCGGCGGGCGGCCAGCAGCGCGGCCCGCACGCATTCCAGCCGTTGCGGATCGTCGGGATCTTCGCGCAGCTGCAGCACCGACGCCCCGTCCTCGAACGTGCCGGACCGCGTCACGGTGAAAAGATTTGCGGCCCAACGGCTGTCGTCGTCACCGAGCACCTCGCTCAGCTGCTTGCGGGTCCAGACGTAGGTCGAGCCCTCGCGGCCGTCGGCGTCGGCGTCCAGCGACGAAACGAACATGTCCGCGTCGGACAGCTCCACGAGCAGGAACCGCGCGGTCTCGGCGGCGATGCGGCGGGCCAGCGGATCACCGGTACGGCGGGCCCAGTGCGCGTATACGCGCAGCAGCAGCGCATTGTCGTAGAGCATCTTCTCGAAATGCGGGACCACCCAGGCGTTGTCGACGCTGTAGCGGGCGAAGCCACCGGCGAGCTGGTCATAGATTCCGCCGCGGGCCATCGCGCCGCCGGCGCGTTCGACCGCCTCCAGCGCGGCCGGCGATTTGGTGCGTTCGTAGTTGCGCAACAACGCCTCGAGAACAGCGGCCGAGGGGAACTTCGGCGCGTCGCCGAAGCCGCCGTTGACCTTGTCCTCGCCGGCCAGCAGCGCCGCGACGGCATGGTCGCACACCGCGGGGACCAACGCCGGGCTCCCGTTTGTTTGCTCCCAAAATGTGCCCGTCATCGCCCGCAGCTCCCCGGCGATGCGGTCGGACGCCTCCTCGACGTCGTCGCGGCGGTCCCGCCAGGCCTCCGTGACCGCCGAAAGCACCTGCAGGAAATCGGTTTTCGTGTAGTACGTGCCGCAGAAGAAGGGACGGCCGTCGGGCGTCAGGAAACACGTCATCGGCCAGCCACCCTGACCGGTCAGCGCGACGGTGGCGTTCATGTAGACGGCGTCGATGTCGGGGCGCTCCTCCCGGTCGACCTTGACGCAGACGAACCCCGCGTTCAGCGCCGCGGCCACCTCGTGGTCCGCGAACGACTCGTGGGCCATGACGTGACACCAGTGGCAGGCGGCGTAGCCGACGGACAGCAGGATCGGCACGTCGCGCGCGGCCGCGGCCGCCAGCGCCTCCGGCGTCCACTGCTGCCAGTGCACCGGGTTGTCGGCGTGCTGGCGCAGATACGGGCTGGTCGCCAGCCCGAGCGTGTTCGTCCGGGAGGGGTCAGCGGGGTTCATCATCGGACCCCGGTGGGTGCGTCGCGCCGCCGGTCTCCTCGTCCGTCGACGGCTCGACCGTGTCGGTGCCCTCGTCCGCGGCCTGGTCGGGCGCCGGGTGTTCGGGGTCGAACGACTCGGGCACCTTCTTCAGTTGGCGGTTCATCGACCTCAGCAGCAACAGCGTGGCGATCAGCAGCAGCACGATCACCAGCAGTCCCAGCGGGCTGGCCTTGCCGAAGTCGGGCCCGTGGTTGCGTGGCGCGCCGTCGGCCCAGACCACGGCATGGGCCGCGAGGCGGCCCGCGAGAAGGATGTGGTTCACCCGTCGACCTCGATTCCGGCGAACAAGTCGTCCTCGGGCAAGCGGACCGGCACCCGGGAGCGGGCCAACTCGAACTCCTCGGTCGGCCACAGCCGCTCCTGCCAGGCGATGGGAGCGGCGAAGAAGTCGTGGTTGGGGTCGATCTGTGTGGCATGCGCCCGCAGCGCGTCGTCACGCCGGCCGAAATACGCCGAACACTCGACGCGCGTCGTCACCCGGGACTCGAACGGGTCGTGCTCGGGATCCCAGTGCTCGAGCCACTTCGTGAACGGGGCGTCCCGGCCGTGCTTGAGGGCCTCGTCGTGCAGCAACTGCATCCGCGCGCGCAGGAACCCGTGGATGTAGTAGAGCTTGGACACCGTCCACGGGTCGCCGGCCTGCGGGAAGCGCCGGTAGTCGCCCGCGGCCTCGAAGGCGCCGACCGAGACCTGGTGGCAGCGGATGTGGTCGGGATGCGGGTAGCCGCCGTTCTCGTCGTAGGTGGTGATCACGTGCGGCCGGAACTCGCGGACCACGCGCACCAGCGCCTCGACCGCCTCCTCCAGCGGCCCCAGCGCGAAGCAGCCCTCGGGCAGCGGCGGGGGTGGGTCACCCTGGGGCAACCCGGAGTCGACGAAACCCAGCCAGGTGTGCTCCACGCCGAGGATCTCGGCCGCCTTCGCCATCTCGTCGCGGCGCACCTCCGCCAAGCGCCCGCGCACGTCGGGCAGATCCATGGCGGGGTTGAGGATGTCGCCGCGCTCGCCGCCGGTCAACGTCACCACCAGCACGCGATGCCCCTTGTCGGCATACTTGGCGAGCGTGGCCGCACCCTTGCTGGATTCGTCGTCGGGGTGGGCATGCACCGCCATCAACCGCAGTTCGCTCACACGCCCCCTACATCTTCCTGTGGGAATGTCCGGTGCAGTCCCGTTGGCGTCGCGCCGCCGGCCGGGCCCGTTCGACCCTATAATTCCAGTTCTCGATCGTCGGCATCCCCTGGGCCGGGGACGTCGGATCGCCGTCGAGATATGAATCACGCATGAGCGAGACTTTTATTCCGCGCCCCGAGGGCCGATACGGGCGATCCCGACTGTCGGGTGTGTCGCGGCGGCGCGTGGTGATCGCGCTGGCCGTGCTGGCGGTCGCGGCCGGTTTCGCCGTCGCCGTCATCGGCTACCAACGGCTGGGCACCAGCGAAGTCTCGGGCTCGCTGGCCGGGTATCACGTCGTCGACGACGAGACGGCCTCGGTGACGATCAGCGTGACCCGCTCCGACCCGTCGCGACCGGTGGACTGCATCGTGCGGGTTCGCGCCGAGGACGGCAGCGAGACCGGCCGGCGGGAGGTGCTGGTCCCGCCATCCGACCAGGCCACGGTGCAGGTGACGACGACGGTGAAATCCTCCCGGCCGCCGATGATGGCCGACATCTACGGCTGCGGCACCGACGTGCCCGCGTATCTGCGACCGTCCTGACCGCGGCGCGGACCCCGAACTGCGAATTTGGGGGACACCAGATGTTTCCTTGGTGGTAACATAGGCCACTGCACGGTTCCTGTTGGGGCCGTGTATTGCTGCATTAGGGCCGTGGGCGCGGACCGGCGGCACCCGAACACTCCCGGCGGCGGGGCAGACAGAGGCTTACGCGAAGAGGCGGAAGCGTGAACACAAGGACGTGACGAGATGACGGACACCCAGGTGACCTGGCTGACCCAGGAATCACATGACCGACTCAAGGCCGAGCTCGACCAGTTGATCGCCAACCGCCCGGTCATCGCCGCCGAAATCAACGACCGCCGCGAGGAGGGCGACCTCCGCGAGAACGGCGGCTACCACGCCGCCCGCGAGGAGCAGGGCCAGCAGGAGGCCCGCATCCGGCAGCTGCAGGACCTGCTGAGCAATGCGAAGGTCGGCGAGGCGCCCAAGCAGTCCGGCGTCGCGCTGCCGGGTTCGGTCGTGAAGGTCTACTACAACGGCGACAAGTCCGACACCGAGACGTTCCTGATCGCCACCCGCCAGGAGGGCGTCAACGACGGCAAGCTCGAGGTGTACTCGCCGAACTCGCCCCTGGGCGGTGCGCTGATCGACGCCAAGGTGGGCGAGACCCGCAGCTACACAGTTCCCAACGGCAACACCGTCGAGGTCACGCTGGTCAGCGCGGAGCCTTACCACTCGTAGCGTCTGTGGCTGGCGGGCAGACGCAAAATCGCCCAATTTCGCGCCGAAATGGGCGATTTTGCGTCTGCTCGGGGGCCGGCTAGGACAGGGCCTGGTCGAGATCGGCCAGCAGGTCCGCGACGTCCTCGATGCCGACCGACAGCCGCACCAGGTCGTCGGGAACCTCCAGCTGCGACCCTGCCGTCGACGCGTGCGTCATGGCGCTGGGATGCTCGATCAGCGACTCCACCCCGCCCAGGGACTCGGCGAGGATGAACACCCGGGTGCGGGAGCACAGATCCTGGGCGGCCCGCCGCCCGCCGCGCATCCGCACCGAGACCATGCCGCCGAAGCCCCGCATCTGCCGTGCCGCGACGTCATGCCCCGGGTGGCCGGCCAGGCCGGGGTACAGCACGGCGCTCACCGCGGGGTGCCCGGCGAGGAATTGCGCCACGGCCAGGGCGTTCTCGCCGTGCCGTTGCATCCTCAGCACCAGCGTCTTCAGGCCACGCATCGTCAGGTAGGCGTCGAACGGGCCCGGCACCGCGCCGGCCCCGTTCTGCAGGAAACCGAAGGCGCCGTCCAGCTCCTCGTCATTGGTGACCAGCGCGCCGCCCACCACGTCGGAGTGCCCCCCGATGTATTTGGTGGAGGAGTGCAGCACGACGTCGGCGCCCAGCGTCAGCGGCTGCTGCAGCGCGGGTGAGGCGAACGTGTTGTCGACCAGCACCCTGGGACCGAGATCCGCCCCGAGATCCACGATGGCGGCAATGTCGGCGATGGACAGCAACGGGTTGGTCGGCGTCTCGACCCAGATCAGCCGGGTCTGCGGGGTGATCGCGCCGNGAACGGCATCCAGGTCGGACAGCGCCACCGGCGTGTAGCCGACGCCCCACTGCGTGAACACCTTGTCGATGAGGCGGAACGTGCCGCCGTAGGCGTCGGTGGGGATGATCAGGTGGTCGCCGGGCCTCAGCATCGCCCGCAGGGCGCAGTCGGCGGCGGCCATTCCGGAGCTGAACGCCCGCGCGTAGGTGCCCTCTTCGACCGTGGCGAGCGAGGCTTCCAGGGCGGACCTGGTCGGGTTTCCGGTGCGGGCGTACTCGAACCCGCCGCGCAGGACCCCCACGCCGTCCTGGGCGAACGTGCTACTGGCATAGATCGGGGCGTTCACCGCCCCGGTCGCCGGATCCGGCGGGTAGCCGACGTGGATGGCCCGGGTGGCCAGTCCGGCCGTCCCGGGGGGTGGCGTGCTGCGCTCCCGGCTCATCCGCGCGGCTACCTACCCCCGATCGGCAGGCAGACGGTCGACATGATCTTGTCGGCCAGCGTCTGCCGCTTGGCGTCCCACAACGGGAACAGGAAGCCGACGAAACAGATGATCGCATCGACGAGGTGCGCGAAAACACGCAGGATGGACTTCCCGAACCCGATCGGCTGCCCGGTGACCTCGCTGAGCACCTTGAAGTTCATCACCGACTTGCCCAGGCTCGACCCGGTGGTGCCCTGGCGGTAGCCGTAGTTCCAGATCAGGTAGAACAGCCCCACCGCCGAGGCCAGCGCCTGCGCCAGCACCCCGACGGCCGAGTTCTGGGTGGCGCACACCTGGTTGACGGCGTAGGGCGTGATGTCGGTGACGCAGGACGTCTGCTGGGTGGTCATCAGGATTCCCGTGCCGATCGAGTGCACGATGACGTACGGCAGGATGTCGATGACGAACGCCAGCACCCGGGACAACCACGGCGTGTAGTCCTGCTTCGGCAGGGTGCGGATCGCCGGCCCCGGAGGCGGCGGAGCGTAGCCGCCGGAAGGCGGGGGCGGCGGCGGGTAGGAACCACCGGGGGGCGGCGGGGGCGCCGAAGGGGCCTCGTGCTTACCGGATTGCGGCTCAGGCCCACCGGCGGAACCGGGCGACGACGGAGGCGGCGGGTAAGCGCCGGATGGCGGTTGATCGGTCATGGGCAACCTTCCGCTGCGGATTGGGCGAACCGGGCCGCATCACACTACCTGAGCAGCGCTGCGGCCCGGGACGAGTCCCCCGGGGCCCCCTAACGCCGGCGCGGCGCCTCCGAGAGAAACCCCAGCACGTCATGCCGGGTGATGACACCGACGGGTTTGCCCTGCTCCACCACCATGAGCGCGTCCGAGTCGCGCAGGGCTTTGCCGGCCGCACCGAGCGGCTCGCCGGCCCCGATCATCCGCAGCGGCGGGCTCATGTGTTGCGAGACGGCATCGGCCAGCTTGGCGCGGCCCTCGAACACCGCCGAGAGCAGTTCGCGTTCGGAGACGCTGCCGGCGACCTCGCCGGCCCGGACCGGGGGCTCCGCGCCGACCACCGGCATCTGGGACACGCCGTACTCGCGCAGGATGCCGATGGCGTCGCGCACCGTCTCGGAGGGATGGGTGTGCACCAGGTCGGGCAGCGCGCCGGATTTGCGGCGCAGCACCTCACCCACCGTGGGCTGCTCGGTGGAGCCGTCGAGGCGGCTGCGCAGAAACCCGTACGACGACATCCACGCGTCGTTGAAGATCTTCGACAGGTAGCCGCGGCCGCCGTCGGGCAACACGACGACGACGAGGGCATCGGGTCCGGCCCGCTCGGCCACCTCCACCGCGGCCACCACCGCCATCCCGCACGAGCCGCCGACCAGCAGCGCCTCCTCGCGGGCCAGCCGCCGGGTCATGTCGAACGAGTCGGAGTCGGACACCGCGATGACCTCGTCGGGCACGCCCGGGTCGTAGGCCGCCGGCCAGAAGTCCTCGCCGACCCCCTCGACCAGGTAGGGCCGGCCGCTGCCGCCCGAGTACACCGACCCCTCGGGGTCGACCCCGACGATGCGCACCCGCCCGCCGGACACCTCCTTGAGGTAGCGCCCGGCCCCGGTGATGGTCCCCCCGGTGCCGATCCCGGCCACGAAGTGGGTGACCCGGCCGTCGGTGTCGGTCCAGATCTCCGGGCCCGTCGTCTCGTAGTGGCTGGCGGGTCCTCCCGGGTTGGCGTACTGGTCGGGTTTCCAGGCTCCGTCGATCTCGGCGACCAACCGGTCGGACACGCTGTAGTAACTGTCCGGGTGTTCGGGCGGCACCGCCGTCGGGCACACGACGACCTCGGCCCCGTAGGCGAGCAACACGTTGCGTTTGTCCTCGCTGACCTTGTCGGGACACACGAAGACGCACCGGTAGCCGCGGCGCTGGGCGACCAGGGCGAGACCGACGCCGGTGTTGCCCGACGTCGGTTCGACGATGGCGCCGCCCGGCTTGAGCTGCCCGCCGGCCTCGGCGGCGTCGATCATCTTCGCGGCGATCCGGTCCTTGGAGCTGCCACCGGGGTTGAGGTACTCGACCTTCGCCGCCACGGCGCCGGCACCGGCGGGGACGACGGCGTGCAGGCGCACCAGTGGCGTACCGCCGATCAGGTCACTGATGTGCTGCGCGATTCGCATGCGCTCATCGTCTCAGGCCGACGCCGATCAGCTACCCGGTGGCCTCGCGGATGTACTCGCCGATCTGGCGCAGCGACCGGACCGCTTCCGGCACCATCGGAGCGGCCAGCTGGAAGTCGTGGATCTGACCGGGCCAGACCCGCAGTTCGGCCGGCACCCCGGCCGCCGCCAGCCGGCGGGCCGCCAGCTGGGCGTCGTGCAGCAACACCTCGGACCCCGAGACGTGGATCAGGGTGCGCGGCAGTCCGGGAGTGATGTGCTCCAGCGGCTCGTAGATCTCCTCGGGTTTGCCGTCCACCGTGTTCTTGGCGGCCGAACTGGTGACGAGAACGTCGAGAGCGTCGAACGCCTTCGGGGGAAACATCGCGTCGGTCCTGATGTTGGGGTGCGCCTGCTTGCATTCCTTCGCCAGCTGCAGCAGCGGCGAGATCGCCACCAGCGCGGCCGGCACCTCGTTGTCCCCTTCGCGTTGCAGACGTTGCGCCAGCGCGAGCGCCAGGTAACCACCCGCCGAGTCACCGGCCAGCACGATCTGGCCGGGCTGGTAGCCGCGCGACCGGAGCCACCGGTACCCGTCGTGGCAGTCCTCGAGGGCCATTCCGATCGAATGTTTGGGCAGCAGCCGGTAGTTGACCACCAGGACGGGCGAGTCGGCGAACGCGGACAACGCCTCGACGAGCCTGCCGTGCGAACTCGCGCCGCAGGTCAGGAACGCGCCGCCGTGCAGGTAGACGACCACCCGGCGGGTGCCGTCCGCGGGCAGCACCCCGGGGGCGCGCACCAGTTGCGCCGAGGCGTTGCCCAGGTTCACCGTCTCGCGGACGGTGGCCGACACCGGGAGCAGCACCCGCGACGCGAGGTCGATGAGGCCCCAGGGCCAGGGCACGTGGGGGGCAAGGCTGCCCACGGCCAGCACCGGCCGGATCGTCAGCCGCGAGGCCAGGCCGGCCACCCGGGCGGCGATGCTGGGCCCGGATTCGAGGACCTCGACCGGCGCACCGTCACTGATGGCGAACCGGCGGGCCGCAGTCCTGCGCGCCGCCAGGACGTCGTGGGTGCGGACGGCAGGTCGGGGCGAGCTGTATTCGTCGCGAAATGCGGTCATGCTCACCACTTCCTACGCCTTTGTAGTCCGATACGGCATGTGGCGGGGCAGCTAAGCTTCTGGTTCGCCGAAACCCGCCCAGCCATTCAACTAACCCGTCGAGGGTTAGCTTGACACGCGTTGTCACAGACGGCGTTTCAACGGCCGGTTTTGATACCAGTTCTGATCCACAACGTGATCAGTTCGTTCAGAACGCGCCCTTGCAAACNCCGGAGCCGGTCTAAAATAAGCACCGTGACCATCCGGGTGCCGCGTCGTTCGACGATCGCCCTGGCCACGGCGGGGGCTCTCGCCTCGACGGGTACCGCGTACCTGGGCGCTCGCAACCTGCTGCTCGGNCAGGCGACGCACGCGCGCACCGTGATCCCCAAATCCTGGGACATCCCGCCGCGGGCCGACGGCGTCTACGCCCCCGGCGGCGGGCCGGTCCAACGGTGGCACCGCGGCATTCACTCCGACCTGCACCTGATGATCTTCGGCGACTCGACGGCGACCGGGTACGGCTGCATGAGCGCCGAGGAAGTGCCGGGCGTGCTCATCGCCCGCGGGCTCGCCGAGCGGACCGGCGGTCACATCCGGNTGAGCACGAAGGCCATCGTCGGCGCGACGTCGAAGGGGGTGTGCGGGCAGGTCGACGCGATGTTCGTCGCCGGACCCCCGCCGGACGCGGCGGTGATGATGCTGGGCGCCAACGACGTGACCGCCCTCAACGGCGTCGGCCCATCGGCCCAACGGCTGGCCCTGACGGTCCGCAGGTTGCGCACCCACGGCGCGGCCGTGGTCGTCGGCACCTGCCCGGACCTCGGGGTGATCAGCGCGATCCCGCAGCCGCTGCGCTCGCTGGCCCACGCACGCACCTCCCAGCTGGCCCGCGCCCAGGCCGCGTCGGTGCGAGCCGCCGGCGGGGTGCCGGTGCCGCTGGCGTATCTGCTGGCGCCGCAGTTCCGGGCCACGCCGGAGGCGATGTTCTCCGCCGACGGCTACCACCCCTCGTCGGCCGCGTATGCGCTGGCCGCGGACGCGCTGTTGTCGGCGCTCTACGACGCGCTCAGCGACACCGGCGAGAGCCCCGAGCCCGCGCTCCCGCCGTCACCGGCGCCGCCGGCGCAGTCGGGACTCCCCGTGGTGGCGCGGCGGTGGCGGCGCCCGGAGGCGGGGTCANCCCGCCCCGTCGTCATGCCGGCCGGTGGGTAGCGATTAGATTTGAGTCGGTCTCGTCCGGGCCGTCGGCGATGGACGTACCACCGGCTCATGAAGCGAGCACGCCCATCGGATTTGAAGGAAATCGTCATGCCTGAAGCTGTCATCGTCTCCACTGCTCGCTCGCCGATAGGCCGCGCCATGAAGGGATCGCTGGTCAGCATGCGGCCCGACGACCTGGCCGCCCAGATGGTGCGTGCCGCGCTCGACAAGGTCCCCGCNCTCGACCCGCACCAGATCGACGACCTCATGCTGGGCTGCGGCCTGCCCGGTGGCGAGTCCGGGTTCAACATGGCGCGCGTCGTCGCCGTCGAGCTGGGCTACGACTTCCTGCCGGGCACCACGGTGAACCGGTACTGCTCGTCGTCGCTGCAGAGCACGCGGATGGCGTTTCACGCGATCAAGGCGGGCGAGGGCGACGCGTTCATCTCCGCGGGCGTGGAAACGGTCTCCCGCTTCGGCAAGGGCAACTCCGACTCGTGGCCGGACACCAAGAATCCGGTGTTCGACGCGGCGCAGGAGCGTTCGGCNGCCGCCGCGGCGGGCGCCGAGGAGTGGCACGACCCCCGCGACGACGGCAACCTGCCCGACGTCTACATCGCGATGGGTCAGACCGCCGAGAACGTCGCGATCATGACCGGGATCAGCCGCGAGGAGCAGGACCGCTGGGGGGTGCGCAGCCAGAACCGGGCGGAGGAGGCGATCAAGAGCGGCTTCTTCGCGCGTGAGATCACCCCGGTGACCCTGCCGGACGGAAGCACCGTCAGCACCGATGACGGCCCGCGGGCCGGGACCACCTACGAGAAGGTCAGCGAGCTCAAGCCGGTGTTCCGGCCCAACGGCACGGTGACGGCGGGGAACGCGTGCCCGTTGAACGACGGAGCGGCCGCCCTGATCATCACCAGCGACACCAAGGCCAAGGAGCTCGGACTGACGCCGCTGGCACGCATCGTGTCCACCGGGGTCAGCGGCCTGTCGCCGGAGATCATGGGCCTGGGCCCGATCGAGGCCTGCACGAAGGCGCTGCACCGCGCCGGCATGTCGATCGGCGACATCGACCTGTACGAGATCAACGAGGCGTTCGCGGTCCAGGTGCTGGCCTCGGCGCGCGAGCTGGGCATGGACGAGGACAAGCTGAACGTGTCCGGCGGGGCGATCGCCCTGGGCCACCCGTTCGGCATGACCGGCGCGCGCATCGCCACCACGCTGCTCAACAACCTGCAAACCCACGACAAGACGTTCGGCCTGGAAACCATGTGCGTGGGTGGCGGCCAGGGCATGGCGATGATCATCGAGCGGCTCAGCTAGAGCCGCTCGATGGGCCGTCGAGGGTGAATCGTGGGCGGCGACACGCCGAGCCACGCCGCCACCGGTTCACCCTCGACGCCGCCAGTTCACAGTCCACGGGCTGGGGCGTTCACGGGATGGGGCGTTCACGGGATGGGGCGTTCACGGGATGGGGCG
>JGI24721J44947_10001641_pt1 | contig 31971 bp, 24 predicted proteins | sample YelNatPaOPGAMG01_FD_44947 | JGI IMG/M metagenome (IMG submission 44947) | reverse complement strand
GGAACGCAAAGCCCCGATTCACCGGCTTGCGGATCGGTTCGCGGTCGTTTTTACCGCGCTGACGCTCGTAACTGCTTTCGCCGCGTGGCTTTTCACCCGCGATATGACCTACGCTCTCGCTGTGCTGGTGGTGGCCACTCCATGCCCGCTGATCCTGGCGACCCCTATCGCTATCATGTCAGGTATTGATCGCGCTGCACACCGCGGCATCATCATCAAGAGCGGCGCCACGATGGAACAGCTTGGCGAAGTAGACGTGGCCGTCTTTGATAAGACGGGAACGCTTACGCTTGGGACTCCACAACTGATGGAACTCGTACCCGTTCCTGGACATACGTTTGCGCCGGATGAAAGCACGGCACTGCTGCGGATGCTTGCATCCGTCGAACAGTTTTCCGCGCATATTCTCGCGAGGTCAGTCGTCGAGACCGCGAAGCAGCGCAATCTTTCGCTTCTGGACGTACGGCAATTTGAGGAGGTCCCTGGCAAGGGAATTTCCGGCTGGGTAGTGAATCCTCTGACGGGCCGTGAGGCACATGTAGCGCTTGGTAATACGACCTATATGCACTATGTGGGTGTGGCGCTTTCGGAAGACGCGGTCGTCGAACGTGACTACCGAACACTGGATGGACAGATTGTCAGCTTCCTCGCTCTTGACGGGATGCTGTCGGGCTTGCTTCTGTTCGCGGACGCGCCGCGACCCGAGATTGCCCGCCTCACGAGCGACATGAAGGCTGCTGGTCTTGAGCGCACAATCCTGCTGACCGGTGATGGCGAGACCGTTGCGCGCCAGGTCGGAAATATGGCAGGCGTAGATCAGGTAGTAGCGCACTGCCTGCCAGCGGAGAAGGTGAAAGTCGTAGCTGAGCTCGAGTCCCAGCGTCACAAAGTGCTCATGGTAGGGGACGGCATAAATGATGCGCCCGCGCTCGCACTTGCCAAAGTCGGCATCGCGATTGGGGCGCAAGGCTTGACTGCAAGTGCCGCTGTCGCGGACGCTGTGCTACTTTCGCCGGACATCCTTCAGGTTGCACACGCGGTTCGCATTGGCAGGACGGTGATGCGAGTCGCGTTGCAGGGCATATTCCTGGGAATGGGCTTGAGCATAGTGGCTATGATACTGGCAGCAATGGGCTTCATTGTGCCAGCGGCAGGTGCGATTTTGCAGGAAGGCATCGACGTCCTCGTCATTCTCAACGCCCTGCGGGTTCTGAAGGCATAGCACGAGCGTGTGTGCCTGCAGCGCGCAATCGCAGACCGGCACGAAACAGGGGCACCATGGCATTGAGCCGAAAGCATACTCGCATTTCCCGCCATCTCTCGCCTATCCGCCGTTGGAGCAAGCCGTGGTGATGTACACGTTTCGTCGATAGCTTCTTCTTGTGCCTCGTGTGCCTTCCCGTCCGTCTCCAAGTATTTTGCGGTGCCGATAGGCGCGGATAGTTATGCCGCGCCCGTTACCCAGATTGATGCGTTTGACGGTCCTGCACCTGCTAGTCTGCCTGCTTGAGGAGGACATCTATACAGGTGCACAGGTGCGCGCCTGCTCTTCCGGTTCCGACTGTCTGGTCCAAGTAGCCTCGTCCCTAATGCTACTTGGCTGTAACACAGAGCGCGCCATACATGTGCCAATAGCAGAATGCATGTCGCCCTGGACGGATGTGCTTTCGCGTACTGGAACCTTTCATTGAAAAATTGGCTAGAACAGTCGCTTGCCGGGACAGTACAGCAGAAGTGAGGATGACAGGCTGACTGCGCCTCTTGTGGGCGAAGTGGCATGATGCGACTCCTCAGTGCCAATCGCAGTATGCTGCAGCTCGTCGTCCATGTGTTATGAACAAATGTTCCTGATCTGCATCTCAGCAGTAGTCCGCTTCCTCCAAATGTGGTAGAGTACATGTGAAGTCTTTTACCCAACCGGCATCCGGTAAGGCAGTGGACTTCGAGAAGATGTGCTCGCATCTCGCTGTCGCAAACCCGGAAATATTTGGGCTTTTCATTCGGGCGTGGCCAAGCGGTAAGGCAGTGGACTTTGGATCCACGATCCCAGGTTCGAATCCTGGCGCCCGAACCATACGACTTTCGCTGAAGCTGGCATAATGACCTAGCTGCGATACTATTCGCCTTCGGGGCAAAAGGAGCTGCACAGACCTTTATGAGACGCGTGGGAGCTGTCATTCTCGCCGCTGGCAAGGGAACCAGAATGCGCTCGCGCTTCCCAAAGGTTACCCACCGCGTGTGCGGCCGCACCATGATCGAGCAGGTCTTGCGGACCGCAGATGAAGCGCTGGGCGGATCAGCCGCGCCACATGATGACACGGAATCAGCCGATGGAGACGATCATAGTCCTCGGTATGTGATTGTCGTTGGCCATGAGAGCGAGCAGGTACGCGAAAGCCTGCGCTTATATCCACACGCGGACACGGTCGAGTGGGCGATACAGGAGCCGCAGCTTGGGACGGCCGACGCCGTGCAGGTGGCTCTTGCTGGCTGGAGTGGACTCTCACTGCCGTCCACCGTGCTCGTCCTCTACGGCGATACACCCCTGGTAACCGCCGATACCGTCCGCACACTCGTTCGCGAGCACGAGCAGAGCGGTGCCGTCCTCACATTTCTGACCGCACTTGCGGATGACCCTGCCGAATATGGGCGTGTCCTGCGAGATGAAAATGGGAGTGTTACGGGCATTGTCGAACGCAAGGAAGCTACGCCCGAGCAACTGGCGATTCGCGAGATCAATTCTGGGATGTATTGCTTCGAAGCCAGTTGGCTCGCGAGCAGGCTCTCCACCTTGGCGCCACACAGCAATGGTGAGTACTATCTCACAGACCTGATCAATGTCGCCGCTGGCGAGGGCGCAAGGATTGGCGCAGTACGCGCGGCATTTGAGAATGCGCTGGGCATCAACGATCGCGTGCAACTGGCGGAAGCGGATGCCATTCTGCGGCAACGCATCTTGCGCCAGCATATGCTATCTGGAGTCACGATCGTTGATCCCGGCAATACCTACATCGAGGCAGATGTCCGCATTGGTCAGGACACCATCGTACATCCGGGAACCATTCTGCGAGGCGCAACGATGATCGGGGAGCGGTGCGAAATTGGGCCGTTTTCCACAATTCGTGATTGCGTTATCGCCGATGAGTGCGTCGTCGCCGGTTCCTGGCTCGAGGGCGCGACCATGGAGAGGCAGTCGCGAATCGGCCCTATGAGCCGCCTCCGGCAGGGAGCACATCTGTTGACCGGCGCGAATCTCGGTAATTTCGCTGAGGCCAAGAACTCCGTCATTGGCCGGGATGTGCAGATGCACCACTTCAGTTATATGGGAGACGCGCATATAGGTGATGGGAGCAATATCGGCGCCGGGACCATCACCTGTAATTACGATGGCGTGCGGAAGAACCATACAGAGATCGGTGAGCGCGTATTTCTCGGCAGTGACACACTCCTCGTCGCACCCGTGACGATAGGTGATGACGCGAGCACAGGCGCTGGCTCAGTTGTCACGCACGACGTGCCGCCCGAAAAGCTGGTCGCGGGTGTTCCCGCTCGGGTAATCCGGCGCGTGAGGCGACCGGATACTACCGAGGCGACAAACACGCGGGCCGAGGCACAATCTCCAACCGCGGCTACGAGTTCCTCCCCTGCTGACACAAAGCCAAACGGTGAGGTTCTCGACATGCAGGCTTCCCAAGAGGCAAGCTCATCTGGCGAGGCCGCGGGCGAGGAGAGGGAGTAACAGTTGAATGGACGCTTCATGGTGGCAGAGCACACTGGCCGCTCTGCCTTCTCTGGCTCCGCATCGCTTCACCGGAAGTGACTGGACATTGCTGATCATCCTCGTGGCAGCGCTGGGGATTGCCGCTACATCCGCGGCAGCAGAGACCGCGCTTACGTCGGTTAGCCGGATCAAAATCCGCAATCTGGCGGAAGATGGTGACATCCAGGCGGCTCGTGTCCAGCGCATACTGGCTCAACCACAGATATTTCTGTCGACCATTCTGGTGATGAGCAACGTCGCGGTCATCGTTGCGTCGACTGTTTCCACGATCATCGCCATTGATGTGTTTTCGTCCTATGGCGAAATCATCTCGACCATCCTGCTGTCGCTGGTCGTACTCATCTTCTGCGAGATTACGCCCAAGACCATCGCCGTGCAGGCTCCTGAGCGCTGGGCACGCCTACTCGTCGGACTGGTCGAATGGCTCAGCCGGATACTGCGACCACTCGTGCTGGCACTTATCGCGATCACTTCCGGCCTCGTGCGCGTCTTCGGCGGTCAACAGATCCGCCGTGGTCCGTTCGTGACTGAAGAAGAGCTGCGCATGCTCGTGGAGGTCGGTGAGCAGGAAGGCGTGCTCGAAGAAGAAGAGCGCGAGATGATTCATAACGTCTTTGAGCTGGCGGATACCGCCGTACGCGAAGTAATGGTGCCGCGTATCGACATGGTAACGGTCGAGGCAGACGCATCAGTGGATGAGGCCATTGAGCTCATCCTTCAGGGCGGCAAGTCACGAATACCCGTGTTCGAAGGCTCCGTGGAAAATATCATCGGTGTGCTGTATGCCAAAGATCTGCTACGGCTCGCAGCCAGCCAGAGACGCCCCGGCACCATAAAAGACCTGGTACGGCCCGCCTATTTTGTGCCTGAATCGAAGCATGCGGATGACCTTTTGCGTGAACTTCAGCAGAAGCGCGTACACATGGCCATCGTTGTCGACGAATATGGCGCCGTTGCCGGACTGGTGACGATTGAGGATCTCGTAGAGGAAATTATCGGAGATATTCAGGATGAGTATGACCGTGAAGAACAACTCTTCGAGCGGCTCAGCGACGACGAATATATCATCGACCCGAAGATCAGCCTCGATGACTTCAATGAGCTTGTAGACACCGATTTGGCGAGCGAGGACTTCGATACCCTAGGTGGCTACATATACGCGCAACTGGACAAAATACCCACGGTTGGTGACGTGGTCACGTACCAGGATCTCACGATTACCGTCCTGAGCACGAAAGGCCGCAGGGTGACGCGCGTGCGTGTCGTGCGCTCGCACGAGTCTACGCAACCACGTGAGATGCGCGAGGACACGGAGTATTTCGAAGACGATAGGCCACGGCAGTCAGCATCCGCGACAGTGGAGAACCAACCAGTACGCGCGGATCGAGGCGAGGACCCGGGAGGATCAGACGCGCCAATCAGTGAAGCCCCACACTCGCACGCCGCGGCGCAAGGTGAAGAGCGTGAGGCTAGCGATGGCGGCTCCGGCACAGGCAATCACGAAGGCATACCAGAGGGGCAGAACTCACCGGAATTGAGCGTGCAGCATGCCGAGAACGACCGTGGTGCGCGTCGCCATGCCAATCTGCGCCGGCATGCCGCCCACGGGCCGCAGCGGTCACGGAGGCGGGCATAGCAGTGTGCTTTTCCTGGCGCGCACGATGGTGAGAGGAGCGATCCCGCCATTAGTCCTACCGTGGTCTCATTTATGTCACGATAGGAATACGTTCCCGTTGACACAAAAGAGGAATACCTGTACTCTTGTAATAATATCTTATCGTACGATGTTGCACACCGTATGAAAGACTCGTGCGCTTTCCATTGCATGAGCCGCACCCGACGAGGAAATGAGGATGTCCTCTCGGAAACCGGTAGATGGAACGCCGGCTAACAGCGATGTGCGGCGATGATTTTCCCTCTGAGAGTATAAACGCCATGTACACGGGTTGCCTGGCATTTGGGCTGGCAGTGGCTGCCGCGCCAGGTGCGCATGAGCAGAGGAAGTCCGCACCAAATTCTGCACGGCACGTCGAAATCACACTATACGACCTGCTCACTCGTATACGTTATGTCCAGGCGGGCTCGCCAGAGGAAGGTCTCTTGGCATGTAGGCGCATGCCAATTCGAAGGACAAATTTGCGAGATTCGGGCCATTCTGGTCTGGCACATGCATTCGGCCACATTAAACGACGATCCCAGTGGGCGCTGATGATGTCGGCGGGCACGTGGTGAATGCGCTCAGGAATGGCGTCTACGGTGTAACAGCCGGGGGGCGACATTCGGTCCCGAAGCAGAGTCCACCGCATCTCATCAAGCAGTCCGCACCGAAAGCGGGTTGCAACGGACCGTCGTATGCGGCGCACGTGCGCGGTGCATGTGGCCGTGGTCGAGGATACCATGCAGAATGAGGGCAGGAGCCAGCGACGGGTCGATGAACATGTCGTCGAGAGGATGCGAGCCGCGAGGACCGACTGCTCGGGCATGATGAGGAATCGCGTCGTTGAAGCTGGCCTCAGTGCGATCGGCTGGACGCTGAAAGCACTGCAGGGAATGCTGGTTCTGCAGGATGTCGAAGTTGCGCGTCCTGCAAAGAGGGGGTAGAGACCGATGCTCGTGCTACGAAGGAAGGCTGGCGAGGCGATTGTCCTCAATGGCTCTATTACCATTCACGTTCTAGCTGTCGAAGGAGAGCGCGTCAAACTGGGCATCAGCGCACCGCCTGAAGTGGTCATCGTGCGGTCAGAATTGCTCGAAAATCAGGACCGCACGAGCACGCAGGAACCACAAGGAGCAGGTTTACCGCAAGCGCCTGCGCGTCAATCCTCTCGAACGTTCCATAAGACGGAAGGAGAACCGTCGGGCGGCACCGGAGAAGATGATCCGCAGCGTGGTAGCAGGCGCGCTGGCGCTACCGGGCCGGCGCGATACGGTCACCGCGCGCGTGCGTATAGCGAGTCGGCTGTCACCTCTGGTTCACCTACTCGATACCGCTAGACACCGCGCGAGAGTTGCCATAGTGACTTCGGCTCGACCCGCTCTTGATGGAACGCACAGGTTCAACTCCTTGGCAAACCGCCTGCCGGCAGGCACACCGCATTGCTGGTAGGCGGGCTGTTCACATTGCTGTGGAAACTGCCCGAGACCTCTTGCTGCATTTGGACGTCCGTAGGCCGCGCGTGTTGGAGAATGGATGCATCAAGCGTAGACTGTAAACCGTATCACGTTTACCATGTGACACGGCAGTCAATTCGCCCCTCAAGTCAGTGCTGGGCTGTCATCTCTACGTGATCGTGAAGAGTTTGGCAGATTTGCCCGCGTCCCAGATAGCTGGCAGCGATTGCCACTTGCCAGGCTGCACGGTGGCTGTTCAATCCAAAGCAAGGCAGAGAGGGCTGCCGGAAAAGAGCGTATGCAGCGCGTCGAGAATGGCGACGCCCTGCTTGCGTAAGGTGAACAAGAAGCTCCGTACACGGGCGAACGCGTCTGCCCCCGGGTCGGAGGAGGCAGCATGATACCTTCTGCTGCGTCTTGAGCAGGCGCAGATCGCTCTGCCTGGTTGTTGTCAAGGGGAATCCTCAGGTCGTCGAGGAACGCCAAAACCTGCTTCTGGAGGAGTCACAAGCGGTCAAGCAGATTGTGCGCCGGAGATTGCTTGATTCGTCCTCGTTGCCGCGGGCGTCGCTCGCGCGTGTGGCGGCACTTTCACGGTTGACTGCTTGAGCAGCTGAATGAGACTGGTCAGCGTAGCTTTCGCGTCGCCAAAAACCATCATAGCGTTTGGCTGGTAGAACAGCTCATTGTCTTCGCCTGCGAACCCTGGCCGCAGGCTGCGTTTCAGGATAATGACGGTATGGGCCTTATCAGCCGCAAGAATCGGCATACCGAAGAGCGGGCTATCCTTCTTGTAGCGGGCAGCCGGGTTCACTACATCATTCGCGCCAACGACCAGCGCGACGTCTGTAGACTGGAAATCATCATTTATCGTGTCTAGCTCATAGAGCAGATCGTATGGCACGTTCGCATCGGCCAGCAAGACATTCATGTGACCTGGCATGCGGCCCGCCACTGGATGTATGGCGAAGCGGACCTGTGTGCCGCGCTGCCTGAGTATCTGCGCTAGCTCTGCTACGGCGTGCTGGGCTTGCGCGACAGCCATGCCGTAGCCTGGAACGATAATGACGGACTGTGCCTGTTCGAGAATGAATGATGCATCGTCAGGTGTATACCTGACGACCAGCTTTTGTTTTGCCTCCGCTTGGTCTTCCGGTTTGAGCGCGCCCACCGCTCCAAACAGGACGTTCGTGAAGGAGCGATTCATGGCCTTACTCATCATCATCGAAAGAAAGAATCCGGAGGTGCCATCAAGTGCGCCAGCTATGATAAGGACATTGTTACCGATTGCGAAGCCCGTTGCCGCCGACGCAAGACCCGCATACGAATTGAGCAGCGCGAGCACCACGGGCATGTCTGCTCCTCCAATTGGCAAGATCAGCAGCACGCCGATGACCAGACCAATGGCGAGCATGGCGAAAAACAGTGTCGTTCGAGCTGGATTGATGATGAGAAACATGAATAGCCCGAGAGCGAGCGCAAATAGGCCAATGTTGAGAATGTTCTGGAAACGATAGACGAGAGGCTTGCCCGGAATGATCTCCTGCAGCTTGCCAAATGCCATGAGGCTTCCGGTTATTGTAAGCGAGCCCAGCAACACCTCGAAGCCGAGAGCGATCATTTCGGCAGTATCAATGTGAGGTACGCCCTCATGATAAGTAACGATTCCTACAAGTGTCGCGGCAAGAGCACCAAATGAATGCGAGATCGCTATTCGCTGAGGCATCGCCGTCATGGGCATGAAAATCGCCATCGCGGCCCCAATTGCTGACCCAACGGTTACGCCCACGAGTATCCACTGATACTGCACAATTTCATTTTTCAAGAGCGTGCCGACAATGGCCAGCAGCATGCCCAACTCAGCGAGAAAAAGTCCTCGCCGCGCTGTCGATGCGGAGTTTAGACCCTTGAGGCCCATAATGAACAGAACAGCCGCGGCTAGATAGCACGCGTCGACAAGATAGATGCTCATTTGCGTTCCTCCTCGTCCCCGCTGGACGGGCCGCGGCGGAACATCTTGAGCATGCGATCTGTAATCATGAATCCGCCGACAACGTTGATCGTGGCGGCAGTCACGGCGATGACACCGAGAATCGTGCTGACGGCTGAGTGGTTACTGCCGGCAGCGACCAGTGATCCGACCAATGATATGCCGGAAATCGCGTTCGTGGCAGACATCAGCGGCGTATGCAAGAGTGGCGGCACACGTCGGATAACCTCGTAGCCGACAAATCCGGCAAGGATCAGGATGTAGAGTGATTGCATCGAGATGCCATTCACTTTGATGCTCCTCGGTTCATCATCTCCTGCAATTCGGGCTGTACAATCGCGCCGTTTCGTGTCAGACACGTCGCGCTCACGATGTCATCGTGCTCATCTGGCGGTGTGCCTTCATGCGGGTAGAGATAGCGAAACAGATTCACGATAGTGTGCGAATACAGCAGACTCGCATCATAGGGAACTGACGCCGGCAGGTTTCCGGCACTGACGATGTCTACCCCGTGGTGGCAGACATCACGTTCAGGTTGCGTCAAGGCGCAATTCCCACCCTGGTCCGCTGCGAGGTCGACGATTACGCTTCCCGGACGCATGCGCTCGACCATCTCTTCCGTGATAAGCAACGGCGCCGGTTTGCCGAAAACCTGAGCCGTGCAGATCACTACGTGGGTCGAGGGAAGTCGCTCAAGTATTGCCGCACGCTCACGATCAAGGAAGGTCTCGCTTTGCTCGCGGGCGTACCCACTGGACAACTCTATCTGACCGGTCTCCTCCATGTGCTCCATCTCGATGCACGTGGCGCCAAGGCTGCGAATCTGTTCGTGCACCGCGGGCCTAGGATCAAATGCCTCGACTTTTGCGCCAAGACGTTTCGCTGTCGCGATGGCCTGCAAACCTGCCACTCCCGCCCCGAGCACAAGCACGGCGGCGGGTGCGATCGTGCCTGCGGCGGTCATCAATAGGGGAAACATCTTGTCCAACCGGTTCGCAGCGACGATCACGGCCTTGTAGCCGGCAATGGTAGCCATCGAGGTTAATGCGTCCATGCTCTGGGCGCGGGAGGTTCGCGGCACAAGATCTAGCGCATAGCTCGTAACATGCCTTCGGGCCAGGATGTCCGTGACTTCCGAATGGGCCAACGGTGCAAGCATGCCCAGGAGAATGCTCCCCTCGCGGATCAGTTCTGCCTCGTGCCGACCTGCCGCTCGGTGCGGGCTGGGAGGTTGCACCTTGAAAATGACATCGGACTGCTCGTAGACCTGCTGCGCTGTTGACGTGATTCGGGCGCCAGCTTGCTCGAACTCCTTATCATCTATCTGCGCGCCATTCCCGCTTTGGGTTTCGATGACAATATCATGACCGTCCTTCAGCAACATTGATATCGCCGACGGTGTAAGCGCGACACGAGTTTCACCGGGAACTATCTCCCGTGGAACGCCAATTCGCATCGCCGTGCCCTTCTATGTTTCTCTGTTCTAATGCCATCGCCACACATGCGCGATCTGGGTAGCGGACCGCTCGCTCTCTAATGCATATGTAGCGTCTGTGCGTCTCAAGTTCACGTCACATGGCTGGGTAGGAAATCTCTGAGCCATCACAACCCTGCTTCCAGACGTTGTCACTGTCGCATGGACTTCATGCGAACGGCTCGGTGAACAGGCGCAGAGTTATGCTCACTGGCTACACGGCTATGGAACCGGCGTATGATATAATATAGTTCGCCTAACGAACTTTCTGAACATGGAAACACTACCACTGTGAGCCGCAAGCAAGGTCGCTATGTAGCGCGTTGACGCCCAGCGGCCGTTTGGTCACGTGTCGTGATCGGCTCCGGCGGATGAGATGTTGCCGCTGTATCCGCGGCGTGAAAAGAGCGTATCATGTCTGACACCAGCCATTCTTTGCCAGGGCCGTCTGTCGCAAGCGATCCCGCAGACGCGCAGGCGATCGCCAATCGCCTGCGACCGGTCCTGCTGCGCATCCATCGTTATTTGCGGGGAGAGGCGCATGAACTAGGCGTCTCTAGCACGCAAGCAACCCTGCTCTCTGCGATTTACCGAAGTCCAGGAATCGGTCTGCGTGAACTTGCCCAACAGGAGCACGTAACGCCCCCTACGCTGGTCGCGCATATCGATAAGCTAGTGGCAAAGGGGCTTGTGCTTCGTGTGCATAGCGATCCGGCTGACCGTCGGCGTGTGGCGCTTACCTTGACTGAGGAGGGAAGTCTGCGGCTTGAGATGCTGCGCGAGCGGCGCACGTCGTGGCTTGCTAACAGGCTTGAGACGCTCACCCCAGCGGAACTAACGGCGATTGAAGCGGCCATAGGACCATTGCAGGCATTGGTCAGGTGCGCGTCATGAGAGTGCCATTACGGGCTCGGGCTGGAGTAATCGTTTCCGGGCGCACATTCTCGAGCTTGCGGAATCACTACAATTACCGCCTGTATTTTAGCGGTCAGTTTCTCTCGCAGGTCGGAACGTGGCTCCAGAGTGCGGCGATGGCCTGGCTGGTGCTCGAATTGACGCACTCTGCCGTTGCGGTTGGTTTGCTGGGGTTCTGGCAGTTTGGTCCGTACGCTCTGCTTGGACTATTTGGTGGCGCGATCAGTGACCGGCTGGACCATCGGACCGCGCTCATTGTGACGCAGGTGGCCCTTGCCATTTGTAGCGGGGCAATCGCGCTGCTCACGCTGTTCCATGTGGTTACGGTCTGGGAAACCTACTCAATTGCCGCCATTCGCGGTCTCGTATTGGTCTTTAATAACCCGAGCCGGCAGGCATTTATCTTTCAGATGGTTGGCAGAGAGGAACTTTCCAACGCAATCGCGCTTAATTCAAGTCTGGCGAATGCTGCTCGTATCTTTGGACCAGGTTTGGGGGGTATCCTCATCGCGACCGTTGGCGTCGGCATCTGCTTCAGTATTGATGCCGTAAGCTATGTCGCCGTCATCGTCGCGCTGCTGCTGATGCGGGTGGACGAACTCTTGCCAATGGAGCGTGGCGCAAGAGCCAGCGTCATGCGGGGCATGGCGGAGGGTCTTAGTTACGTGCGGCGTACGCGGGCGATTCTTGTCGCGCTCATCATGTTCCTTTTCATTTGTATTGCGGGCATCAATTTCAGCATGTTGCTTCCACTGGTAGCAAGCAACACATTGGGCGCCGGTGCGGAGGTCTATGGACTTCTGACGGCCTGCTTTGGCGTAGGAGCGCTGATTGGCGCGCTGCTTTCGGCATCGCTGCCACGGGCGACCTGGCGAGTCATGCTGGTGAGCGCTGGGGGATTTGGAGTCGGTGAGCTTATTCTGGCGCCACAACGAACGATCGCAGGCGCGATTCTCCTGCTCATTGCGACCGGCATCTTCTACACGATCTATACATCGACGACGAACTCTATTGTACAGCTTTCCGCGCCGGCGCACTTGCAGGGACGCGTGGCGGGCCTGTATAGCTATGTCTTCGCGGGTAGCAGCCCGTTTGGGTCGCTTCTCGCGGGTGCCTTGGCTGCGCGCGGCGGAACTGAGCTGGCATTCCTTGTTGGCGGCGCGACCGCGATCCTCTTCGTTATTATTGGGCTTGTGCTGCGACCGCGCCGGATGGCGGAACGCCTTGCTATTGAGTAAGCGACCGCCTCTCTGAGGCATGCGGCTGGTGCTGGGGGCCGCGAAGCTGTGTGCCGCGCTACACGATGTCACGTGTGGCATCCGTGTTGGCAGCACGAAGCGCGATTGGGAACCGACACGAAAACCGATGACCCTTCGGGCGTGCTCGCTGCCGAAGGGCCATCAGCCTGTGGAGTCCGTGAAGCGCGCTTGCCGCGGGTCAACGCGCGACACGCTTCCAGAATCCCTTGCAGGCGCGGACTCACAGCCTGTGTGCACCTGCAGCATGCTTGGCCGGGCGATTCGGCCTATGACGCGCGCTCGTAGACGCGGCGGCCGTCGAAATCTTCCGTGAGGGCAATGCGCTCAGCGACCCGGCGCTCGGCGGCGCGCTGCGCCGCCAGCAATCCCTTGGCGGCGGCAAGGTTCGCGCGCTCTACGCGATAGAACGTGCCATCCGCCAGCATGACGGTATCGATGTGACTCTCGTGTGTGCTGCGTGTCGATTGCTTCAGGTTAAACATGTGCGTTGATCCTCCCCATGTATGTCAGTGCTGTTACGGGCGGAAGTGTTTACCACCTGACACCTGCTGCCCGGCATCCGGTCCATTGTGGAGTCTCGCTCCGCTAACGGCAGATGCTCTTTGTCAGTTCGCCGTATCTTCGTCGTCCTGACAGTTCAGAGAATACGAGAGTTGTCTGAAGAGGACATGAACGTATTCTTGAGAATCGTTCATGTATATTTTTTCATGGAGATGCGGATATGGCGGGCCATATGTAAGCCGAACAGACTCGCTTACCCAGTGCATGGATGTATGAACTTCAACGCAGCTTGCTGGCATTCGAGTACGCTCACACGCCGGAGGACTTGAACCCTTCTGACGTGGGTGCGCTACGGGGCGCGAAAAGAGAGCTATCCCGCTGCACATCATCAGCGACTGGATAGCTCAACTTGAAGGTGAGAACACCGAATGCGAGGCCTTATTGCTGGGCGGTGGCTTGCGTCCCGGTACTCTGTCGATGTTGTGGACTGGACCGGCGGCTACCCTCGCTCCGAGCCGAGCGACCGGTACGGTTGTTGTCGGTGCCTTCCTGAGCGGCTTCCCAGCGGCGACCATTCTGCCAGTATTCCTCGATTTTCTCCAGAGGCCGATCTTTCGTCTCTGGCACGTACTTGAGGATGAAGAACCACGCGGCGAGGCCACATATGCCATAGATCCAGAAAGTCAGCGACTGGCCGAGTGAGGTAATCAAGGTCAGGAACGTGATGCTGACGACCAGATTCGCCAGCCAGTTGACAGATGTAGCGACGCTGCTACCAGTGCCACGAAGCCGCGTGGGGAAGACCTCGGAGCTGAGCAGCCAGTAGACGGGACCCAATCCGATTGCGAACGCGACGATGTAGAGCAGCAGCACGATGAGCAGGATCATGCCGACGTGCTTGGCTCCGATGTCGAATAGTATGCCCATTGCTGCCAGTGTGACGACCATTCCGCCAACTCCGCTCAGGAGGAGGGCACGACGGCCCACGCGGTCCACGAGGAAGATGGCGACAACCGTAGCCAGCACGTTGACGACACCCACAATGATAGCGCCTTGCAGCGAACCCGACGAGGGACCAAATCCGGTGTAACCCACAATGATTGGTGCATAGTAGATGATGGTATTGATGCCGGTGATCTGCTGAAACGCGGCAAGCAGAACGCCAATGATGAGAGCCGCTCGCAAGCCCTTTCGGATCAGGTCTCGCCAGGATGACTGCTGAGCCTGTTCGAGCCGTGCGCGAATCGCATCTAGCTGCTGGTCGGACTGTTCACCAACCACCCGCTGCAAGACCGCATGAGCATCGTCCCATTTGTCCTTGCTGGCGAGCCACCGCGGCGTGTCGGTGAGAAAGAACATGCCCGCGCCCAAAGCTGCCGCAGGTATGACGCCTACCCCAAACATCCAGCGCCATCCCAGTCCATCTCCGCTGAAGATCAGATCGATGATGTATGCGCAGAGAATACCAACGGTGACGAAAAACTGGAACACGAATACCATCTGACCACGCTTGTTGGGCGGCGCCAGTTCCGTCGTGTACATTGGCGCTACGACTGAAGCGGACCCGATGCCAATGCCTACCACGATGCGAAACGCGACGAACAGCCACAGGCTGGAAGCAATCGCCGTGAGCACAGTGCCAACCAGAAAGATACCGGCCACGACGATGAGCGTTTTCTTGCGGCCAAGCCAGTCGGCCAGTTTTCCGCCGATAGCGGCTCCGATGACCGCGCCTATGAGCACGGCGCTGACCGCGATTTCTTGGGTGGTCGATGTCAAATGAAAGGTCGTCTTGAAGAACTTCTGCGCGCCGGAAACGACACCTGTATCGTATCCAAACAAGAAACCGCCCAGCGCGGCGATGAACGCGACGATGTACGCATACCCTGTCATGCGACCCGCACGGCCCTGACGCTCCTTGCCCGCTGCCCCCCCTGTTGACGCCCGCTGTTGCTCTTCGCCATTCACGGCGCCATGGTCCGGCTGCAGCGCGCCAGCAGCGATATCTTCTATCTGCCGCTGTGTCATGTCTGCCTGGAATGGTGTTGGACCAATTTCAGATGTTGGAGCGCCGGCCGGTGATTCCGGAGAATGCGGCGGATGATGGTTGCCCGCGCTCTGCACTAACTGTTCCTTGGGCGTCTGGTCCGAGGAAATATGAGACGCGTGCGATACATCGTGCTGCAAGGTGTCAAGTTCGTGCCTGAGATGCTCGATCTGATTGAGCAGTTCGTCTTCCTGATCTGCCCGCCCAGAGCTCGAGTACGGGTTATTCGTCGACGTTGACATGGGCACTCCTTTGCTCCACGTGGCCGCTTTCACCGCAGAAAGCGGCCGGCCCATTTGGCATTCATGCTGTTGCAGTCCCATCCGGCTGATCGGATGTCGCAGAAGGAGGAACTGGCAACCGCGAGCGGCTCGCGTATAGCAGAGGCATTGCAGCCGCTGTGCCAGCCATGCCGGAGGTCCGGAAAAGTGCTAGTCGGTGCCCACGGCGGTGTCTGTTGGCGTGCGCACAACTACCGCTACCGATTCTGGAGGCAGTTCCACACCCGCTGGGCCAACAGCCACACCTGGCTCTGAAGCAAGGACTACTTCGAGGTCCGTCGAATCCTCTAAGCCGGCAAGCGGGATCCGTTGTGCGGCATTATTGAGATTGCATGCCACGCCCACGCATCCACGCCGCATTACAAGCCAGCGCGCACGCTCATCATAGGTGACACGCACCTGATCCAGGCGCCCATTGTTGAAGGCGCGGAAACGCCGGCGGGTCCACAGTAGCAGCTTGTACCACTGATACAGCGTTGCGTGTGGCTCGAGTTCGCACTCACTCCAGTCGAGTCGCGAACGCTCGAATGATGCGGGGTCCTGAGGATCGGGAACCTGCTCTGGATCCCAGCCAAACGCGGCAAACTCCCGCCGCCGCCCCTCGCTTACCGCCCGCCCAAGCTTGCTATCCTGATGGTCCGTAAAGTAGAGGAACGGCGATGTTGCCCCCCATTCCTCCCCTTGAAAGAGCATGGGCACGAACGGCGAAAGACAAACATACGCTGCTCCAACTTTGAGTCGCCCCGTAGACATCAGGGCGCTGCTGCGCTCGCCCTGAGCGCGATTGCCGACCTGATCGTGATTTTGCAGGTATCCAAGGAAGCGTGATCCGGGGATACCAGTTGGGGGCCTCCCGTGATGGCGGCCGCGCGAGGGAGAGTACCTGCCGTCATAGACGTACGCATGCTCGAGGGCATATGCCAGATCAGCGATCCCGGAGAAGTCTGCGTAGTAGCCATCGCGTTCTCCCGTGAGCGTCGTGTGGAGGGCATGATGGAAATCATCGCTCCACTGGGCGTCAAGACCATATCCGCCCATCTCAGCGTGACGGACCAGGCGCGGATCGTTGAGGTCGCTCTCCGCGATCAGGAAGAGATGACGCCCGAGGTGAGTGGCGAGTTCCTTAACCTGGTCTGCCAGCTGCTCAAGGATGTGTTTCGCGGAAGTATCAACGATGGCGTGAACGGCATCCAGACGCAGTCCGTCGAAGTGGTAGTCGCGCAGCCACATGAGTGCATTGTCGCAGAGAAACCGGCGTACCTCATCACTTCCCCGCCCATCGAGGTTGATCGCAGGACCCCACGCGGTCGCGTAGCGGTCGGTGAAGTAGGGGCCAAAGCGGCTCAAAAAGTTGCCAGACGGACCGAGGTGGTTGTACACGACGTCGAGCACTGCCGCTAGTCCTCTGGCATGGCATGCGTCTACCAGTCGCTTCAATCCTTCCGGCCCACCATACGCGGAGTGCGGCGCATAGAGATCTACCCCGTCATACCCCCACCCGCGAGTGCCGGGAAACTCGTTCACGGGCATAATCTCGACGTGCGTCACGCCGAGATCGCGCAGATAATCCAGGTGATCGATGGCCGCCTCGAATGTCCCCACCGGTGTGAAGGTGCCGACGTGGAGCTCATAGATGACCGCAGAACTGAGGGGTGGCGCCTGCCACCCGACATCATGCCAGGAAAATGACGCATGATCGACGGTATGCGACGGGCCAAACACACCACGGGGCTGCCACGGTGAGCGGGGATCGGGGAAAGGACCGTCGCCATCCAGCAGATACGTGTAATATACGCCAGCTTGTTCAGTGCGAAGATCGGCGCTCCACCATCCATCTCCCTTTGCGGTCATCAGGAAGCGTTCCCGGTGTTCGTCTCCAACCTCGATTTCAACCTTGTGGGCATCCGGTGCCCAGACACGGAACTGGGCCATCAGACGCCTTCCTCTCGCGCGAGGAGGGCGACGGGAAAGCGACGCAGCAGGCTGCTCATCTGGAGTGCGCCGCCAGCAACCATATCGCCGGTCATCTCGTTTCGCCACTGCCCGGTAGGTATTTCAATCGTGGTATCCTCCCATTCACCGCCGAGAGTCAGCACGAGGCGGGGAACGGCCGTTATAGCCGCGCCGCTTCGCGAGAACGCCACCACGTGGTCTGCTCGCGAGCCGTGCGCCAGCAACGGCTGATAATTGCTCCCCGGACCAAATATCTCTGGACGGCGCTTTCGCAACATAAGCGCATGGCGAATCGTCCAGAGCTTCGGCAAGCCTTCGTTCTGTCTTGCCCACACCTCCTCGACCGATATGGCATCAAGTTCGCGCAGGAGATTTTGTCTCATCACGAAATCAACCGGGCGGCGGTTATCTGGATCCACCAGGCTGAGGTCCCACAATTCTGTGCCCTGATAGAGATCGGGCACGCCTGGAGCTGTCAGCTTGAGCAGAGTTTGAGCGAGCGAATTGACGCGCCCGGGTGTAACGAGGGGCGCGACAAACGCTTCCAGGTCTGCGACGAACCGGTCATCCGCGAGAATGCCCGTGGTGAAATCTCGCAGCGCCTGTTCGTATTCGGCATTCTGCTCGGTCCATGAGGTATGCTGTTTGGCTTCGCGGGCTGCCTTTTCCATGTATGCCGTCACACGGTCCGTCTCAATGGGCCATGCGCCCACAAGCGTCTGATACAGCAGGTACTCGGCATTGCGGTCGGGCATATCGCCGCGGCGAAACGGTTCATTGTCACGAGACCAGCGCCGGACGACCTCCTCCCACCGGTCCGGTATCTCAGACAGAAGATGTATTCTGGCTCGCACATCCTCACTTCGCTTGGTGTCGTGTGTTGAGGTGGCAAGCAGGGTTTGTGGCCAGTGAATCTGCGCCGAGGCGCAGGCACTGTGAAACGCCTCGATCGGTGTGCCGAAACGACCGGGATTCGCCCCGACCTCGTTCAGAGAAACAAGGCGATTGAAGCAATAAAAAGCTGTATCTTCGACGCCTTTCGCCATAGCCGGACCGGTGAGTTGTTGAAATCGCATGGCAAATTCGGTCTCAAGTGTGCCGCGCACGCGCAACAGAAGCGCATCGCCCAAAAACGAGAGAAGGTCTGCGTCTAGGTCCTGCCGTCGTTGCCGCGTTGCCTCAATCGCTTCCACGACAACTCGAGTATCTTCCTCACGCGTACTTTCCGCGCCGGGCTGGACGTACGTGCGGTATACGGGAAAGCTCGCGATAACTTCGCGCAGAACCATTTCCAGTTCGTAGCGGGTGTAGTCCCGGTAGCGGAGATGGTGGCGACATATTTCCAGCCAGAGCGCGGTTAACCGGTTGATATCGCTCGCCAGTGTTCCGCGCAGCACCAGCAACTTTTTTTCGCGTACTAATGCCGCATAGTTCGTGGGCTGCTGGGTGAAATCCGCGTAGATAGCAGTCATGCGCTCCTCTGAGGCTGAATCCACAAAGAGACCCGCGGCCAGATTCAGGAAGTCGTAGCCGGTAGTGCCTGCGATGGGCCATGAAACGGGCAGACGTTCGCCATGCTCAAGGATCTTTTCGACCACAATCCATGCGTCTGGCGCGTATTCTCGCAGCCTGTTGAGGTACGCTGTTGGGTCCAGCAACCCATCAATATGATCGATGCGGATGCCATCGAGCGTGCCCGTGGCAAGCCATCCCAGCACGAGCGCGTGTGTATCCTGAAAGACTTGATCCTGCTCGGTTCGTATGCCAACAAGGCTATTGATATCAAAGAAGCGGCGATAGTCCAGTTCACGCTCGGCTGCGCGCCAGAACGTAAGCCTGTAATTTTGCCTCTGGAGCAACTCGTCCATGAGGGTCGCGTCCGAACTAATTTTCGTGACTTGTGTGTCCAGAGCATCGGCGATGCGCGTATTCTTCGAGCAGAGGTCGGCGAGTAGCCCCCGCAGCACCTCTTTATCACGATGCCGCCGCAGCACGCTAACGGTATCGATTGCCGTGGCGCGCGGCAGATGAGCGAATGCGTCCGCAAGAAAAGCCAGTTCATCGGAGGCGGTCGCTTCAGCTACCGGCGCGAGGATGAGGTCCAGCGAGCGCGGGGCTACGGGCAATACATGGTCTGAGTAGTGTAGGGAGAACGTTCCCTCTGTCCGCGTGAGGTGTATCTGACCGGATGTCAGCACTCGGCCATAATGTTCACCGAGGATCGGCATAAGCACCACATTGCGGTGCCGTGATTCGGGTGGGTCCCAGTCGACATCGAAATACCGGGCGTACCGGCTGGACGGGCCGTTTTCGAGCACATCCCACCACCACGCGTTTTCGCGCCCACCGATGGCCATGTGGTTAGGGACGATATCCAGCACCTGGCCCAGATGCTGATCGTGCAGAACCCGCTGGAGTTGTTCAAATGCCTGCTCGCCACCTAGCTCAGCGTTCACTTCGTGAGGATTTACCACATCGTATCCATGTGTGCTGCCTGGAGCCGCCTGGAGAATGGGTGAGAGATACACATGGCTGATCCCCAGAGCTGCCAGATACTGCGCTTGCTCTGCCGCCGCGTTCAGATCAAACCCCGCGTGCAACTGCAATCTATACGTAGCGCGGATTTCGCGCGGTCGACTACGCTCTTGGGACATGGCGCATCATGACCAGTGATCGGCCGCCAAGCAGGTATTCCTCGCCAGAGGGGATCTCTGGTTGGTCTTCGTCAGATTGTTCGACCTCACCGGGTTCAGTCTGTGTATCGATGATCACTTTCCAGCGGCCTCCAGATGGCGCGGCATCAGGGAGTACAAATGGCACAGGCTCATGAAAGGCATTGAGCAGCAGGAGCAATGTGTCGTCCACAATGGGCGTGCCGTGATCATCCACTTCGCCAAGCGCATCACCACCGATGCGCATGCCCAGCGTCTTGAGCCAGCCGCTATCCCATTCCTCATCACTCATCTCGCCACCATCCGCGCGCAGCCACATCAGGTCCTTGACTTCTGAGCCGCGTATCCGGCGACCCTGGAACCACTTTCTTCGATGCAGGCTCGGATGTGCCTTGCGAATGGCGATAACCCTGCGGGTGAACTCTAGCAGCGCTCGCTGCCGATCATCGAGATTCCAGTCGTACCAACTTATTTCGTTGTCCTGGCAATAGGCGTTATTGTTACCCAGTTGGGTGCGCCCTATCTCATCTCCTCCCAGCAGCATAGGTATGCCCTCGGAGAACATGAGTGTCGCGAGCAGGTTGCGCTTCTGACGGCCACGGAGATGGAGTATGTCCACGTTTTCAGTTGGCCCTTCAGCTCCGCAGTTCCACGAGTCGTTGTTGTCCGTTCCGTCTCGATTTTCCTCTCCGTTCTCGAGATTGTGTTTATCGTTGTAACTAACGAGGTCTTCGAGTGTAAACCCATCGTGGGCGGTAATGAAGTTGACGCTGGATGTTGGCCGTCGCCCGTCATTCTGATAAAGGTCACTGCTCCCAGTGAGTCTGGCCGCCAGCTCAGCCACCTGGCTGTCGTCGCCCTTCCAGTATCTGCGAACGCAATCGCGATACTTGCCGTTCCATTCGGCCCAGAGTACGGGGAAGTTGCCCACCTGGTAGCCACCATCGCCGACGTCCCACGGCTCCGCGATCAACTTGACTGTAGCGATAACGGGGTCCTGATGAATCGTATCGAAGAAGGCTGAAAGGTGATCAACTTCGTATAGACCGCGAGCGAGAGCAGCGGCGAGGTCAAAGCGGAAACCATCCACATGCATTTCCTGCACCCAGTAGCGCAGGCTATCCATGACAAGCTTGAGTACCTGAGGATGCCGCGTATTTGGCGTGTTGCCTGTGCCGGTGTAATCCATGTAATAGCGCGGTGTATCAGGCACGAGCCGGTAGTACGTCGCGTTGTCGATGCCCTTCAGGCTCAGTGTCGGACCAAGCTCATTGCCTTCTGCCGTGTGGTTGTATACGACGTCAAGAATGACTTCGATTCCAGCTCGGTGCAAAGCTTTGACCATGCCCTTGAATTCACGGACCTGCTCGCCCATGTCGCCAGAGCTTGAATAACGTGCTTCCGGGGCGAAGAAATTGACGGTATTATAGCCCCAGTAATTGTGCAGGCCGCGATCAAGAAGACGCTTATCATCGAGGAATGCATGTATGGGCAGCAACTCCACGGCAGTGATGCCGAGCTTGGTCAGATAGTCTGTAATCGCCGGACAGCCAAGGCCCGCGTATGTCCCGCGCAACTCGGCGGGAACATCAGGATGCCGTATGGTGAGGCCCTTGACATGCGTCTCATAAATGATTGACTGATTCCACGGCAGACGAAGCAGGCGATCACCTTCCCAGTCAAACGATGGGTCTATAACGACACCTTTGGGTATGCCCCAGGCATCGTCCTGTGAATCGAGTGCGAGGTCTCCCTGTTCATGTCCCAGTTGGTAACTGAACACCGGCGCTTCCCAGTTAACCTGACCCGCGAGTGCCCGGGCGTAGGGATCTATCAGGAGCTTTGCTGGATTGAAGCGGTGGCCTGACTCGGGCTCAAATGGGCCGTCAACTCGATAGCCATAGAGTTGTCCAGGTTGAATGCCGGGCAGATAGCAGTGCCAGACGTGCGCGGTGGTCTCGCGCAGTGGTATCGTCTCCACCGATGCATCGCGATCGGTTCCTGAGAACAGGCAGAGAGAGACGTGGGTGGCGTTCTCGCTATAGAGAGCGAAGTTGACTCCGTGACCATCCCATTCGGCACCCAGAGGATAGGGTTTACCCGGCAGGATTGTTCGAGCCAAGGTCATATCCTTTCACAGATTGGTACGTTGATGGCGTACTCATCTGTTCGCAGGATTGGGGCCAATTATTCCGCCGCGCCGGATCGCCAAAACACGGGAAGCAGAGGCACTCGCTGGCGACCGTAGGTCGCGTGCGCTTGATTGTTCTGGCCGAATGCCATGCCGTGAGCCGGCGTACAGTCATGCTCATGTTTGCGGTTCAGGTGTACCGTTCAGATGTCGCGTGCTCATGCCAGGCGGCATTCAGTAGCGTCACCACATCGTCATCGGTCAACTGAGGAAACTGCTCGTACCACAACCCGACGCCCCAGAAAGCTTCTGGTTCCAGAACACACATAACTTCGTCAGCCAGATCGCGCAACTCCTGTACCGATTCCGGCGCAGCCACGGGAACCGCGACTACAATACGGGAGGGTTGCTGCTGGCGCACAGACGACACGGCCGCGCGCATTGTGGCGCCTGTCGCGATGCCGTCGTCCACGAGAATGACCACCCGATCACGCAACGTCGGCAGCGGTCGTGCGTCACGGTAGGCGTGTTCGCGCCGTTTCAATTCCTCCTGTTCTCTCTGTGTGACCGCATCTATCACGCGCCTGGAAATCCCAAGCGATTCCACGACGGACTGATTGATGACGCGCCCGCCACCAGTAGCGATTGCGCCCAGTGCCAGTTCTTCCTCACCGGGCACACCCAGCTTGCGTACGATCAGGACGTCCAGCGGAGCTTCAAGGGCGCGAGCGACTTCGAGTGCGACTGGCATTCCCCCTCGCGGCAAACCGAGTACGATGACATCTGGCCGGTGCGCATAGCGGAGAAGCTTCGCGGCAAGCGCTTTTCCGCCTTCCACGCGATCATGAAAACGCATTGGACCAGCGCTCCTTTCCGTATATGCTTTCGGAGTAGATCGCCTTGCCGTCGTTCGATACCAGCACCTGCACGTTCGTGGCCGAGGAGAACGTGTGTATCTTCCGACAAACGTATTGCGCACGTTGCGACCCATAAAACTCCGGACTCCACCAGAGATCACGGCACGACGTGCGAAAACCAGATTTCAGTTGCTCCCAGAGTCCCTACGAATCAGGACGCACACGTGAATACGAATATCTATGCGCATGGACATCGCGCGGCCCTCACAGGCGCGGCGCGGAACATCACATAAGACTCACCTGGTGATGCGGACGTCACGCGGCACCTTCTGAGGCTTGCCACCAGATACGCTAAAGCGGTTTAGGCCATTATGCATCGCGCTTTGCGAGACAGTATGGCATGATGAACGTATGGCAACTGGGCCTTGAAAAGGTCGTAGTCTGAACCGGAAAGGGCGCAGGTGATCGACAGTGACGCATCGCAGCGAAGTGATTGGCAGCTTGTTGCGACCCTCGTATCTGGTTGATGCACGAAAGCAGCTTGAATCGGAGCTGCTTTCCCCCTCAGACTTTAAGGCGATCGAGGATCGTGCGGTTGATGAGGCGATCGCCCTTCAGCAGAGCGCGGGCATCGACGTTATCACCGATGGCGAATTTCGGCGCTATGCCTTCTACGGCCATCTGGTCGAATCACTCGAGGGCTTCGACAAATTCGGCGGTTGGGCAATACCGTTCCGCGATGAGGCCGGCGAACAACTCGTACTGAGACGCCCGGTCGTTGTTGAACGGCTGCGGTGGAAGAGAAGCATGTGTGCGGAAGAATGGGTCTACCTTCGTTCACGCCACCCCCGTCAGGGAAAAGTAACCATGCTGAGCGCTCAACAGGCCGCGGCATACTACGATCCAGAGAAGTCACGCTCGGCGTATGCCAACCTCGATGACTATCTCGCGGACATCGTGGACTTTTCACGCCGCGAAGTAGATGAGCTGGTTCGGCTGGGCTGCACCTATATCCAGATTGATGCACCCCAATATGCCGCGCTGCTCGATCCGCAGATGCGTGAGGGCTACCGGCAGCGCGGCAATGATCCAGATATCCTCATCGATCGCTGCATTGAGATGGATAATGCCATCATCGACGGGCACCCCGGTCTCACGTTCGGAATCCATATCTGTCGCGGCAACAATCAAAGCAAATTCTACGCGAGCGGTGACTACGAACCGATTTCGCGGATTTTCTCGCGGACGCACTTTCAGCGCTTCCTGCTGGAATATGATGATGAGCGCTCAGGCGGGTTCGAGCCGCTGCGTCATGTCCCTGAGGATCGCACGGTCGTACTGGGGCTGGTGACGACGAAGAAGCCGCGCCTTGAATCTCCAGATGAACTGCGCCAGCGTATCAACGACGCTGGGCGGTACTTCCCGCTGAAGCAGCTTGCGCTCAGTCCACAGTGCGGATTTGCCTCCACGTTGGAAGGCAATCGTATCTCACCTGACGACGAGCGCAGGAAGCTGGAGCTGGTAGCGCGTGTGGCGAGGGATGTCTGGGGTGGCGAGTAATCATCCCGTCAGAGTGAATAGTCGGGAGAGGGGATGCCTCTGACATCCCCTCATCGCCGTGGGGAAGTCACTTGCCTGTGGTGTCTCGCTCAAGCAGAAACGCCAAAAGGTGCGAAGTGAATGCTTCAGGTTGCTCTATGTTCGAGAGATGCGCGGCGCGATCGAGCACAACGAGCCTGCTGCCAGGAATGCTCTGGTGAAGATCATGCGCCTGGCTTGCGGGCGTAGATTCGTCTAGAGTGCTGCCGATAATCAGCACGGGCGACGTGATGCGCGTGACATCGCCGCGCAAGTCGGCATCGCGCACTGCCTGGCAAGCTGCGATATAGCCATTTGGCGGCGTCGCGAGCAGCATGTCGCCGAGCCATTGCGCGGTCTGCGGATGCTCATGCCGGAACGACTCAGACAGGAAGCGTGCTACTCCCGCGTCGCGGATGGCGCTCATTCCCCCCGTTCGAACGCGCTCTATGCGTTCGTTCCACATGCTCTCCACGCCGATTTTCGCGGCGGTGTTCGCGCAGACGGCACGGTAGATACGATCTGGGCGATGTGCTAGCAGCCAGAGTGTCACCTGTCCACCAAGTGAAAGCCCGCAGATGTTCGCTTGCTGGACCTGAACGGTGTCGAGGATGGTAAGAAGATCACTTGCCAGCTGCTCGAGAGAGTACGGACCCGCGGGTGCGTCTGAACTTCCGTGGCCGCGAGCATCATAGCGAATGACACGAAAGTGCTGCGTCAGCGGTCCAACCTGCGGATCCCACATGTGTAAATCGGTGCCGAGCGAGTTGGAGAATATAAGTGCGGGTGCGTCGGGTGGCCCATCTATCTCATAGACGATACGCGCGCCGTCGGCCGTCACTGCCACGCCGGACTGCTCGCGGTACGTTCCAGTCATTCGTTTGTCTCCTTGCTCCGCTTGGAGCGCTCCGAAGCTGGCGAGCGCCCGATCGATGTAGGTTTGCGTGCTGCCGAGGTACGCGGCAGGATCGAAGACGCGTTCGAGCGCTTCGGGTGTAAGTATGGCGCGCACCCGCTCGTCCGTCTGGGCGATCTGAGCAATATCCACACCCGTCGCCACGGCGTGCTCGCTTAGTTCACGCACGAGAGCATGCGCTTCGGGTCGTCCCAGGGTTGGCGCGAGTGCCATGGAGAGCGCTTCCGCGAGTAGTTGACCGCCGCTTCGGCGTACATTGGCAGCCATACGTGCGATGTGCACTTCTAGCCCGCTGAGTGCGCTATGAACTCGCTCCACGGCCCCTGCGGTAAAGCGAAAGACATCGGGCAGCGCCTGCCACTCTGCCTGCCAGCCGCCAGCGGCGCGCTCGTGTTCTTGCGCCATGGTGCCAAGTAGTACCGGCACAGTTCCGATAGCGATGCGAGCCGCGGCAACCGCCAGCATCGCGTCAACCGGGTTTCGCTTCTGAGGCATGGCTGATGAGCCGCCTTTGCCCGGTGCTGTTGCCTCCGCCACTTCGCCCACGTCGCTTTGCGTCATTAGCAGGATATCACCCGCAATCTTGGCCATTGAGCCGGCGAGAACGCCAAGTGCTGCGGCAACCTCTGCGATGCGGTCGCGTTCCGTATGCCATGGAAGGTCTGCCTGCGCCAACTGGAGATCTTCGGCAAGTAACTCGGTCACTCGCGGACCTGTCTGCGCGAGTGATGCGAGTGTGCCAGCCGCGCCGCCAAGTTGCACTGCCAGACCCTCATGCAGCGTGCGCAGACGCCGGACTTGCCTCGTCACCAGGCTGAGCCAGCGTGCCGCCTTGAGCCCGAACGTGATGGGAAGCGCGTCCTGAAGCAAGGTGCGCCCGACCATAAGAGTGTTGCGGTGCGTCAAGGCCAGCCGCCCACACGCGTGGCCCGTGGCGAGCAGGCGCGCTTCAAGCAGGCGCAAGCCCTCGCGCATCTGGAGCACGAGGGCGGTGTCGATGGCGTCTTGACTTGATGCCCCCCAGTGAACGAATCCCCGTGCCTCCTCCTGCACATGACTCGTCAATACCCGAACGAGAGGGATGGCGAGCGTCCCAGCGATGGAAGCCTCCTGATATAGCGAGGGAACATCGATGTTGAGGATACGACATGCCTCCTCAATTGCCCGCGCCGCCGTCTCAGGAATGATCCCGGCGCGCGCCTCAGATCGGGCCAGCGCTGCCTCGAACTCGAGCATGCGCGCTACATGTGACTCCGCGGACCACAGGGACATCATGTCCGGCGTTGAATAGAGGAGGTCGGTGGGGTCACTCATAGCTCGGCCCTTTAGCGCCGATGCTATGCGCACTGGCCGTTCTGGCTTGAAGTTCACGCAGCGCGGCTAGCTCGGCGTCTGTAGGCGGCTCAGTTCGCGACACCGTGGAGGCGAAACGGACCGGCCAGCCAGTTGCCTCTTTGATCTGCTCAGGCGCGACACCAGCATGAATGGATGTGACTACGAGTTCTTTCGTATCCGGGTCGGGAGTCATCAGACACAGATCAGTGATGACAAGGCTCGTTCCAGCGGTGCGCAGGCCCAGCCTCTGCCGGTGGTTGCCTCCATCGCCGTGTCCAAAGGACGTGATGAAATCCACCCTTGGAACAAACGAACGCGCGTTCTGCCGCATGATGACGAAGACTTTCCCGCTGCAACTGGCGATCTCGGGGGCGCCGCCAGCGCCGGGCAGCCGGACCTTCGGACGCATGTAGTCCCCGATCACAGTTGAATTGATATTGCCGAAGCGATCAAGCTGCGCTCCGCCGAGGAAGCCGACTGTGACGTGTCCACCTTGCAGCCAATAGTGGAACATCTCCGGAACGGAAACTGTGGTGAGCGCGGTTTCGCATAGCTCTGGATCACCAATGGAGAGGGGAAGCACATCTGGCTTGGTGGCGATGGTGCCGGACTCGTAGATGAGAGTGATATCCGGCGCATGGGTTAAACGAGCAAGATTGCAGGCGGCGGACGGCGCTCCGATACCAACGAAGCAGACGTCCCGGTTGCTCAGGGCGCGCGAGGCCGCGATGGTCATCATCTCCGTCGCAGTATAGCGTGGCGGGGTATCAGCCGTCACTTTAAATCTCCTTGCTGTGCGGAATGTTTGGCGGCGATGTGATGACGTGCTCATTCATCCAGTTCATGAAGGTCTGGCGGTCTCGCGCGATAGCATCCCATGCGGTATAGAAGGCATTGTCGCGACCGTAGAATCCATGCGCATACGAGGGCTTCGCGCCGCCAGCCACCTGCGCGATCGCGCTAATCGTCCAGTACGGCAGTATGACGGAATTCGGGCTTGGCGGGTTCAGCGCATCCACAATTTCTTCTACTGTTACAATAGAGTGTTTTGAGGCGAGGACAATTTCCTTCTGCACACCAACGATGCCTTCGATGAGCACATTGCCGAAGCGATCCGCTCGCTGGGCGTGGACAATTCCCACATCTGGCCGGATCGATGGAACCGTCGCTAATTGTTCACCGCTGTATGGACACGTGATGAACCGGATGTTGGGATGTTTGCCGACGAGATCTGAGCCTGCGTAGCCGCGAAAGATCGCGCACGGTAGCCCTGCCGCACCCGCGGCATAGGCGCTGGCCATCGCCGCGTGACTGTGCTCTTCAAGCTCCAGTGGAACTGGCCAGGCATGTTCAACGGCGTCGCGCAACCGATGAAGCGAGCCTACGCCTGGATTGCCGCCCCAAGAGAAGATGAGCTTGCGAGCGCAGCCCATGCCAATCATCTGGTCGTAGATCAGGTCTGGAGTCATCCGGATGAGTGTGAGTTCACGCCGGCGCTGACGGATGATCTCATGACCCGCGGCGAAGGGAATGAGATGAGTGAAACCCTCCAGGGCAACCACATCGCCGTCACGTACGTGCTCCTCGATGGCTGCAGACAGTGAAAGAAAAGCGGTCATCAGCACACTCTTATACGTTAAAGAACGCGGTTTCTCCCGCGCCCTGCAAGACGATATCGAAGCGATACGTCGCCACGCCATCATGCGGGTCACGACGCGCCAGCAGTGTCGAGCGCCGGTCGGTAGGGACCAGCTGGAGGATAGGGTCCGTCTCGTTGGCTGGCTCGTCCGCGAAGTACAGGCGCGTGGCCAGGTGGTTGAGCAAACCTCTCGCGAACACCATGACGCAGATGTGCGGCGCCTGCATGCGGTCGTCCTCGAACGGGACGGTGCCTGGCCGTATTGTCTCGAACCAGTAGGCGCCGTCTTCGTCCGTGCCGGATCGGCCAAATCCAGTAAAGGTGGGATCAAGCGCGATGTTTTCGCGCGTGTCTGCCGCGTGCCGGTAGCGACCGGCAGCGTTGGCCTGCCAGATCTCCACTAGCGCGTCCGGCACGGGAGTGCCATCGCCATCTAGCACGCGCCCTTCAATCCGTATGTGCTCGCCGGCTGTATCCGCCGACGCAAGCACATTTCGTCGCGCATCTTTGCGCAGGAGACAGTCAAGGAAGAATGGCCCCACAGTCTGTGAGGGCGACAGCGCGAATGGTGTTTTCACGCTTGTGGACATCTTCAGCTCTCCTCACCCCGTGTGTCACTGGTCACTTGGGCGCCTGGCGCCGGTTGCTCGAATGGTGTTGCCTGCGTGCCGCGCAGCACGATATCCCATTGCCAGCCAAGTGCCCATTCCGCCTCTGTCAATTCATGATTGTACGTGGCGATGAGGCGCGGACGTGCACTCTCCGGGACGGACGAAAAGATGGGGTCCAGCGCATGGAGTGGGTCGTCCGGAAAATACATCTGCGTGACGAGTCGTGAGATCCACGATGGCCCGAGTAGTGAGAAGTGAATATGCGCGGGCCTCCAGGCGTTCGGGTGATTTTTCCAGGAATAGGCACCGGGCCGGATCGTGAGAAATCGGTACGCCCCCTGGCTATCCGTCAGGCAGCGGCCGATGCCGAGGAAGTTGGGATCAAGCGGTCCCGGCCACTGATCGTTGCGATGAACGTAGCGACCGGCAGCGTTGGCTTGCCAGATCTCGAGCAGGGTATTCGGCACTGGAGCACCATGCTCGTCATAGACGTGTCCAGCGACGATAATGCGTTGTCCGATGGCCTCTCCGCCTGTTCCGGCGTTGCGCGTGAGATCAGCGTCTTCAGGAGTAATGGCGCTGATCGCCGGCCCTGGTCCTGTGCGTTCCGAGATGGTGAGCGGTACGTCGATGAGTGTCCGCGCTGGAGCGCGCTTGATAGTCGAGCGGTATGCGTCATACAGATAGGGTGGAAAGATTTCGCGATCTCCGCGAACGATAGATCCGATGGTTGTGATCACCGTTCTTCCCTCCTCGTCTCGTCGGCTGTGCGATGCTGGTTGCCGGCAGGAGTCGGCGCTAGCTCTATTTTTGCCAGCGAGAACGCCGCATGGGCGGCGCGACTGCCAGCAGCAACAGCAACATGCAGCAGAACTTCTGCGATCTGACGCGCGTCCGCTCCGGTATTCCGGCTTGACCGCGAGTGAACGGCAAGCTCGTTGAGCCAGCCGAGCACAGCCAGAATGACAAGGGTGATCAGGCTCCGGGTGGGCCGGGCAGCATCGAGGCGTGCCCTGCACCACGTCCCGGGTTCTGGCAGGCATTATTGGTTCGCCAGAGCGAACTAAAAGTCCATTGACATGAACAAGGATGAGAGATGTTGTTCGGTGTGTCAAGTCTGGAACGCACGGTCGCTCATTCTGCCGAGATAACGCGTCGTGTACGTTGTGGACGTGCTGGTCAGCATCATCCTGCGCGCGAACTTCCTTGAGCAACTTCCATAGTCGCGTCGCTGGCTGAGGTGCCGAACATGGGCCGTCCCGCAGACCAGATCTCCTCATGACATGGCTTCATAGCCAGCGTCTCAAGGTGAGATGCTGTTGAGATATGCGCTAGTTCCTCTGTGATCGCCATGGGAATAGTCAGTGCGAACGCTCTACGCATGGATGCGTGTGAGCGTGTTGGTAGCGTCATGACGTGACCGGACGGAGCTCCGCGATCGAGGCGCACCGTGCGCGTCCTTCTGGGCTGTGCCATCGCGTGGCTCTTCTCGAGGTGTGCAATGGCTGTACCTCACGTGGTCGTGATTGGAGCAGGATCGACGGGCGCAGCGACTGCGCATGATCTCGCTCTGCGAGGTATCCGCGTTACTGTGGTAGAGCGCGGTGAGGTGGCGTCTGGCACCACCGGTCGAAATCATTGTCTGCTACATGCGGGTGGTCGTTATTGCGTCAAGGACCGCGACTCCGCGATTGAATGTATTGATGAGAACACGATTTTGCGTCGGATTATGCCGGACTTACTCGAAATGAATGGCGGCTTGTTTGTCGCTATCGACGAGGAAGATCTGGCCTTTAAAGACTCGTTCCTCGACGGGTGTGCCGCTTGCCACATTCCGGCTCGCGAGATTTCGGCAGAGCATGCCCTCCGTATTGAACCGTTTCTCAATCCGCATATTCTGGCTGCGATACAGGTTCCGGATGGAGTGTTTGAGCCATTTCGGTTTTGCCTCGCCTTTCTGGCCACAGCGAAATCTCACGGCGCGCACGTCCGTACATTCACGGAAGTCACGGATCTCCTGTTTTCGGGCAGAACGGTGAGCGGTGTGCGACTGCGGGATCACCGAACGGGCAGAGATGAAACGTTAAACGCCGATCTTGTCGTCAATGCGGCGGGTCCCTGGGCGGGTGTCATTGCCGACAAAGCGGCTATTGATGTGCCGGTTGTGCCGACCGCGGGTGTTATGGTCGTTCTGGATTACCGGTTGAATAACATGGTGCTCAACCGGCTGCACAAGCCTTCCGATGGCGATATCATCGTGCCGCAGCGCGCGACTTCTATGATCGGTACGACGTCGTGGGTTGTCGATGACCCAGACCGGATCCCTATCCCGCTGGATCACGTCGAGCAGATGATCACTGAAGGGTCGATGCTTATTCCGGCCGTGGGCAAGACGCCAATCCGTGGCAAAATGGCGGCGGCGCGCCCACTCATCAGCAGGAACAGCTCCGATGCCCGCGAGTTGAGCCGGACGTTCGAATGCTTTGATCACGCGAGCGACGGAGTTGATGGCCTCGTCACCATAGCAGGCGGCAAGACAACTACGTCGAGAGCGATGGCCGAGAAGGTCTCCGATCTCGTGTGCGCCAAACTTGGCATTAACGCGCCATGCCGTACGCGCGAGGAAGTGCTGCTCTCTCATCGCTTGTTTTATCAGTGAGGTGTTCGGATGGGGACGGTGCTCGTTCCGCTGCGCCTTTTTCGCTACGTGCCGGGAGGCACGTCAAGCTACAACACAATTACCGTCGAAGTCGAGGAAACGGCATCGGTGCTGGATGCCCTTGATCTCGCGTGGGCGACACAGCACCGCACGATCAATTATCGACGCGCCTGCCACCACTCATCTTGTGGCGCATGCGCGCTCCGCATAAACGGGGAAGAAAAGCTGCCCTGCATTACACCGATCATGGAGGTATGGGAT
>JGI24721J44947_10001610_pt1 | contig 32188 bp, 28 predicted proteins | sample YelNatPaOPGAMG01_FD_44947 | JGI IMG/M metagenome (IMG submission 44947) | reverse complement strand
ATCCTGGGGCTGGATTAGGTCCCAAGGGTTAGGCTGTTCGCCTATTAAAGCGGTACGCGAGCTGGGTTCAGAACGTCGTGAGACAGTTCGGTCCCTATCCGTCGTGGGCGTAAGAAGTTTGAGGGGAGCTGTCCCTAGTACGAGAGGACCGGGATGGACAGACCTCTGGTGTATCGGTTGTCGTGCCAACGGCAGGTGCCGAGTAGCTACGTCTGGTAGTGATAAGCGCTGAAAGCATCTAAGCGCGAAGCACGCCCCAAGATTAGACTTCTCCAGCTTTGTCTGCTAAGGCCCCCGGTAGATTACCGGGTATATAGGCAGCGGGTGTAAGCGCAGTAATGCGTTCAGCCAAGCTGTACTAATAGGCCGAGAGGCTTGACCATTAATTTGACTCATTAAATCTCAGTCCAACCGTTATGCAACTTTGAGTGTGCGCGATTATTTGAAATAATGGTATCATTTTCCTGGTGACTATGCCGGAGGGGGTACACCCGTTCCCATCCCGAACACGGTAGTTAAGCCCTCCAGGGCCGACGATACTTGGGAGGCAACTCCCCGGGAAAATAGGTCGTTGCCAGGATTAATTCAGAGCAGGCTGTCGAACGACAGCCTGCTCTTTTATTGTGTAAACTCTAGCGCCAATCCATCCCACCCCTTGTAACTCTCTGTGCCATAATGCCCCAGTATGATTGCAGTGAGTCGCTCAGACGTGTCCCTGTGGCCAATTGTGAGTGGTGGAGGTGGGAAGGAAGGTGCGTAGCACGGCGAATGGATATGCTCTGCGTCTCCCATAATTGTGTTCGGTAGCAGTGGCTGAGGTTATCGCGTCGGCGTGAGTGCTCAAACTGCTGGATACCGCTTCCTTCTGACTGAGTAAAAGAGTGTAATTTACAAACCTGTTAGTGCTTGCAGCATCAACGTTCTTGACGTCTGAGGCGTATGCGTGGTATCTTCACGGTAGACCTAAACTGGAAAGGTCAATAGATGTCCCGCACGAAACCCCATATGCCTTCTAAGATAAAAGGCAAAATTAAATGCGACAAAAGAACAAAGAACCTTGCTAAAAGGCTCCATCCGGGCGATATTGCCTTGATAGACCATCAAGACATAGACTCTGTTTCTGCTCAGATGCTTATAGACTGTGGCGTAGCTGCTGTTGTAAACGCCAGCCGCTCTGTATCCGGACGATATCCAAACTCAGGACCTTCGCTTTTGCTTGGTGCTGGGATAACTGTGCTTGATAACGTCGGCGCTTCTGTGTTTGAGCAAGTTAAGGAAGGTGAAGAAGCAGAGATTGACGGCAGCCGGTTGATTGTAGGCGGAAAGGTGTTTGAAGGTGAGATTCTCACGCAGGAGACAGTGAGCCGCTTATTGGAAGACGCCAAACGAAACCTTGACAAAGAACTAGAGCAATTTGCAAAGAATACCCTGAGTTATGTTGTGAAAGAGAAGTCAATTTTGCTGGATGAAACCAACCTGCCTGCAATTGACACTCGGATAAGTGGGCGACATGTGCTGATTGTTGTGCGAGGGGAGCATTATAGAGAGGATTTAGCCAGCCTGCGAGCCTATATCGCCGAGGTTAAACCCGTGCTTGTAGCAGTTGACGGCGGAGCAGATGCGTTGCTTGAGATGGGCTTGAAGCCGCATATTATAATCGGCGATATGGACAGTGTGAGCGACAGAGCGCTGAGATGCGGCGCAGAGATAATAGCTCATACATATACGGACAACCGAGATTCTCCTGGCATCAAACGATTGGAAAATATGGGTATCAAACCGAAGATAGCTGCTGTGCCGGGGACGAGCGAAGACGTAGCGATGTTGCTGGCGTATGGTAAGGGGGCTGAGTTGATAGTGATTGTCGGCTCTCATTCTAACTTGATTGATTTTTTAGATAAGGGAAGAAGTGGGATGTCCAGCACATTTCTTACAAGACTTAAAGTTGGACCTAGGCTTGTTGACGCAAGAGGTGTGAGCAGACTATACGGCTCCCGACCAACGCTTAGATATGCGGCTGTGTTAATGCTTGCGGTAACATGTGCGCTTGCGCTTATAATCGCTTTCTCGCCTGCTGTGCAAGATCAGCTTAGAATGTTTATGTTTGAGCAGAAAGCCAGATTTTGGGATTTCTGGTCACGCATAAGAATCGGAGGGTAATTATCATGATAGATCTCCGCTACCATGTTTATAGCTTGGCGGCTGTTATTGTAGCGCTTGCCATAGGCTTCGTTTTTGGTACTTCATCGCTGGGGAAGGGGGGCGATGTTAAACAGGTTGAGCGGATTGTTAATCACTACGAGCGCTCTATTTCATCTCTCCGTAACAGTCTCTCAGAGCAGCAGGCAGGATTGAAAACTGTAAGAGCTGATCTCAACCGCGCAAACTCTCTTTGTGCGGAACTTATGCCGGTTGTTTTGAAAGGTAGATTGGCTTATCGCAATGTTGCTATAGTGCAGACAGGTGATTATGATGATCTTGTTTCAGTGGTTCGGTCCGCGATAAAAGACGCAGGCGGAAATGTAACAAGTGTTACTCGTATATCATCAGACTTTGACTTTAACGATGCTAATGCCGTTGCATCAGTGATATCCGATGTTGGTGTGCCTGTTCAAGTAGGAGAGAGCGGCCGTGAGGCGATCCTACGTCTTGTTGCCGAAGCTGTCGTTGGTGGCAGAAACAGGGACAGGCTTTTTGCGCTGCGAGATGCGGGTGTTGTTGACTTGTCTGGGGACTATGGACGATGGAATCGGCTGGTTGTTATAGTCGGCGGACTTCGCAAATCGAGTGCAGGACGCGCAGATATTGTAGATGCAAAGCTTGCCGAGAAGCTCACGGCACTTGGGGTAAGGGTTGTGTGTTGTGAGCCATCGGATGCCGAGGTGTCTGAGATTCAGGAATGGCAGAGATTGGATGTTTCTACGGTTGATAGCGCCGACAAACCTTGGGGACGTGTGGCGTTGATTCTTGCGCTTGCTGGACAAGATGGCCATTTTGGTCAGAAACGCACAGCCGACCGATTGATACCTAGGATTGCTGATACTAGATTATGAATGCTGCCGTAATAATCCCTGCGTTTAACGAAGAAGATCGCATAGGCGAAACAGTGCGTAAGGCGCGCATGATACCTGGTGTAAACTCTGTGGTTGTTGTTGATGATGGGTCTTCAGATGCAACCTCGGATGAAGCTCGTAAAGCCGGCGCCGACGTAGTTATCAGACTGCCATCGAATCGTGGCAAGGGTGCAGCGCTTGTTGCCGGCGCGCAGGCTGTGAGCGAAGATGTGCTGCTTTTCCTCGATGCCGATCTAGCAGAATCCGCTTCTGCTGCCCAAACACTGCTTGAACCTGTGATGTCGGGTGAGGCTGATATGACTGTGGCTGTTCTGCCTAAGGTTCCTGGCTCTGGGGGGTTCGGATTTGCGGTTGGTTTGGCAAGATGGGGGATTGCTAAGTTTACGGGACTAGTAATGAAGGCTCCTATATCAGGTCAGCGCGCTCTGCGAAGAGAACTATTCGAGAGAATTGGCAGGCTGGACAGTGGGTTTGGTGTGGAAGTTGGATTGACAATAGATGCTCACCGGCTTGGAGCACGTATTGTCGAGGTTCCTGTTGAGATGTCACACCGTGCCACTGGACGCTCAATTATGGGGTTTATGCATAGAGGCAGGCAGTTTTGGCATATTGCTCGTGCTCTTGTACGCAGGCTTGGCTGGCGAAAAAGAAACTTCTGCGGCGATGAGATTCCAGCAGTGTTGGGAATATCCATCGTTGCGGCGGGGGTTATAGGTGCTTTTGCATCAAGATTTGTTGGCTTTGACAATCCAGATGCGGCTTTGTCCTATCTTATTGCTGTTGTTGGATTTGGGGTGCTGGGTTTAGCTGATGATCTGTTCGGATCTAGGGAAGTTGGTGGCTTCAGGGGACATTTTCGCAAACTGCTGAATGAAAGAAAGCTAACTACGGGTGTGATTAAAGCGGTAGGAGGAGGTGCGATTGCGCTGTGGGTGGGATATAGAACAAGCTCAGGTGAGCCGATTCGATGGATTGTTGACTCGCTGCTGATAGCGCTTGCAGCTAATACTGTTAACTTGCTTGATCTTCGTCCTGGTAGAGCGCTTTTTGCTTACTTCCTCATAGCATGTGTTGGTATAATAGCTGCAGGGCTTAAACTCTCAGCAGTGACGCCAATTGCGGCAATCACGGTTGCTGCTGTCGTCTCATCTTATTGGGATGCGCGAGGCAGAGCAATGCTCGGCGATGTTGGCTCAAACGCTCTTGGCGCATCGGCTGGCTTGCTGGCGGCGCTGGATGCTGGGGCTACTTGGAAATATGTTTTGATTGTGCTATTCTTTATTGTAAACTATTACTCAGAGCGCAGCTCCATCTCAAACCTCATAGAGCGCCAGCCTGTGCTGAGGTGGATTGACTCAAAGCTGGGGGTGCGGTAAGGTATGGGCAGCATAGTTATAGACAAAGATAGATGCAAGGGATGTGAGCTTTGTGTAAGCTTTTGCCCTCGTCAACTCATCGAAATGTCTGATGATTTCAACTCCTATGGCTTGCATTACTGCGTGTTTAAAGATGGCGACCAGTGCACAGGATGCGCTGTGTGTGCCAAAATATGCCCCGATGTTGCGATAGAAGTCTGGAGATAACGCCGGCGGCTATAAACTCTTGCGGGGGGTGTGTGTGATTATGTCTAAAAAGGTATTGATGAAGGGGAATGAAGCTTTTGTACGAGGTGCAATTGCTGCCGGATGTAGAGCGTTCTTTGGATATCCTATTACCCCGCAGAATGAAGTGCCTGAATACATGTCGCGTTTTATGCCGGAGGCTGGAGGCGTATTTTTGCAGGCAGAAAGTGAGCTTGCTTCTATAAATATGGTTTATGGTGCCGCTGCCGCTGGGGTTAGGGTTATGACATCATCTTCCAGCCCTGGTATCAGCTTGATGCAGGAAGGCATCAGCTATATAGCAGCCTGCGAGCTTCCGTGTGTGATAGTTAATGTTCAGCGAGGAGGTCCGGGGCTTGGCAATATCGCCGCGTCTCAGTCGGATTACTTCCAGACGGTGAAGGGCGGCGGCCATGGTGATTACAAACTTATAACGCTTGCACCGTGGTCGGTTCCAGAGTGTTATTTCTTGACTGCGCTGGCTTTTGATCTTGCAGACCGTTACAGAAACCCTGCTGTTATATTAGCCGATGCGGTTGTAGGACAGATGATAGAGCCGGTTGAAGTGCCTGAGAGACTGGAGACACATATTCCGCCGAAGCCTTGGGCAACAACTGGGCGGCATGGAAGAGCGCATAAAAATGTAGTGAACTCGCTTTGGATTGATCCACCTGTGCTCGAAGAGCTTAATAAACGGCTGCAGGCTACCTATGCGCGCATAGCAGAAAATGAGGTAAGATTTCAAGAAATTATGACGGAAGATGCCGATCTCGTTCTTGTCGCTTATGGAGCTACGGCAAGGATTTGTAGAACGGCGGCTGAACTGGCGCGCGCTGAAGGGATGAAGGTAGGACTGTTCCGTCCGATTAGTCTGTTCCCGTTTCCGACCGAGCAGATTAGACAGTTGGCATTGAATGGGAGAAGGTTTTTGGTTGTTGAAATGAGCCACGGACAGATGGTTGAAGATGTGAGATTGGCTGTTGAAGGTGCGGCGCGCGTTGGATTTTACGGGAGGAGTGGAGGGGTTGTTCCTACTCCGAGTGAGATACTCGATCAAATAAGATTCGAATACAATAAACTAACCGGCTCAGACAAGCCGAACAGAAGCGTGGTTCCCGAGTAGCCCAGCCGAGTCGGATGTAGTGCGCGTCTGACTTTGGGGGGACCGAAGTTTCGCACGAGGGAACGGAGGTTTCTGAATGTCAAAACAAAAAGTTTTCGAGCGGCCTAAGTCGCTCAGCGATGTTAGGTTTTCTTACTGCGCAGGTTGTCTGCACAGCGTTGTGCATAGGATGATCGCCGAAGTTATTGATGAGCTTGATTTGCTCGATACTGCTGTCGGCGTGTGTCCTGTTGGGTGTGCTGTGTTTATGTATGACTACCTCGAATGCGACATGATCGAAGCTGCGCATGGGAGAGCGCCTGCGGTGGCTACTGGAGTAAAACGAGTACTGCCAGAGGCGGTTGTTTTTACTTATCAAGGCGATGGCGACTTGGCTGCTATAGGCATGGCTGAGACTGTGCATGCCGCATCCAGAGGCGAAAACATCACCGTTGTGTTTATCAACAATGGCACGTACGGTATGACTGGCGGGCAGATGGCGCCTACCACGCTTATCGGTGAACGCACCACAACATGTCCAAGCGGCAGGCGACCTGAAACAGCCGGCTATCCGATAAAGGTCTGCGAGCTTTTGTCTTCTTTGGAAGGACCTTCTTACATAGCGCGCGTTGCACCTGTGAGTCCGGCTGGGATAACCCAGACAAAAGCCGCCATCAAAAAGGCTTTTCAAAAGCAATTGGATGGTAAGGGGTTTGCGTTGGTGGAGGTTTTATCCAACTGCCCGACACAGTGGAAGATGACTCCCATAGAGAGCCTGAAGTGGATAAGAGAGAAAGCTGTGCAATATTTCCCGCTTGGAGAATTTGTTGATAGGTGATTATCTGCATTTGTGATGAGTAAAGAAGGCAGAGTTGGGATGGGGGGGTTATTGTGTTTTTGGAGATTTTGGCAGGCGGAGGATCGCTTTATACGATGCATTACGAGATAGTTATGGCTGGCACCGGCGGTCAGGGAATAATGGTGATGGGACAGATCTTGGCGCATGCTGCAGTTGCTGAAGATAAAAATGTGGTTTGGTTTCCATCCTATGGGCCTGAATCTCGAGGCGGCACATCCGATTGCACTGTTATTGTGTCCAGCGCCGAAATAGGCTCGCCTGTTACCTCTACTCCGAATGTGCTTATTGCTATGTCTCAGCCCGCGTTGGAGCGGTTTCTGCCGAATGTACAGCGTGAAGGACTGGTGGTTTATAACTCGACTTTGGTTTCATGCCCTGCAGGTCGTGAAGACTGCCAACTGGTATGTGTGCCAGCCAGCGCGGTTGCCGAAGAGATGGGGAATTATCGTATTGCTAATATGGTGATGTTAGGCGCATTTGTTGCGCTAGCGAAACCTGTCAGCGTAGATTCTCTATGTGCTGTGCTTGTTGATGTGTTGCCTGAACATCGGCATAATCTTATCCCACTTAATGAGTCCGCCATCCGACGCGGCGCAGAACTAGTGCAGGGTTGACCCTGAATATCGCCGCTATCTTCACCTAAACACTCGCTCGAATTCTGAAACAATTTTGCGCTAATCCCAGTCTTATAGATAGACTATGCTTGACTTTGGCACAGGTCTTGCCTAATGCTGTATATGACAATATTGAGTATAGACCATGACGGTTTGCCGCGTCCGGGTAATGATGGATATACCGATATAGGGGCATATGAGGATAATCCCACATAAGTTCATCAATTCTATTGTGAATTTACGAGCTGAACGGATGTATAATCGGATGCAAAAATTGGAAAGAATCTTTCAGATGGCGTGTTTTATCGTTGATCATCGTTCAAGAGTTTGCGTAGCTATTATTGGGATAATACTGGCGATTACTGCATGCTCAGTCCCAAGCATGGCAAGTGAACCGGAGTGGAATATGATTTTGGTTCCACCTGCGGCAGGTTATTTTTGGACAATTATAACGCGTGTCGGCGCATCTTCAACTGACGTAGAGGGATATGATGGTCAACCGGTTTATTATCCTCCTGCTGAGAGCACAGGTTGTGCAGTGTTGCTTTACCGTGAGAACGGGGCTAATTGGAGTGGGCCAACAGGGTTCTACCCAATTGATCTCACATCGCCGCTTTCAGATGGTAGTAGTTACACTTGGAACAACATCTATATGTGGGCGCAGAACTACACAGTGCCAGGTGGGGTTGGACAGCTGATGTTTAGTCCAGATTATCCTGTGGCTCCAAGTTATTACAACTTCCAACTTGTTTTGGACTATGTGCCTGAGTATATGAACTGGACAGGACCTAGAGTGTTTGAGTTTAGGCATGGTGGAGGTCTTTTTAATGTTCCGATACCAACCGTAACCAACCCGCTTGATGGAGTGCGTATGCATTTGACTGTATATGCAGGACCTATTCCCGAGCCATCATCGCTTCTTGCCCTCGCCGGTGCAGCTCTAACCACCGCCGGCTTCGCCTGGAGAAAAAGACGTAGATAACTTGTATTAATCTTCTTTGGTTATGCACTTATTTTTTGAGCCGCCGAGTTTGTGATTCGGTGGCTCAAATCTTCCAACTTCAACTGTGATAAAATAAAGAAGGCTTTCGCCAATCTGCCGCGTAAACCCATCCAACATTAACTGCGTTAATACTTATGGAAAAACAAAAATCTAGAGAGGACAGGCGAAATTTGCAGACAGCCGAGGATGAACTGCTCATCTCGCGGTTTCAAGCAGGCGAAGATGAAGCGTTCGACCGACTGATGGCGCTGCACATGGATCAGGTCTTTGGCTTGGCTTGGAGCATACTGCACGACCGAGAAGCAGCCTTAGACGCAGCGCAGGAAGTCTTTATAAAACTGCACTCGGCTCTGCCGAAGTTTGGAGATGCATCCAATCTTTCAGCCTGGCTNTACCGAGTATGTCTGAACTACTGCATAGACGTAAAGCGCAGACGACGCGGTGTCGAGTGCGAGATGACGGACGAAGAATGGGACCAACTGCAGGGAACTAATACTGATGATCCAAGCAGTGCAGCGCAGTCGGCTGAACTTAGGAGTGCTATATATAAGGCGGTAGACAGCCTTCCTCCAAGACAGCAGATGGCGTTCGTGCTTCGGCATTATCAGTATATGTCTCTGAAAGAAATAGCGGAGACTATGGGTTGCAGCGTTGGAGCAGTTAAGGCACATCTGGCAAGAGCAACAGCAAACCTAAGAGCCAGATTGGCAGCCTATGTCGACGCGGCAGAAGAGGTGTAAGATAATGAAGATTTGTAGAAAAATTGCAGGGATAATAGGAGCCTATATCTATGGCGACCTCACCCCAGAAGAAATGAAAAAAGTGAGGCTACATGCCNCACAGTGCANAACATGCGCTGACGAAATTGCGGCACAGTCGCGCGCCATATCACTTATCCCAAATCAAACACCACAACTTACTGATGAAGAAAAGTTGCGGATAGCGTGGACAGTCAAAGGCGCTATACGCGCAAAACAGCAAGTTGGGTTTAAGATCTCGTTCGTCCGCATAATAGCCACCACATTAGTAACGACAGCGTTAATCGGGGCGGCGTTTGTCGGCGGAATAACCTATCAGAAATATTACGGACCAGCAAAAGTTAAGCTGGTAAAACAAGTAGTAGTTAAAGAAGTGCCCGCCAAACCCGACAAAACACATACCGAACAACCGTTGGTTACATCCGTGCCATATTCTATGATGGATCCATTCCAGCGCAGCCAGCAGCCAATTTATAGATGGATGCCCGGCGTACGCACAGCCCAACCAGAGTCTAACACTGCCGATGAACCTACCCCAGCTATGTCATGGCCATGGGATCAGGGCAACGGTTCAACAGCGCCGCCGCTGATCCTAACACCCACTCCATCTGATACAAACACAAAAACCGAGCCATCCACGTCAAACCCAAACGGAACCNGCANCCAAACACCATAATCAAAAACCAAACAAACAAATAAAAAACCAAAAACAAAACGGGCTGCCTCAGTCAAACTATGAGGCAGCCCTTAACATTAAAATCTAAGTCAACTTCATTTTCTGAACGGATTCTCAGGCGTCCACATCCCAGGCACTTTCTGATTTGGCGCGTAAACATCAAACCCAAGATAGTTTCCAAACGCCTCCCACATTACATCGGCTACACTTCCAGACGTAAAACCTACATGATGCGGGAAATGCCTGAGCAAAATATCTCTGTAGATGCTTGTGAGATTGTTCACACGACACCATCCATAAGCACCAAACGTCTTTGCTGTATTCTCTTCAATATTGCCTTCAATAATAACTGATTTAAAGAACCCTTCACTGTCCTGCGTAGCACGGAAAAGTGTTATAGGACCTGTCTTCACCTCAAACTCCACCACACCGCAGGCATTCTCTCGCCCAACCGAACCTGCAATAATCTCCTGCACTCCCATCTTCGGCTTAGTCTGTGCAAAATACGTAGGAAATACGCCGCAGTGCCACACGTTCACCAAGTCCGGATCATCATTGTGCTGATTATTCCAATCGGCAAGCGCTGCAGGCGCCTGTGACGCCAGATGAAGCGCATGCATCGAGAGTGTCCCCATTATATCTGACTCACACGCGCATGGGATCCCCTTATTACCAAGCCTACTCATCGTAGTGCAACTGCATATACCAAGATTTTCCTGAAGGCTTGTCCAACACTGAATCGCTAGTGCATCAAGATCTTTTTCCTCCACAAATCGCTCAACAAACAGCTCAAACTTTGCAATCTTGCTGAGTGCGCCATCCGGTATGCCATCAGTAGCACAATAGCCCTTTATATCATCTATTTTCTTCTTAACATCCACATCATCTTTCATACGCTCTATCGCGCCAATAGCCTCAGACAAATCAAGCGTTACAGTAGTAACCCCCAACCTCTGAAGCGATTTCTCATCAAACCTGCATGTCCAGAACGAATCCGGCCTTGCACCAATCTGTCCGTATCGAGCATTGCTCACACCCGTAACCACTCTGCATATCGCCGCAAATTTGCGAAGGTCTTCAATAAAAAGCGGATCATGCGGGAAGCATATAGGATTCTGAGCAACCGTATATTTGGCGCCAATCTGCCTCAACACCTCTCCTATAGACAGCAGCCCACAAAATGAATCACGCCGTGGTGTATTCGGGGTCAAAGCCTCTTCTTCCTGGCACCCAAAGATGAATACTGGGACGTTCAACCCCGACTCCTTTATCGTCCATGCAACTGCCTGCTCTTCACCAAAGTTCACAGCCGCCACAACTATGCCGATTACTCCTTGCTCACTGAAAAGCCTTGCCGTTTTCTCTGCTTCCGCAAGAGTCTCAACGCAGCCAATCTTAGTAAGCTTCTCATCCGGAACAACAACTTCCATTCCAGCTTTCTGCATAGCCGCTATAGTTTCGCTGCGCATCTTTGCAGCTAGCTCATCGCTGAAAAAACCTCTGTTCGCAGGAATCAAACCGAATTTTTGCTTCGCATTCTTCATCGCACATGTCTCCTCTTCAAACTTTTACGCTAAACAACTATCATATAGTTCAACATCATCGCCCAATTATCCTGCCGATATTAGCACCTTGCCCAAAAAAACTCCTACGGATAAACTATATGGGATGCATAATATTATCGCTCTTCTTATGTTGGCAGTGGCTTTGGGCTGTGATGCCTTTTCAGTAGCCGTGTGTGTAGGCATGACAGGTGCCACAGCTCGCCAGAAACTCAGGCTGGCTCTCGGTTTTGGAATATTCCAGTTCATAATGCCTATAGGCGGCTTAGCGTTCGGAACACTGATCGGAGCAGCAGCCAACTCAATAGCAGCTTACATAGGCGGCGGAATACTGATCATTCTCGGCTTTATCATAATCCGCCGCGCGTTCAAGCAGGATATACAATGCCCACCATTTATACACGTAAGCACTTGGGCACTCATAACAGCATCCATAGGTGTCAGCATAGATGCATTTGCAGTCGGCGCAGCCTACAAGATGAGCGCAAAAAACATGCACATTCTACCAGCAAGCATAGTAATAGGAATTGTTGCTTTTCTTATGACCATAATCGGCGCTGAGGTAGGAGGACAAATCGGCAGAACACTTCAACACCGTGCGCCGCTGGTCGGCGGAATAATACTGATTGCAATCGGAACCACGGCTATTCTCGGCAAGCTCTAAACAAAATAAGGGGAGAACTTTCGCTCTCCCCTTCCAATTTACTAACTTTTCAGTTTTTATGACTTCCTGCGGCGGATAATAAACCCACCCAGTCCAAGCAGACCACTTGCAAGCGCAAGCATACTGCCTGGCTCAGGAATATTTTGAACACTAAAAACGATATTGTCCAGATAGACAGCGTTGTCATAAACACCGCCGCCAGCATCCATTGTGCTCTTAAACGCCCAACCGCCGAACCAGAACTGTCCGACAACAGGGTTGGTGCTCGTGCCGGTGAAGGTACCTCCACCGCTTCCGCCCGGATAGCTGACCGTAGTCGTCCAGACCTTTGTGGCAGAATTATAATCCATCACTACGTGAATCCAGGCACGCTCAGGCACGTCGTTCAAGTTAGGACTGCTGTCCTGACCAACAAACATNTTCCCCGGAAGNCTTGGGTTGTCGTTCATGTGTATGCCGCCAGGCGGGAAATAGGATTGATCACCAGCCATCTGCCAGGTTAACCAGTTCTCCTTCCACATATCAAACTCGTAGTGCATCAAGGCGTTGTTGGGGTCTATGCCCGTCATATCAAAGGTGTAGTCAATCTCACCGCTGCTTGCTCCATAGTTTGCCCAATCAGTCCCCTGGACAAACTTGAGAGCTTGACCACCAGTAGGCGCAGTAGCTACCTCAGCATACACCGGACCGGGTGCCCAGTCACCCCAAGGCGTGAACAGTGTCCAACCCGCAGGCAGTGTGCCCGGGGTTGCGCCTTCAAAATCGTCAATATAGCTCGCAGCAAACGTTGGAACTACTATGACGAGCAAGAAAGCTGCAATCGCAAGATACTTCATTGCTTTCCTCCTTTCGAGTGCTGTGGTTTATCACCTCGAGCACATCTCGAGATTATGCCCAAGGTGCTGTGTCCATCGGTGCCTAAGCACTTTCTCACACTCTACATACGCACTCTATCACACAAAATCGCAGCAGTAAACTAGTAATATTACCAGTTTTTTGTATTGCATTCGCCATCGTTTAAGTTGTCATCGGTATCCGGCTCAACGTGCGTTACCACATTTGCGTTCTCCACACTGCTGCGAATACTGTCCTCAACCTGCTCTGCGAAATCATGAGCCTGCTCAACATCCAAATCACGCTTTACTATAAGATGAACATCAATATGTCTCTGTGCTCCAGACTTCCGAGTCCGCAGCTTATGATAATCAACCAACGGACCATCACCAGCCACCTCAGCATTTAGAATATCAACAACCTTCTGATGTTCATCATCAGGCAATCTCACATCCATAAGCGGCCTGCCTGCTGTCTTTGTAAGATCATAAGCCACACGTAGAATAAGTATTGCGACTCCTAACGCCACACCTGAATCCAAAACTGCTGCACCCTTCACCCCAAACATGTTCAATATCTTAACAGCCGCCAGTCCGACAAAAACCCCGATCGAAGTCCATACGTCTGTGCGAAGATGATGTCCGTCAGCCTCAAGCGCAACAGAATCAGTAAGCTTTGCTATCTTAAACAGCCAACCCGAGATAAGATAGTTTGCCGCAACAGAAATCCCCATCACAAGTATCCCCGCGGTGGGTTCTATTTCCAATTTTCCAGCCAAAGCAGCAGGCATACGATTTATCGCCTCGTAAACAATCCATCCGGCAGCAACAAATATCAGCAACGCTTCGACAACACCAGAAACGTTCTCTATCTTCCCATGTCCGTAAGGATGCTGTTCATCCGGCGGCACGTCAGACGCCCTTACAGAAAAGAATGCTATAAACGATGCAATTAGATCTATGCCTGAATGCGCAGCTTCGGATATCACGCTCACCGAACCGCCCAATATTCCAACTACTAGCTTAAGCACAACAAGCGTAGTGTTCGAAAAAATAGATAGTAAAGCCGCACCTTGTTTTGTAGACATCTTCACACCTAAAACGCCAAAAAGCCCGCGGAACCATCTTCCAGTCCCGCGGGCGTCCAAGATAATCCTCTCTCACCCGCTGCCCCACACAAAGGAGCCCGGCAGCGCTGTATACTAACACAGCCGCCTGATCCTAATCATCAGCGGCAAATTATAACAAAAACATCACCTGTGCGCAACTCTATTGATAAGTGATCAAACAACAACTACATTACCACGACTTTCCGGGCTATAACTTTCCTATCAGCATCCAATATACCTGTCACAATAACCATCTTTCCAATCCCAAATCCTTCCGGTAACACAACATTGTCAGCAGTAACTACAACGTCAGCATTGTAACCATCACTTATCCTAAATGTCACTGCTCCGCTCGAACTTATATCTTTTACCTTCCCCCAGACTCTAACTAACCTGCCCAAAACCAACGGATCATTCAAAACAGTCCTGTTATTCATACCATAAGGCTTGGCAGCCGAAGCGAACACTGCGGATATTATATGATCCGAGGTAACGTTGTAGAAAGTATACTCAGAAATAGCCCCCTGAGACACCCCATCCACATCAACATCATCAACCACATATCCTTCGTCGGGAGATATAACAAACCGTTGATTTGCACCATAGTTTACAATCACATTGCCGCTAGGTTCTATGAAACCACCAACACCAGCAGAAGCTGTAATCGTATAAGTGCGCAGCTTGAATTTCGCAGTAATAGTATGAGGCGCTGAAACATTAATAAATGTATAGTTCGTAACTACACCAATCGACACACCATCCACTATTACATCTTCGATAACATAACCATCATCAGGCAATATTGCAAATGACTGATTCGCACCAAACATAACAGTTACCGACCCAGATGGAGTGATTTTTCCACCCGTCCCAGCAGAAGCTGTAATCGTGTAGTCAGTTAACTTACTTGCAATAAACTGCTCAAGTTCTCCCCGTTCAGCATCAGTAAGAGCTGTCTTATATAGAAAAACATCCCCAATGTTGCCGTTGAACGTGGTCCATCCATCAGGATTATTGCGACCTACGTTTATATATGTGCCAAATCCACCCGCACCACCAGTCACTCCAGGAACCAACGCAGTCATATCGCTCGTGGTTTTGTTATCCATTATCAAACTACCATTAGCCCACACTTTGTAAGTGCCATTAGGCTGAACAACCAAACTCAAAATTGTCATCTGCCCATCCGGAATTGCTGTATTGGACGGTGCAATATCTAAACTGCCGTTTCTTCTGACATTCACCAAACCAGTATCATTCTGAACTCCCAAAACAAGACGATCGTAAAATACGTCCACAACCGAACGCCAGCCGCCAGAGTCCGCGCTACGAACCGGTCTAACTGCGGCCACAATAGAAGCACCGTTACAAGCAATACTGGATGAATAAGAACCACCGAAGCGATAGCCATCACCGTCGGCATACACATTTCGCTCCCATTTCCTACCATTGATTACATCAACCGATGGGTTGCCAATCGCAGTCAAACTCTGACCCGATGGAATATAAGTAGCCCAGTTGCCTGTATTTCCACTCGACGGCAGAGTGCTCGCAAGCACTGAGAAAATAATATTGCTCTGCTGAGGTACACTCCCTGTGCCTCCAATGCCACCGCTGAAAGACACAGATATAGTATGATCGGCTGTAACATTACTAAATGTATATGTTGACACCGCCCCAACGCTTACCCCATCTACCTTCACATCGGAAATCGAATACCCAGAAAGCGGTGTAATATTAAATGTCTGATCCGTTCCATAGATAACTGTAATTGAACCACTTGGTGAAATAGTACCCCCATATGAGGCCGATGCAACAATCGTACACGCAAATTTAGCCGAAATATTATGGTTGGATCTAACATCGGCAAACGTAAAACCGGTGCGAACACCTACTGGCTTACCATCAACAATCACAGATGCTACTTTGCACCCAGCATTTGGGGTTATCGAATACGTCAGAGAACCTCCCTGAACCACATTAGTGACACCTGCCGGAATCACTGTACCACCTGCGCTGGGCGACGCAGTCACTGAAAAAACCGGGGCAGTAGCAGAGAACGTAGCCGCAATTGTATGGTTTGAATAAATCGGGTCGAAGGTGTAGCTATTAACCGCTCCGACAGATACACCATCAACTAAAACATCCTGAATATAATAACCTGGATCAGGAGTTATGGTATAAAGAGCCGTCTTCCTTTTTAGATAAGTCGTTGCACCCGTTGGGCTTATTGACCCACCGGAACCAGCAGATGCTGTAATCACATATTTAGCGTTCACATCATCTACGTAGAACGGATTTGCTGGCAGTCCATCTCTGTTGTATAGATTACATCCAGCCGGATTTTGCCAGCAGGCATATGCTACCTTACGAGGCGATGGAACCGATGGCGACGATACGGTTACAGTATTGTCTACATTAATCTCTGCGTTTGCCGCATACCATGAGCCTGTAGCGCCAGCTATAACAAAATTGCTAAGTGTGCCGCCGACAACTTCTTGAGTTGGCAGGTATGGAGTTTTAGAACCAACCATCAACCCTGCTCCAACATAATCAAATGAGCATACAATACTGCTGCCAGAAACTGTAACATCTCTAAGCGTAGGACCACTGGGAACTATTGTTGTGCGGCCATAGTCGTTTTTCAAAGCCCAAAGCGCAAGGCGCTCACCTACATCCAACTTATCCTTTGGATGGATGTCAACCGCATCACCTATATCAATCGCTGATGCAACACCAGCATGGCCGAGCCCCAAAACATTCACCTGCTGAATGCGAGTGTCTGCCCACGTAGCTCCCGGCATATCAGGTGTAGTAGATGTATTAGGCGTCCCCCAATTCGCAAGAAGAACTATATAAAACGCGAAATCATCCAGTCCAAAAACTCTTCTCCAACCCTGCTGAAGTGCTTTTTCTTTCAAATAATAGCTATCAACACTCTGATTGGTGGTTTCTCTATTCTCGCCTTGATACCAAATAGCCCCCTTACAAGCAAATGGTGCCAAAGGGTAAATCATTCCATTAAACAGAGAAAACGGCCCCCATGGCATTATACTCTGGCTATATAACGGCTGTAGAACAGGTACATCCGTGCATCCTTCCGGCGCCAGCCAAGGATCAATACATGTTCCGCCAACCGAAGACAAAATCAATCCGATGGGAATACTTGCGTTCTGATCCTGGTAGATTTTACGTGCAAAATAGAACCCTACAGCAGTAAAACCACTTGCCGTACTCGGACTGCATACTGTCCAACTACCAGTCAGGTTTTTGGTAGGCTCACCCAAATTAGCAAGGGGCACAGCAAACTGTCTTATCCCCGGGAAATTGGCGCTTGATATATCAGATGATCTGTCACAACTTCCTAAATTAAAAGCCATGTTTGACTGGCCAGAACAGATCCACACATCGCCTACTACAACATTCGTAATCGTAACTGTATTTGCACCTGTCTCAGTCGCAGTCAAAGTCCCCCCAGTCGTTTTTGCAGCCATTGGTGCGAGAACTACCATCCAGTTGCCTGAAGCATCCGATGTTGTCGTTTTTGTCTGACCATTGAAGGTGACGGTTACTGTTTTATTTGCACCGGCTGTTCCCCATACTGGACATGGTTTGTTTCGCTGCAAAACAGCATTATTTGAAAACAATGGGCTAAGAGTTAATGCCGCATCTGCCCAATTTATCGAAGCAGTAAATAAAAATACGACCAAAATCAACTTGACCAACGAAAAAAACTTTCTCATTTCTCCCTCCAACATTTTAGATTTTAGAATTCGCTGACTAGATACTATATAACCCATAGAAAATGTACCCCAATTCCGAAATAATCAGATACTTTCAAGTATAAAAACCTCGACTGGTTGTAAAAGCACACTATCAGTCTTAGCAGAACCATTCCTACCACTTTAGGTAGCTACAAATGGCATTAAACCAAACATCCCCCATTTTGTCGTATCCGGTTTGGGTAGGATGAATACCATCGGCCAGGTCAGCATAGGTCAAAGCACTGTACATATCAACTACATACACAGGCTTGCCCTGCAATTGTTTCTGAAACATCAAATCAGCTATCGCATTATTGTACTCAACTATTTTTGGATCATTGCTGGGAGTTCCATAGGTAGTCGGCACAATTTTGGCGACAAAAACCTTCCCATTCTCCGGCAATTTAGCCAATATCTTATCAACCAATCCGCTCAACCGATAAGGTGCATTAGGAACATCTACGTTCAGATTGATATCATTAGTCCCTATATGCAATAAAACAATATCTGGTCTATATGTATCCATCCATGTGTTGATGTTCGCATCTATTTGGCTGATAATCCACCCTGGATGTCCTTCGTGATCAGGATCCGGAAGACTGCTGTTAGACTGAGACCCGACGTAATCCAAATGGAGCCCTGCACTTATCACATCATTCCAAAGCTTGATTCTATAACCTCCAGGCACATTGTATCCATCGGTAATAGAATCACCAAGCGGCATTACTTTGGTAAGACTTGTAGAATACAAATTTTGAATCTCTGTTGCGCTAAGTACTCTATCAAATACTTTGAGCTGATTTATTGAACCAGAGAAGAAAACTGTAGGAATAAACGCCGTACCATCATACGCAAAAGCTGAGCCAAGGAACATAGGAAACCCCGGCGTAATATTTAGAGTTTTATCCTCAGTTGGGCCAGATTTGCCATTCACATAAATACGCTCGGTTATCCCATCAAATGTAACTGTAACCATCTGCCAAACACCCGCTGATGGCTGACTTGTGCCAAACCCCATATCTAATGCCCCACCATGAGCAACAGCACCAGATATAGGCGAATTGCCATAATTGATTTGAGCATTAGTCCCATACTCTCCACCTCTAGCAGCCCAACTGACTACCGCCTCCTCTGCAGCAAACTCAGGATTATATACACGCATATGCACGCTCCACTGACCATTTCCCGTAATGCTGGTTGGCACAATAAACGTAGACCTAAGCCAATCTGCACCATCAAATGTGGCGCCTTTTAACCGACCAATGTTTTCAACNACAGGAACTCCTAATTCAGAATAGAATGCTCCACCTAATCTCCCATTATTAGCCCAAGAAGAGAGACTGCCTTCGGCTAACCGACCAGCATCCAAAGAAACAATCGGATCTGCCTCTGATTCTGCAATCGCCGAAACCTCACCCGCGCTTAGAGCATAATCATAGACCCGAATTGACGCAATAGCACCTGAGTATGGACATTCTGCAGCGTAAGTTGAGCCACTAAGTCGATACCCACAGCCTAAATAGAATGGCATATTCTTGTATATGCTAAGAGTCTTGTTTTCCTGGTTGCACAAAACACCATTCAGATAAAGCCTCTCAACTGAACCATCAAATGTAACAGCTATATGCTGCCACATTCCAGGCACGGGAAGATCCAAAAACGGCATATCTGTAACACCGCCATGGTATGTAGCACCAGATGTAACTGAAGACCCAAAGTTTATCTGCGCACCTGTACCATCCTGACCGCCGCGTCTTGCCCAAGATAATATGCACTCATCCACACCAATTGCAGGATTAAGAGCCCAAACCAATACCGTCCATTGACCATTGCCTCCAATCGAATCAGGAGCCACAAAGTTGGATTTCATACGATTAGTACCACTAAACAAAACATATTTGCGCCCAGCATATTTACCAGTACTAAGCTTTGTAACCTCATAGCTAAAAACGCCGCCCAAAGATCCATCGTTTTGCCACACAGACAACACACCCGAAGGCAAATCAGCTGCACTCAGACTAATAATCGGATCTTTGTGCGGACGAGTAACGCCAATCGTAGCAACATCGTCAGTGTTTCTTATACGCAAAACTCTGGTATGCGCATCACCATTCTTCTCAATACTGGCTATGCCTGTCACACGCACAAAATCACCATTTTCTACATAATGGATTGGTCCAACCACCTTTACAGGCGTACCAGATCCATCATCAATAATCATAGATTTAGTCGGCACCAACTCGCTGACCTTACCCCACGTAGTCTGCAGAACACCGACCATATTCACACCTGATCCTCCATCCGGACCTTGTGCTGCGCCTTGGGTTCCTCCACCAATATCCCTGTTGTTACAACCGATGGCTTGCGGTAGCTGAGAATTCCCTGAAACCAATGCCGATGTGGCGTTTATAACCAACTCATCGTTGATATCTTTCGCCAAAACCCCATTCACTGTGACTAAACTGCCTACAGAAGGCACAATCTGGCTTACAACCTTTATACCACACGACAAGTGACCAACTTCCGTATCCTGAATATAAAAATAACCCGCAAAGACACCTGTAACAACCTTGCCACTCACACTCACCGTGCTTCCAACAGCCTGTTGCTTTACAATCCCTAAACAATTATCCGCCCGTGCAGACGAAACATTTGTCAAAGCTAACACAAAAAATACTATTAATGCCCAATACCTGCGTAACATCACAATCTCATCCCCCAAACTACATTTGAATCCTAACCAAAAGTTATTTCAATCTCCTGCCAGCAGTTCTTCTCCATCCCTTTGGAGAAATACCTGTCTGCTTCTTGAACAACCTTGAAAAGTAATATGGATCATTAAACCCCAGCTGCAAAGCGATCTGTTTTACGCTGAGATCAAGATCCTCCAGAAGCTCCTTTGCCTTGCTGGTACGCAGCCTGAGGTAGTATTGATGCGGAGTAAGCCCAACAGTCCGTTTGAAATGCCGCTGGAAGCTGCTATAACTCATATTTATAAATTCCGCCACCTCTTCCATATCAATATCACTATCCACATGCTCTTCCATATACCATACCGCATGTTCTATATCGGTCAATACGTCACCGCTTCCAGACACATTATTACTCGCGGCGCAGACCATATATGACAACATCTCAGCTACATATGCCGCAAGTATTCTATTAGGCACAGTTGGCTGTGACTGCACTCCATCCATTATCTGCTGAAATAACTTGCCAACCGGACTATCAAGACCTACAGACACCACAGGTTCCTTCGGGGTAATAAACTGATGTTCCAAAAGACGCCTTGGCCAAGAGCCATTGAACATAACCCAGCATTCATACCAACCAGTTTCAGGGTCTGGGCGAAATCTATGACGAACATTTGGGAAAAGCATAAACATATCCCCAGCATTTATCCTGACTTCACCTGACTCCTTCGACTTAAGAATACCCCTTCCTCGCATAATATAGATTACAAGAAAATCATCAAGCACTCTTCCTGTTTTCCACAGCTGATAACCTGATGGATCAGAAAAGGAGACATAATTAGGCGGCACATCGTGCCTCCCTGCAGCCGTGACGTAGAATCCCCAAGCTTTATCTCTAGGAGTNGTAGGTAAGTATCGGTAGAAATCAGATTTTGAGTTCACAATCTAACCATTAACCTCAANGCAATAGATAACGCTTCCCTGTTCNNATATGCTACAAGCACCTAAGCAATTAATTCATTACTTACCAGCAAATGGATCCGTATCGCTATATAGGTATTGTACTATTATGGTTGATTCGAGCTTGCTTACATGTCCATCGCAGAATACAACGTTAAGTAGTCCCTTCACCTTCGTCCAGTCTCTGTCTCTATGGTGACAAAAATGCCAAGGTCTACCATCGAACATCATAATACGCCGATTAGGCGGAAGACCCCACACCCATTTTGCATAAACACTCTCCCCAACAGGTTCGGACTGAGAGAGTCCTGCCAAATACGGCCAACCCATCTGTTTGTAGTTTCGTCCAGGCCAGTTATAACTAGTATGATAGCGCTGCCAATATGGTGTCGAATCGCCATACAAAGGCGCATCACCAGAATCCGAAGGACATTTCCAGACATCTTTCTCGTCTGAAACATACTTACCAAGACAATCTACCAAATCTGGATACCATCCCCATTCATATGCATCGGGATACATATTATCCCAATCGGCACCATACATCTTCATCGCCTTGCCTAACTGACTTAAGTTAGACGCGCAGCTAGTTAACCGCCCCTGCTCTCGGGCTGCTCGGAATACAGGAAAGAAAATAGCAGCTAAAATCCCTATTACAGCGATTACAACAAGCAACTCAATCAGGGTGAATCCTCGATTACGCAGCCGCTCCGACACTCTCATACCACCATCCATACTTTCTCTTTGATGCTACTGTCCCAATCCTATTTAAAGTCCAAATCCCAAACCGTAAATTGCAGATTTTATAACGCAGCCAACGCAATGAATATAACTTTTATAGCAATATACATCTGCAATACAAACATGTAAATGGACAAAACTCTCAGATGAATGGATTATCCTGAATCCGGCTGGGAGGATATCCCACTTGAATACATCACAGATCCTCCCGGCCCGGAACACTCAAACCACATCTTATCCGACCACTACTAAAAAGAGTGTCCCGGACCGGGATTTCATCCATCAAACAATTCTGGAACTATGATTCAACATAGACCAAACCAGTCAGTTTACTCGAAACCTAGTCCCAAGTAACAACCAAGTCATCAAAATACACAGGTATGCCGTAGTCCACTCCATCCACATATGGAAATCCCGAACCGGCCCCGAAGTTCACACCGCCATAGATGCCGTTCACCTCAGCAGGCATGGGAACTGTCTCGACCAACAATCCGTTAACTTTGACAGANCTGGTATGAGAGACATAATCGTCGGTGATTTCGTACTCAGTCCAACCAGTAGCCTCGGGCCAGCCGGCATCCTGCCATGTTCGCGGTCCATTGGTTTGGTCAAGGATCGCGTGCATCTTCATCTCATTCACATCATTGCCGAAGTCTGTCCATCTCCATTCTGGGAAGAAGAACCAAGACTCCCGCTGCAGCGCCTTATAAACGTTACCCGAACCTTCAGGATATTCCAAGTCGGGAACATCTGGCCTATATACTTTGAACTTAAATGTTGCAGACTGAATCGCTCCACCCGGCGGTTCTTCAGGTGCCATAAGCGGCTTCCTGATATTTATACAGTTAACCCACCATGTAGTACTACTGCAGTTTCTTGGATACCACAATTTTAGCGACTGCGTGCCACTAGATGCTTGCTCGTTGCTGATAGTAGCAGTAGAACCAGGATAATACCCCTGCCATGTTATAGTCCATCCCTGCTGATTATTAGCATCGCCAAGCGTATAACCTTCATTAACCTCGAAACCGCATGACCAGACATTCGAGACAATGTCACGATAAATTATCTGGTTCTCAGAAGCAGTCTTCTTAGAAACTACACCGCGGATGGTGATAAAATCACCTACATCAAAATCATCTAGCTTCGACGCACCTTCAACCAAAACGGTTGTATCAGCCCCTCCATCTGAGATGACAAATGACTTGCCATCCGATGATTTACTGGCTATCTTACCACCAACTTGCACCAACTCGCCGACCAACAATCGGTCTAATTGGGCAGCTCTCGTATTGGTCCCGAAGGCACGAACATAGTAAGCACCTCCATACGAAACTCCGTTTGCCTCGATGTATCTCTCCTTGGTAACAGGATCGGTTGCTGTTACGCCAGAAACAACTGCCACATTCCCATAAAACATACCAGATGTAAGTGAAGGATCAGCATTGACCCTTATTCCGGCTGTCCTATCCTTCTCTTCTATATAGAAGTAGTCGGTTCTGCCGGCATCAGTATAAGGTGCCAAAGTAACCGGCTTGTTGTATAGAGTGACAGGAATACCATCCAGCATGCGCTTGACCTCGCCTATGGTAGTCTTATACTCCGGCGGAGTCAAAGAAGCTATTTGCTGGGCACTCAGTGCTTCTGCATATACTTGGAACCTAGTCATATATCCAGAGAACATAAAGTTTGGATCCAGCCAAGGATTACAAGCCTCATTTATCGTAGATGCACCAATGTACATTGGGTCACCCGAGTAGATATTCAATGGCAAATTCCAAGTGCTGTCTACTACTCCATCCACGTATATAGTCAAAGTGGACGTAGACGGATCATAAGTCTGTGCAATATAGTGCCATGCACCTGGTGGTGGGGTCATGGCAAACCCTGCATTGTAGTAGTAGCCGTAGAAAGCACCATACCATTCATACCCATAAGCAACTGAGGCGCTCCCAGAGCCAAAATTGTGTCCCCATGAGAATATCATCTCGCAGAAGGAAATTGACGGATTGTTTACCCAATAAACTATTGTCCAATCGTCTGTACCGGTAATGGTGGGAGGTGCGGTAATATTGTTCCGAGTATCAGGATCAGCAAACTTCATCAACGCCGCATTTGTAGCATTGCCAGGAAACACAACACTCTTCTTTCCGCCAACCACCTGTACTTCCAGAGTGCCATTAGCATCATAATTGACAAAGGCATTCCCGAGTATACCAGTATTCGCCCAAGTACTTATATTTGTTCCTTCGACAAGCCCACTGGCATCTAGGTCAATCAACTTAACAACAACCGTAGGATCCGACGTCATAACAAAGTCAACGTCGTAAGCATCACCACTAGTCGTGTCAACCGTTGCCACAGCAGGAGTGGGCGCGAGTGCAGTCTTCTCGGCGTACACTTTATATCTACCAGGAGCCACTGATACCTGATAAACTCCACCAAGCTCAGTCTCTCCATAAACCACCAAACCACTGCCGCTCTCTGGAACCACTATAATGTGAATGCCATCAAGTCCGTTCCCCTCGGAGTCTGTAACAAATCCATAGATACCCCTCAACACCAGCTCAAAATCTACGCCAGCCTGAGGACCTAAGGTGTTATCTACCTGCCGAGACGGCGGATTCGAAGGCAGTCCCATATAACTAACCGTCACTGTCCACACGTTAGGCGGAAGATCTACGGAGTAGGTACCATCGCCAAGTGTCTTTACAGTGGCCGTTGCCCCGCCAGCAGAAGTAAACATAACCGTCGCACCACTCACGCCTCCTCCGCCTGCGAATGTAACTGTTCCCGAAACATTCACACGTTCTTCTCGCAAAACCTCACAGTCATCCACATATAACGTGCGACCAGTCTGTCCATATACACGGAATGCCAGCCATGTACCGTCAGGCGCAGGACCGGTCGGATTGGTACCGTCAATATCTCCCACATAATGCCAATCAGTATCGGTCAGCGTAAAATTGTACTGCCTTGATGATGGGCCTCCCACATCGAATCTCGGACGAACAGCTCCAGTGCAGGGATTTTCAGGAGATGCGTCTGGACACCTAACCCACGCCCTACAACTGAAAATTTCGCCGCCTATTGACTCTACGTGCTGCTCAACAACATTATAAGGACTCCCAGATCCAGCTATCCGCCAAGCATTTAAACCTGTGTGCGCCGGATCACTAGGTGTCCCTATCCACAATTCAGATGTACCTCCCCAATAAGCTCCATACCAAGCAGGTTGACCAGTAGCTGGGTTTATGGGATTCGACTCTTCAAATCCTGGGTCTACAAGCACATTGACCACAGCACCATGCGACACAGAAACAGCAAGCAACACTAAGCTTAATGTCGTGACGACACAGATTAGTAATCTGCACATAAAAGACTCCTCCTTTCTACTCACTTTCCAAGCAACACAGACACAACCAACCATCCTGTTTCTTCCAGCCAAAACAAAAAATTAGTTGCGTCTTCTCCATCTAATCCTTAAAATTCGCACCCCATCACCTCACATCAAAAACCTACCACTACGAACCCAATGCACAATTTAGAGAGCAGTAACTCGCTTACACATACAAAATGTTGTAAATTTATGTAAATGTCAATGGATAAATTGAGCAATAAAATGGACAAAACTGCAATGGAAGTGTTTCATCGTAACCAAACACAGTGTATGTTCGTCCTTACAATAAAACCATTTGCGATGTCACAAACAATTAAAACGAAAGGTGGAGCATAAAATTATGAGAATTGCCCGAATATTCGCAGTCGCCGCACTTGCACTAATTGTTGCAACACTCCCGACACTTAGTGCAACCAATAAAAATATTAATGTTATACTATTTTCATGGGATGGAGTGCAAAGAGAGCACCTAAAAGAATGTCTGTCCCGAAATGAACTCCCAAATCTAGCCGCTCTTATAAAAGAAGGCAAACTGGTAGATATTGACGTCACTAGCCACGCCACCGATACCAAAGCTGGTCATGCACAGATGCTCACAGGTTACGATCCAGAGACCACGGGTGTTTATAGCAACAGCAAATTCAAACCGATTCCTGTGGGATACACTATTTTCGAACGTCTGGAAAACACTTTAGGTAAAGACAATATCACAACCGTTATGCTCACCGGCAAAACACATCACATAGGCAACTGTCCGCCTGCCAAACCTATCAAGCCGGAAACGCTTGATCCAGGCTATTTCCCAGGCACAGATTCTTCTCCTGTATCAGGGTATAATACAAACAAACCCACTGTTAAAAACCCAAACAAAGCAAAAATAGCCAATAAAGCTGCCCAGCAGAACAAATTCGGTGAACCTTGGTACCTCGTCTATAAAAACATAGACGTATGGGATGGTGAGAAGGCACGTAACGCCGATGTAGTCGGAAAGCTTGCGCTGGAATATCTAGACAAATACGACAATAACAGGTTCTTTATGTTCTTCCATTTCAGCGATCCAGACTCCCAAGGACACAAATTTGGTGAGAATTCAAAGGAAGAAACCGACGCCTATATACTTTGTGATAAATGGTTAGGAGAGATAATAAACAAGCTCAAATCGCATGGAATTTACAAAAATACGCTCATATATGTTACCTCAGATCATGGGTTTGATGAAGGAAAGAAAACCCATAAAAATGCACCACACANATTCCTTGCCACCAACGACAAGAAAATAGTTCGCGGAGGCGATCAAAAAGACATTGTGCCCACAATATTGACCGAGATGGGTATAGACTATACAAAATTCGACCCAAAACTGCCCGGCAAAAGCTTGACGAAAAACAATTAAAACGATTCTCTATACAGAACAGAATGGGGTTGGATTTCCAACCCCATTCTACCAATGCAAACTATCCTCAACAGCATTAAGCCAACTCACCCACTCATAACTTCGATCTCATAGCCATTCGGATCATCAATGAAGTAAAAATGTCCGTTCACAGGACCATCATTCGGCCAAAACTCTATCCCTTTCGGCTCCCATACACGCCGAAACTCCTCCAGGTCTTCAACCGTAATCGCAAAATGAATAAGATCTTCCGGCACTTCGAAATCCGTATAGTCCGGCGACCAAGCAAGCTCTATCGCATGCTCATTCCCCGGAAGAGTCAAAAAACATATCTNATTGCCCTGCGGTGATCTTCTCGGCTCCGAAGCCCTAAATCCAAAAAGCTCGGTATAAAACCGTATGCTCTCNTCCATATTCTTAACACGTATGCGCGTGTGTAGCAGCTTAGGCTGAAATTCCAACATCCCTCAAGCACTCCTTTTCGCTTACCGTCTCGACTGCTGTTGCCCATACCCAGGCGGCGTTGGTCCCTGCCCACCAGGCTGCTGACCATAACCACCAGGTCTGCGCGGCTGACTACCATCATCAGTCCTCATATAATCTGGCACATGCTCGCCCAGCTTCTCAAGCAGCTCATCTGGACGCTCCGCAAGCCTCAGCATCTCTTCCTTCTCAATCAACCTCTTCGTATAAAGCTCAAACAACGACGTATCAAGCGTCTTCATACCCAGCTGACTTCCTGTCTGTATCGCAGACAAAATACTGTGTGTCTTGCGATCACGAATCATNTGTCTAATAGCAGGAGTACATATCATTATCTCAAAAGCAGCCACTCTGCCTCCGCCAACCCTCGGAATAAGCGCCTGCGATATAACCGCCAACAGATTCCCCGCAAGCTGCGTTCTTATCTGTTCCTGCTGATCAAACGGGAACACGTCCACTATTCTGTCAACGGTTCTTGCGGCACCGGTTGTGTGCAGAGTCGAAAATACTAAGTGTCCGGTCTCAGCAGCACGTACGGCAGCCGATATTGTNGCCAAATCGCGCATCTCTCCAACCAATATAACGTCCGGATCCTGCCTCAATGCTTTTATAACACCCATATCAAACGTCGGCACATCCACGCCTACTTCTCTCTGACTTATAACCGACATCTTGTGCGTGTGATAATACTCAATCGGGTCTTCAATCGTGATTATATGGCAGTCCCTAGTTTCGTTTATATGGTTGATCATCGTGGCGAGAGTTGTCGTCTTACCACTACCCGTCGGTCCAGTTACAAGAATGAGCCCTCTTGGCTGGATACACAAATCCTGTACGCTTTTATCAAGCCCTATCTCCTCGAAGGTCATCAATCTGTAGGGAATAAGCCTAAGATTCAGCGCCACAGTGTTCTTCTGCATAAAAAGCGACACTCTAAATCGTGCCTTGTCCCCGAACGAAAAGCCAAAGTCCGCTCCCCTGAACTCTTCAAGTTCTCTAAGTGACCTCTCCGGAGCAATCTGCTTCGTCATATACTCTGTCTGCTCCGGAGTAAGATTCCCATACTGTTTCTGCCTAACCAGATGTCCATGCACCCTGATTGTAGGCGGATCACCCACAACCAGATGCAAATCCGACCCATCCAGATTCACTATGAGATCAAGCAGTTCATATATATCTATCATCCTGTTGGATTCCTGCATTGAGGCGCCTCCGTCTTATGGTGAATAAATGTCGCATCGTACGACAAATTCTCTTCAGGCAGAATATCACAGCAGATTGTAACTGTCAACGCCAATCGGCATGAGCAGATTAGTTATTGTGGCGAGTTCTTCCAAAAGCACAACAATCAGGTCTTACCAATGATGCAAAAATCAGCGATTTTTCGCTAAAACATGTTGACAGTAGATTTCAATGGTGGTTGAATATACTGCAGATCTCTTTTAGGCTTTAGACCACAAAGAATAAACTTGCAGGCTACAAAGATACAAAAATAATTAAGGGGGTATCACAATGGCTCATAGATTTGATGGGAAAGTGGCACTCGTAACCGGGGGATCAACGGGAATAGGACGAGCAACGGCATTGAAATTCGCAGCCGAAGGGGCATCCGTGGTAATTGCTGATATCAATGTGAGTCAGGGACAACTCATTGCCGAGCAGATTAACCAGAACAACGGAAAATCCATTTTTGTCCCTACAGATGTATCGAGCCCAACCCAAGTTAGCAACCTGATAGACAAAACAGTGGAAACCTACGGAAAACTAGACTTTGCTTTTAACAATGCCGGCATAGAAGGGGTAATGGCTTCAACGGTCGATTGCACAGAAGAGAACTGGGACCGAACTATCGATATCAATCTAAAAGGTGTATGGCTGTGCATGAAATATGAAATACCGACGATGCTCAAGCAGGGTGGTGGCGTAATTGTGAATATGGCATCTGTCGCAGGTTTGGTTGGGTTTGCTGGTTTACCTGCATATGCAGCGTCGAAAGGCGGAGTAATACAACTTACCAAGACTGCTGCTCTAGAATTCTCAAAATCAGGCATAAGAATAAACGCAGTATGTCCCGGAGCCATACAAACAAGTATGATAGAACGTATCGAATCGGCAGACGAAGGCATCAAAGACGTTTTGACAAACGCTCATCCGATAGGCAGAATCGGTAAACCAGAAGAGGTGGCAGATGTTGTAATATGGCTATGCTCCGAACAATCTTCATTTGTTGTTGGCTATCCGATCGCCATCGATGGTGGATACTTGGCTCAGTAGCAACCCATTCTAGATTAAAATTATTTACTGTGCTATGATCGGACAAGTAGATCTTTTGTATAAATACGGCAACAAGAGAGAACGTTCAGAATGCTATTGCTTACGGAAGTAGAGCTTAGTAAGTACGACGGAACGGGATGTAATCCCGCCTATGTTGCATACAAGGGTAAAATCTATGATGTTTCCAATTGTCCCAATTGGATTGATGGAACGCACTACCAGCACATTGCAGGACAAGACCTAACTGAATCAATGGCGGATGCACCACATAGTGAAGAAGTTATAGTTAACTCTCCGATCGTAGGGGAGTTGGTAATGCGATAATATATTTGCAAATAACCCATCCAATAGCAATAATCTATGAATAAGACCATCTGGACAGTAGGACATTCAACTCGCACGATAGACGAATTTATCGCGCTTCTGAAAAACTACGACATTGAAGGTATTGTTGACGTAAGAAGTATTCCGCGTTCTCGAAATAACCCTCAGTTCAACAAAGACAACCTTGAAAAAGTAATGCCTGACGCTGGAATTGAGTACGTACATGAAAAAGAGCTTGGCGGACTGAGACATCCAAGCAAAACCTCAATAAACACTGGTTGGAAGAATAAAAGCTTCCAGGGTTACGCAGACTACATGCGGACTTCGGCATTCAGCCATGCACTCAATAAATTAATTATGTATGCCCAACAAAAACGAGTGGCAATAATGTGTGCAGAAATTCTGCCTTGGCGCTGTCACCGATCGCTTATCTCCGACGCACTTATTATAAAAGGATTCAAAGTCGTTGAGATCTTCGAAATAGAAAAATTCAGACTGCACAAGCTAACACCTTTTGCCACAATAGAAGACGAAAGGTTGATATATCGAATACCTATGACAACAGATGACACCAATACAAAATGAGCACTGATAATCTTATTGCGATCTATGAGTCAGGTTCGCCAGGTCGTCTTGCCGTTGCCAAATCGCTGCTCGAGGCTGCAGGTATTAGCTACATTGTCCAAAATGAGCTCATACAAGATCTATGCGGCTATGGCAGGATGTGGACGGGCTACAATTACATCTTCGGCACAGTAAAAATAAGAGTCAAACCCGAAGACGCAAACCATGCTCAAGATCTGCTTTCAGACATGCCTTCATCAGAGCCGCCAAAGCTCAGNAAGCGGCTTCGATATCTGGCAATTGTACTTGCAGCGGGCAGCGCTCTGGGAGTAATCTATCAATTATGGATCACGCTGATTACTGTTATAAAAACCATACACTAAAGCTGNTTATAGCCATAACANCACTGATCCTGGCAACTCTCATCCCAGCACACGCCGAAGAATCGTCCCAACCTCCACCGCAGTCAATTGCAAAAATCCAAAACATTCTCGCAGCAGCCGCAGATAAACTCTGGGAACACAGCGATGAGTTCTTTCACGAAGGATACTACAAACGCTCAATAGCGGTGCTAAGGTTGATAACAGAGATTGACCCAACCGATGTTCAGGCTTATGCAGTAGCTTCTTGGCTTTTGGACAGCAGCGGCTACGAAAAAGANGGCATAGCNCTGCTTGAACTCGGACTTGCGCGAAATCCCAGCCGATATGACNTGTACGCTGAACTAGGCGATCGCTATGATCACATGGAAGACTACGCAAAAGCCGCCGAGTACTACGAAAAAGCCCTGGAGTTCTTCCAGTGTCCAGTAATTTACCTGCATTCCCTAGCGCATGCCTACGAAAAATCAGGACAGCTCGAGAAATCACTTAACATCTGGCAGCGCGCGGCGCAGGCAGAACCAAACAATCCTGTCGTGAAGAACAACCTTGAACGAGTTAAGTCTAAACTGGAAGCTATCAAAGATCCAGCTAACGAGAACTCAGCCAACTAGAACGGGCATGCGCCGCTCGGACATCCGCCGGAAAACTCGCTTGCTGCCGAAACAAGCTCATCACTGCCCATCTCACGAGCCAAAACCGACCCAACATACAGCACCTGTTCTGGCTTACTCCCATATCGATAAACAGTTATCCCCTTGCATCCCAGCTCATATGCCATAAGATAAACCTTCCTCACATCTTCGGGCACCGCATCCTTTGGCAGATTAACGGTCTTCGACACAGCATTATCCACATGCTTCTGAAACACTGCCTGCATCCTAACATGCCATTCAGGAGATATATCCATTGCGGTAACAAACACCCTCTGCACATCGGCAGGCACGGATTTCACCCCCTGAATCGAACCCCGCCGCGCTATATCCATCATCAAATCACGCGAGTAAAAACCCCGTTCCGCAGCTATACGTTCGAACTCTGGATTAACTTCCAGAAGCCGCGTGCCTTCCATCACCTCACGCACAAAGGCCACCGCAAATAATGGTTCTATTCCACTGGACGTACCAGCAATAATCGAGATAGTACCTGTTGGCGCAACCGATGTAACAGCNGCATTNCTTCTCGGTTTCGCNCCGTTTCTGTCCCACAAACTGCCTACAAAATTAGCAAACGCACCGCGGCTTACAGCAAGCTCNTCAGACATCTTCACAGCTTCATCGTTGATAAACTTCATTATCCTTTCACCCAACGCAAGCGCTTCATCGCTGTCATAAGGGATTCTCAGCCTAACCAAAGC
>JGI24721J44947_10001606_pt1 | contig 32238 bp, 47 predicted proteins | sample YelNatPaOPGAMG01_FD_44947 | JGI IMG/M metagenome (IMG submission 44947) | reverse complement strand
ATAGATTATTTGACACTATGTTAAAATTTCTGCTATCTTTTAGAAATGAAAAAAGTATTTGTATTATCGTTAATTTTTATTTTCAGCCTATCCGCAACTCTATATGCCTTTGATGTAAAAGGAATACAGCCTGTTGACCCTAATGGTGTTTTTTCTACGTTTAGTACTGAAAGTTTACAAAAGAATAAGTTTGCGCTTTCAGTAGGTGCTGAGTTATCTAATGATCCAGATTATTATCGTTCAACTTTTAAGTTTGCTTATGGTCTAACTGATAGTTTAGAGATTGATATGACTTTGCCATACGTTTTTGGATCTGACTATAGAGATAACTTTGAAGACGTATCGATAGGGTATAAGCATAGATTTTTTGGTGAAGGCAAATATGGACCCTCTCTCGCATATTTGCTTGCTTTTTCTATGCCGTCAGGTGGTAAAGATGTGAGCACGGATGGAAGGTTTACAGCAGGATTTATTGTGAGTAAAAGGGTAGGACCTGTCAATGGGCATTTGAATCTGCTATTTTCTAAACCCGGTTCAGGGGATTATAAGAATGAAGTTTTATTTCTCTCTGGTTTTGAGTTTTCTGCAGCGCACAACTTTAAGATGCTCGCAGAGATATCCTGTAAAAAGAGCCATTTTTCAAAGAAGGTAGACTCGATTGAGGGAAGGTTTGGTTATAGATTCAAGACGACAGAGTCGATATATACAACTTTTGGTGTAGGGACTGATTTTAAAAATAGGAATCCTGAATCAAGGGTCTTTTTCTCTGTAACATTTGTAGCTCCTGCTGAGAAAAAGAAGCTGAAAAGGATATATGAAGAGGAGTAGATGATTTATGTTTGATATCGGAATGCCAGAGCTTATTGTTATATTTATTGTTGCACTCATAGTCTTTGGGCCTAAAAAACTTCCAGAGCTTGGTAAGGCATTGGGTAAAGGCTTGGGTGAGCTTAAAAGGCATTAAGTGAGGTCAAAGAACAGGTTGAATCGGAGATTGAAGATGCTACTTCTGATATAAAAGAAGCAGTTACTGATGTTAAGAGACAAATAGAGACAGAAATTGAAGAGACAGGGAAGACAGTGGATGAGACAATACAGGAAACTCAGAAAGAATTAGAGGCAGAAGCGGAAAGTTTAGATAAGACTATAAAAGATATTGAAGAGGAAGAAAGACCTGTAAAGAGTGTTCCCGAAGACAAGTCAAGTTAGTCCGCATTAAACTATTTTGTGAATGGAGGAGCTTGGATGACCGAACCTAAGACAATGACTTTTTTTGAGCATCTTGCTGAGCTGAGAAAAAAGATTATAGTTTCTTTATGTGCTTTAATTGTGATGTTTATCGTGTGTTTTAATTATTCTGAATATATATTTAAATTTATGATATTTCCTCTAAAATATACACTTGATTTTTCCGTTAAGCATTTATATATACATTTTATCTATGATGATAAGTTACAAAATACTAAGCTAATTTTTCTTTCTCCCGCTGAAGGATTCTGGATGAATATGAAAGTAGCACTCGTTTCTGCATTTATAATATCCTTACCCATTATTTTTCATCAACTATGGAGTTTTGTATCTCCTGGGTTACATGAGAAAGAAAAAAAATATATCTTACCCTTTATTTTATTTGCAACCGGTTTGTTTTTAATCGGAGCGAGTTTTTGTTTTTTTATTGTGTTGCCATTCGCAATGAAATTTCTACTTACTTATAAGATAGGTGACTATATGATGCCGATGCTTTCAGTGGGGCAGTATGTTGATTTTTGCCTTAAATTCATACTTGCTTTTGGTGTAGTCTTTGAGTTACCAATTATAATAATATTTTTCACGAAGATGGGTTTTGTGACTCCTGATACTCTTGCAAGTAAACGTAAGTATGCTATAGTGCTTGCGTTTATTATAGCCGCAATTTTAACTCCCACACCTGATGTTTTTAATCAGACTTTGATGGCTGTTCCCATGATACTGCTTTATGAAGTTGGCATTCTCATGTCGAGATTATTTATTAGAAAAAATCAATTAGTATGACTACTATTAGGGGTAAGAGTCTCAAAGCAATAGCGTACGATATAGCAGAAGGGTATATTGTTGTTAATCCACTTTTTTTGAAGGCTTTAGATAGTGAGGCATTGAAAGGTTTATACCATGAGATTATGAAAGTACAGGTAGAGATTAGGGCTGAAAAATTCCCTGCTGGTGACCCGAAATCTATAAGGTGGAGGAATACGAGATTACAGAGATTAAATTCAGCTGCAATGATTATGAAGAATTATGCAAGAGAAAGGAGGATTGTACTGATATGATATTTGACTGAGGTTCTGTTAGTGTGTTAACTTTAAGCATGGAAATAACCGATGATATAAAAGAAGCAAAAGATATACTTCAAAATATTATTAAGGCAAAAAAGACTTTCCGCATGTACCCTAAAAATAATCCAGTGTATACAAAAGTGTTGAATGATTCATACTCGAAGTTTAGAGATTTTTTTGACTACAAGGATAGTTATACGTTGAAGATTAGCCAGAACAGTATTACTTATGATTCTGAGAAGATATATTATAATCCTGAAAAAGAGGATAATCTTGCGTTGTTCTTTTTCAAGGACGGACTGAGAGAGATAACATTTAAAAANGGCTTGACNATAGAAGAACTTGAAGAATTTTTGAGGATTATATCTCTTGATTTTGATAGAGAGGTAATGGATGACGTTGTTACCATGTTGTGGGAACGTGATTTTCAGAATATTCAATATGTTGTTGATGAGACCTTTCTCATTGATATAGATGAAGAAGAATATGAGAGTGTATCAGAGAAAAGCATAAAAGATAAGATTACAGATGTCAGTGATTTGATGAGGGCATATGAAGATGGGTTTAAAGAAGATGTTACTAAGCCTGTTTCAGTAGTACCGTTAACAGATAAAGATTTACAGCTTCTTGTTAAAGAACTGGAAAAGGATGCTTATGATAAAACAGATAAGCTTATAAATATTTTGTTTGAAATTTTAAAGCAGGCTGATAATGATAATGATGTTGATGATGTTGTAGGTTTTTTAAGAGATGTCATAAGGTATTCATTGAGTCATGGTGATCTGGGGTCTGTTGTTAATATAATAAGGAAGGTTAAAGAACTTGAGAAAGATGATTGGTTAAGTGAAAGTGTAAAGAAACGTTTGAATTCACTACTAATTTTTTTAGGTTCAGAGGAGATTATTGCTATTTTAGCAGAGATTCTTGACAGTGGTATAGAAATTGAACTTGATTTGTTTAATGAATATGTGAATGTTCTTGATAAAGGTGCGATAGGGCCATTTATAAAGTATCTTGGTGAGTTAAAAACGATAAAGGCAAGGAAGATTGTAATTGAAGCACTAATAACTCTTGGCAGGAAAGACATTTATGCAATTGCCCATGCCCTTGAAGATAATCGTTGGTATGTTGTAAGGAATGTTATATATATATTAAGAAGGATAGGAGATAGAAAAGCAGTTGAATACCTTTTGAGGACTGTAAAACATAGTGATATAAGAGTGAGGAAAGAGGTTATAAGAACGCTTGGAGAGCTTGGAGGGAATGAGGTTATACAAACCTTGAGAGATTGTCTGAACGACCCTGATATACAGGTAAGACTCTCAGCAGTTAAAGCTCTTGGAGCGATAAAGACAGAAGTTACAAAGAAGATAATTATGAATTTAATAGCTGATAAAAGTTTTAATAATAAGGATTTATCGGAGAAGAAGGAGACATTTGAGACCCTTTCAAGATGGAAGGATCAGGATGTGTTTGAGTTCTTGATTAAAATTATAAATAAAAGGGCTTTTTTCAATAGGTCGAGGATTTTTGAAAATAAAGCTTGTGCCGCATACACTCTTGGATTAATAGGCAATAAAGATGCATTGCCAATACTCCATAAACTTAGTGATTCGAAGAATAAGATTTTGAAGGAGTTTACATCCATGGCTATCAAGAGGTTAGAATATGGATAGTCAATCGGGGTTGAAAGAAGAGAAGGAGCAGATTAAAGGTTCTCAAGATATAATTAACCAGTTATCAGTTATATTAAGGACATCGCAGATACACGATACAAGCAACATCGCTGTTATAACCTCAATAGAAAAGTTCCTCTCTCTGTTTAATCAGTATTATGGTGATGAGTCAAGTTTAATAATTGATCTGGTAGGGGAGTTTTTTTATATAAATGACAAGCGCGTTAGGTATGCACTTGAGTATCTTTTGAATTTTGATTTTTTAATTAAAGAGTTCAGGAAGAGACAGTTAGGAAGGGTTATATTCAGAAACAATTTAAAATCAACAGACTTGCAGTTGTTCCTGAAGGCTTTTAACTTGGCAGGTTCTTCTAATACACCATATGAGACGATGGCAGAGATTTTATCTCAGTCTGAGAATATTGATATCGATAGGCTTAAAAAAATCATGGAAGGTAATGTAGATGCGAGAAAGCTTGTGAAGAAGATTTACTATAATGCGGTATCTTATTCAAAAGGTGTAATTAACAAGATAAAGTCTGGAGAGAAGGTTAATATAAAAAAGGCAAAAAGAATTGTTGAGACGATGGTTGACCAGATACTTGAAGAAGAAAAACTATTGCTTGGGATGACAGCGATTAAAGATTACGACGAGTATACTTACTATCACTCTGTTAATGTTAGTATTTTGTCTATAGCTCTTGGGCAGAGATTGGGGTTGAGTAAGAAATTACTAACGGAGCTTGGTCTTGTTGCGCTATTCCATGACATTGGTAAGGTTGAGATACCAAATGAAATCCTTAACAAGTCGACGAATTTTACTGATGAAGAATGGAATTTGATAAAAGCACATCCTAAATGGGGTCTTCGGGCAATTTTAAAGATTAAAGGTTTAGATGAGATATCTATGAGGTCTGCTATTGTTGCGTTTGAGCACCACATGAATTATGATCTTTCAGGTTATCCAAAGGTAAAGAGTTATAAGGAATTAGATTTATTTTCAAGAATAGTTAGTGTCGTTGATCAATACGATGCAATGACATCTTCAAGGGTTTATTCAAGAATACCACTCGCACCGGATAAAGCTTTGAGCATAATGATGGAAAGAGCGGGAACGCAGCTTGATCCTTTGCTTTTTAAATTTTTTGTGAATATGGTTGGCGTTTTCCCAATTGGCACACTTGTTATGCTTGATACAAAGGAGCTTGGGCTCGTCTATGAGAGTGATATTGTTTATTCTGACAGACCGAAAGTTTTGATTATAGTTGATAGTGAGGGGAAGAATGTTAATGGGCCAATAGTTGATTTGACAGAAAAGGATGAAAGGGGAAGGTTCATTAGAACGATTGTTAAGACCTTAGATCCAAACAANTATAGGATAAATCTTGCTGAGTATTTATTATAAGCCTTGGAGGAGACGTGATTAGGAAGATTACTATAGCTATTATAATTATATCTTTTGTATTTGGTTGCCAGAGTAATGTTAAGAAGAGGAAGATGGAGATAGAGGATTGGGTTCCTATTACTTTAAGAGCAAGGGGATTAGGCGTAAGCCCTCCAACGAGTAACGAGGCTATTGCAAAGCGTAATGCAGAGGTATCTGCTAAAAAAGATGCAATCGAGATGTTGCTTGAACAGGTGAGTGAGGTATCGATAAATGATACCGAAACAGTTGGTTATTTTATGTCTCAAGACGAGAAGATTCGTTCAAGAGTTGAAGCATATGTGAAGGGTGCAAAGGTAATAGAGAAGAAGTATAATAAGGATGGAAGTGTTGAGATAGAAGTTGAAATAGTTTTAGGAAGTAAATTCAGGGAAATATTCCCTTAAATTTAAGAAATTAGAAATATTTATTCATTTATAACCTCTTTTGACACCTGAAAAATTTTTATGATAGTATAATCCATATTTTGTTTTATAGTGGGGAGTCGTCCAGCGGCAGGACGGCAGACTCTGGATCTGCTTACAGGGGTTCGAATCCTCTCTCCCCAGCCATGAGGTCCCATCGTCTAGAGGCCTAGGACGTAGCCCTCTCAAGGCTAAAACACGGGTTCGAATCCCGTTGGGACCGCCAATGATTACATTATATCTATTGCATTTTCAGGGCAGAAGATAGAGCATATTCCGCAGCCTGTGCATTTGAAACCATTTATGTTGTGTATTTTGCCTTTTTCTCCAAAGGCAGCGTCAAAAGGGCATACTTGGGCGCAAATATGACAACCATTACATCTTTCATTTATGAAGGCTTTGTTCCTTTCAATCTGGAAGTCTTTTATGGCATTGGTAGGGCATTTCATAACGCAAAGTCCGCACTGTACGCACTTATCGAGGTTTATTCTTGATAAATTATCTTCGACGTTTATTGCTTCAAAAGGACATGTTTTCTCACATATGCGACAGGAGATACACCCAGTCTGACATTTCTTTTTTGTATCTAAACCTTTATCTTTTGAGTGACATAAAACGAGTATTTTTTTGTTTGTTGGTAAGACTTCAATAACCTTTGTTGGACATACTGTTTCGCATTTTTTACAACCAGTGCATTTTTCAGGGTCAATGTATGGGAGATGCTCTTCTGTCATGGNTATAGCATTAAAGGGGCATATCTTAGAGCATGTTCCGTAACCAAGACATCCGTACTTGCAAGCTTTATCACCTCCAATTAGAATAACAGCTCTACAATCTTTAACGCCCTCATAAAAAAATGATTTTTCTGACTTATCCCATGACCCTTGACACATTATTCGTGCTATTTCAGGTTCTATCATTGTCACTTTTTTCCCTGTAATTGATGCAACTGCCTCTGCTGTTTTCATACCACCAGGGATGCAAAGGTTTGGAGGGACTTCGGGATTTTTTAGGACTGCTTCAGCATATTGTTCGCAACCCGCATATCCACATGCTCCACAGTGTGCATTAGCAAGAACATTCTTGATTTGTTCTATTCGCGGGTCTATCTTTACATGGAATTTTTTTGCTGTTAATGATAGTCCTAAGCCGAATAGTGTGCCTACTAATGTAACGAAAAGTATCGTATTTTTTAATGTTGAAGTGATGTCAACGTATTCTTGTGCCTCTATACCACCACCCACACCGATAAATGGTAGAATAAATTTATTAAGATATATTGATGACAATAGGTCTAAGATATTTCTGATAATCTCTTCTTCTAAAAACATATTTCTTAAACTTAATATCCTTTATAGTTTATAATTTTATCAAACCTGTAAAACCAGAAAATGCTAAAGCAATTAAGCCTGTGATTATGAAGGCAATTGGTAATCCTTTAAAAGGTTTTGGAATATCAGATAATTCAAGTTTTTCTCTAATACTAGCCATTATTATCAATGCAAGAGCAAAACCAAGACCGGAGCCGAGTGCGAATGAAAGACTCTCAAATAGATTATATTTTTCACTCGCATTTATAAGAGGCACTGCGAGTATTATGCAGTTAGTTGATATGAGCGCAAGGTAAATACCGAGTTTATGATAAAGTTCCGGCGTTATCTTTCTCATTATAGTATCCGAAGCCTGAACAAAACCAGCTACAACCCCAATGAAAACTATTATCTTTAGGAATGTAATGTTTAAGGGTATAAGAATATGGTTGAATATGAACCAGCTGATACCAGAACTTATAATCATAACAGATGTGAACGTTATACTCATCCCAACTGCGGTCTCCATTCTTCTTGAAACACCAAAGAAGATACATAGTCCAAGAAATCTTGTGAAGACGAAGTTATTTATTAAAGAAGCTGATAGTATTAGTTCAAATAATCTTGAGAATTCGGAATTCATAATTTGTTAAACCTCGTATTTATCCAATTATAAATTCCCATTAATAATCCAACGGCAAAAAAACCACCAGCTGGTAGTATCATTATTAATAGTGGTTTTGTATTAATGAGTTTTAGACCTAAGACCGAGCCATTACCAAGCGTTTCCCTGAAGAAACTGATAATAGAAAGGGCAAATAAAAAGCCGAGACCCATGCCAAGACCATCAAATAAAGAAGGTAATACGTTGTTCTTACTTGCAAACATCTCAGCCCTTGCAAGTATTGATGCGAAGGCTACNATTAGTTGTATATAAAGCCCCATTTGTTTATAGGCTTCAGGCGCAAAAGCAGCCATGGACAAATCTGCTATTGTAACCCATCCAGATATAATTAACATGAAGACTGGTAGACGTATAGCGGGATTAATATAGTTTCTTATAAGAGAGATTGTTATGTTTACCGTTACCTGAACGAATAAGACTGCTACTCCCATCAAAAAACCATTCCTTAAACTATTTGTTACTGCTATCGATGGGCAAAGACTTAATGCAAGCTTAAAGATTGTATTTTCCTTGAATATACCGTTTTTTATGAGTTCTGTATAAATCTTGCTTATCATAATTTATCCTTTTAATTTNTTTTTTAGGAATTCANTCGCACTTTTTACAGCGTCTTCTGTAACTGCCCTGCTCGAAATTGTTGCACCAGAGATAGCTTGTATATATTCATCTGTTGTGTTTTTAACAGTAATGAGGTGGTTAGTGTCTTTTGATATAAATTGCTTTAAAAAGTAATCTTTTGTGATCTCATCTCCAAGACCAGGTGTCTCAGTATGACTAAGGATACTTATATTTTTAATCTTCATTTCTTTGTCAACAGAGACGAGGACTTCTATGTAACCTGAATATCCTTTACCATATGATTCTATAATATAACCGATGATTTCGCCATCTTTTTTTGCTGAATAATAATCTGCTTCTTTATCATGTATTTTCCATGACCCCGTCTTTTCTATAGAGTCGGCTTCGGGCAATAATTTTCTTAATGCCATCTTTTTACTCTCAACTTTGTTTTTATAAATTAATGGGGAAGTCTTAGAATATACAAATGCGATTATAAGACCTCCGATTATATAAATGATTAAGAGGTTTAGTGTAATCTTTAAAATGTCTCTCATATTTTGCAAGATCATTTCACTTTTTTGCATCTGTACCAAATACCTTCGTCTTGAATGATCTATCTATCAAAGGAGAAAAACAGTTCATTATCAAGATTGCAAACATTACACCTTCTGGATATCCACCTTTAAGTCTTATTAACATTGTAAGAAAACCGCATCCTATTCCAAATAATATTTGTCCTTTCTTCAAGGCTGGACTTGTAACATAATCGGTTGCCATGTANAATGCACCAATAATCATGCCACCNCTTAAAATGTGCAATATTGGGTCTCCACCAAACAGTTGTGAGGGATTTCCAAATATCCATGCGAGAATTCCTGCTGTGAGGATATAGCTTATAGGAATGTGCCAAGTTATGTATTTTTTATAAAAAAGATATGTTGCACCTAATAATAGAGCTATGATCGATGTTTCACCAATACAGCCTGATCTATTACCAATCAGTAACTGCGAGTAAAGATCTAATTTGCTGCCAAATATTTCTATTAATTTTGATTCACCGCTCTCTTTTAATATTGATAGTGGTGTTGCTGTTGTCTTAGCGTCGATCTGAGTCAGAAAGGCAACTGGTTGGGTCCAAGTTGTCATCAATCTTGGAAATGATGCAAGCAAGAATGCCCTACCAATAAGCGCTGGATTGAATATGTTATAACCCAATCCCCCGAATAATTGTTTTGCTACAATAATTGCGAAGGATGATCCAATAACAGGAATGTAAAAAGGTACAGAGGGTGGAAGATTTAAACCAAGCAGTAAGCCAGTTAGAAATGCGCTTCCATCAGAGACGGTGATTTTTTTATTCATAAATTTCTGATAAAGATATTCGGATAAAACTGCGGATACAATAGCCATAAATACTATAAAAGTAGCTTTTAAACCAAAATAATAAGTACCCATTATTAAGGATGGTAAAAGCGTCGCCGTTACCGTCCACATAATAAGAGAGGTGGTTTCTTTATCTTTGATATGAGGACTTATTGTGACAACTAATTTTTTATCATCTATCATGGTTTTACTTGTGATTTAGCAAGTCTTATTAATTGGACTATGGGTCTTTTCGAGGGGCAGACGTAAGTGCATGAACCACATTCAAAACAATCAAAGAGGTTGTATTCTTTTGCACCTTCGTAGAATCCCCTTTCAGCATAAATGCTTAACATTGAGGGCATCAGGCCCATAGGGCATGCATTAATGCATCTACCACAACGGATACAGTTTAAAAAATTTGAAGAGTCAATTATGTCTTCATCTTTTAGAACTATAATACCAGATGTACCTTTTATAATGGGTGTTTTTAGAGATTGGGCTGCAAAACCCATCATTGGTCCTCCAATAATAATTTTAATATTTCTTCCATTGATGCCCTTACAGAAATTTATTACATCTTCTATTGTTGTACCTATTCTAATTAGAAGGTTTTTTTGCTCATTTATGCCCTCACCTGAGATTGTGGTAACTCTTTCTATCAATGGTTTACCAAATCTTACNGCTTCATAGATTGCATATGAAGTTCCTACATTTTGAACTAAGACGCCTACATCCATTGGAAGTGCTTTTGGGGGTACTTGCCTGTTGGTTATGACCTTGATTAACATCTTTTCAGCACCCTGTGGATATTTTGTAGGNAGAGAAATGATAGATATATCTCTTTCATTTTTTACAACATCTTTTAAAGATTTTATTGCTTCGGGTTTGTTGTCCTCAATTCCAATGTATCCTTTATTAACATTGAGGATTTTCATTATTATTTTCAATCCTTCAATTATTTCGAAAGGTTTTTCTAACATTAGCCTGTAGTCACTAGTTAGATATGGTTCACATTCAGAGCCGTTCAGAATGACGGTATCGATTGGTTTTTCTTTTGGTGGAGATAATTTTACGATTGTCGGAAAAGTAGCTCCGCCCATGCCTACGATGCCAGCCTCCTTAATCCTTTCTTTGAGGCTTTCAGGAGATAAGTTTAGATAGTCTTTTATTTCTTCAAAATGGATAGTATCATCTCTAAAGTCGTTCTCAATGAATATAGACTTAACTAATCTGCCCATTGCATTTAATGAATCAGTTATATCAATTACTTTACCTGATACTGACGAATGTACTGATGCAGAAACAAAACCTGTTGGTTCACCTATCTTTTGGCCTCTTTTAATCTCATCGCCTATTGAGACTATAGGTTTACTTGGTGCACCAATATGTTGTATTAAAGGAATTATTAATATNTTAGGTGGTTCCATAGTTTCAATGGGTTTAGATGAAGTGAGCTCTTTTCTATCAAGTGGATGGATTCCGCCTTTAAATGTTTTTTGTTTCATGATTAAACATGATTAAATTCAAGGTCAAATCTCTTAATTTTTAAAATGTTATGAACAAAACTACAAAAATTAACATATATTACTATTAAAGTCAATTTATGGCTGTAAATGTAGTAATATCAACGATGCTTGACAAAAATAATTCTATCTGGTAATATTTCAACTTGCTGTATTTACCATTTAGTAAAATATAAAAATGGAGGAATTGTGCCAACTATTGCACAGTTAATAAAGTATGGGCGTGAAAAGGTAAAGAGTAAGACTAAAAGCCCTGCTTTGAGAGGATGCCCTCAGAAGAGAGGCGTTTGTGTTAGAGTATACACAACAACACCTAAGAAACCTAACTCTGCTTTGAGAAAGGTTGCAAGGGTGAGACTGATGAATGGTATGGAGGTTACTGCATATATTCCAGGTGTTGGTCATAATTTGCAGGAACATTCTATNGTCATGATTAGAGGTGGTAGGGTTAAGGACCTACCAGGTGTCAGGTATCATATAATACGTGGGACACTTGATTCAATGGGTGTTGCTGATAGGCGTCAGGGTAGGTCTAAATATGGAGCTAAAAAACCTAAATAAATGAGAAAGATATGCCAAGAAGAAGAGTAGCTGAAAAAAGAGATATTCTGCCGGATCCAAAATATAATAGCAAGGTAGTTAGTAAATTTATAAATTCAATAATGAAGGATGGAAAAAAATCTATAGCAGAGAAGATTTGTTATGGTGCATTTGAGATTTTAAAGCAGAAGACAGGTAATGATCCACTTAAGATATTTAAGACTGCAATAGAAAATGTTAAACCTGTTTTAGAAGTTAAACCAAGAAGGGTTGGGGGAGCAACTTATCAGGTTCCTGTTGAGATACGTCCTCATAGGAGAACCGCTCTTGCTTTCAGGTGGATTTTAAATTATGCACGTCAGCGGAGTGAGAAAACTATGCAGGAGAGATTAGCAGCTGAGTTGCTCGATGCATATAATAATACAGGGTCTTCTATAAAGAAGAAGGAAGACACTCATAAGATGGCTGAGGCAAACAAAGCCTTTGCTCATTATAGATGGTAGGAATAATAGAGGAGAAAAAGGTTGCCGAGATTTCCATTAGAAAAGACACGAAATATTGGAATTATGGCACATATNGATGCGGGGAAGACTACGACCACAGAAAGAATCCTCTATTATACTGGTGTTACATACAAGATTGGTGAAGTAGATGAAGGCACTGCTGTCATGGACTGGATGGTCCAGGAGCAGGAAAGAGGAATTACAATCACCTCTGCCGCTACTACATGCTTCTGGAGAGATTATAGGATTAATATTATAGACACCCCAGGGCATGTCGATTTTACCATCGAAGTAGAAAGGTCATTAAGGGTGCTTGACGGAGCTGTGGCAATTTTTGATTCTGTTGCAGGTGTTGAACCACAATCTGAGACGGTGTGGCGGCAGGCTAATAAATATGGTGTGCCAAGAATAGCATTTATGAATAAGATGGATAGGGTAGGTGCTGATTTTTTTATGAGTGTTAATAGTATGATAGAAAGGCTTGATGCTAATCCAGTTCCTATACAGATACCTATTGGTTCTGAAGACAATTTTAGAGGGCCGATTGACCTTATTAGAATGAAAGCTATGTATTTCGATGATGAAACACTTGGTGCTAAATACACAGAAGAAGATATTCCTGATAATCTTTTACCCTATGCCGAAGAATATAGAGAAAAGATGCTCGAAGCGCTTGCTGATATAGATGATGTAATAATGGAAAAGTTTATTGAAAAGAAGGAGATTACCATAGACGAGATAAAATCTGCGATTAGAAAAGGCACTATAGAAAGGAAGATAACCCCTGTTCTGTGTGGTTCTGCTTTCAGGAATAAAGGTATTCAATTACTACTTGATGCTATAGTTGATTATCTTCCATCTCCACTTGATATTCCACCAGTTGTTGGAACCATTCCTAACAGTGGTTCTTTAGTCGTAAGACATGCTGATGATAATGAACCTTTTTCAGCGCTTGCATTTAAGGTCATGACTGATCCATTCGTGGGTCAGCTTACTTTTATAAGGGTTTACTCTGGAGTTTTGACATCGGGCTCTTATGTTTACAATTCCACTAAAGATATAAAGGAAAGAGTTGCAAGATTGCTTAAGATGCATGCAAATAAGAGAGAAGAAGTTAAGGAGGTTTGTGCAGGTGATATAGTTGCAATAGCTGGCTTGAAGAAGACTTTAACAGGNGATACTTTATGTGATGAGAAGAATCCCATCATACTTGAATCTATAGAGTTTCCAGAGCCAGTTATGTCGGTTGCTATNGAGCCAAAAACAAAGGCTGATCAGGAGAGATTATCACAATCTTTGGCTAAGCTTGCACAGGAAGACCCGTCTTTTAAGGTCACTTTTAATGAGGAGACAGGGCAGACAATAATATCGGGTATGGGGGAGTTACATTTAGAGATAATAGTCGATAGATTGTTGAGAGAATTTAAAGTTGGTGCCAATGTTGGAAAGCCTCAAGTTGCATATAAAGAGACAATAAAGTCATCAGCGAAGGCTGAAGGAAAATTTATAAAACAGACAGGTGGTCGTGGTCAATACGGTCATGTCTTTATAGAGATTGAACCACTTGAGCCTGGCAAAGGCTTTGAGTTTGAAAATAAGATTGTCGGTGGTGCTATACCAAGAGAATATATTCCTGCAGTTGAAAAAGGGGTGAAAGAAGCTGCAGATAGAGGTGTGCTTGCTGGTTACCCAGTCGTTGATGTAAAAGCACGTCTATATGATGGTTCATATCATGAAGTAGATTCATCTGAGATGGCTTTTAAAATTGCGGCTTCTATTGCTTTTAAAGAGGCGGCAAAAAGGGCAAATCCAGTATTACTTGAACCTATCATGAGTATAGAGGTGGTTACACCTGAAGAATATATGGGGGATGTAATAGGTGATATAAACTCACGACGTGGAAAGATACAAGGAATAGAAAAAAGAGGAAATATGCAGATAATAAAAGCATATGCGCCGCTTGCTGAGATGTTTGGATATGCTACTGTTTTAAGGTCAATGACACAAGGAAGGGCATCATATACGATGCAATTTTCGCACTATGAGGAAGTTCCGAAAAGNGTTTCAGATAATATCATATCTGTAATGAAAGGTGATTGAATCGGTAAATTATGATTAATTATATAAAGACGAGATTAAAAGGGAGGTTATATGGCGAAGGCTAAATTTGAGAGGGTTAAGCCGCATGCAAACATAGGTACTATAGGGCATGTAGATCATGGCAAGACGACGTTGACGTCTGCGATAACGAAGGTATTAGCGATGAAGGGGTTAGCGCAGTACAGGTCATTTGACAGTATAGACAATGCGCCTGAGGAGAAGGCGAGGGGGATAACGATAGCGACTGCTCATGTAGAGTATGAGACAGACAAGAGGCATTATGCGCATGTAGACTGTCCTGGTCATGCTGATTACATAAAGAACATGATAACTGGTGCGGCGCAGATGGATGGGGCTATATTGGTAGTATCTGCTGCTGATGGGCCTATGCCTCAGACGAGGGAGCACATATTATTGGCGAGGCAGGTAGGGGTACCTTACATAGTGGTATTTATGAACAAGGTAGACATGGTAGATGATCCTGAGTTATTGGACTTAGTGGAGCTTGAGGTTAGGGAGTTATTGACGAAGTATCAATTTCCTGGCAGTGAGGTACCTGTGATAAGGGGGAGTGCATTGAAGGCTATGAACAGCACAAGCACTGATCCTAATGCAGAGGAGTACAAGTGCATACATGAGTTAATGGATGCTATAGACACGTACATACCGACGCCTGAGAGGCCGATAGACAAGCCATTTTTGATGCCTATAGAGGATGTATTTTCCATATCTGGTCGTGGTACTGTAGTGACTGGCAGGGTAGAGAGGGGTATAATAAGGGTAGGTGATGAGGTAGAGATAGTTGGTTTAGGGGAGACGAGGAAGACGGTAGCTACTGGGGTAGAGATGTTCAGGAAGTTATTGGATGAGGGCAGGGCAGGAGACAACATAGGGGTATTATTGAGGGGTATAGGTAAGGATGAGGTTGAGCGTGGTCAGGTATTGGCTAAGCCTGGGAGCATAACGCCTCATACGAAGTTTAAGGCAGAGGTATACATATTGACTAAGGAGGAGGGTGGCAGGCACACGCCGTTTTTCAAGGGTTACAGGCCGCAATTTTATTTTAGGACTACTGATGTGACTGGGGTTACCTATTTACCTGAGGGTGTAGAGATGGTGATGCCTGGGGACAATGTTAATTTAACTGTAGAGTTGATAGCGCCCATAGCGTTGGAGAAGGAGTTAAGGTTTGCGATAAGGGAAGGTGGAAGGACTGTGGGTGCTGGGGTAGTAACTGAGATTATTGAATAAAAAGATTTTAAAGTGAGATAAAAGTGAACCAGAAGATTAGAATAAAATTAAAAGCATACGATCATAGGATATTAGATAGGTCTGTAAAGGAGATTGTTGAAACGGCACAGAGGACAGGGGCACGTGTGGCTGGTCCAGTTCCTTTGCCAACAAGGATTAGCAGGATTACAGTGTTAAGATCACCACATGTAGATAAAAAGTCGAGGGAGCAATTTGAGATTAGGACTCATAAAAGGTTGATAGATATTGTTGATCCGACACCTCAAACGGTCGATGCTCTAATGAAGCTTGAGTTAGCTGCGGGCGTTGATGTTGAAATAAAATTATGAAAAATTCATAACTTTTTATAATATTGAACTTCGGAGATGATATGGTAGGTTTATTAGGGAAAAAACTTGGAATGACTCAAATATTTACTAAAGATGGTGTTGCATGNCCAGTAACAGTTATTGAGGCAGGCCCATGTTGTGTTATACAGGTAAAAACTGTTGAGAGAGATGGTTATGAAGCGGTTAAGTTGGGTTATGTTGAATGTGCTGAGAAGAAATTGAATAAACCTCAACTTGGTGTGTTCAAAAAGGCTGGCTTAAAGCCATATAAATTCATAAAAGAGTTTTTTATGAGCGGTTTGAAGGTTGGGGATATGGTGACAGTAGAGAGGTTTAGCAAGGGTGATAAGGTGTCTGTTTCAGGAATATCTAAGGGAAAAGGATTCCAAGGAGTAATGAAGAGACATCATTTTGCTGGAGGGCCTGGTTCTCATGGCTCTATGTTTAATAGGGCACCAGGTTCAATAGGAGCAAGTTCCTTTCCATCAAGGGTATGGAAAAATCAGAGGATGCCAGGACACATGGGCTCTGAAAGGGTTACTGTAAAAAATCTTGAGATCATTGATGTTAAGGTAGATCAAAATTTATTGCTTATTAAGGGAGCGATTCCTGGTGCAAAAGGTTCAATTGTAGAGATTAAGAAGGAAGATTGATAGAAATGTACGAGCTTGAAGTTAAGGATATGAGTAATAATGTAGTTGGTAAGATTAGTCTAAATGAGAGTGTGTTTGGTGTGAAGTCTAATTTATCTGTGTTGCATGAAGCGGTTGTAAATTATCTTGCAAATCAAAGACAAGGAACACACGCTACTAAGACGAGAGGGCTTGTAAGTGGTGGAGGTAAGAAACCCTGGAGACAGAAACACACAGGAAGAGCTCGTGCGGGAAGTATAAGGTCTCCATTGTGGCGGGGGGGTGGAATAGTCTTCGGTCCACAACCGCGAGATTATTCTTATGATTTGCCAAAGAGAGTAAAAAGACTCGCATTTTTAAGTGCTTTCAACGAAAAGATTAAGTCTAATGAGGTAGTTGTAGTAGATAATTTGATGGTTGATAAGCCTAAGACTAAAGAGATGATTAAGATACTTAACAATCTTGGTATTATGAATAAGAGCGTTTTGGTTGTTTTATCAGAGAAGGATGATAATGTAATTCTTTCTGCTCGGAATATTCCAAATGTTGATGTGACAAGAGTTGCTGATCTTAATACATATAATATTTTAAGATACAATTTTTTATTGATAACAAAGGATGCAATTAAAAAGATTGAGGAAATAAAAGGGTCATGAAAGATATTTATTCAATTATAAAAAGACCATTATTTACCGAAAAGGGTGCGTCGCTGAAAGAACGTGAAAATAAGATTCTGATTGAGGTTTCAAGTGATGCAAATAAATTGGAGATTAAAAAGGCTATAGAAGAGATTTTTAAGGTGAAGGTAGAGAAGGTTGCTACGATAAATACTCACGGTAAATTGAAGAGATACGGTCGTAGTATAGGACGAAAACCAGATAGAAAAAAGGCTATAGTAACCCTGAAAAAGGGAGAAAAGCTCGACTTTATAGAAGGGGTATAATGGGAATTAAGACATTTAATCCAACATCGCCAGGTAGGAGATTTCAGAGCGTTAGCGATTTTGCTGAGATTACAAAGGATGAGCCTTTAAAGTCTTTAATTAAGCCTCTTAAGAAAAAAGGCGGCAGGAATAATGTTGGTAGAGTTACTGCATGGCATAGGGGTGGTGGAAATAAAAAGGCTTATCGAATAATAGATTTTAAGAGAGATAAATTTAATGTTAAGGCAATAGTTGAGTCCATTGAGTATGATCCTAATAGAACTGCACGTGTGGCGCTTTTAAAATATATGGATGGAGAGAGAAGATATATAATTGCACCTGCTGGTCTAAAGGTTGGTGATGAGGTAATGTCTGGTAAGGGTGTTGACATAAAGGTTGGTAATGCACTTCCATTAAGTGAGATACCTCTTGGTACCTTCGTGCACAATATAGAATTAAGACCTGGTGAGGGGGCNAAGCTTGTGAGGAGTGCAGGCTCATCTGCGCAGCTTATTGCTAAAGAAGATAAATATGTACAAATAAAACTCGGGTCCGGAGAGGTTAGATTAATAAATTCTGATTGTATGGCTACTATTGGTCAGGTTAGCAATGTTGAGCACGAAAATATATCATATGGTAAGGCTGGTAGAAGAAGGTGGCTTGGTATAAGGCCGCATGTGAGGGGTGTTGCGATGAATCCAATTGATCATCCACTTGGTGGTGGTGAAGGAAAGGCTTCAGGTGGTCGTCCAGCATGTACTCCATGGGGAAAGCCAGAGGGTATTAAGACAAGGCGTAATAAGAGGACAGATAAATTTATTATAAAGAGGAGGAAGTAGTTTGCCAAGATCACTTAAGAAAGGCCCATANGTTGACCCAAAATTGATGAAAAAGGTTCAAGCTATGATACAGAGTGGAGAGAAGAAATTGATTAAAACCTGGTCAAGACGTTCAACGATTGTACCAGAATTTATAGGTTATACATTTGCAGTGCATAATGGAAAAAAATTTATACCTGTTTATGTTACTGAGAATATGGTTGGACATAAATTAGGAGAGTTTGCACCGACAAGAACATTTAGAGGTCATGCAGGCTCAGAAAAAACTGCTGCTACTAAGACTTAACATTTGTGAGGATTAAGGATTTAATATATGGAAGCTAAGGCAATTTTAAAGTATGCAAGGATAACACCAAGAAAGGTAAGAAGGGTATTAGACCTTATAAGATATAAGAGCGCTGGAGATGCTCTACAATACCTTAAATTTATGCCTTATAGAGGGGCGAAGTTTGTGGAAAAAGTCTTGAAATCGGCTATGGCTAATGCAGAGCAGAAAAAGGCATTGAATCCAGAAACAATGAAAATTGCGGAAGCTTATGTTAATCAAGGTCCGGTGATGAAGCGGGTTGAGCCAAGGGCGATGGGAAGGGCTAATGTCATAAGGAAGAGGACTTCACATATAACAATAATCTTAAAAGAAGAGTGATCAGGAGGTAGGTTTGGGACAAAAGACGCATCCGATAGGGAATCGTCTCGGTATTATAAAGACGTGGGATTCAAGGTGGTATGCTAAAAGGGATTACGAAAAACAACTTCTTGAAGACATTACAATAAGGAGAAANTTGAAACAAAGGTTATATCACGCTGGTGTTCCTAAGATTGAGATAGAGAGAACTGGACAGAATATAAGGATTATAATTCATACTGCACGTCCTGGAATAATAATAGGTAAAAAGGGTGCTGAGGTTGAAAAATTACGGAAAGATTTAATGGATATGACTGGTAAAGAAGTTTCTATTGATATAAAAGAGATAAGGAGACCAGAAATAAACGCACAACTTGTAGCTGAGAATATTGCCTTACAACTNGAAAAAAGGGTTGCGTTTAGAAGGGCTATGAAAAAGTCTGTGGCTTCTGCTTTAAGATACGGTACGCTTGGTGTTAAGATAGCCTGTTCAGGTAGACTTGCTGGTGCTGAGATAGCAAGAACGGAATGGTATAGAGAGGGAAGAGTGCCTTTGCATACGTTGAGGGCTGATATTGATTATGGTTTCGCGCAAGCAAGGACTACTTATGGTGTAATAGGTGTTAAGGTCTGGATGTACCACGGCGATATCTTACCTGAAGGCAGGGCGAGAGAGGTGTAGGTGATAAAATGTTAATGCCTAAAAAAGTAAAATTTAGAAAGATGCAGAAAGGAAGGATGCATGGTAAGGCTTATAGGGGTTCTTCTGTAGCCTTTGGTGAATATGGTCTGAAGGCTCTTGAACCTGGATGGCTCTCAAGCGCACAGATTGAAGCAGCAAGGATAGCNATAACAAGGCATGCAAAGAGAGGTTGTAAGGTTTGGATAAGGATATTCCCTGATAAACCAATAACCAAAAAACCTGCAGAGACAAGGATGGGTAAAGGAAAGGGTTCTCCTGAGTATTGGGTTGCTGTAGTAAAACCAGGGCGGATTCTTTATGAGATGTCTGGTGTGACAGAAGCTATAGCGAGAGAAGCGATGAGGCTNGCTTCTCATAAATTGCCAATAGCAACCCAATTTGTTAAAAGAGGTGAGGAGGTTCTGTGAAGGCTTCGGAGATTCGTGCAATGTCAATTGAAGAGTTAGATCAGAAAGAGAAGGAGCTCAGAAAAGAACTCTTTAATCTCAGGTTTCAGAAGGCTACTGGAGAGATACAGAATCCTATGCGTATCAGGCAGGTTAAAAGAGATATAGCGAGAATTTTAACTATTAAAACAGAGATTTTGAAAAAGAAAAAAAATAANATCGTCGATTAAAGAGGTTTAAAAGTGAGTAAGAAGATATACACAGGTGTGGTTGTCAGTAATAAGATGGATAAGACTGTTGTAGTTGCTGTAACAAGAATGTTTCAACATCCAAGATATAAAAAGACTATAAAAAGGGTTACTAAATTTAAAGCACACGATGAAAATAACAAGTGTAAGATTGGAGATGTTGTAAAGATAATTGAAACAAGACCTCTCAGTAAAGAGAAGAGGTGGAAGGTTTTAGACTGAACGTGAAATGGAGTAGGTTGATATGATTCAGTTAAGGAGTATGCTTGAAGTTGCAGACAATTCAGGAGCTAAAAAGGTGCAATGTATTAAGGTGCTCGGNGGATTTCACAGNCGTTACGCTCGTCTTGGTGATGTGGTAGTTGTTAGTGTTAAAGAAGCTTTACCGGAGAGTAACATTAAAAAGGGTACAGTAGCTAAGGCTGTTGTTGTTAGAACAAGGAAAGAGCAGAGAAGACCTGATGGTTCATATATTAGATTTGACCAAAATGCAGTGGTTCTTATAAATGCNCAAGGAGAACCTATTGGAACAAGAATCTTTGGACCTGTAGCAAGAGAGCTTAGAAAGAAGGAATTTACCAAAATCATATCTCTTGCACCTGAGGTATTATAGATAGGAGAGTTATGGGTTTAAGTATTAAGAAGAATGACACGGTTATAGTAATTTCAGGTAAAGAAAAAGGCAAAAAAGGAAGGGTTTTATCTGTAAATCGTTCGAAGATGAGTGTAATTGTTGAGAAGGTAAATATAATTAAAAGACATATGAAACCTTCAAGAAAGTATGCTCAGGGCGGTATTATAGAGAGAGAAGCCCCATTACATATATCCAATGTTATGTTAATATGCCCAAAGTGTAATAAACCAACGAGGATAGGAAATACTATTTTGCAGGATGGTAAGAANGTTCGTTCTTGTCGGAAATGTAGGGAGGTTATAGATACATAATGCAGCCAAGATTAAAAGATAAATATATTAATGAAGTTGTTCCAAAAATGATGAAGGAGTTTTCTTATAAAAATGTTATGGAGGTACCAAAGATACAGAAGATAGTTTTAAATGTTGGACTTGGAGAGGCTATTCAGAATATAAAATTACTCGATGCAGCTCAGAAAGAACTTGCAGCTATTACAGGTCAAAAACCAATTGTTACTAAAGCAAAGAAATCGATAGCTTCATTTAAATTGAGAAAAGGGGTTCCTATTGGTTGTAAGGTAACTTTAAGGGGAAACAGGATGTATGAGTTTCTTGATAGGTTAATAAGTCTTGCATTGCCAAGGATAAGGGATTTTAAGGGTGTATCTGGTAAGTCTTTTGATGGCAGNGGGAATTATTCAATGGGGCTTAAAGAGCAATTTATTTTTCCAGAGATAGATTATGACAAGGTAGAGATGATTCATGGCCTTGATATTACTATATGCACAAATGCAAAGACTGATAAGGAAAGCAAGGCTTTGTTGAGATATTTAGGTATGCCTTTTAGGAATTAAGTATGTTTAATGATTGGAGAGAATATGGCTAAGATTTGCATGATGGAAAAGGCTAAAAGGCCTCCAAAATTTAAAGTAAGGGCTCATAACAGATGTAAGCTTTGTGGGAGACCGCGTGCCTATTTGAGAAAGTTTGGGATTTGTAGAATTTGTTTTAGNACCTTAGCCCTTGAAGGGCAGATACCAGGCGTTATTAAATCAAGTTGGTAGAAAGAAATATACTTTAAGTAGGAGGATAAATGTTAACTGACCCTATTGCAGATATGCTTACGAGGATCAGGAATGCGANAAGAATTAAAGCTGAAAAGGTTGACGTTCCGATTTCAAGGCTCAAGCTTGAGATAGCTAAGATCCTCAAGGAAGAGGGTTTTATAAAAGGGTATAAGATTCTGAGGGATAAAAGACAAGGAATACTTAGGATTGTACTTAAATATGTTGACGGTGAGAGTGTGATCTCAGGTTTAGAGAGGGTGAGTAAGCCTGGTAGAAGGGTGTATGCTGGCAAAAAAGAAATCCCAAGAGTTATGGGTGGCATTGGAGTAGCTATTCTAACGACATCTAAGGGTATTTTGAGTGATAAGACGTGTAGAAGGGAAGGGGTTGGTGGAGAAATATTATGTTATGTCTGGTAAAGGAGAATTATTACAATGTCACGAATTGGTAAGAAACCAATCATAATTCCAGAAAAAGTAACTGTCGAGTTAAAGGATAGATTTGTTCATGTTAAAGGTCCTAAGGGGGAATTAACCTGGGAACATCCTGTAAATATTAAGGTATCTGTCAACGATGGTAAGGTAATAGTTGAACGTTCAGGGGATACAAAGTCGGAAAAGGCTTTGCATGGACTCACGAGGAGTATAATTATGAATATGGTTACTGGAGTTTCAGCAGGTTATCAGAAGGTATTAGATATAGTGGGAGTAGGTTATAAGGCACAGGTGACTGGTAATAAGATAATGTTGACACTTGGGTATTCACACCCGATAGAGTTTAATCTTCCAGAAGGAATTAAGGCATCTGTAGACCAAAAGCAGACTCAGATTACCTTAACAGGTATTGATAAGCAGAAGCTTGGTCAGGTTGCAGCAAGTCTTAGGGCATTGAGGGCGCCCGATGCGTATAAAGGAAAAGGTGTACGTTATTCACAAGAAAGATTAAAGTTAAAGGTAGGAAAAGCTGGTAAGAAATAATTTGGAGGTATCAGAGTGGCTGAGAGTAAGGTAGAAGGGAGATTAAGAAGACATAAAAGAATTAGGAAGAAGGTTTTTGGCAAACCAGAGAGATTAAGATTGTCTGTATACAGGAGTCTAAATCATATATATGCTCAGATTATCGATGATACAAAGGGACATACCCTTGTAAGCGCTTCAAGTTTGGATAAAGAATTTAAAGATATTACTAACCATAAAGGGAATGTAAAGATGGCAAAACTTGTTGGTGAATTAATAGCAAAGAGGGCTTTGGAGAAAGGCGTTAAAAAGGTAGTATTTGATAGGAGTGGTTATCTTTATCATGGTTGCGTCCGTGCATTAGCAGAGGCAGCCAGAGAAGCAGGATTGGAGTTTTAGGAGGTATGGTGGAAAAGATAGATCCTCAAGGTTTAAATCTGAAAGACAAGGTAGTTTATATAAACAGAGTTGCTAAAGTTGTTAAGGGTGGGAGAAGGTTTTCTTTTACAGCCCTTGTTGTTGTGGGTGATGGCGAAGGGACAGTTGGCGTTGGGAAAGGAAAGGCTTCAGAAGTTCCTGAGGCAATAAGGAAGGCAGTTGAGCAGGCAAAAAAATCTCTTATAAGATTTCCAATAAAGGATGGGACTATACCACATAGGGTGATTGGTAAATATGGTTCTGGTCTGGTTGTAATAAACCCTGCATCTAAGGGTACAGGAATCATTGCAGGTGGAGCTGTTAGAGCTTTACTTGAGGTTGCTGGCGTTCAAAATGTTGTTTCAAAGTCTATTAGAAGTCATAATCCTTTCAACTCAGTAAAAGCCACTCTAAATGGGCTTGCAAGTCTTAAGGATCCAGAGGTTGTAAAAAAACTACGTGGAAAAGCTGAAGAAGAAGTGAATCAGGAGGCGCAATGAGATTAGAAGATTTAAAGCCGGCTTTTGGAAGTAGGAAGGAGAAGAAGAGAGTAGGTAGGGGGCCTGGTTCAGGGCATGGAAAGACATCTTGTAAGGGTCATAAGGGACAAAAGGCTCGTTCTGGGGGTACTAAAGGTCCTGGCTTTGAAGGTGGGCAGATGCCCTTACAGAGAAGGTTACCAAAAAGAGGATTTAAAAATAGGTTCAAGAGGGAGTTTGCAATCATCAATCTTAAAGACTTAAACAGGATAGAAGATGTGGATGTCATTACGCCTGATATTCTAATTGATAAAGGAATTATAAAAGATCTCAAGGATGGATTAAAGGTCCTTGGCGAAGGTGAGTTAAAGAGACCTATTACTATCAAAGCAGATGCATTTAGCGCCTCAGCCTTGCAAAAAATATCGTCTGTGGGCGGTAAAGCCGAGGTAATATAAAAAGTTGGGTATTTTTTCAAGCTTTCAAAATATATTTAAGATCCCAGAGCTAAAAAATAGGGTTTTATTCACCCTTGCACTCCTTGCAGTTTATAGAATAGGGGCACACATACCCACCCCAGGGATTAATGGCGAAGCATTAAGTAAATTTTTGATGGAAAAGGGTGGGGCTCTTATGGGTTTTTTCGACATGTTTTCTGGTGGTGCCCTCTCACGCGTAACAATATTCGCACTTGGTATCATGCCTTACATCAGTGCATCAATAATTCTTCAATTGCTTACCGTTGTTATTCCATCTCTTGGTAAGCTTGCAAAAGAGGGAGAAGTTGGAAGAAAAAAGATTGTAAGNTATACTCGTTATGGGACTGTTATTATAAGTGCGATACAGTCCTTTGGTATAGCAGCAGGTCTTGAGGGTATGGCAGGTGGTGCTTTTGTGCAGAATCCAGGCTGGAGTTTTCGACTTCTTACTATGATAACGTTGACATCTGGTACTGCTTTTATAATGTGGCTTGGTGAACAGATAACTGAAAGAGGCATTGGTAACGGAATATCTCTAATAATATTCGCTGGAATTGTTGCGAGATTCCCTAATGCAGTCGTTAGTACAGTGAGATTAGTAAAGGCAGGCGAGTTGTCAATATTTTTTGTGATATTCTTNGTCATAATGATGGTAGCCGTTGTTGGTGCTATTATATTTATAGAGAGGGGACAGAGGAGGATACCAGTTCAATATGCTAAGAGGATTGTTGGAAGAAAGATGTATGGTGGTCAGACCACTCATCTTCCATTAAAGATTAATACTGCTGGGGTTATTCCTCCCATTTTTGCGTCTTCTATTATTATGTTTCCGGCAACTGTAGCAGGTTTTATTGCTGTTCCATGGGTACAGTCTGTTGCAAGGCAACTGTCTCCAGGAACTATTTTATATACTTTGCTATATGTGTCCATGATATTTTTCTTTGCATATTTTTACACAGCTATAATATTTAATCCTGTAGATATAGCGGATAATCTGAAAAAGTATGGCGGATATATTCCTGGTATAAGACCTGGACAAAAGACATCTGAGTATATTTATAGGGTATTATCACGCTTAACATTTGTTGGGGCTTTGTATCTTGCTATTGTCTGCATAATACCTGAAATCTTGATAAAGAAATTTCACGTTCCTTTTTATTTTGGGGGGACTTCACTCTTGATAGCAGTGGGCGTTGCACTCGATACGGTTTCCCAGATTGAATCACATCTCATAACTCGTTCGTATGAGGGCTTTTTGAAGAAAGGAAGGTTGAGAGGCAGAAGGGGCTGATTTAAAAGCTTTTCGAAATGGTAAATGATAATTTTGAAATCAAAACATGAAATAGATAAAATGGCTGAAGCTTGTCAAATAGTTGCGATGACATTAGCGTATCTAAGTGAAAAAGTAAGACCTGGTATAACAACAAAGGAATTAGAACTAATGGCTGATAGTTTTATAAGGGAACAGGGGGCTATCCCTGCTTTTAAGGGGTATAGAGGTTACCCTGCAAGCATATGTACATCAGTAAATAATGAGGTTATTCATGGTATACCGTCTGAGAGGGTACTTGAAGAAGGAGATATACTTGGTATTGATCTTGGAGTTTACAAGAATGGATTTTATGGTGATGCGGCGTATACTTTCCCTGTTGGAAAGATTACACCTGAAGCGGAGAGGCTGCTTAGGGTGACAGAGAGAGCTCTTTATTTAGGAATTGCAAATGCGAAGGTTAATAATAGGATATCTGATATATCTTATACTATACAAAGTTTCGTTGAGTCTAATGGTTTTTCTGTTGTGAGGGCTTTTGTTGGACATGGGATTGGTAGGAATTTGCATGAAGACCCACAAGTTCCCAATTTTGGTGAACCGGGTAAGGGTCCAAGGTTGAAAGCTGGGATGACGTTAGCTATTGAGCCTATGGTTAATGAAGGTACACATGAGGTAGTAATACTTGAAGATGGTTGGACNGCTGTAACACTTGATGGAAAACTTTCTGCACATTTTGAACATACAATACTTGTAACAGATGATGAACCTGTAATATTGACTAAAATGAATTGAAAAAAGTATAATATTTAGCTAATGCCAAAAGAAGAAAATATAGAAGTAGAAGGTAAGATTATCGAAGCACTCCCCAATGCTATGTTTAAGGTTGAACTTGAGAATGGTCAGGTAGTGCTTGCGTACGTTTCGGGGAAGATGAGGATGCATTTTATTAAGATTTTACCAGGGGATAAAGTTACTGTTGAGTTATCTCCTTATGATTTGACTAAGGGACGTATTACATATAGATATAANTAAATGAGGTTAAGATGAAAGTTAGGTCTTCTGTAAAAAAGATTTGTGCTAAGTGCAAGATTGTTAAAAGAAAAGGTGTAATAAGGGTGATATGTGAGAATCCTCGTCATAAACAGAGGCAGGGGTAATCATCTTTGAATTAATGAGAGGAGTGTGAAATTGGCAAGAATAGCAGGTGTTGATTTACCAAAAAATGAAAGGATTGAAGTAGGCTTAACAAGGATATTTGGTATTGGAAGGTCTTCAGCAAGGAANATACTTGAGGAGACAAATGTTAACCCTAATACGAGAGTTAAGGATTTAACCGATGAAGATGTGGTAAAGATAAGGTCAGTAATTGAAAGGGATTATAAGGTTGAAGGTGATTTAAGACGTGAAATATCGATGAATATTAAAAGGCTTATTGATATTGGAACTTATAGGGGTCTCAGGCATAAACTCGGGCTGCCAGTTAGGGGACAAAGGACAAGGACTAATGCGAGGACTCGTAAGGGTCCAAGAAAATCTGTGATGGGTAAAAAGAAAGAGGCTTAAGATATGGCACAGAGAAGGAAAGGAACAAAAAAAGAGAAGAAGAATGTTGTTTATGGTGCTGCACATATTCAGGCAACTTTTAATAATACTATTGTAACTATAACTGATCCTAATGGGGATGTGTTAACGTGGGCAAGCGCGGGCAATCTTGGTTTTAAGGGTTCAAGAAAGGGTACACCTTATGCTGCACAAATGGCTGCAACGGCAGCAGCGAAAAAGGCTATTGATATGGGAATGAAACAGATTGACATTTATGTTAAGGGTCCTGGAGCTGGGAGGGAGTCTGCTATAAGGGCTCTGCAAGCTGCAGGGCTTGAGATTAACCTAATTAAGGATGTGACACCTGTCCCACATAATGGGTGTAGACCTCCAAAGAGAAGGAGGGTGTAAATGGGAAGATATATTGGACCGCTTTGCAGGATATGCCGCAGGGAAGGTGATAAGCTTTTTCTAAAGGGCGATAGGTGTTACACGGAAAAGTGTGCGCTTGAGAGAAGAAAATATCCACCAGGACAGCATGGTCAAGGTTATAGAAAGCTATCTGATTATGGATTGCAGTTGAGGGAGAAGCAGAAGGTTAGGAAGATGTATGGTATTCTTGAGAGGCAGTTTAGAAGGTATTTTCATGAAGCAGAAAGAAAGAAGGGGATTACAGGTGAGGTCTTGTTACAACTTGTTGAATGCCGTCTCGATTCTGTGGTATATCGTATGGGATTTGCACCGAATAGAAGAAGAGCAAGACAGCTTATATGCCATGGTCACATACTTGTGAATGGAAAGAAGGTTGATGTTCCTTCTTATTCTGTTAAAGCTGGCGATATGATTGAAGTTAAAGAAGCAAGTAGAACCATACCAGAAATAGTAGATAGTCTGGCAAAGAGTGAACATAGAGGTATCCCTCAATGGTTGGAAGTTGATCCTGCTAACTTTAAGGGGAAGGTATTACACATACCAACTCGTGAAGAGATTCAGCTGCCAGTTCAAGAACAACTTATTGTAGAATTGTATTCTAAGTAATCTTTATAGATATAATAGATTAAGTATAGGTATTAAAAATTAAATTTCTCCATGAATTAGATTGAGGAGGCATTATGGATTTGAGAAGAATGGGGTTTCATCTACCTGAGGCGATCAGGTTTGATGAAGAAACCCTAACAGAGACATATGGAAAGCTTATAGCAGAGCCTTTGGAAAGAGGGTTTGGAACTACTCTTGGTAATTCTTTGAGAAGGGTTTTGCTTTCATCAATAGAGGGAGCAGCTGTAACAGCAATTAGAATTCCTGGTGCTTTTCATGAGTTTACTACATTAAAAGGTGTGAAAGAAGATGTTATTGATATAATTTTGAATATTAAGAAACTTAGATTTAAATTATTTTCGGAAAGTAAAAAGATTGCGAAGATTAATGTTGTAGGCCCAAAAATTGTTACAGGTGAAGACATACAACCAGATGCTGCTTTTGAACTTTTAAATAAGGATCAGATTATAGCCACACTTGATAAAGATGCTCATTTTGAAGCTGAATTGCATATCAAAAAAGGTAAAGGATATGTTCCTGCTGAATTAAATAAAGACAATGATTTCACTATTGATACAATAGCTATTGATTCTATATTCTCACCTGTAAGAAAGGTTAATTTTGTTGTGGACAAGGCGAGAGTAGGAAGGGCTACAGATTATGATAAATTGATAATGGAGATCTGGACGGATGGTAGTGTTAGTCCAAAAAGGGCGGTTTCACAGGCGGCGGAGATATTAATCGGCCATATGAATTTGTTTGTTCTTGAAAAAGAAGAGAAAAAGGAAGAAGTGGAAGAAGAACAAACAATCCTTTTAGCCCAGAGTTCTGTATCCGATAAACCGTCTGAAAAGAATGATGAGCCATATTTTAACTCTAACCTTCTCAAGAGTGTTGAGGAATTAGAACTTTCAGTTAGGTCATATAACTGTTTGAAAAATGCAAATATAAAGACGATTGCTGATCTTGTACAGAAGACAGAGCAGGAGATGCTGAGAACTAAGAATTTTGGTAGGAAATCGTTAAATGAGATTAAAGAGATACTTGCAAGTATGGGACTGAGACTTGGGATGAGGGTAGATATGGATGCATTGAATAAAAGTATGGCTTACAAGACTGGAGGTTTAGATATAAATGAGACATAAAGTTGATGGAAGATTGTTTGGTAGAACTGCAAATCAAAGGAAGGCGTTATTAAGAGGTCTTGTAAATTCATTAATAGAACATGAGCGTATAGAAACTACAGTAGCAAAGGCAAAAGAGACTAAGAGATTGGCAGAGAAGATGGTCACNCTTGGCATAAAGGGAGATTTGCATTCGAAGCGTCTTGCCTTTGCATACCTATCGAATAGAAAAACCTTAGCTAAACTATTTAAAGATATTGCACCAAGGTTTTCTGGTAGGAATGGTGGCTATCTTAGAATGGTACAAACAAGAAACAGGGTTAACGATTCGGCACCAATGGCCGTGCTTGAATTTATAGATTATGAAGATAAGAGGGNGAAAAAACAGAAGTCTGAAAAGAAACCATCTGAGAATAAGTAATTAAAGTTGTATATACTTTCTGGGGTTAGGCTTGCATGGAAATGCAAGCCTAACCTTTTTTATTTATTGGAGATATAAAAGTGCATATTATCTTATAAAATAAAAGTAGATGTAAATATTCTAAGTAAAGTATGAGATTTGCTGCATTAAGTTACAGGGATTTTCGTTTATTTTGGTTTGGCCAGATTGTTTCATTATCTGGTACGTGGATGCAATCTGTTGCACAGGGATGGCTTGTTTATGATTTGACAAAATCACCTCTTTATCTTGGTATCGTTGCAGCGGCAGGTTCATTTCCTATACTTTTATTTTCACTTATAGGGGGTATTGTTGCGGATAGATTAAGAAAGAGGGACTTACTTTTAATTACGCAGGCAAGCTCAATGATACCTGCCTTATTGCTTGGATTATTTATTGATATTCAGATTATTAATGTTTGGTTTGTTATTTTATCTGCGACTCTATTAGGAATGATAAATGCGTTTGATATTCCTGCAAGACAATCTTTTTTGGTTGAACTCGTTGGAAAGGAGAATTTGACTAATGCAATTGCACTTAACTCGGCGGCTTTTCATGGTTCTCGAATGATTGGACCAGTAGTTGCTGGTTTTACCATTTCTTATCTTGGCCTATCAGCATGCTTTTACATTAATGCTCTCAGTTTTTTCGCTGTGTTAATAGCCTTGTCGAGGATAAAGGCAAGGGGCGAAGTTACAAAAGGTGGGAGTTTTAAAACTGATTTATATGAAGGATTAGAATTTGTTAAAGGTAACTCGATGATTTTTAACTTGATGTTTCTTATAGCTATATTCAGTCTTATAGGTATGCCTTTCATCACATTATTACCAGTTTTTGCTGGAGAAATTTTTAAAAATGGTGTTCAGGGATTCAGTCTTCTTGTAAGTGCAACTGGGATTGGTGCTTTTACTTCAGCTGTTTCCATCGCTTATAAAAAGGATATTGAAAACAAATATAGTTTTATAATGTTATCTGCATTTCTTTTCTCTATTGTGTTATTACTATTTTCTCTTTCGCAGGTCTTTTTAGTATCACTTTGTTTATTGGCTGTAGCGGGTTGGAGCCTTGTAAGCTTACTTGCAATAGCAAATAGTTATATTCAACATGCTGTACCGGATAGATTGAGGGGAAGGGTGATGAGTGTATACACTTTGGTTTTCCTTGGAGCAACACCTATCGGAAATTCTATGGTTGGAACTGTTGCTGATTATATAGGAACTGTAAGGACCATAATGTTCTCATCAATAGCATGTCTATTGGTTTCGATATTGTTTGTTTTTAGAAAGGAACATTAAGACCTGAGGGGCAATTTTTTTTTGCAAAGCTTTCAGGTAAAATGTTATTTTCTGCAAGTACAAGAAAACTACTTTGAAAACTTTCAGGTATTTTAAAAGAGCCATAACGAATGAAATAGTTATTAATATCAATAACTTCATCAACTATCAGCTGAATAATTCTCTCAATGGCTCTTAGTTTTACAAAGTCTTTTTTTATTTAAGTGTCTGAAAATGAAAGTATATATTACAGCTCTTCATAATAGGATTTTATTAAAAAAATTTTTGATTTAACAAAATCTTTATCTATCACTCAAAAACTCCTTAAGTCTTTGATTCCTCATTTCATAAAGAATTTTTGATTCATCATATTCCCTTAAACTTGAAAGTTCAACCTGATAAAGAATAAAAGGTTCTTTTAAATAGAGAATTTTATATTTTTCAAAAATTTTTCTCTTCAGCACAGGTGATGCGGATTTAATATCTACAAGATCAATGTTTTCTGTTTTCAAAATTAAGGATAGTTCAAAAGCTAAATTAATTTTTTCTTCTTCAGAAAGAACATGATCTGCATAAACAGCAATGTCTATATCACTGTCAGCTGTGTCAGTGCCTTCTGCTTTTGAGCCAAAAAGAAGCAAAAAATAAATGCTGAATTTTTTAGCAATTTCCTGAGGAAAATCCGAAGGAATCAATTTTTCATTATCTTTAACTTTATTAAGCATATTTAAGTATATCATAGAAGCTAAGGAAATTTTTTGACACTTGAAATTGCCGATTAAAGAAAGGCTGTCTTTCGCTCATGAGAGATTCCTGGACAGTTCTAAGCTCGCTCTTCTACAGCCGCAAAACTCACCCTTCGGGTTTAAACAGTTGCGGCTGTAGACGCTTCGCTTCGCTAAGTACTGTTACCCAAGAATCTCTAAAATCGCTCAAGACAGCCCTTTTCTATTAGCAAATTTAGGTGACATAGAAGTAGAGGAAAATTTGGTAAAATGAATAAATGATAGACTCCTCAGGAAATTAAAAAGGATTTGAAAAGATTTCAAGAAGCCTTTATTGATTATATTCTTTCAAGCGGGAATCTGATAAAACAAAAGTAAAATTTTATTTGGAGGACAAAATGAAACAGATAAAAATTATTGTAGAAAAGCATCCT
>JGI24721J44947_10001597_pt1 | contig 32321 bp, 36 predicted proteins | sample YelNatPaOPGAMG01_FD_44947 | JGI IMG/M metagenome (IMG submission 44947) | reverse complement strand
GGCTACTACGAAACCCAAAGAAATTCGCATGGGTAAGGGTAAAGGTTTGCCTGAAATTAGAGGAACTTTTCTCTTGCCTGGTCAACCTTTATTTAAAGTCGTTTGTTTTTCTTCCCACGATTCGTTTTTTATTTTACACCAACTTGTTCCTGTTTTAAAAAAAATAATTTCAGGGGTTTTTATTAGAAAATTTAATTATTTTTAACGTCATGATTCATATACTAACTAATTTAGTTATTTCTGATAATAGTGGTGGTATCCGTGGTTATTGTATTCGTTTGTTAAAACCGTCTATGCGTATTGGTGCTACTGCGGGTGATGTTGTAAAAATCGTTGTTAGTAAGACCCTTTCTCGGGTTTCTGTTAAGAAAATTAAACGTGTTGAAAAAAGTAAAATATATGATGCTTTGTGTGTTCGCGTTGTTAAATCCTATAAACGTTGAGGAAATATTTTTATTAGTTCTCGACACAACGCTTGTATCATTATAAATAATTATAAGTTGCCAATGGCTACTAGGCTTTTTGGCCCAATATTTCGTGATATTCGCTCTAATTCTTCATTTTTAAAAGTTATTTACCTTTCAGAGGTTTCACTTTAGTTTTTTTAAAATTAATATGGCTAATAAAAAATTAATTACTGTTTGACAATTTTTTTTTTTTCATAATTATTTAGTTAGTAGAGAATTAAAATCAAACTTTTTAGCAGCGCCTTTACCTACTTTAAATGTAAGTAAATTTTTTCGTTTAAAAAGGAATTGTACCAGTGACGATTTGTCTCAAAATTTTTATTTGTATTTGGAACTTAATGAACTTTTTTTCCCTGTAGCGGGTTATCCTAAATTTGAGGTTCTTGCTTGGAAAAAAAAGTTCTATAGTCAATTACGATTAGAATTATTAGGTTCTTCACGTTCTAAATATCTAAAATATTTTTTTTTTTCTTTGTTATATAATATTGATTTTTTATTAAACAATCAAAATAGTTTCGTAGATCCACTTAAACACGAAATTATTTCTAATTTTTTTAATGTTTTCGTCGAAGATTATTTATTTTCCGGTAGATTTTCTTCTAACTTAATTCTGTTTCTTCCTCCTTCGTTTTCCTTATTTAGTCTTTGAATTGAACTTGAACCAAGAAAATCGGTTCCTCCCATGTATTTCTATAGATGAGCCCAATTTATTATAAATTATTTGTATTTGTTAAATATAAAGTTTTATCCTAAGCTCCTAGATTAACAGTAAATTTTGATGCGATATATAAAAAGAAAGAATAATAAGCATATTTTAAGTTTTTATAAAATTGAGTTAAATAGATTAATATTGCGTTCTTTTATTCGTAATTTAAATCTTCCTGTAGAACTTCGTAATTATGCTATTTTAGCTTTATCAAAAAAACATGGTCATATTACAAGAATTAGAAGTACTTGTTTTATCAGTTCTCGTTCTCGCAGTGTTAATAATTTTGTTAAGTTAACCCGACACCAATTAAATTTTGCCATGAGTAAATCAGTTTTAACTGGCTTTAGAAAAGGTGTTTTTTAATAATTACTGCCAAATTATTTTTTAAACAATGTATTTTGTAAATTTTATAAATATTTTACGTGTTGGGTTTTTAGCTAAAAAACAATATGTGTATGTGTTAACCAATTCTTTTGTGTTACAAATTTTATATTTGTTACAGCAAAATGGGTATATCTCTCATTTCGTTAGAGAGGGAAATAAATCTAAGGTTTTTTTGAAATATGTTGATAATGTTTCCGTAATTAGAGGTATTACCCTTTTGTCTACGCCAGGTCAACGTATGTATGTTAAAAAAAATGTAAAAATGGTTTTTAAGAAGGGTGTCTTACGGCAGGGGTTGTTTTTTTTTTCCACCGCACATCAAAAAGTAATTGTTTTACCTGCAAACTTTTATTCTTTAGGTGGTGAAGCATTATTTCATATCTATTAAATATGTCTCAAAATGATTTAAGTTTGGATTTGATACGTGTTATAGAAAAAAAAAATATCTTTTATGCTTTTTGTTTTTTGCGCGGTATCGGTTTTTATAGTTTAAAAAAACGTTTATTATTCTTAGGTTTAGATAAACATTTTATGGTTGCTAATGCCAATCATTTTTTATCAACTTTTGAGTCCGAGGATATTATTTTTTTGAAAAATTTTTATAATACATCCTTAGAAAATTCTCGTTTACTGGATAAAGAATTAAAGTTTCTAGTTAATAGATTAGTTAAACTAGGTCATAGACGTGGGAAAAGATTGATGTTGGGTTTACCTGTAAATGGTCAGCGGTCCCATACTAATGCGTCTACAGTATACCGTATGTTTTCTAAATTTCATTGAGATGTTTTATAATTTTTTATATATTTTTTTATACATTTCTTATGCATAAATTGATTAATGTTGCTGTTATTACTAGATTTAAAAAATATTGTCGTTTATTACAAGACTTATCTCTGCCACTTAATTCTTTTTCTTTGTTGGTGGAAAAAAGTGTTCGTTTACATTTTATCGTTGCTTTTATTAAGAAAACAAAAAATAATTATTTTTTTACCTTAACTACGCATACAGGTAAAGTATTATTTTCACGTTCTATGGGCAATTTGGGATTTAAGACTAAAAAAAAAAAAATTTCTGCTTTTGCACTTTTTGATTTAGTTTCTAAAACTCTTCAAGGTCTAAAAGAAAAGTATTCGGTAAATAGTATTAAATTCTTATATACAAGCATATCGCAGCAAAATGTATTACGTAACATTTTAGCTGCTTTTCGTTATCACCGTATACGGATTTTACATTTGCGTATTTCTTTTCCAATTGCCCATAATGGTATACGGGGAAAAAAATTGCGTCGCTTATAAATTTTTTATTTCTTTATTGTTATTGATAATTCTTTTGTAGTGGATTCCAGCTTTAGGGAAAAATTAATTTTTTCCAGTTACGTTTCTAGCATCCTTGGTTTCCTCTTATAAGTTTCCCAATTTTACAAGGCTTCGTGGTGGTGTTAGATTATTACCTATAATTGAGGCACTTACTACCCTACGGATTTATTTAAGTCTGGTTAAATATTATAATTAGTGTTGAATTGGAAGTGCGGATGTAGCTTAATGGTAGAGTACCAACTTGTCGAGTTGGGGGGTGTAGGTTCAATTCCTATCATCCGCGATGTCATATAGCTCAATTGGTAGAGCAATGGCCTTTTAAGCCAGGGGTTTTAGGTTCAAGTCCTAATATGAGCACTTTTATGTTTAATTTTACATTATTACGAGGATATCCAAGTGGTTAAAGGGGTAGGGCTGTAAACCTTATGCTGTTGCTTCGCAGGTTCGAATCCTGTTCCTCCCATATAATTTTTGGATCGCCTATAACTCAGCAGGTAGAGTGCACGTTTGATAAGCGTGAAGTCGATAGTTCGAATCTATCTAGGCGAAAATTTTTTAGTATAGGGATATAGCCAAATGGTAAGGCAACGGACTTTGACTCCGTGATTATAGGTTCGATTCCTATTATCCCAAATTATTTTTTTATCTTAAGACATAAAGCATCATCAAGCTGGTTTTTTCCGTTCTTTACTAATTCTTGATTTTTAAAATATTGTTTAGTAATTCTTAAAAAATTGTTTATGTCTAATTTTGATATTATTTTAAAATCTTCAAAAATGATTGGTTCTGGTTTAGCTACAATTGGTTTAACTGGTGCTGGTATTGGTGTGGGCGTAGTTTTTGGTTTTTTACTAGAGAGCTTGTCAAGAAATCCTAATTTGCAAAAAACTTTATTTGGTTATGCTATTCTAGGTTTTGCTTTGACTGAGGCCGTGGGTCTTTTGGCACTTATGATGGCTTTCTTAATTTTATTTTCTTAGTCGCCTTAGTATATTTTTTAAAATCGGTTATTTATTGCTCGACTATTTAGGCAAGCTATGTTTTTTTTCTTTGATATTCTTGATCTTTTAATTTTTTCTTTATTGTCTTTTTGTATTGGATTGTGCGGCATTTTTACCGTTAGAAAAAATATTATAATAATTTTGATTTGTATAGAGTTGATGTTATTGTCTATACAATTCAACTTTGTAATATTTTCTATTTATCTCGATGATTTTTTTGGTCAATTAATGTCGCTTTATGTTATTTCTTTAGCTGGTGCTGAAGCCGCTATTGGTTTGGCTATATTGATTACTTTTTATCGATTGCGCGGTATAATATCTTTATCTTTTTTAAATTCTTTAAAAGGTTAAGTATCTTATTTTAACTTTAAATCCGGTTTGGCGGAATAGGTAGACGCGGTAGGCTCAAAACTTACTTTCTTAGGAAGTATTGGTTCAAGTCCAATAACCGGAAAATTAAATAAATTTGTCGGGTGGGGTGGAGTAACAGTTAACTCGCAAGGCTCATGACCTTGAAATGTAAGTGCAATTCTTGCCCCCGCCATCTGAAGATGGGTATGCCGGAATAGGTAGACGGGCCGGTTTTAGAAACCGGAGATTGTGGGTTCGAGTCCTACTACCCCCAGTTGATAATACTTTTTTTAGCGGGTGTAGCGTAATTGGTAACGCGTCTGTTTTGGGAACAGAAGATTGTGGGTTCGAGTCCGGCCACCCTGATTTTTTTATTCTTGGGTAGCTCAGCGGTAGAGCAATGGTCTGAAAAACCATGTGTCGGTGGTTCAACTCCACCCCCAGGCACCACTTTCTATCAGTTTATTTTATTTATATGTTGGACTATTTGCTTGTACTTTTAATACAATTCTTATTGTTGCTTATTTCTGTATTAGTTTCCGTTGCTATGTTTACATTAGAAGAAAGAAAGATTTTGGGTTCTATGCAAAATAGAAAGGGCCCGAATACTGTGGGGTTTTTAGGTTGGTTACAAGCTTTTGCTGACGGCCTAAAGTTGTTATTAAAAGAAACTATTTTACCAAGTCGATCAAATATTGTTATTTTTTTGTTTGCTCCTATTATAACTTTTGTTTTAAGTATTGGTGGTTGGGTAGTAATTCCTTTTAATATTACTTCAATACTATCGGATATTTCTCTTTCCATCCTCTATTTACTAGCTATTTCTTCTTTCCACATTTTCGGGGTGTTGGGTGGTGGTTGAGCTAGTAATTCTCGTTATGCTTTTTTAGGCGGTTTACGTTCTAGCGCTCAAATAATTTCTTATGAACTTTGCATCGGTTTTATATTAACTAATATTATGGTGATTACTGGTTCATTAAATGCTATTGATATAGTAGTTTGTCAGTCCCAAACAGGATGGTTTGTAATACCACTATTTCCTATATTTCTTTTATTTATTATTTCTGTACTAGCAGAAACTAATCGCCCCCCATTCGATTTACCCGAGGCTGAGGCAGAATTAGTCGCTGGTTATAATGTTGAATATTCCGGTTTTAGTTTTGCCCTTTTCTTTTTGGGTGAATATGTTAATATTTTTTTAATGTCTAACATCGTTGTAATTTTATTTTTGGGTGGCTGGCTACCGCCTTTTAATATGGGTTTGGGTAATATTTTTATAGAAACTTTTTGATATGTTATTAAGCTTTCATCTGTTTTATTCTTTTTTGTATGAGTACGTGCTACCTTGCCCCGTTACCGTTATGATCAATTGATGTACCTGGGTTGAAAAGTTTTTTTACCACTCTCTATCGGTTTATTTTTTTTTGTTATGGGTTTCTTTCTATTTTTTGATAGCGTAAGTTTTTCTTATGATTTAGATTTTTTTGTATGTATTTAACTTCTCTATGAAACAATTTTGTTTTTGACTTTACTTTACCTGAAACACCAATTATGCATGGTATAATTGGATTACACGATTATATTATGTTTTTCTTAGTAACTATATTAGCTTTTGTAGTTCATATGCTAATATTAATATTAACGTTTTTTTCTTCTAAAAATGCGTATATTTATAAGAAAAAGTTTACCGGGCCAGACTTATTTGTTCAAAATACAACTCGGAGATTTTTAGAAATTTGGTATAGACTGAAGGATTTTGTTAATTCTTTTACTCGGTTTTCTGCTATATTTTCTCATATGCCAACTAATCAAGAATGAGTTTATATGCGCCGTATGGAATATCAAGATTATTATCATAAATATTTAAAACCTTTTTATACAGATTATGTAACTAATAAGTATTATCGTATCAATCATAGCCTATCTTTGGAGGTTATTTGAACGATAATTCCTACTATTATTTTAGTCTTAATCGCTATTCCTTCTTTTGCATTATTGTATGCAATGGATGAGATGGTTGATCCTTCTGTTACCGTTAAAGTAATCGGCCACCAATGGTATTGATCTTACGAATATTCTGATTATGGTTATTTAGTTTTTAATTATTTTCAACATTTAGTTGAGGAGGCCGATTCAAATTTATTAAGTCTTAAGAATTTAGAAGAGGTTTTTATTAGTGTTAGTCACGGTTATAATTATTGGGAGTATTAGTAATAATTACGTTTTCTGCTAAATTTTGCTTTTATTTTCTATATCGGAAGAAATTTCTATTGGGATTTATAATTTTTATTATGAATTTTGTTTGTGTCAAGAGTTTAATTCTGGCTCCAAGTGAATGCTAGTAATATGACTTACACATGCAAGTTGAACGAAAACGTTAAGTAGTTGGTGATAGCCTAACTCCTATTAATACGTTTTAGTAGCGACCTGGTGAGTAATGTGTCGAGAATTGAAGCAGAACTTATGGTTTAAAATACCTATTAAAGATTTATTGGTTTTGCTAAAGCTTACATAGTATTAGGTAGTAGGGTAGGTAATGGCTGCCCTAGCCTGCGATGCTTAGCTGGTTTGAGAGAACGGACAGCCACATCGGGACTGAAAACGGCCCGAGTTCTTTTAGGGGGCAGCAGTGATGAATATTGGGCAATGGACGACAGTCTGACCCAGCAATATTACGCGAGTGAGCGAAAGCGGTTTATCGAAGGCTTAAACGCTGTAAANCTCTTTTAGTAACGAATATAATGAACTTAGTTACAGAAGAAGTCCTGACCAACTTCGTGCCAGCAGTCGCGGTAAAACGGAGAGGACGAGTGTTACTTGTATTGATTGGGTGTAAAGGATGCGTAGGCGGCTATTTATGTTTTTAGTAAAAATAACAGTTTAGGTTTATGCTATTAATACTATCTAGCTCGAGTAGAGGGGGGGTATTCAGTATATTAAGTGTAGAAGTAGAATGCGTTAATATTTAATAGACTATCATTCGGCGAAAGCAGAATACCATTTGCTACTGACGCTGAGGCATGAAAGCGTGGGGAGCAAAAAGGATTAGATACCCTTGTAGTCCACGCCCTGACCGATGGATATTGATTGTGATTTTTTTTAAGTCGTGATTAAGCTAACGCGTTAAATATCCCACCTGAGTACTACAGCCGCAAGGTTAAAACTCAAAGAAATTGGCGGAAGATTGTATAAGCGGTGGAGTATGTGGTTTAATTTGATATAACACAAAAAACCTTACCAGTTCTGGCATGTAGGTTGTTTGTTTAGTAGATTTTTCAAAATTAAATTAGGTTTTATCCAAGTTTAATTCCCTACACAGGTGCTGCATGGTTGTCACAAGTCCGTGCTGTGAGGTGTTTGATTAATTTCTTAAACGGGCGCAACTCTTATTTTTATTTATTCTTTAGTTAACAATTAATAAGTGGAATATNAAAAGAGAAGTAAACTAAATGTTTACGGAAGGAAAGAATCATGTCAAATCATTATGGCCTATATGAACTGGGCTACACACGTACTACAATGGTAATTACAATAAGAAACAAAAACGTGAGTTGGAGTAAATCTTTAAAAATTATCTTAGTCCCGATTATTTTCTGCAATTCGAAAATATGAAGGTGGAATCGCTAGTAATCGCAAAATAGAATGTTGCGGTGAATATATCACCAGTCTTAGCACACACCGCCCGTCACGCCATGGAAATTGGTTATATTTGAAATTTGCCAATTTTTACTTGTTGTTTAGCATTTTATCTGTTGGTAAGCTAAGTCGGAGTAAATTGATTAGTAAATGACAGTATAATTAAGGACTGGGGTGAAGTCGTAACAAGGTAGTGGTAGGGGAACCTGTNGCTGGATCATTTAAATAGTAGTTAGGTTTTTTTTAATATTGGGTTATATATATTTTAGAGCTATAAATATTTTAGCTAAACCACGGATTCCTTGGCAAAAAGCAATTTGCAGATGTTTCACCCAACATTATCTGAGAATTAGGAGGGTATGGACGTTACCTCTCAGTTTCTGCACCGGTAAACCGAAATATAGAAATATAAGAAAAACCTTGGAAATTGAAACATCTTAGTACCAAGAGGAAAATAAAACATAATGTGATTTTGTTAGTAACGGTGAGTGAAAATTAAGTAGCCCTGATGTTTTTCTAAAAAAAATTTGGAAAATTTTACCACAGAAAGTTAATAGTCTTGTACGAATTTTCTGAGAAACGTCGTTGTGTATAATCGTGTAAGTTTCTCGATTAGAATATAGCTGAACCAGTCAGCTAAGGCTAAATATGTTTTTTGACCGATAGTGTACAAGTACCGTGAGGGAAAGGTTAAATTGTTCTCATGTAGTTGAAACAAATGAAATGGTTTAGTAATGAGCAGTCAACGCATTGAATTTATGATATTTTAATGTTATGGCGTACCTTTTGTATAATGGGCCAGTGAATTAATATATTTAGCAAACTGAAAAGTGAAAAGAAATTGAATCTAATTTTTAATTAGGGTGTGAAGTTAAATGTATTAGACTCGAAACCAGGTGATCTATTCTTAGTTAAGTTGAAAATTCGTGTAAAAGCGGTTGAAGGACTGAACCCGTATCTGTTGCAATAGATTGGGATAAATTGGGAATAGGGGTGAAAGGCCAATCAAACTTGGTGATAGCTAGTTTTCTACGAAATCTATTTAGGTAGAGCATCTTACTATAGATTATAGCCGGTAAAGCACTAATTAGGAAGAGGGGGTTTTCTTACTCAACCTAGTTAAACTCAGAATGGTTATTAATTGTTTGTAGGGTAGACAGCCTAGGAGCGATAAGGTTCTTTAGGCAAAAGGGAAATAGCCCAGATTACCAGCTAAGGTTTTCAAAATTATTTAATTAAAAAGATCGGTAAAAGTTAAGACAATTGGGAGGTTAGCTTAGAGGCAGCTATACTTTAAAAAAAGGGTAACGGCTTACCAATGTATTTCGTTTTTTAGATCTAAAATTTAGGAAGATAAAATAATTACCGAAGCTGTTTTAGACATTTGAATTTTGTCAGTGGTAGTAGAACGCTGTATATTTTTGTTTACGGAAGTCTTTTCGTTAGAAAAGATGGAAAAATTACAGTTGAGAATGCTGGCATGAGTAGTGTAAGACTTGTTATAAAATCAAGTCCGCCTTATATTGAAGGGTTTTCAAGCAATGTTTAACATCTTGAAGTTAGTCGGCCTCTTAGAGGTTTTTCCGAAAGGAAATCTTGAAGAGTTAATAAGTTTATATTCTTATACTAGAAAGATTGTAAGGGACGTGGCAAAAATAAATTTTTTTCTGTGTTATCGGTTTTTTAGTTTTTTTATGAAAAGAAGAAAATTTTATTTTTCTATATGTAAGAGTTTTTAAAAAACTATATGTATAAATTTTGCTTCCTAGAAATATCTACAGTCTAAATGAACCGTACCGAAAACCGCCACAGGTAATTTAATATAGTATATTAAGGCGATAAGCGAACAATATTGAAGGAACTCGGCAAAATAACTCTGTAACTTCGGGAAAAAGAGTACCTTCTTTAAGAAATTATTTGAGGGTGTAACAGAATAGGGGGTAGCGACTGTTTATTAAAAACACAGGGCTTTGCAAAATTGAAAAATGATGTAAAAGGCCTGACACCTGCCCGGTGCTGTATAATGAATTGTCTCGGTATTCCGCTGAGGCTATAAGTTTCAGTAAACGGCGGCTGTAACTATAACGGTCCTAAGGTAGCGAAATTCCCTGTCGGGTAAGTTCCGACCTGCATGAATGGTGTAACGACTTCCCCACTGTCTCCAGTGTTGGCTTAATGAAATTGAATTTGCTGTGAAGATGCAGTATATTAGTAGTTAGACGGAAAGACCCCGTGCACCTTTACTATAACCTTTAATTGAACTTGTACTTTTTTTTTGGAGGTTAGTTATAAATTTATGAAGTGTCAATGAAGAATTGATAATGGAAATGTTTGGTGAGAAAGTATCAAAATTAAGTACTATTCTAACCATATGTGGGACATTTTAAGGTGGGTAGTTTAACTGGGGTGGTTGCCTTCTAAAAAGTAACGAAGGCGTGCAAAAGATAAACTGTATTGTGTAATGGCTTAAGTTTATTTGACTGCGAGATATACAAATCAAGCAGAGATGAAAGTCGGCCATAATGATCCGATAACACGGTATGGGACGGTTATCGCTCAACGGATAAAAGGTACGCCGGGGATAACAGGCTAATGAATTCCAAGAGTCCTTATCGACGAATTCGTTTGGTACTTCGATGTCGACTCATCACATCCTAGAGCTGTAGTCGGTTCTAAGGGTTGAGCTGTTCGCTCATTAAAGTGGTACGTGAGTTGGGTTTAAAACGTCGTGAGACAGTTTGGTTCCTATCTTCTANTTATTTCATAAACAAAGATATGTTTTCTTCGTACGAGAGGATTGGAAAACGGGTATCTATTATTTATCGGTTGTTTTAAAAAAGGCATTGCCGAGAAGTTACATACCAAATATATAATTACTGAATGCATATAAGTAAGAAGAATTCTCTTTGATTTATGTTAAAAAAACAAGAGATTATTTGTTTTTTTCCAACTTTACAATTGATTGCTGGTAACAGTAGGTTTGTAACAGTTTGATTATATATTGTTTATGGCTCTTTTTTTATTTTTATAAAAGTCCTTATTATCCTTTATGCCCCAGTTAGACAAAGTTACTTATTTTAGTCAGTTTTTTTGACTAGTTATTTTTTTTATTTCTATTTTTTTTCTTGTCAGTAACATATTGTTACCGAATGTTTTTAAGGTTATTTGGTTGCGTTTAAAAATAACGCGTTCGTTGTTAATCCGGCAAAAAGCTTTTGATAGTTTATTTTTTAATAAAACAAATNGTCTTAGGGTTTTTGGCATAGGTAATTATAAAAGTCTCGTTTATCAGGACGCTTACTTATTTTCCAACTCCCTAAACAAGTTATTTTTTAGTGGTTCTTTAGTAGCATTAGTAAATACATTTAAGGATTCGTATTATAAAAAAGTATCTCATATTAGTTTGCATGAAAGTACTCTTTATTTAACCGCCTTACTAAAAAGATACCGTTTAATTATAAATAATTGATAACATGCGTTTTTCTTATTTTTTAATAATATATTTTTTTTTAGTTTTTTTAATCGAAGCTGGTGCTGAAAAGATGGTAATATTTTCGTTTACGGTAAACTTTTTATGTTTCGTTTGATTATTATCAAACAATCTTTACTCTACGTATTATGAGACTGTTAGTTTAACGTTTAAAGACTTAACAGTTCTATTAGACTATCAACTTTTTTTACTATACTATTTATCTTTTAATTTAAAATTTCTTTTTAGTAAATTAAATTTACTTGAAAAGTTAATATCTTATTTTTTTGTAAAGGCAATACGACATATTTCTATAAATAAGCACGTTGTTTACCCCTTTTTGACTAAGTCTAATTCTACTTTAAAGTATTATTGTCCTATCTTTAATACTTTTTATAACTTAAAGTAATTTTTTATTAATAACTAAAAATTCTTATGCTTGAATATTTTATTATTTTTTTTTACTTACTTATAAGCTTATTAATTTCTGGAGTGTTGTTATTTTTATCTTATTTATTAGTTTATCAAAATCCTGATTTTGAAAAATTATCAGCTTATGAATGTGGCTTTCAACCATTCGAAGAGGCCCGTACCAAGTTTGATATTCGTTACTATCTATTAGCGATTTTGTTTTTGGTTTTTGATTTAGAAATTATGTTTATGTTTCCGTGGTGTATTGCTATTTCTAAAATTGGGTTTTTTGGTTTTTGAGTGTTGAGTATCTTTCTCTTTATACTTACATTGGGATTTTTTTACGAATGGTTTAAAGGAGCATTAGAATGGGATTAAAGACGTTTACTAGTCCAATATGATTACCTAATTTGCTCTTGTCTTTGTGTCCGCATTTTATAAATTCGATTATTATTTCAGATCCTTTAACCGTTCACCTCATCGTAAATTTTAAAAAAATTATACCTTTAATTTTTTTATTGCGTAATCATAGCCTTCTACGTTTTTCTAATATTGTAGACATTTTTTGTGTTGATTATCCATCTGCTTTGAAACGTTTCGAAATAATTTATACTTTACGTAGCTTATCTTATAATTGTTTATTACATTTGCATATTCGTATTTTGGAACAAGATTATATTGAAAGTGTCTCTACTTTATTTAAAGGGGCTGTATGGTTTGAACGTGAAGTTTGGGATATGTTTGGTGTTTTTTTTAAAAATAATCCCGATTTGCGACGTATTTTATCTGATTATGGTTTTGAAGGATTTCCTTTNCGTAAGGATTTTCCTTTAACTGGTTATTTGGAAGTCCGCTACGATGATGAGGTTGGTGATGTGGTTTATGAGCCCGTTGAATTGTCCCAAGATTACCGTTATTTTAATTTTTCTAGCCCGTGGGAACGTTTAACTAGTTTTTCCTCAAATTTTTAATTTATGTTGTCTTTAGATACAAAAGTTAAACATTTTACTATGAATTTTGGGCCGCAACATCCTGCTGCTCATGGTGTATTGCGGTTGGTGCTGGAATTAGATGGCGAACTAGTTAAGCGTGCCGATCCTCATATAGGCTTATTACATCGGGGTACAGAGAAGTTAATGGAGTATAAAACTTATATTCAGGCGTTACCTTATGTAGATCGTCTAGATTATGTTTCTATGATGGCTCAAGAACTGTGCTATTCTTTAGGTGTTGAACACCTTTTAAATTTGCATGTTCCTGTACGCGGACAGTATATTCGTGTTTTATTTTCAGAATTAACTAGAATTTTGAACCATTTACTAGCATTAACTACACATGCTCTAGATGTGGGTGCTTTAACTCCATTTTTGTGGGGTTTTGAAGAACGCGAAAAACTTATGGAATTTTATGAGCGTGTTTCTGGTGCTAGAATGCATGCTAATTATATTAGGCCGGGTGGTGTTGCTTGGGATTTACCTATTGGCTTATTGGATGATATTTGGGAATTTTGTTCTTCTTTTAATAATAGAATTGATGAACTAGAAGAATTATTAACTAATAATCGGATATGAAAACAGCGTTTAGTTAATATTGGTATTGTAAATCTGGAAGATGCTTTATCTTATGGCTTTAGTGGTGTTATGTTGCGTAGTGCTGGAATTCCTTGGGATTTGCGAAAGAGTAGGCCCTATGACTGCTATGCTGATTTATCTTTTGATATACCTGTAGGTAAAAATGGTGATTGTTACGATAGATATCTGATGCGTATTCTTGAGATGCGACAATCTTTAATTATAATCCAACAATGTTTAAATTTTATACCTATCGGGTCGGTTAAAGCTTTAGATAAAAAAGTAACACCACCTACACGTTCTTTTATGAAATATAGTATGGAATCTTTGATACATCATTTTAAGTTTTACACTGAGGGTTTTACGGTTCCTGTTGGTGAGTATTATAGCGCCGTTGAGGCTCCTAAAGGCGAATTTGGGATTTACTTTGTTTCGGATGGTACAAGTAAGCCTTATCGCTGTCGTCTACGTGCTCCTGGTTTTGCACATTTGCAAGGACTAGATTTTATGTCTCGCAATCATATGATAGCAGACGTTGTTACTGTAATTGGAACGCAAGATATCGTTTTTGGTGAGGTAGACCGCTAATTTGTCCCCTTATCCTTTTTCGTCTAGTTGGTTAGGACATTAGCCTTTCAAGCTAAAAACACGGGTTCGAATCCCGTAAAAGGTATGGTTTTTTCTTTTTTTTAACTTTTGATGAAACAGATATTTGTTAATGACATACGTTATACGGTTTACGAAGATTTAACTTTATTACAATTTTTAGGAAATATCGGGTTAGATATTCCTAGATTTTGTTACCATGAAAAATTATCTATTGCTGGTAACTGTCGCATGTGTCTAGTAGAAGATAACAAGGTAGCTAAGCCGATAGCTTCGTGTGCTATTAATGTNGCAGATGGAATGNTGATATATACGGAAACTGTAAAGGTTCTTAAGGCTCGAGAATCTGTGCTAGAATTTTTGTTGATTAATCACCCTCTTGATTGTCCTATTTGTGATCAAGGTGGTGAATGTGATTTGCAAGATCAATCTTTAGTTTTCGGTAATGATCGGGGCCGTTTTTACGAGTCAAAGCGGGCTGTATCTGATAAAAATTGTGGTCCTTTCGTTAAGACAGTTATGAACCGTTGTATTCATTGTACCCGTTGTGTAAGGTTTTCGCAAGAAGTAGGTGGTTTTCCTTCTCTGGGTGTTTCCGGAAGAGGTTCCCGTATGGAGATTGGTTTTTATAATAATAATATTTTCTTAAATTTTGAACTATCAGGGAATTTAATTGATTTGTGCCCAGTTGGCGCATTAACTTCTAAACCCTACTCTTTTTCTGCTCGGCCGTGAGAGTTAAAACATTTTAACGCATTAGATGTTTTTGACTCTCTTCTTAGTAATATACGTGTAGATGTACGTGGTTCTAATATTTTGCGTATATTACCTCGCCCCAACGCTATTGTTAATAATGAATGAATTTCCGATACGGTTCGTTTTTTTTATGATGCTTTAAAGTTGAATAGGATAGTATGCCCATTATTTAAACCACTTGGGGGGGTTTACATAAAAATTTCTTGGTTTACTATTTCTATTTTTTTTAAAAAACTGTTTGTTTTTCTTCATTTATTTTTAAAAAAGAATAGTATTAAAGCAGTACCCTTATCTTATTCTGCGCCGATCTCTTCTCATATTGCTGCCTCTTTTCATTTTAAACATTTCTTATTATCAAATGGTTATCGGTTGCCATTAAGCACTACTTATCGTGATAATAGGGGGTTTTTGTTTCCTTTAAAAACTGATCAACTAAATCTTTCCGGTTTCCAAAATCTTTTATTAGTGGGATTAGATATTCGTTTACTTTCTCCTATTTTAAATTCCATTGTACGCCAGAGAGTAATAAAAAACAATTTGCAGGTTTTTATATTTGGTGGTTTACGTTCTAGTTTAAATTTTTATTATTATCATATTTCTAATTTTTTCTTTGATTTTATTAAATTTCTTAGAGGTAAGCATTGATTAAATTTAAAATTAAATTCAGAAGCTCATAAATCTTTAATATTAAGTTCTACTTATTTTTCGGACATAACTCTGCTTCCAAAATTGACACAAGCTATTGAATTTTTTTTTTTCCCATTAAATTCTAATTGTTCTGTTAAGGAAGAAATTAATTTTCCGGATACTATTAATCCACGTAGCTTATATTTTTCTTTTTTTAATCAATCTATTATACCTTTTTCTAATTATTTTCTTTTAAAAACTTTTTTTGGTACTAATGGTACTTCTTTTTTAAATGTTTTTGATATTATTTTACCTATACCAGCTTTTTTAGAAGAACGGGGAGTTTACTTAAATTGTTTTGGGTTGTTAGATATTTCCGAAAAGGTTGTATCTTCAATAGATTTCCCTATTACGAATTCTTTAGGTTTAGAATTATTAAAAAATTCAAGTGGTGTAGAAGAACTACACTCTTTATCTCTTTTAATTCAGAAGTACTGTACTATTTCACCTACGCCTTTTCAACTAACACGTAATTTAGTTATAGTATTTAATACGTGTTTAAAATTGTCTAAATTTTATTTTTTTCCTCCGTATTCTTCTTCCACTTCAACCGCTGATCTTCTTCGGTCTTCGCGTGTATTGGCAACGGGGACTAGNTTATTTTCTCCCCGCTCCAATTTTAAAGTTTTTTTTTTAGAGTAAAAATTTTTTTATCTATATAGGGTTAGAATTTTATAAAAATATTAGTATGTTTTCAAAAGTTACATCTTATATAAAAAAATATAAGTTTCATAATAAGCACAGTTTTCATATTGTCACGCCTAGTCCATGACCAGCACAAATTTCGGTTGGTGCTTTGTTAATGGCTATTGGTGGTGCGATGTATATGCATTTTTATACTTACGGGGGTTATGTATTGTTATTTGGTACATCTTTCACAGTTATTATAATGTTACTCTGATTCCGTGATATCGTTAGAGAAGGTACTTATTTAGGGTTTCATACTAAACGTGTACAAAGAGGGTTGCGTTTAGGTATGCTCTTATTTATTATTTCAGAAGTAATGTTTTTTTTTAGCTTTTTTTGAGCTTTTTTCCATTCAAGTTTATCACCTGATATTTCGTTGGGTTCGGTTTGACCACCAATAGGTATTAATGTTCTTATTCCATCTCATATTCCTCTTATGAATACAGTAATATTGGTTGTTTCTGGAATTACTGTGACTTGTAGCCATTTAAATGTTATTTATCCAAATATTGTTCGTGCATTAGATTCTTTACTGTGTACTATTATTCTTGCTGTACAATTTACAGCTTTTCAAGTTTATGAATATTTTATTGCCTCTTTTTTTATCTCTGATGGTATCTATGGTAGTACTTTTTATATGACAACGGGTTTTCATGGTTTTCACGTTATTATCGGCACTTTGTTTTTAATGGTATGTGCTTATCGACTTGTTAAAGCACATTTTGTGCCTTACCATCATTTTGGTTTTGAGGCAGCCATTTGGTATTGACATTTTGTTGATGTTGTTTGATTGTTCGTTTACTTGACCATTTATTGTTGAGGTTCCGGTTATAATTGATTTTAGCTATGAGATTAATAAAGAAAAATTTTCTATTAAATATTATTTATAAGAATTTATTAAATTATCCGGTACCTGAAAATCTTTCTTATTGATGAAATTTTGGTGTTTTGTCTGGTGTTTGTTTGGTAATACAAATCATAACGGGTATTTTTCTTGCTATGCATTACATCCCCTCAAGTGAGCTGGCATTTGCTAGTGTTGAGCACATAATGCGTGATGTGAATTATGGCTGGTTATTGCGCTATTCTCATGCGAATGGTGCTTCTTTTTTTTTCTTGTTTGTTTATATCCATATGTTTCGTAATATCTATTATAATTCCTTTTTCAATCCCCGCGAAATTGTTTGATGTATTGGTGTTATAATATTGCTTGTTATGATTATAACTGCGTTTTTGGGTTATGTTTTACCATGGGGTCAAATGAGCTTCTGGGCTGCTACGGTTATTACTAGTTTGGTTACAGCAATTCCTGTTGTTGGAACACATGTAGTAGTTTGATTATGGGGTGGTTATTCTGTTGATAGTGCTACACTTAATAGGTTTTTTAGTTTGCATTATCTTCTACCGTTTGTTCTTTTGTTCCTTGTAATTCTTCATGTACTTTTTTTACATGAATCTGGCTCCAGTAATCCTGCAGGTTTTGACATTTCTGAGGATAAAAAACCATTTTATCCTTATTTTGTTATTAAAGATCTTTTCGGTATCCTGGTTTTCTTACAATTTTTTATTATTGTGGTCTTTTTTTATCCTAATGTTTTAGGGCATTCCGATAATTATATTCCAGCGAACCCTTTAGTTACCCCTGCCCACATTGTTCCTGAGTGATATTTTTTACCTTTTTATGCTATTCTACGTTCGGTTCCTGATAAATTTTGGGGTGTGGTTTTACTTTTGTTAGCCATTCTTATCTTACTTTTAATACCATTTTTTAGTAACTATGACCTGTTAACTTCCATTGAGTTTTCTGTTGATACCAAAAATATTTTTTCTCGGTATCCACAAGTTGTTTTCTTGGTTAAGGATGTACCAGGAAGCGAAAAAAATTTATTTTTTAAAAAATTATTTTTTTGGTTTTTTGTTTCTGGTACTATAACATTAGGTTGAATCGGAGGTTGTCCTATTGAGTATCCTTATTGAGAATTAGGTCAAATGTTAACATTTTTTTACTTTTTCTATTTTTTATTTCTTGCTGATCTTAGTTTTTTTTTTTATTTAACGCATTTGTATACGTTTTTTCTTTCCTTAATTATGCGTTTATATGCTTTTATATGAGCTTATCATTTAGAGGTAAATTCTTTCGCCGTACTTCCGTCTGATTGGGTATACTTACGTAAACAAGTGGGTTGATCGAAGTTGCGGGCTTACAGGAGGTTATTTAAGGTAATGGGGGGACAATACAAACAAACTTGTTTGTATTATTTATTTAGTCACCCTTATATTATTTATAAGGTGGCTTAATTTTTTTATTTTTATGGACAGTAAATATTGAAAAACTATTTTTGAAGATAATACAGCGGTATCCTCGTCTTCTTTATCTAATATTTTACTAACGGATCGTGGTTATATTCATTCGGTAATTGATGGTGTTGTTACTATTTATGGTCTTAAAGAAGTCATGTCTGGTGAGTTATTGGTTTTTAAACGTAAAGATCCGCGTGATTTCTCTAAGGATATTGATACTGGTTTAAAAGGTTTAGCTTTAAATTTAAATTCTAATAGCGTCGGTGCGGTTTTATTCGGTGATGAACGTTTGATCAGACCTGGCGATGTTGCGTACCGAACAGGGTCTATTATTACAGTACCTATTGGTGTAGGTGTATTAGGACGTGTTATTAATGCTTTAGGTGAGCCTATTGATGGTAAAGGTCCTATTGTTAATGCTGAAGATCGTGTTGTTGAGGTAAAAGCTCCAGGTATTGTTTATCGTCAGTCTGTAAATGAGCCCGTTTATACAGGTTTAAAATCTGTTGATAGTTTAATTCCTGTTGGTCGGGGTCAGCGTGAGCTTATTATTGGTGATCGTCAAACCGGTAAATCTTCTATCGGTATAGATGCTATTATTAACCAACGTTTAGTAGCTAATCGTATTAGTAATTCTAAGCGCATATACTGTGTGTATGTTGCGATTGGCCAAAAGAAATCTTCCATTTCACAAATTTTAAGTCTTTTGGAAGCACGGCAGGCTATGTATTACACCGTTATTGTTGCTTCCACAGCTTCTGATGCTGCTCCGTTACAATATTTGGCACCGTATACGGGTTGTGCTATTGGTGAGTTTTTTCGTGACAATCACCGTAATGCATTAATTATTTATGATGATTTAAGTAAACAAGCCGTTGCTTATCGTCAAATGTCTTTGTTGTTACGTCGTCCCCCGGGTCGTGAAGCTTATCCCGGTGACGTTTTTTATTTGCACTCACGTTTGTTAGAGCGTGCTGCTCGTCTTTCTAGTGTTTACGGGGGCGGTTCTCTAACTGCATTACCAGTGGTTGAAACTCAGGCTGGTGATGTTTCTGCTTATATTCCTACAAATGTTATTTCTATTACAGACGGCCAAATTTTTTTGGAAACTACTCTTTTTTATAATGGTATTCGTCCAGCTGTTAATGTTGGATTATCTGTTAGCAGAGTTGGGTCGGCTGCGCAAATTCTGGCAATGAAGGATATTGCTGGTTCTTTAAAATTGGAATTAGCTCAATACCGTGAAATTGCTGGTTTTGCACAATTTGGTTCTGATCTTGATGAAGAAACAAAAACATTGTTGGATAGGGGGTCTATTTTAACCACTTTATTGACTCAAAACCGTTATGCTCCGGCTTCTTCCGAATTTATTGTTATGCTTTTATTTGGCGGTATGAGTAATTTTTTAACTTATGTCTTTAAGGCGTTAAAGGTAGTAGGAGAAGATTCACGTCGTCTATTTATTAAAGGTTATGAGTTGTTATTGTGAGAATTTTATTCTCGTGTATTTTATTTTATTTTTAGACCTCAGTTTTCTTTATTACATAAAAAAGATTTTTATAAGCAGCACGGCCGTAATGTTCTTGGTTGGTGTAATATTGTTTTTCATTCCTTATTCTTAGAGCGTTCTGTTGATGCTGTTATAAATTCTGATAATAATAATAATGTGGCTTTTGCTCAATATTTCCGTTTTTTATAATTAGAACATTTACGTTTATTTATTTTTAAACTATATAATAAAAATAATGGTATTTAATAGAAATGTTTATTATCGCTTACTTTCACATTATCTTCCGTTTAGTTACTACGTGCCTTTAGAACAAATTGTTAAGGGTACGGGTGGTAGTATAAATTTGGGTGCATCAGGTGCGGGTGAGTTTTTAGTTTTTTCTCATATCTGGTTTTCAACTCTCATTCCTCGTATGAGCAAATTTATACTTATGGACTGGCCTATATTACGGGACCGGTGATTTTTTTCTACTAATCATAAAGATATTGGTACTTTATATTTAATTTTTGGAATGTTTGCAGGGTTAATGGGTACTATCTTTTCTGTAATCATTCGATTAGAGTTAGCTGGCCCTGGTCCACAGTTACTAGGCGGAAATGGCCAATTATATAATGTTATTGTTACTGCCCACGCTTTTTTAATGATTTTTTTTTTCGTAATGCCTGTNATGATCGGTGGTTTTGGTAATTGNTTGGTCCCTTTACTTATTGCTGCACCTGATATGAGTTTTCCTCGTATGAATAACGTGAGCTTTTGGTTATTGCCACCCGCTCTTGTCCTTTTGTTAAGTTCTTCTTTAGTTGAATTTGGGGCTGGAACAGGATGAACCGTTTATCCACCATTAAGTGGTGTCGTTGCACATTCTGGTCCTTCTGTTGATTTAGCTATTTTTAGTTTACATTTGGCAGGTGTATCTTCTTTATTAGGGGCTATAAATTTTATTACTACTATTAGTAACATGCGTCATATGGGGTGACATAAAATGCCACTTTTTGCTTGATCTGTATACGTTACTGCTTATTTACTATTATTATCTTTACCAGTTTTAGCCGGTGGTATTACAATGTTATTAACGGATCGTAACTTTAATACATCATTTTACGAGCCTTCCGGTGGTGGTGATCCTATCTTATATCAGCACTTGTTTTGATTTTTTGGACATCCCGAAGTTTATATTTTAATTTTACCAGGTTTCGGAATTATCAGTCACGTATTAGGTAATTTCGCTGATAAAATCGTTTTCGGTAACGTTGGTATGATATATGCTATGGTATCTATCGGTTTCTTGGGGTTTTTAGTTTGAGCCCATCATATGTACACTATCGGTATGGATGTAGATTCTCGTGCTTATTTTACTGCAGCTACTATGATTATTGCTGTTCCCACTGGTATTAAAGTTTTTAGCTGATTGTCTACTTTATGATCAGGAATGTTAAAATTTGATGCTGCTCTTTTGTTTGCTGTTGGTTTTATTCTTTTATTTACCATTGGGGGTTTAACAGGTATTGTTTTAGCTAATGCAGGGGTTGATGTCGCATTGCATGATACTTATTATGTAGTAGCACATTTTCACTATGTTTTATCCATGGGTGCTGTTTTTGCTATTTTTTCGGGGTTTTATTTNTGATTTAATAAAATTACAGGTTGCATACTAAATCCTTTATTATCCCGTTTACACTTTTTTTTAATGTTTATTGGTGTCAACATAACTTTTTTTCCTATGCATTTTTTAGGATTAGCTGGAATGCCAAGACGTATCCCTGATTATCCAGATGCATTTACAACCTGAAATGTTATTTGTTCCTACGGTTCTTTATTATCGTTTATTAGTGCTATTTTATTCTTTTATATTATTTATAAAGCATTTGCTTTTCCTATATTTAATAAAGATCAATTTTCTTCTTTTACTATATTAGCTAATCGTTACAATAACCGCTTTTCTTTTCGTATTCCACATCCTGTACCACTTTATTTAAATGATTTGTATTTACGCTCTCTAGTGAAGGACCCTAATTTATTACCTGCATATAAACCTTTTTTCAATGCGCATTTCTCTCAGTTCTTGTCTGTTCTTATTGAACGTGATAAGGGTTTNCGTGAACGTGGTTTTGTTGGTCTATCGTCGTTAAATATATTATTATTTTATTTTCCCTACGTTTTATTATCATTTTTTAACTATATATTTTCTTTTCCTATTACTATTTATAAAAATATTGAGAATAAGTTTCAAAAAGGTTGGGATAAACACCAATTTGATTCTTATTTTTAATGTGAAATTAAANATATGTCCCCTCTGGATCAGTTTTTAGTNGTACTATTTATTCCTTTTTCATATTTTGCGCCACATAGTTATACATTGTCTTTATTATTTAAATTTGTTTATATTTTTGTTTCTATAGTTATTACAGGACTTCCACCAAGTTTAGAAACGTTTTTAAGTTGAGAAAATAGCATTAGCTTTTACGACCTTTCTATAACTAACGTAACCATTTTTCTTTTTTTTTGTTTTATACTTTTTTTATTTTTTTTGTATTTTCCTGTACGAACTTTATTTTTTGTTCCAAATTATTGACAATTGAGTGTGGAATTTTTTTATAATTTTATTTTGAATATGCTGCGTCAGCAAATTACAAATATTGTTTCTTTACGTTATTTTCCTTACATATTTACATTATTTTTTTTTATCTTTTTTTGTAACTTTTTGGGACTTTTACCTTTCGGTTTTACTGTAACTAGCCATATCTGACAAACATTTTCTTTAGCGTTTGCTTCTTTTTGTGGTGTAACTCTAATCGGTTTTTATAATAATAATTTGGATTTTTTAAAATTCTTTATTCCTTCAAATGTTCCAGCTTTTTTACTACCTTTTTTGATTTTGATTGAATTAATTTCTTATATTATACGACCTTTTAGTCTAGCCATACGACTTTTTGCAAATATGTTAGCGGGCCACACTTTGTTGTTTATTATAGCTTCGTTTGTTATATTTGTATCTTCTTTTGTATGATTTATTTTCGCTTTTATTCCTTTAGTTTTGGTATCTTTATTAGAGTTCTGTATCTCTTTTATACAGGCTTATGTTTTTTCTGTACTACTGTGCGTATATTTAAACGATACCTATAATGCAGTTCATTAGCTTTTGATTGAGTTTATAAATATCTATGTCAACTTTTGAATTAGTAAGAATAATTATTGAGATCCTCGCCTTGCTTTGCGGTTTATATATTATTTTTTCTAAAAATCCTGTTCATTCAGTTTTTTTTTTAGTACTTTTTGTTTGTTTTTTATCTTTTCTTTTGTTTCTTTTGAATGTAGATTTCGTGGCTTTTGTCCTTTTAATTGTATATGTTGGTGCAGTGGTTGTTTTGTTTCTTTTTGTAGTAATGATGATAAATATTCGTATAATAGAAAATTCAACGGTATCTCGGTTTATCGTACCTTTTACTTTACTATCTGTTTCCGTATTCTTTTTACTTTTTTCGTTCAAACTATTTTTTTTAGAAAGAATACCTGTTAGTGAAGAACTTTTTTTCTTGCCGTATATAGATTATAGCCTAGTGTTAGAAACCGTTTCTAGTATTGATCGGTTTGGGCTTCTTTTATATACTTATTATTTTATTCCTTTTTTATTACTTGGTTTTTTGTTATTTTTTTCTATGGTTGCCGCAATTTATTTGGTTTTACATACTAATTTGGTTGCTAAAAGGCAAAACTTATTTAATCAAGTTTCACAAGATTTAATAAGTTCTGTACGTCTTGATAATTTTTAAAATATAAAGATAATATTAAAATTTTCTGGGATGTATTTATTAATAATAGTATTGCCATTTCTTAGTTTTTTTTTTAGCTTAATTCTTGGCCGCTGGCTATCGCAGTTTATAAGGTGGGTATCAAATACGTGTATTTTTTTTAGTTTATTGTTATCCGTTCATATTTTTTATCGTGTTATATATTGTAAAGAACCTGTTATTGTTTATAGTTTTTCTTGAATTGATTCTTTAAATGTATCGTGAACCTTTCAGTTTGATGGAGTTAGTAGTGTGATGCTTGTTGTCGTAACCTCTATTTCTTTTCTCGTACATTTTTATAGTATTTCTTATATGGGTTCTGATCCTCATTTTAACCGTTTTATCTCATTCTTATCTCTTTTTACTTTTTTTATGCTTGTACTTGTAACTTCTTCTAATTTTCTTCAACTTTTTTTAGGTTGAGAGGGGGTTGGTTTAGCTTCTTATCTTCTTATAAATTTTTGGTATACGCGTACAGAGGCTAATCGTGCTGCATTAAAAGCGTTAATAGTAAATCGCTTTGGGGATTTCGGGGTGTATTTTGCATTATTATTGATATTTTATCATTTTAAAAGNCTTGATTTTTCTGTAGTGTTTAGTCTGGTTTCTTTTGTTATACCTCCTATTAATTTGGTTTTGTTTAATTACACCTTTAATGTGGTTGATTTAATCTGTTTTTTTCTATTATTGGGCGTAGTAGGAAAATCTGCCCAATTCGGTTTACATACGTGATTGCCAGATGCAATGGAAGGCCCTACACCGGTCTCCGCTTTGTTACATGCTGCGACCATGGTTACTGCTGGTGTTTTTGTACTTATTCGCTGTTCTTTTATTTTCTCATGTTCTTCTTTTGTTTTATTATTGGTTGTTTTAATGGGTTCTATTACTACTTTTTTTGCTGCGGTTATTGGTTGTTTTCAAAACGATATTAAGAAAATTGTTGCTTATTCTACTTGCAGCCAATTAGGCTATATGGTTTTAGCTTGTGGTTTATGCGAATATTCTCTGGCCTTATTTCATTTATTTAACCACGCTTTTTTTAAAGCTTTGCTATTTTTAGGGGCTGGTTCAATAATTCATGCTATGGCTGATGAGCAGGATTTGCGTCGATTAGGTGGTCTTGCGCAGTTGATGCCATTTACTTATATATCTTTTCTTATAGGTTCATTTTCTCTTGCGGGTTTTCCTTTCTTAAGTGGTTTTTTTTCTAAAGATCTGATCTTGGAATCTGCATCTTCTTCTATATTTCTTACAGGTTCCCTTGGTTTTTTTTGATCAACTTTAGCTGTCTTTTTGACTTCCTTCTATTCTATGCGGCTCTTAAGTATCGTTTTTCTAAATAAGCCTTTAGGTTTTTTTAAATATTATCATTATGCTGCTGAGTCTGATTTCTTCATTTTAGTTCCTCTTTTTATTCTCTCTTTGTTAAGTATTTTTTCAGGTTATATCTTTTTTGATTTGTTTGTTGGTCTAGGAAGTGACGGTTTGTCCTCAATTTATAATAGTTGAGATCGTACAAATGTTTTTTCTGTGGAATTTTTATTAGGTGGGATTAAGTTTTTACCATTATTATTTTCTATATTAGGTTTTTTAGTTTCTTATTTTTTTTATGTTGTTGCACAAAATTTAGTTACAAAATTTTTCGTTTATAGTATGTCATTTTTTCATCCACTATATGTATTTTTTAACCAAAAATGGTTATTTGATATTTTTTATAATCTGCGCTGCATAGTTAGTTTTGTTAATGTTTGTTACAACTTTTTTTTTAAGACAATAGATCGTGGGTTTGTTGAATTGTTAGGTCCTTTGGGTTTATCACGAGTTTTTTATAAACTTTCGCGTAGTTTAAGTATTTTTCAAACAGGATTCCTGTATCATTATGTCTTTTTTACTATTTTTAGTATTATTGCTCTTATTGTTTTTCATAGTTTATTTTTTATTCCATTTCATTATGTTCTGTTGGTTCTTATTTTTCTTTTTTGTAGTTTATTTTAAAGATGATGATAAAGATGAAAATAAATGATATTAAAAAGAAATTAAAAATTCAAATAGAAGATATATTTTTTATTGTCTTAGAACATATAATAGTCTTTGTTATGAGATGATATGAGAATTGAGAAGAGCGGTTAAAAAGCATAAAACGAACTCTTCCTTATATTCCCGTTATTATGGTATCAGTGTGACAACATTGAACTTCTTTTTGAATTACCCGTGGTGTTTGGACAGATAGTGAGCGTAGGTCAATAATGTGGGCCGAGTTTGATAATTTCGCTCATTTTTTTATAGCAAACTTTATACCTATTTTTTCTGCATTATTATTCTTTTCTGTACTTATTATATTCTGCTGGGGTTCCAATGACGTGGTTTATATTCGTCAAGTAGCCTTATTCTTTTCTGGGTTTAATTTTGTTATTATTAATTTTTATTTTATATTAACCGTTTGGTATAATTTATTTAACCATTCCCAATATATTTCTTTATGTTCTTTTTTAGTAACAAATTCTTTTAACATTAGTTATGTAGCGGCTATCGATGGACTAAATATTTTCTTCATCTGACTTACTGTTTTTTTAACTTTTGCTTGTGTCCTAAATAGCTGAGTTAATATAACGTACCGTGTTCAAACTTTTTTTTTTCTACTATTTTTATTACAATTTTTTTTAGTTCAATTGTTTGTTAGTCTTAGCCTCCTATTTTTTTATTTGTTTTTTGAAGGTGTTTTAATCCCTATGGTTTTATTAATAGGTATATGGGGCTCGCGTCAAAGAAAAATTCATGCAGTGTACCAATTTTTTTTTTTTACTTTCGCGGGTTCAATATTAATGCTTATCACTCTACTTTATCTTTACTATATAGCAAAAACGTTTGATGTTCGCTATCTTACGTTATTCGATTTTTCTGCTCATGAAGAACGACTTTTATGGTTTTTGCTTTTTGTGGCGTTGGCTGTTAAAGTTCCTATGTTCCCTTTTCACGTATGATTGCCCGAGGCTCATGTTGAAGCACCGACAGTNGGTTCAGTATTCCTGGCGGGTATNTTATTAAAATTAAGTGGTTACGGTTTATTACGTTTTTTGATACCATGTTTTCCGGAGGCTACTATTTACTTTTCTCCTTTAGTCTACACTCTTAGCATTATCGGTATAGTCTATATATCGTGTTTAACCATAATTCAAGTTGATTTAAAAAAAATTATCGCTTACGCTTCTATTGCACATATGAATTACGTGACTCTGGGGGTAGTTTCCCAAAATATTTATTCGATCTCGGGTTCTATTTTCTTGATGGTTGGACACGGTTTAGTTTCTAGTGCTCTTTTTCTTTGCGTTGGTTTTTTATATGATCGTTATAAAACCCGTCTTATATTTTATTATCAAGGTTTGTCTACGTTAATGCCTATTTATTCTTTTTTTGTTTTCTTTTTTCTTGTTTGTAATACTAGTTTTCCGGGGACAGTTAATTTTGTGGGGGAATTTTTGGTATTGGTTGGTTTATTAGATAATAATATTTTTGCATGTTTCATTGCTACACTTTCTATTTTTTTCGTAACCATCTATTCCTTTTGATTGTTTAATAGATGTTTTTTTGGTCAGCTTTCTTCTGCCGCGTTTTTTAAAAACTTTAGTGACTTGAATAAAAGAGAATTTATACTTGTTTTTATTTTTTTTGTTTTAGTTTTAATACTAGGTATCTATCCTACGTTATTTTTGTCTGTTATTGATAGTTATTCTTTTACAGTTTTGCAATTTTATTACTTATAAATGTTTTTTTCTTCATTTGTATTTGACAAGTACTATATACGTGAGCTAACTTTTCTTTTACCTTTAGGAAAAGAAAATCTTTCGGGTTACCTTTCCCCTTTGTTAGGACAGTTTGGCATTAAAGTTTTTGATTTTTTAAAACAGTTAGAAAATTTTACAGATATTTATCTTTGTACAGATATTGTGATCCCGGTTAAGGTTTTGTTGAATCATACCGGACATAATCAGTTATATATGGGTGTGCCGACATATAATTCACTTTTAAATGCATTTTCATTAAATTCTAACCCTATTTTGGATTATTTGACTTTTTACAAAATTGCTTGTTTGTTTTCTTTACATAATTATAAAATAGCTATGGCTAGTGATCATCGTAATAGAAATTCCGTTTTTATAAAAAAAACTTATAAAAACGCGAGAAATTATCTTACAAGTTATAATTTAAAAGAGCCATTACGTAGTAATCGTATAACTCTTTCTGTTCCTACAGTTTTATTTTAATTTTTATGTTGGAAAATAATTTGAAAGAGAATATTAATACGGTTTCTTTTGGCGTTCTTGTTAATGCATACAATTTGCGTATGGTTGATTTGGCCCTTTTTCAAAGAAAAATTGTTTTTTATAATGCCAAGCCAATTTTTCTTACTAGTACTAAATTTAATTTTCCCGTTTATTTTATTCATTTTAGTAAAAAGGCTTTTTTTTCCTCAACCCTTTTCTCATATTTTTCTACATTTTATTTTCATAATATTTTATTTTTTTTACTTGGTAACGTTGTTTCTTATCTATTTTTTAAAAACTTTTTTTCCTCTTATTTGCGCTCTTACGTGTATTCATGCTCAAAAATTATTCTTTTCATTTTTTTTCGATTTTTTTTCTTATTAAATATTTTCCGTTTTAGTTTTTTAAAATGACCATTACTCAATTATTAAAAAAAAGTCGTGTTAGGAAAAAACATACCAGTAATGTGAAAGCATTATGTGGTTGCCCTCAGAAAAAGGGTGTATGCCTAAAGTTACGCATTGTCAAACCAAAAAAACCCAACTCTGCTCAAAGAAAAGTTGTTCGTGTTCGTTTGTCTACAGGTCGCGTTATAACTGCTTATATACCCGGCCAAGGACATAGTTTAAAAGATTTTTCTTTAGTTTTGGTAAATGGAGGCCGTGCTAATGATTTACCTGGGGTTCGTTATAGTTTAATGCGTGGATTGTTAGATTTTAGCTGAAAAGAATCCTTTTCTCGTCACAAAAGTAGATCAAAATACGGTATTAAGCGCAGTTTTATTTAATTATATTAGATTATATTCGAGATAAACAAATAGGCCCATAGTTTAATGGTAAAACGTTTCGCTCATAACGAAGTTTTATTGGTTCGATTCCAATTGGGCCTAGTTTTTTATATTTTTTTTTACATATTTATCGAATGTTTTATTTTCCTTTACAATTTTCAATTAAAAATTATAAAAGAAGTAAGAAGCCGCGGGTTATTGTTGCTTCTTCTAAAAAAAAAAAAAAAGATTTTTTGCTTGATTATTCTTCTTTTTATCCTGAAAAGAAAATAAGGTTTTTACCTACTTTTTTGTATCATCCTAAAAATTATAAGTTACACGTTATATCGTTAATTTTAGGGGTTTTAATAAAATCTGGTTATCGACAAAAGGCTTTTACCATTTTTTTTAAAATCTTTGGTGCGTTACGTTTAAAATTCTCTAATGTTAAGATTCCTTCTACTATGTTTTCTATTAGAAAGATTTTTCTCTTGTTATGACGTGTGCGTCCTTTTTGTCAAATTCGTTTTACTTTTCTAGGTAGAAAAAAACATAAGATTCCTGCTCCTTGCGATTCGCAGCGCGCAACCGCGATAGCGATTCGTTGGTTTATTTCTTCTGTTAAGCGGCGTAACGAGGCTACTATGGTTTTGCGCTTTTTGGGCGAACTTCGCGATTTGTCGCGTGGTGTAGGTTCGACTTACCGTTTACGCAAAGAGTTTTACGCTTCCATTTATGATAATATAACATTTGTTCGCTTTTTGCTTTTTAAAAAGAATTAAGTTATAGTAATGTTATCTTTAGTATATAAAAAAAATGATATTTTTCCAAAAAAACTAGTTGCTGGTAAAAAAAGAATTTCGGGTAGAAATTCCGGTGGTGGTATAGTTGTATATAATAGAGGGGGTTCTCATAAAAGAAAATATCGTTTTGTGGATTTTTATCGAAATATTTATAATCTTTTCGGGGTAGTNCAAAGAATTGAATATGACCCCAATCGTACCGCCTTAATAGCATTGGTTATTTATACAAACGGTTTGTGCCATTACATTATAAAAAGTCGCGGTCTTACTGTCGGAGATATTATTTATTCCAGCGGTTTTTCAAAGGGTCGTGTTTCTTTATCATCTTTTTCAAGTCAATCTTATACACTTTTGTCTACCGTCCGTCCTTTGTTTTTTTTTCCTTTAGGGAGCATATTACATAATATAGAGCATTTTCCTTGACGAGGTGGCGTTTTTTGCCGTTCTGCGGGCACTAGTGCTCGTTTAGTAAGCTCTACCCCCGTTGTAGCTGTAATTCGTTTATCATCTAGTGTTTTGCTTACCCTTTCAGCGAATTGTTCTGCTTCCTTAGGTGTAGTGTCTTCTGCTACTTTTACATCACAAATTTCTTATCGTAAGGCCAGCTATTGACGTTTTAAAGGATGAAGACCCAATGTACGAGGGGTTGCTATGAATCCTATTGACCACCCACATGGGGGTGGTGAGGGTAAAACGTCTGGTGGGCGTCCTTCTGTTACGCCGTGAGGTAAAATTACTAAAGGTAAACCTACGCGTTCTTTAAAAAAGCCAAAACTGGTTTTTAGCTCTTTTTAATTTTTTTTTTTTATGCGTTCTTCTTATAAGGGTATAAATTATTTAGTATCAAACAAGTTTCTAAAAAAAATGTTTTTTAACCCCCCCCACGAATTTCGTTTTTATAGATTATCTTATTATCTTTATCAAATTAGTTTTCCTTTTACGTTATTTTTGTATAGGGGTAATCGTTTTGAAAATTTTACTTTTTCCAAAAGACATTTACAGTATAAACTAGGGGAGTTTGTCTGTACAAGAAAACTTTTAGAATTTAGAAAAGATCCAAGTAAAAAAGTTTCCTTGAATAATAAGAAAAAGAAAAAAAAGTAGTTTTAATTTAATGGGTAGTATTATAAATCCAGTAGCTTTTCGTTTAGGAATAATAAATTTTTGGTCTAATTTGTGGAATGTCAGAAAAAGTTATTACTCATTTTTATTTTTACAAGATTTTTTGGTACAACGTTTATTATCTAGTTTTTTTTTTATTTTATTAGAAAAACCTTCTCGTTTTTTGGCAGCTAAAAAAAACCTGGTGGCGCGGGGTTCTTTATCTTATAGTTCTTTGTTATCGGGGGCTATTTCTAAAACTTTGACTAGGGCTTATTTTCCATTTATTTTTTATAATTTTAAAATAATTCGTAATATTTCTCGTAATATAAGTATATATTTATATTTTTTCAATGGTCAAAATTCTCAATTTTTTTTTTTGTTATCTAAGTTTTTTAAGCGAAAATGAAACCGTTACAGTGTTACTAAGGTATACAATTTCTTTCGTTATTCGCGATACCGGCGCTTTAGTTTTTTAGCAAAGCGGAATTATTCTTTTTTTAACAATTTTTTTTTTTTGAAAAAGTTGCGTATTACGGGTACTTCGCTTTTAACCCCTTTCCGTTATTTTTCTTTAGCTTACCCTCTTCGGGTTGTTAATAGAGCTGCAAAATTTTATAAAGCTATAAAAAATAAGAATACATTATTACATTATAAAATGAGTTTATATTACCAATCCGTTTTTTTACATAAAATGTGGGGTTGTGGCTTTGCATCTTGTTTTGTATCCAAACAGTTCCAAAATAGATCGGTACCTGTTAGGCGGCGTGGTTGTTTTACTCGATTTAAGGTTCTTAAGCTTTTTGCACGTTATTTTAACATTTTATCGAACTTAAGAAGATGGCGTTTAGATCGAAAAACAACTTCTAAAAATTTTAAAATATACTCAAGCCCCTTTTTTTCGAAACGCCGCTTTCCTATCTTATTGTTAATACATCTTTATTTAAATATAAAATTTTTTAGCTCTTTAAGAAAATATTTGTTTTTTATTTTATCGCCGATTTTAGAAAAGGTTTTGTATCCTAATATTATCTTTATTGGAACGAATTCTCTTGTTTTAACCGCTGCTTTAGTTTCAACGTACGTACGTTTTAAATTGCGTCAATATTTTCCACTTAAAACAATTATTTATCCTCTTTTTTCGTATTTAAATTCACGTTTTTCTAATCCTACAAATTATTTCTTGGGTTATAAAATCTTATGTTCAGGTAGATTTGCACGTAGGGACCGTGCAACTTATTTGTGACAGAGCAGGCGGTCGGTTCCGTTTAGCACTATTACTGCACCTGTTGATTTTTCTTCACAAATTTTTACTTTAAAGTATAGTGCTTGTAGTGTAAAAGTTTGGTTGTATTGTAACAATAAAGAATATTATTCTTCTAATCGATTACGTTGGTCTGTATTTTAATACTAATAGTCTATGTTTTCTTCTAAACCCAAACGTTTTTTAAAGAATCATCTTATTTTATCGAATTCAAAAAAAATCTATACAAAGCCTGTACCGCAGGACACATTTTTTATTCTTTCTTCTGTCCAGGTTTTTATAACCGCTGGTTGTTTACATACCTGTTTAAAACTTTTAAAAAAATTGTTTCGTACTCNAGGCAAGATCTATTTAGAAATATATCCTGATTTTTNGGCTACTACGAAACCCAAAGAAATTCGCATGGGTAAGGGTAAAGGTTTGCCTGAAATTAGAGGAACTTTTCTCTTGCCTGGTCAACCTTTATTTAAAGTCG
>JGI24721J44947_10001570_pt1 | contig 32563 bp, 35 predicted proteins | sample YelNatPaOPGAMG01_FD_44947 | JGI IMG/M metagenome (IMG submission 44947) | reverse complement strand
AAGCAAATCATTTCTGGATTAATCGAAGATCTTTCCGTGGATATCTTAATGCGTAACACCCTCGAGAAAATCCGCCGCATTGCCAAAGGCGAAGAGGAAGCACAACTTCCAACAGAAGAAAATATCCCAGAAAACTCCGAATTAGAAAATTCAGAACAAAAACTCATGGAAACAAAAGAGGAAGTGCGTATCTCAGAAACCTCTGAAATGGATAAGTCAGAACCAGAACAAGCGGGAGTCGAAAATACAACCGTCGAATCAGATAATTCTTAATTGGTAGAAGGAAATTTGAAAATGGAAAAAATAATCAACCCTATGTCTTTAATTCCGATGGTCATCGAAACATCTGGCCACGGTGAAAGAGCCTATGATATATATTCTTTACTGCTGAAAAACCGCATCGTTTTTCTTGGCACACCAATCAACGATCAGGTTTCCAACCTTATTGTTGCTCAGCTCTTATACCTGAGCAGTGAAGACCCCGAAAGCCCGATCCAAATGTACATTAATTCACCTGGTGGGCAGGTTTATGCCGGCCTGGCAATTTATGATACGATGCAAATGATCCCCAATCCGATCAGCACGTTAGCAGTTGGCATGACTGCTTCGTTTGGCACCGTCCTATTAACTGCTGGAACAAAGGGACATCGTTATGCTCTCCCCCATGCAACAATCCATATGCATCAACCGCTTGGTGGTGCGCAGGGTCAAGCCTCGGATATCGAGATACAGGCGCGCGAAATATTGCGACTAAAATCTCGTCTCAACGAAATACTCTCCCTTCACACTGGTCAAACTATCGAAACGATCGAAAAAGATACGGAAAGGGATTTTTATCTCAACGCACAACAGGCGGTTGAGTATGGTTTAGTAGACCATGTTATGGAAATCCCGGAAGCAAAAAGATTAATACCAGTCTCGGAAGAAAAAGCGTTATTAACCGAAGGAAAATAAGCATAATCCTCACTCAAACAACGCCGAGGAACATCCTCGGCGTTTTGTTATATTCGGTATAATGGAGAATAATCTAACAACGCTGTGGAGCGATGATCATGGTAGTGAAAACACAAAACAAACAATCCATCCGAGCACTCATCCTCGATATGGATGGTGTATTATGGCGACAATCCCAACCAATCGGAGATTTACCCTATATCTTTGATCAAATCAAGAAGAAAGGCTGGAAGGTGGCGTTAGTAACCAACAATGCAACTTTAACTGTCCAACAATATTTGGAAAAATTAAGAGAATTCGGAGTAGAACTTCAGGAAAATCAAATTATCAATTCTCCACAAGCAGTAAGCCATTATATGTTACAACATTATCCCCAAGGCAGTAAAGTTTTTATTATCGGTGAAGACGGTTTACGTGAAGAAATTTCAAAACACGGTTTTCAAATTGCAGAAAAAGAAGTTACTGCTGTCATCGTCGGGATGGATCGACAGCTCACCTATGACAAATTATGCCGAGCCACCATTAATATCCGCTCTGGGGCAGCATTTATAGCCACCAATGGCGATCGCACCTTCCCCACCCCTGAGGGATTAGTCCCTGGAGTGGGCGCAGTTTTGGCATTATTGGAAACAGCCAGCGACAAGAAGCCAATTATACTCGGCAAGCCAGAACCTTTACTATACGAAATAGCAATAGAACACATGCAAAGTGAACCCATGGAAACATTAGTTGTCGGCGATCGATTAGAAACAGATATTCTTGGCGCTCAAAAAATAGGGTTGCCCTGTGCAGTTGTCCTATCTGGCGTTTCCACAATTTCGGATATCGATAAGTGGCAACCTAAACCCAACTATATATTTAAAGATTTGCAAGAATTGATTGATAAACTTGATCCCCAATATGATTAATAAAAAGCTAATTTACGATCTTTCCAGAGAAGAATTAACGGAATTCTTCCAGGATTGGCATGAGCCATCCTATCGAATTACGCAATTATGGGAAGGTCTTTATCAGCATCTTTGGAATGACAGCCAGGAATTTACCGTCTTTCCAAAATCATTACGAACCCGTCTCGCTGAAGAATTTACTTTCCTTGCAATCGAACCAATTAAAACCATCTATTCAAGCGATGGCGAAACGCAAAAAACACTTTTTTATACTCGATCAGGTAATCCTTTGGAAACGGTCTTGATGCAATATAAAGACCGAAATACATTATGTATTTCAAGCCAGTCTGGATGCGGGATGGGTTGTCGCTTTTGCGCTACGGGTCAAATGGGTTTTAAGGCAAATTTGTCCAGCGGAGAAATTGTCGCACAAGTTATTTACTTCAGCCGTATTCTCATGCAAAACGGGAAAAAATTAACCAATATCGTCATCATGGGCATGGGGGAACCGATGCATAATTTTGAGAATACGATAACAGCGGTGGATCGTCTTAATGATCCCCAAGGTTTTAATTTCGGTGAACGGCGCTTCACATTATCCACAGTAGGCATCGTGCCGCAAATTAGACGTTTTGCAGAGATGAAGCGGCAAATCAATTTAGCAGTTTCTTTACACGCCATGAGGATGAATTGCGTTCAAAGATTATGCCAATCAATCATAAATACCCCATCGCCGAATTACTGGCAGCCTGCCGAGATTATGTTCAGCTCACCCACCGACGGATAACGTTTGAGTGGGCGTTGATCCGTAATTTCAATGATAGTTTAGAACAAGCACGTCAATTAGCTCACTCGCTTAAAGGATTACTTTGTCATGTCAATCTGATCCCCCTGAATCCAACCCCAGCCTTTCCAGGGGAACCCCCAGACAAGGAACAAGTTACTCGATTTCAAAAAATCTTACTCGAAAACCAAATTCCTTGTACGGTTCGGTTGCGGCGAGGAATAGATATCCAAGCTGGTTGTGGACAACTCGCTTCGAAAAATCAATTTATATAGAGGGGTTTTGTGCTAGAATGAATAGAGAGTAAAGTCTTGCAGCTTGTCTGGAGGATGATCTATGACAAACCAAGTGGTTCGCTTAAATTACCCATCTAACCTGTTACGGGTTCCAATTATCAATCAACTTATCAAACAATACGATCTCACAGTAAATATAATGAGGGCTCAAATTGACAACGAAAAAGGTTGGATAGAGATTCAATTGGCTGGTAATATTCAAACTATTGAAGACGCCATTGAATGGCTCCGCCTGCAAGGCGTCAATGTGGAATTTATCAAAGATTAATATGACTGCCAAGGTAATTCTTAATCCCTATGCTAACCGCTGGCGAGCATTGAAACGACAGCCAGAGATGGAAAGCGCTTTGCAAAAAGCGAATATTCCTTACCAACTGGTTAAGACATCCATTCCAGGTGAAGGAGTAAGGCTTGCATATCAGGCTGTTCTGGATGGCTTTTCCCCGATCATTGCTGCTGGAGGAGATGGCAGCATAAGCGATGTCGTTAACGGCATCATGCAAGCCGTTCAAGAGAATAAAGTATCTCCTCCCCCATTAGGATTGATGCCACTAGGGTCCGCCAATGATTTGGTTGTCAATTTAAAACTACCATTGGATTTGGAGAATGCCTGCACCGTCATCGCTCAAAATCAAACCCAATGGATAGATTTAGGAATTGTTAACGGACGCTATTTTGATAACAATTCTGCCATCGGACTGGAACCATCCATTACTCTCATCCAACAACAAATCTCATATCCAAGAGGTACATTGCGTTACCTTTTAGCAACGCTAATAGGAGTCATGAAAAAGCCATCCTGGCAAGTGGAGTTAGAATGGGAAAATGGGCATTATGCGGGGCTTGTTTCTCTCGTTACGGTAGGTAATTGCGCAGTTACCGGAGGTTTATTCTATATGACTCCGCATGCAAATCCGTTTGACGGAATGTTAACCTTCGTCTATGGATATATACCGACACGGCGGCAAATTTTTCAAATTTTGCCCAAAACCATGAAACCAGAGCAGGGTAGTTACGTGGAACATCCCAGCATCCATGAAATCCATAGTCGTTGGTTAAAGATCCACGCATACCAACCCACTCCACTCCATGCCGATGGGGAAATTCAAAGTAAAGCTATCCAACAGATTGAATATCAGGTCAGTCCTCATAGTTTACCGATTCTCATGCCGCTTCGTAGTTGATTCCTATTCATTTATATGGAAGTTCAGATCGCTGTTTCTAAAGTCTCTAAATATGCAACCAGCGAGAGCGGTGATACTGTTGAAGTAGTTGAAAGACCGCATGGTGGAGTATCGGTTGTGTTAGCCGATGGACAAACTTCCGGGCGGGGTGCAAAAAGTGTTTCGAATCTGGTTGCTCGAAAAGTTATCTCTCTTCTAGCAGAGGGAGTACGGGATGGTGCTGCNGCTCGAGCAGCATCNGATTATCTCTATACGCATAAAAGNGGAAAGGTATCCTCCACATTAAATATTTGCTCCATTGATTTACTAACCCGTACCATTGTNATTGCCCGNAATAACCCTGCCCCGGTGATTATTGCACAAAATGGCAACCTTCGNCCATTCGATGACGAAAGCAATCCCGTTGGTCTCTATCGAAACACACGCCCCAGAATAATCGAAATTGCATTAGAGGNTGGTGTGAGTGTATTCCTCTTTTCTGATGGATTGATTCATGCCGGATCCAGGTCTGGAATGAGNATGGATATACCGCAAGTNATACAAGGTTTATTAAACCATCATAATTATACAACTCAGAACCTGGCTGATAATCTGCTGAATCAGGCAATTGAACTAGATCAAGGACGACCTTGCGATGACATTAGCGTTGTAGTAGTTCAGGTGTTAAGCCTTCAAGGGGATCAAACGAGGCGGATGCTGGTACGGTTACCCATTTAATTCCGTATGTCTGCACAAAAATTGATCGTTGGCGTGGTTGGCGCTTGTGGGTCTGGTAAAACNTCCTTATGTAAAAACGTACACGGGGATGCTTTTGAGTTACGTCACATTGCACAAGAGCATTCGTACGTCAAAGACATGTGGAAACGAATTACCAATCCGAAATTCTTGATTTACCTGGATGTTACTTATGAAAATACCATCAAACGAAAACGTTTGAATTGGACACGCGCCGAATTTGATGAGCAATTACACCGGCTGGAACATGCCCGTCAGAATGCCGATTTGGTTATTGATACAAATGGAATGACGGAAGCGCAAGTTGCTCAAAAAGTCTTGGAATTTATTCACCAAAAAATTAATACCTCTCCTCCTTGATAAAAATGGTGTATAATCCCCGTGCTAGCCCGCCACTGGTGCAACAACACCAGAATTTGGCTGGCATTTGTTTGAATCTGGAGGTCCTTATTTATGACCAAAAATACGACGTTAATGCTTGTCGCAATTTTAGCCATACTGATTGTATCGATTTACTTGGTGTTACCCAGCACCACGTCCATTTTTGGACATAGTGTCACGACAAAATTGGGATTAGATTTAGTCGGGGGGCAACAAATCTTATTGGAAGTGGATGTTCCAGAGGGAGTTGTCCCAGACAAAGCCCAGTTGGAAAAAGCCAGCCAAATCGTAGAGAGCCGTGTCAATGGATTAGGTGTTGCCGAAGCTACCGTCCAGATCGCCGGTAATAAATATATCAATGTCGAATTACCGGGTCTAAAGGATACCAAGGATAGTATTAACACCATCAAACAAACCGGCGTCCTGGAATTCGTCGACATGTCCAATATCCCCGAAGAACAGGCGTACGCATTGATTGATAAGGAGATTAAGACGGACTTAAATCAATCTCCTGTCACTTCTTCTCCCACATCCACCATAACTTCCACACAAACGATCACCGATACGGTATTTCATACAGTAATGACTGGTGCAATGCTGGATAGTGTGGAAACCAGCACTGACAGATTGGGAAAACCTGTGGTTGGATTTAAGCTAACCTCGGAAGGATCAAAAATCTTTGCTGATTTTACCCGTACTCATCAGGGTAAAATCTTAGCCATTGTACTGGATAAGAAAGTCATTTCCACTCCAAGGATTCAAGAGCCAATCGAGAATGGTCAAGGGATTATTGAAGGCAATTTCACCTTAGATAAGGCGAACGCTTTGACAGTGCAACTTCGTTATGGTTCTCTGCCCGTCCCCCTAAAAATTTCTGAAACCCGCGCCATAGGTCCAACGCTGGGGGAAGATTCGCTAAAGAAAAGCCTTGTAGCTGGGGCAATCGGTTTCACTATTGTGGTTTTATTCATGATCCTCTACTATCGTTTACCCGGTGTTGTCGCTATTTCAGCAATCTTAACCTACGGGGTAATCACATTTGCAATTTACCGCTTCATCCCGGTAACCCTGACCCTACCAGGTGTGGCGGGTTTCTTGTTGAGCACTGGCTCTGCACTGGATGCGAATATCTTAATTTTCGAACGATTTAAAGAAGAATTACGCAATGGCAGAAAAATAGGTCAGGCTGTAGAAATTGGATTAAAGCGAGCTTGGCCCTCTATACGAGACTCAAACATCGCTACCATCATTACCAGTATCATCCTTTTTTGGTTTGGTAGTACATTTGGCGCCACAATCGTAAAAGGTTTTTCTCTGACTTTGATGCTCGGTGTTTTCGTCAGCCTTTTCTCTGCTATGGTTGTGACCCGCACATTCTTAACTATTGTTCTAAACTACTTCCAACCCACCAATTATTCCAAGTGGTTTGGACTTTAATAAGGTGAGATTATGATCAATATACTTGGAAAACGTTATTACTTCTTTCTCTTTTCGCTGGCTTTAATTCTGCCTGGCTTAATCATTATCGCGATATGGAAATTGCCCTTAGCGATTGACTTCACCGGTGGTTCCTATCTTGAAGTAAAATTTGATCACCGCCAACCGCCACCCCCTGCTGAAGTTGTGCTTCTTTATGAAAGTCTGGGGATAAAAGACGTGCAAGTTACAACTACAGATCAAGGTTCGGTGATCGCAAAATCGAGTTTCCTGGACTCCACCACTCAAACCAAAATAATCCAAGGAATGGAACAAAAATTTGGCGATACGGTGACCATCCAACGGTTTGATAGCGTCGGACCAGTAATCGGACAGCAAGTAACGCAACGAGCTGCGATTGCGCTCATCATTGCAGCAATTGGTGTGGTTCTGTATATCCTGTTCTCGTTCCGAGGTGTGGAACATGCCTTGCGTTATGGGCTTTGTGCCATTATCGCTGAGCTACACGATATCTTGGTTGTTGTAAGCGTTGTGGCGATAGGGGCAAAATTTTTCCATTGGCAAGTCGACTCCCTCACCCTGACTGCCTTATTGACTGTAATCGGTTTTTCGGTTCAGGATACTATTGTGGTTTTCGATAGAATTCGGGAAAATTCACCTATTCTCAAACGATTGCCATTCGAGACACTGGTTAACCACTCCATTGTTCAAACCTTACAACGGTCTATCAATACCCAACTGATGACGGTTGAATTCTTGCTATTAGCGATGGCGTTATTTGGCGGAATTACCTTACGGGAATTTTCAATTATCCTGTTAGTAGGTTTATTCATGGGAACCTATTCCTCCATATTTATCGCCGCACCGATCTTAGTTGTATGGGAAAATCGAGAGTGGCGCAATTGGTTCAAACCACGTTCAAAACAAGCAACTGCTTGATATAGATTTTTCTAATTAGATTAGTTTAAGTGGATGTATCATGTTGATACATCCACTTTTTTATCATCATCTTGCTAAAAATAATAAAACCGCAGCACCAAGAACTAAAAATGGGCCATAGGGGATTGCATAATCGGGATGATATTTTTTTTGGAGCAACATCTTTATTATTAAAATGAAACTATAAATGCCTGCCGTCATCACACCAAGGAACAGCCCGACAATAATGCCAGGAAATCCTAGATACAACCCTAACACAGCCATTAAATTCACATCACCAAAACCTAATGCTTCCGTCTCATTCGAAACAACACTACGGTTGCGGAATTTTAAAATGAGAATACCTAAATAATAAAGTCCTAACATAATCAAGAACCCNACNATTCCCCCACTTAATGTCCGCCANAGNCCATGATGATGAATTCCAATTACCAACCCAAGAATGATACCGATCAAAATCTCAATGTATAAGATCGCGTGATATTCGATATCAATAACCATCACAACCCCAAAAAAGATCAAAGTGAAGAAACTTTCCAGTACGGATAACCGTTGGGGTGAATTAGCTATCCAATAAGCTACGAGTATATATAGGAGATATACAATTATCATTCTCCAGCGTTTCCGCTGAAGGCACACTTTACATTCTGAAAGGGATAAATATTCCCATAAGTTAAGCGAGTTACCACAACGATTACAATTTAGATGANAGGTTTTATTTTTAAACGGCAATGTATCTGCTAATATATTTACAATCGCACCACTTAAGATTCCAATAAATAAAGGAAAAATCAGCTTCGTCATGTTATTATTATAGTTGTAATCTATACCAAAACATCAAATTGTTGCCAATTCCATACCTAACGGTTTGGTAAGGGTATAATTCTTTTAGAAGTCGTTCTAGTACAAAATACGAGTTCAATATCAAAACGGAGATAATTAATGGATAAATTTATCATTCACGGTGGCGTACCATTGAAGGGGACAATGACACCTTCCGGAAATAAAAATTCTGCATTGCCATTGCTCGCTGCTTGCACTTTAACCGATGAACCTGTAATACTCCACAATGTACCTGAAATTCGAGATGTATCCACCATGCGCCTTCTTTTGGAAAGCTTAGGGGTATCTATTTCGAAAATTGATGATCACACCTGGAAAGTACAGGCAAAAAATGTGTACACCAAAGAAATTGACCCTGACCTTTGTCGTAATATTCGTGCTTCTATTTTATTAGCCGGACCGGTGCTGGCGCGCAGTGGGTATATCTTCTTGCCTCCACCGGGTGGTGACATCATTGGACGCCGTCGCGTTGATACCCATTTATTAGCCCTAAAAGCATTAGGTGCGACCGCTGAATATGACCGCACGAAAAAACGTTTTTCTTTTTCAGCAAATGAGCTACACGGTAATAATATTTTGCTAGATGAAGCTAGCGTCACCGCAACAGAAAATGCCATCATGGCAGCAGTAAAAGCCAAAGGCACAACCATCATTCGAAATGCCGCATCGGAGCCGCATGTACAGGAATTGTGTCATTTTCTCAATACGCTCGGGGCAAAAATCCATAATATCGGTTCCAATACCCTCACCATCGAAGGTGTAGATGAAATCCACGGAGGTGAATTTACCATCGGGCCAGATTACCTAGAAGTTGTTAGTTTTATTGGAGCGGCTGTAGTCACACATGGCTCCATACGGATTATCAATGCTGGAGCTCAGTATCTGGATATGATCAGCATNGTATTCCGACGCCTTGGTGTAGAGTGGATAAACGAGGGAGATGATATTATCGTGCCTGCAGAACAACGTCTAGAGATTCAACCAGACNTGGGTGATGCCATACCCGAAATCAGCGTTATGCCCTGGCCAGCATTCCCAACTGATTTAATGAGCATTGCAATCGTCATTGCTACTCAGGCAAAGGGGAGCGCACTTTTCCATGATTGGATGTACCCTTCCCGAATGTTTTTCCTGGACAAATTAGTGGCGATGGGGGCACAGATTGTTTTATGCGATCCACACCGATGTATTGTGCAAGGACCTACGCAATTATATGGTGAGAATCTGGAAAGCCCCGATATTCGAGCAGGTATGACACTTGTTCTGGCAGCGTTAGCAGCGGANGGTAAATCGGTAATTCGCAACGTCGGACAAATTGATCGCGGTTATGAAAAAGTAGATGAAAAACTCCGCGCCCTGGGGGCGCGGATTGAACGTGTTAGTGAAAGTTAAAACGAAACTGTTGCTAATTTGTGGAGGATGCTGGCGAGGAATTAACTACCTTTAAGAATTCGTTCACAGCTTCGCGAAGCATCGGTTCTGGTAAAGCCCCTACCTGACGATGAACGATCTTCCCATTATGGACAAATAACATGGTTGGGATGCCTTGAATACCATACTTCATCGCCCATTGGGGATTATCATCCGTATTGACTTTTGCAATCAATACCTTCCCAGCTAGCTCTTTGGCTAATTTATCTAATACGGGAGCAACCATTTTACAAGGTCCACACCATGGTGCCCAAAAATCAACGATNACTGGGATAGGGGACTGCAAAACAGTTTTCTCAAAAGCTGCATCGGTAACATGCACGGGTTGGTCAATCATTTCCTACTCCTAACTATAAATATTTTCGTCCNTAGTATAGCATTAACATCCAGAATTGTCAGGTATAATTTTGCCAATGTCACTCGGAATTCTTGCTCAATTTCCCAATTCTTATCAGGTAGAGACCGAAATATACCAGGGTCCATTAGATTTATTACTACAATTGATCGAAAAAGCGGAGTTGGATATCACCAAATTGGCTTTAGCACAAGTTACCGATCAATATTTGGCTTATTTGAAAACGTTAGATCACCTTCAAACCAATGAAATCTCGGTATTTATTGTCATTGCAGCGAAATTGCTGCAAATAAAATCATCTGTCCTTTTACCTAAACCACGAGTAATCGATGAAGAACCAACTGATTTAGGAGATGAATTAGTCCAGCAGTTAATCGAATATAAGAAAATTCGCCAAGTCGCTCAATGGTTAGCAGCACGGGAAGCAAGAGGATTACGAACCTATCTTCGAATTGCTCCTCCACCTAAAATTGAAAGTAAAATAGATTTCGAGGGCATTGATATCAATACATTGGTTTCGGCAGCCCGGATTGTTTTTATGCAATCCGTCGAAAACGATGAGCTGGAAAAACAAATCATCCAGCCCGTCTATTCTATTCGAAACAAAATACAATTTATCATCTCAAAATTGAATCAGGAAGGTAGTACAACGTTCCTGAAATTAATTAATAAAGTGCCATCACGTGTTGAAATCATGATCACATTCTTAGCATTATTAGAGCTGATAAAACAAAAACAAATTGATGTATATCAAGAGAACCTTTTCTCGGATATAGTCATCACACCTACAATGACANTAANAGAAAATTCAGCAATGAACAGCGAGTTTGATGATTAATACNATCANAAACCGGATCGCANTCGAGCNTTTGCTAATTTTTCGAACACGAGGTAAATCCTGCAAGACAATTTCCACAAATCGTAAAAGCTTAACATGAGGAGTTTATGGAATGAAGCACATCATTAATCCCATCAAAGGCACCAGAGATTTTTATCCCGAAGTGAAAGCAGTGCACACCTGGATATACTCGAAAGTCCGCAAAGTTTCCGAAAAGTATGGTTATCAGGAATACGAAGGACCTTTTCTCGAATCGATTGAACTCTATGCAGCAAAATCAGGCGAAGAATTGGTCAAAGAACAGTCTTTTGTTTTCCCAGACCGAGGGGGGGATTTAATCACACTGCGCCCAGAACTAACACCTACACTGGCGCGAATGGTTGCACAAAGACAAAAACAACTGGTTTATCCTTTGCGCTGGTGGTCATTTGGACCATTCTGGCGATATGAGAAACCTCAAAAAGGACGATCCCGCGAATTCTTTCAATGGAATATTGATTTAATCGGACTCAACTCGCCTCAAGCTGATGCAGAACTAATCGCAATTGTGGCAAATTTTTTCAAAGAAGTCGGACTAAATCCTCACCAAGTGAAGATTTTTGTCAATGACCGAAAATTAATGGAATCCGAATTAAACGCATTGGGCATTCCAAACAGCGCTCAACCAACCGTGTTTCGATTAATTGACCGCAAGGAAAAAATGGCAGAGGCAGAGTGGATACAATATGCGGAAGCAGAAGGTCTTAATGTATCACAAATTAATGGGATTAAGACCATTCTGGAAGACAAAGATTTATGGAAAAAGTCGGACAATCTAAATCAAGTCTTTGAAACCCTAGAAGCAGTTCATCTAATGCCTTATGTAGAATATGATCCCAATATTATTCGTGGGCTCGACTACTATACCTCAACAGTTTTTGAAGCAAAAGATATTGGTGGAAACGTGCGTCGTTCCATCCTCGGGGGTGGACGTTATGATAACTTGCTTGCGGACGTAGGTGGTGAACCGCTTCCAGCTGTTGGGTTTGCAATGGGAGATGTGGTTATCTCTTTAATACTCGAAAGTTATGGTTGCATTCCCCCGCAAATATTCCAACCACCCGCAAAAGTACTGGTAACAACATTTTCCGAAGAGACTATATTAGCTTCATTAGCATTAGCAGAGACGTTGCGCGAAAAAGGATTTAACATACTGACCTATCCTGAAAATGCCAATTTAAACAAGCAATTGAAATATGCCGATCGAATGAAGATTCCCTACGTAATCATCCTTGGTCCAGATGAACTAGCGCAAAATGCTTGCACATTGAAAAATCTTAGCACTGGAAAGCAAGATAGGGTATCTATTAAGGATATTTCTGAATTATTATCACAAATTCTTGCTGATGAAATTAACTTGTGATAAAATTTATACCGTCGATGGTGCCAGTAGCTCAACGGCAGAGCATCGCACTGTGGATGCGAGGGCTGTGGGTTCGAAACCCATCTGGCACCCAATTCGGTGAACTCATTATTGATGAGTTCACCGTTATTCATTATATAATACATACACTCATTTGGAGAGATTTATGAAAATTCCACAGGAATATATAGATTTATTCCAAAAAAAGGCATTTGCCCACTTGGCAACTTTGATGCCAGATGGCAGCCCACAAGTCACTCCAATTTGGATTGATTATGATGGTGAATTCATTTTATTTAATAGCGCTTTAGGCCGTCAAAAAGATCGCAATATTCGCCGTGACAATCGGGTAGCCATTAGCATTCAGGATCCAGATAATCCTTACCGTTATCTACAAATCCGCGGCAAAGTGATAGAAATAACCGAAACAGGCGCAGACGCGCACATCGATAAACTAGCCTTTAAATATTTAGGTGTAGAAAAATATCCCCACCGAAATCCTGATGAGGTTCGTTTAATTTATAAAGTAAAAATTGAGCACATCCAAAAAAGGTAATCTATTACGCTATTTTTCTCAAAACTTGAACCATTGCTTGAATATGCTCTGGTGAACTCCCACAACATGCACCAATGAAGTGAACCCCGAATTGGCTTACTCTCTCCGCATGTTCCGCCATTACCTCGGGAGTCCCATCATAAACAAGATTCCCTTCAATTAATTTCGGTATGCCTGCGTTGGCTTTCGCAATGAGGGTAACATCTGGATCAACGGCACGCATTTTTGCAATTGCAGCTTCTAGTTCTTGAGGACCCTTTCCACAATTGGCTCCTACCGCACTTAATTGATACTGCTTTCCTAACTCAACCAGTTGTTCCGGGGTATTACCCATCATCGTTCGCCCGCGACTTTCAAAAGACATCGTTGCAACAATAGGTAATGTAGTTACCGATTTTGCACCTTCAACGGCTGCTTTTACTTCATTTATATCGCTCATTGTCTCAATCCAAATTACATCCACACCACCGCTAGATAGTGCAGCTGCCTGCTCTGCAAAAGCCTGCTTAGCATCCTCAAAAGTTAATACGCCCAATGGTTTCATCATTTCACCAGTCGGGCCAATGTCACCAGCAACTACAACCATATCGCCAAATTCATCCGCCACCTGACGAGCTAATCGGGCTGCATTCAGGTTAATTTCCCGCACTTGGTTATCAAGACCATGTCGTTTCAAACGGAAACGATTCCCCCCAAAAGTATTGGTCAAGATAATATTCGAACCAGCTTGGATATATTCCCGGTGAATTTCTGCAACGACCTCGGGGTGCTGCATATTCATTTTTTCGGGAGCCTCTCCAGCTTGTAAACCACGCGCCATCAACATGGTTCCCATAGCCCCATCTAATATGATTACCCTTGAAGAAGAAAGAAGTTGTTCAAATCGGTTCATCGTCTGTTACCTCCAAAATTAAAAAAAGAGTGGCGAGGGTGAGACTTGAACTCACAACCAAGGGCTTATGAGTCCCCTGCTCCACCGTTGAGCTACCTCGCCAATCATTCAGCGGCAAAATATTACTACGAGCGTCCCATTTTGTCAACCGACTTCCCACTTTTTCCCTTTTACACAATTAATTCATGAATCGCTCGAACGGCTTTTTCCTCATCCTGCCGGTCGATTACTAAGCTGATCGAGACCTCTGAGGACCCTTGGGCAATGGCAATGACATTGATTCCATTCGATCCAAGTTTGCTGAATATTCTCCCTGCAACACCAGGAGTATTGCGCATCCCTGACCCAACGATGGTGAGAATCACCACCTCTTCCGTTGCCCAAATGCGATCAATGTCTTTTGTCTGTAATTCACGGTTAAACACATCGTTCAAACCTTTTAATACGAGAGAGATTGATTTTAATGGCACAGCAAAACAAATTGATTGCTCGGAAGAAGCTTGTGTAATTAAGGGAACGCTTGTCCCAGTAGAAGCCACAGCGCCAAATGCACGGGCAGCTACACCAGGCACCCCAAGCATTCCGCGCCCCTCAATTGTGATTAAGGACTGTCCGCGTATCGATGTGACCGCTTTGATATCTCCATTCGTTATCCGTGATTGATCGCTAATTAATACCGTACCAGGATGTTTTGGATTAAAGGTATTCTTTACTTTTATGGCAATATCCGCATCAATGAGTGGCTGCATCGTCTTGGGATGGACAACTTTTGCGCCATAATAAGCCAGCTCACCGATTTCGCGAAAGGTTAAACTCTCGATAGTTTTTGCATTTGGTACCACCCTTGGATCGGCAGTCATTACGCCATCCACATCTGTCCAAATCCAAACTTCTTGTGCGTTCAATCCTGCACCTAATATTGCAGCAGTATAATCACTACCACCTCGTCCTAAAGTTGTGGTTACCCCATCTTCGGTTGCAGCAATGAAACCGGTCACAACCGGGACTACTCCAGAATTAAGCAAAGGAATTAACGTTTGTTGAAGTCTTTGCGCTGTCTTTTCGAAATCTGGATGAGCGCTCTGGAATACTGCATCCGTCACAATGATTTTTGTTGCATCCACAGATTGCGCCTGTATCTGATGGGTATTGAGTACCTCAGCAAAGATACGTACGCATAACATTTCACCAATTCCCCCGATTGCGTCCAAGACGCGGGGAGTAGCTTCGCCAATGATATCAATTGCTCTACAATACTCTGTAAAGGTACTAATCAGTTGATCGATTTGCTGTTTTACAACAAATTGGCGTTCAGGGTTACTGATAAGTTGGTGAAGTGTGTCATAATGACGGGTTGTCAAGGATGCTGCTGTTTGTAACACGAGATCAAAACGGTGATTTTTTGCCATTTCTGTTGATTGCAGCAACTGGTCTGTTACGCCAGCCATTGCCGAAAGGACAACAACTGGTTTCCAACCATCAGCAATAGACTCTTCAACGATGTCCTTAACTTTTAACATTGCATCCGCGCTACCTACGGACGTCCCTCCAAATTTCATGACGAGGATCGGTTTCGGTTCCATATCTCATTCTCCAACGAGCCCATTGATATTTTCCAGCAGCTTGTTCGAAAAAGCTTCTAAAATATCGTAATAGGGCTTGATACTGGGAATATAATGTCTTTCATTGGCGCCATGCGGGTCGAGACCGCTCTGACCCCAGACTACACCCTGTCCTTGCGGCGCAAAGCGAGCGCTCGTGCCTGGTAGCTTTTTCCCAATTCGCGCCGGCTCTTTGGCTACTTCTGCATAAGAATCCAATAAAATTTGCAAGTATGGATTGTCCGGATCACACCGAATTCCCTTCTCATTAACTTTGATATTCAACTCTAATTCATTTTGATTACAGAGTTCATGTAGCTCTTGAAATAAGCTATCAACATCCTCATCCGGGATAGGCCGAACTTCAACGCCTAATATGCCGTATTCAGGAGTGATGTTGTAGACACTTTCCTCACCTATTTTGACAAACGGAAAAGTATATTGGGAATTCCAACGATCAGGGCTAGATAGTTTCAATCTATTTTCAAATAAGGTGATTAATTGTTCCCGAAACGACAGTAGCTTATTGGTTACGTCCACCTTTTTTACCGCTCCTACCGATGTCTGGCTGGAATGGGCGCGTGTTCCCCTGGCAATAATATCAAAACGAATGATCCCGCGGTTTTCAGTGCAAATTTCACCAAAATAATCTTTACCTGATTCGCCGGTTCTTTCTCCCGCAATGAACAGTTTCGGTAGAACTCGACCTTCTCTTTCCATTTGCTCAAACACATGCCGGGTGCCAACTGGTTCAAATTCACCGTTTTCCTCATTACCAATCAACAATAAATTCAAAGGAGGATAAGGTTCACCTTTCATGAGTCGATCTTTGAACCACACAAGATAGGTGGCAACCACCGTTTTCATATCTGCTGATCCGCGCCCAACCAGATAATCCCCATCCAGACGAGGCTGAAATTGAGAGTCATCTGGTATTGGTTCTACAACGTCAAAATGGCCATTGAGCATAACTGGTGAATATAGCTGCCCCGGGAATCCAATCAATAATGCAGGATATTTCTGTTTATTGAAATATCGAATTTCTAAACCGCTCCTCTCTGCATAATCACTAATAAAGGAAGCAGCTGAAGCGACCTCATCGAGCCGTTCGTTCGGGCAAGCGGTAACGGATGGTATACGAATAAGTTGTATAGCAAGGTCAACGATTTCACTCGTTTTATCTGTGTAGACTTTAAGCGGGATAGCAGTCCGAGTTGGTTTGAATGAAATTGGTGCATCACTATATTGGCGAAATTCATCGCGCGCCCGTTGCAGGATGCTTTGTAATTTTTGTGTTTCAAGACCTAATTGATTCAACTCGCTCTGAATCCGTTGGATATCACTTTTAACCATATCTTCTCGTTCTTGTGCCAGTTGTTGTAAATAGGAGAGCGGTATTTCATCCACTTCACCTAAATCCTGGTATACCCGTTGACGAATTTTTTCGGATGTATTAGGCGCACCTTTTGCCATTTCAATTAATGGTTCTAATTGTTTATCTAAACCCAAACCCTGAGCCAATGGTTGGACTTGATCCAGACACCATTTTAAGAATTCTCGCAATAAAATTGGTTTAGCCGTTAATGGGTTTTCGATTTCAGCGTCCAACCCTTTCCAGGCTGCTTTTTCTTCGTTCTTTCTCGCCCGTTCGATATCCTCATTGTCATAACGGAAACTTACCGCAAAATCTGGATCCGCATAAAATCTTAATAACAGCAAATACTTGAAAGTTAAATTAGCGATATCGGTATCTAAATCATGCCCACCTTCATCCGTACGGATCTCGACACGCGCCATGGGTAAATTAATGCGCGCAAATAAATTTTGCATTTCAATTTGGCGTGCCATCTCTTCGGCTTGATTTTCTTTACTTGCAGTATACAAACCGCGCGCATAGAGTTGGTGAAGTTGATCGCTGGTGATACTGATCAATCTCTCAACCGGCTCCGCAAATGAACGCGCCCGCACCGGCGTCCAGTTGTTATTGCCAAACCGAATCCCTTTTTGCACTAATTCATAGGAGATCCGTAAATAATCTTGATGAGATCGATATAACCCTGGCACATCCAATAAAATCGGGTTGGGAAATGTCAAGTTACGAACGGAATTCGCTTTGGATAACACAATCACCTGTTTCCCATTGCGATATTGACTGATAAAAGGAGTCGATGCTGTGGTTGCGATGAATAGCGCCGCAAATGCGCGCATCAATCGGGTTGCCCGAATATAAACATAATTTTTATATTCATCTAAATATTGGAATGGTTGACTGATGTGGCGTTGTAAATCTTGATCTTGATGAACAAAATCCCATGAGAGCAATGGCTCTGGTAATGATAGATTAGTATGAATACCAGCCGTGGCTAAGGCCGCTCCATACATATCTACACATCGTTCGAGATAACGCCTTTTTGCCAGATTCCATGAGCCGGGTATCAATTCCTTCCCAAATTGGGGTTGGAAGAGCAAATTTCCATGCAGGTAATAAAATCGTTCACCAAACTTTTCGCTTGCGCGATGTAGTGTATTGATCAAGATTGCTTCTAAAACACGTGATTCATACACCGCGCCAACCAGATTGTAGTAAGGCCGAGTTGCCCATTCAATCATCCAATGGTAAACTTCTAACTGACTATACTGACGAAAAGCGGGAGAGAGTACTTCATCGCGTATAAAATCTACAAAGGAAACTCGATTAGGACCCGATCCAACGGTTAATAAGGGCCAAAAGTTCGAATCAAGCATATTCCATTCCAACTCAAAACCACTCAATCCCCCTTGTGGGTTGGATTGTAATGCTACTTCCACAGCATGGTTGAACCGATCGATGAATTGGGAAGGTTGAAATTCGCTCATGCTTCCTCCAGGCTTGCTAAACCTTCCACAAGTCTTTCTAATGCCCCTAATGTTCTATCCACCGGTGTTGCATACGAGAACCGAATCCATTCACCACCATAAGCGGAGAAGAAAGCTCCTGGTACAATTGCTAGTCCAAATTCCTCGGCAAAATATTGTCCCATTGGTTCGGTATCGCTCCACCCTTTGCTTTTGAGCCATTCTCCAACGTGAATAAACGCGTAATATCCTTTACCAAGAATATAAGTGAAATGATGTTCATCAAGGAATTTTTTCAGAGCAATACGGCTTTTATTTGTTGGTTCTACAATTGGACGAGTGGCTTTATCATATCCCATCTTATATGCAGCCATGGCAACTGCCAAGGAAAAGAATGACGGCATCACACTATGCGAAGCCCGGGAAATGATAAATTTTGCCACTTCATCCGGCGCTATCAGGTGGCAATTGCGAATATTCGAAGCACCCAAGCTTTTGGTAATCCCATCCAGAAAGATCAACCTTTTTTGTTCTTCTTTTGTAAAATTCGGTAAAAAGGTATTGAGATCCATGGGTTTTTCATCGGTGACGTAATGATACATCCAGTCAAACAAGACAAATGCCACCCCGCTTTCTAAAGCCTTTTTAGCTAATGCAACTTGGCGATCGACCGACAAGGTTAAACCAGTAGGGTTATCTGGATTAGTGATGATGAGCCCGGCAATTTTTCGGTGATGCTTTTCTGCAAAGCGGACACATTCCGCAATGCTTTCTTCGGTATAAGCCCAGCCCTCCTCAGCTTTTCCTGGCGCATAAAGTACATTGCCCCAATACCATAGGGACCCCAGTTATACGAGATCCATGGTACCCTGGATACAATAATTACATCCCCTTCACGCCCATACCCTAAACCAAGCATTGCTTGATATGCTTTTACCAGTGCGTCGCGACCACCGGCTGTGCCTATTACATTAGCAGGCGTAATACCCAAAGATGAGTCTAAATGCCAATAATCTTCGATTACCGATTTTCGGTATGCATCTGTTCCATATGGCATGTCGTAGGCTGTACCATGCTCAATTTGCATGCTCGCAGCTTGTTCGAGTATCTCTGGTAAAACACCCGGTAAGCTGGCACCTCCATCTCCTTGCGAGGCATCATATATTGGACTATTGGGATATTTTTCTTGATATACCTTTAATGACTTGTTGATTAAAAACATACGCGAAGGCGGAATGGTCATCATATTTTTCAGATGGTCACTCACCGGGATTAAATTTTGTTCCGGCACAGCAAAAACTGGTTGATCAGGGGAGGCAAGCTCAGACATAATAACTCCTTTAATAAGTTGTAAGTAAAAAAAGCGCCCCATTGCGTGGGGCGCTTTTACAATTACCTAAAATCCGGTTGGCTCTCGCGTATCAACGCCCCACCCTCAAAAAGAGATGAGTGGTATTCATAGTAGTAGTAGTGGGGGTACGATAGGCGCTCAACATATTGCGCTGAAATATACCATCATGAAAACATTCCGTCAAGGGAATTCTTAAATATGACGCATGACCACATATTCAGACAATTCCTTCAAAGCATCTCGTTCTTGGCACTCAGGCTGATTATCTAAGATTCGGTTGGCGTCATCAATATATGAACGCGCAATTTGAAAGGCATCGCTCACAGCTCCGCTATTGCGAATATCATTCACTAATTTATCAATATTGGGTTTTTCCCCTAATAACACTGCTTGCACTTCGTCATCTTCGGGATTTTTCTCCATGTAACATATAAAAGGTAATGTGATCAATCCCTGCCGTAGATCACTCGCCACAGGTTTACCGATTGTTTCCTGAGCGCCAGTGAAATCTAAGATATCATCCACAATCTGGAAAGCCATACCAAGATCGTAGCCAAATTTGCGCATTGCTTCCACGGTTTCAGCTGGCATCTCGCTGAGATGTGCAGCTGCGCTCGCTGCTAATTCGAATAAGGAAGCGGTTTTCGCGTAAATCCGAGTGTAATATTCTTCGCGGCTTGAATAACGGTGGGTTGAAAAAAGTTGATTGATTTCTCCGTTCACGATGGTGGCGAGAGTCATGGAGAATTGCTTCATNAAATATACTGATTCGGTTTCTGCAGCCCAACGCGCCGCTTGCGCAAATATGAAATCACCGGTTAATACCGTCGCCGCAGGTGACCATTTGGCGTTGAGTGTAGCAATTCCACGTCGTAAAAGAGACCCATCAATTAAATCATCATGAACCAGCGTCGCTGTATGCAACAGTTCTATTGCGGAGCTGAGTGAAACCAAGCGCTGGATATCGCCGCCATACATACGGCCGGTTAACAAAGCAACAGCCGGACGGATTCGCTTTCCGCCCGATGACAATAAATGCTCAAGAGCATTACCCAATTCTTGATGATGATGATCATCAAGCTGGCGCATGCGGTTTTCGACTTCGGAAAGATAAGTTTGGATAGGGGTAAGAAAATGTTGTGGAGGATTCACTTTAGTTTATTCCAAATAATCTATTGCTATTTTGATGGGTTATCTCGACCAATATATTGCGATCAAGATTCAGCTCTTTGGAGAGTTCATTTACGATAATGGATAAGTAAGCCGGCTCATTTCTTTTACCCCGGAAAGGTTGCGGAGGAAGAAATGGAGCATCGGTCTCCACTAAGATATTTTCATGGGGAATAGATCGAACAACTTCCCGCAAGTTATTCGCTTTTGGATAGGTAATCATCCCACCCACGCCAATGTAAAATCCCATTTGGGTAACTTGCTTTGCCCACTGCAGATCTTCGGAAAACGCATGAAAAACACCGTTTGGTTTTCCATTTCGAGCTGGTGCCAGATCATTCTTTCGTTCATTAATAACTTGAAACAGATCTTCAATAGCCTCACGGTTATGCAAAATGATTGGCAAATGGAAGTTGATAGCAATATCTAACTGACGTTGTAGTAACATTTTCTGCGTTTCTTTTGTAGATTTGTTTCGATAATAATCCAAGCCAATTTCACCAACTGCAACTACTTTCGGGTGACTCACTAATTCCTCAAGTTGATCAAATAACTCTTCAGTCACCTCAACTTCGCTATTTGGATGAATACCCACTGCTGCATAAATCATTGGGTGATCTTCTGCCAGTTGAATGGCAGCTTGGGAAGTTTTGATATCTATTCCAGGGACAACGAATTCTGTTACATCATGTTCAACGGCGCGCTGGATTACAGCATCCACTTCATGGAATAAGCTTTCCCAGTATAAATGGCAATGAGTATCGATAATGCCAGTCAACTATTCAATCCCTGCTATTTTTAATCCTTCGTGTAGTATCTGTTGTACCCGATCTTGATAGGTTGTTTCCGTATAGACACGGATGATCGGCTCTGTCCCGGAAAAACGGATTAACAACCAACCACCGTCTTCTAACTGGAATTTATAACCATCAGTTGTATCCAATCCCGTGACGGCGATACCTGCCACAGTAGCCGGCTTGGCATTAAGGATACGTTCCTCTTTCTCCTTGCGGTCACCACGGAAGGGGGTATCGATGCGGTCATAGTAGTGGGCTCCCACTACGCTGAATAGCTGTTCAATCAATTGGGAGGGTTTTTTGTTTAATTTAACCATCATCTCGAGGATGAATAATCCAGCAAGGATACCATCTCTTTCTGGAACATGCCCATGAAATGCATATCCACCAGATTCCTCCCCGCCAATCATAGCATGCGTTTCTAGCATTTTAGGTGCCACATATTTGAAACCAACTCCGGTTTCATAAACAGGGACATTATAAATCTTACCTAATTTATTCAACATGGTGGTGGTGGATAAGGTCTTCACAATCGCACCACGCATGCCCTTTACTTCCAAAAAATAATAGGCTAATAAAGCAAATACCCGTAATTGATCAATAAAAACGCCCTTTTCATCCCCTAAACCAAGGCGATCAGCATCACCATCGGTGATAATGAGGACATCAGATTGAGTATCTACAGTGGCTTTCAGTCCTTCATTGACATTCGGCGGAATGGGTTCGGGCCGCTTCATACCGGGAAAAATTGGATTGCGCTGATTGTGTATTTCGGTGATGATAGTTTTTCCTCCACCTAAAAGACGGGGGAACCAACCAGCGCCATTACCCCACATTGGATCCACACAATTTTCAACCCTGCATTTCGCAGCAATTCGAAATCAACCAGCTCTTGAATCTGTTTTATATAGGGTGGTGCTGGATCGAATAATGTGATTTTTCCCGCTTGTTGTGCCTCATCAAAAGGAATGCGGTGAATATCCTGCTCATCATCTGGAATCCTCGCCTCAATGTCTTTGAGGTTTTTTGGATCAATCGCACCACCAAATTCATTCCGTACTTTGAATCCGTTATCACTGGGAGGGTTATGCGAAGCGGTAATATTAATCCCGCCCGCTGCCGACTTATCCACAATGGAGTAAGAAATCACCGGAGTGGGGGTTGCTGAATTGGTCAGGAAGACATGAAAGCCATTCCCTGCCATAACTTCTGCTGCAGCAGAAGCAAAATTCTCGGATAAAAATCGTTTGTCATAACCAATGACAACGCTTTCCTTTTCATAACCATGCGCATTGAGAAAATTAGCAAAGCCTTGCGCGCATCTGCGTACATTTGAAAATGTGTAATCTTCTGCAATGCTTCCGCGCCAACCATCCGTGCCAAAAGTAATCTTTGTCAACATGATTCCTCCATTGTTAGTTCATTCCGCCCTATTATAACAGGTTGGGATTTATGATGATAAGATAAATCAAACCTAATTTGATGATTTTTAATCTTCTCTACATGGGATATAATTCATCATTATGAAAAAGAAACAGCTCATATACCTTGATTATTCTGCCACTACCCCTATTGCTGAACCAGTGATAAAGGCAATGCAACCTTTTTTTTCGATTGATTTTGGTAATCCCTCATCGATCCATCAATTTGGGCAAAAAGCAGAGTCAGCACTTGAAAATGCCCGTGATCAAATTTCTGCCCATTTAGGTTGCAATAGCAGGGAATTGATTTTTACTTCTGGTGGAACAGAAAGCGATAACCTGGCGCTGCGTGGTGTGGCGCTGGCTCGTAGAAAAAAGCATGGCACCAATCATATTTTAATCAGTCCCGTCGAGCACCATGCAGTCTCCAGCACTGCCCAACAACTGGCTGAGCTGTTTGGATTCGAACTCGAATATTTGGAAGTAGATAAAACCGGTATCGTATCACCAGAAATGTTACGTTCAAAGATTCGTTCTGACACTGCCCTTGTATCGATCATTTATGCCAACAATGAAATTGGGAGTATCAATCCCATCCCCGAATTGGCAAAAATTTGCCATGAATACTCCGTCCCGTTTCATAGCGATGCAGTTCAAGCAACTGCTTATCTCCCGCTAAAAGTGAGTGAACTTAATCTGGATTTATTATCCATTGGGGCACATAAATTCTATGGGCCGAAAGGCATCGGGGCTTTGTTCATCAAACAAGGCATTGAAATCTTCCCCATGCAAACGGGTGGCGGTCACGAGTGGGGATTACGATCTGGAACACCAAACGTTCCTTATATTGTCGGAATGGGAGAAGCAATTAAATTNGTCGAATCCCATCAATCGGAATGGATAACGCATTTACAAAAGTTACGAGATAAGTTGATCCATTACGTGCTNGAAAATATTCCCGACTCCCAATTAACCGGCCACCCAACTCACCGACTGCCCAACCATGCCAGTTTTGTCTTTGAAGGAGTGGATAGTCAAAAATTACTCATGTTGTTAGATGTCGAAGGTTTTGCCTGCTCTTCTGGGTCTGCTTGCAAAACCGGAAATCCGTTACCTTCTGATGTATTGCTGGCCATGGGCTTCTCGCCTGAATTAGCATTATCTTCCTTACGGGTAACATTAGGGAAAGACACGACAGAAGAACAAATCGATCAGTTTTTGGTTAGTCTGGAAAAGGTCATCAAAAAAATTCGGTCACCAAAAAGCTAAAAAACTTTATGCGTAAAAAAGGTACAGTTGTTGTTGCAATGAGTGGTGGCGTAGATAGCTCCGTTAGCGCTGCCTTGTTAGTATCCCAAGGTTATACAGTTATTGGGATGATGCTTACTTTATGGAGCGAGAAAGGTCAGGAATCAGCCAATCGGTGCTGCACGCCAGATTCGCAGCGGTTAGCGAAAGCGGTTGCTGCTCAATTAAATATCCCCTTTTATACAATCGACGCCAAACAGGATTTTTACGATGCAGTGGTCACGCCTTTCATGCAAGATTATCTCTCGGGGTTTACACCGAATCCATGTTTGAGATGTAATCGGATGATACGCTGGGGTGTTCTATTTGAAAATGCCCGCCAAATTGGTGCAGATTATTTTGCGACGGGACATTACGCAATTCTGCGCAGGAATAGAGCAAATCAGGTTAGACTTTTTCGCGCTCGCGATGAATCAAAAGATCAATCCTATGTCTTACACGTACTCCAGCAAACCGAGTTGGAGAAAACCTTATTTCCGGTCGGAAATTACTTAAAATCAGAGGTCCGGCAACTAGCTATCGATTTAAGATTACCCATTGCATTACGGAGAGACAGCCAAGACCTATGTTTTTTGGGCGGCAGTGATTATCGAGATTTTCTCAAACGCAACGCTCCCCAATCAATTCAGCCAGGCAAAATCCTCGATCAAAATGGTAATCTCCTCGGCGAACATCAAGGATTGCCCTTTTATACGATTGGGCAACGAAAAAATTTGGGGATTAATTCAACCAAACCACTCTATGTGATCCAAAAAGATCGAAAGACGAATTCCATTATCATTGGTGATAAAGAGGATACCTTAAAGAGAGAATTTGTGGTAAAAGGGTTAAATTGGATTAATGATCCACCGCAAAAAACGCGCATGCGTGTCGGAATTAAGGTTCGCTACCGGGCGCCCATTTTAAATGGGATAATCGAGATATTCGATGACGACCGCGTTGCAGTTACCTTAGATGATCCATATTATGATATTACACCTGGACAGGCGGCTGTCTTCTATGTAAAAGATCGCTGTTTAGGTGGAGGATTAATTGCCGAAGAACCTGACTTAAGGAGTGAATGATGATATCTCCAGCATTTTTATTAGGCATCGTCCTTGCTACACTTTATGGTACCATTTTTCACTTTTGGCGCGGGGGTAGTTTTGGACGATTGATCTTTTATATCATCCTTAGCTGGGTTGGTTTTTGGAGCGGAAACTATATGGGGAATTTCTTTCATAGCAGCTTTATCAAGGTGGGTACATTGCAGGCCGGTTCCGCAACGATTGGTGCAATGATTTGTTTATTAATTGGATATTGGTTGAGTTTGATCCGCATAGAAACACAATAAATTTATGCAAAGTTTTGACTCGCTTCCCACCACCCAAGCAGGAGACCTGGTTCTGCTGGTCAGTCCAACCAACAAAAAAATTATCACCCGGCTCAACACGGGTGAGCAAATTCATACGCATCGGGGCATTCTTTATCATGACCAATTAATCGGCGTTGCCTGGGGTAGTGAAATTGCTACTCATACTGGGAGTACTTATATTTTGCTTAAACCCTCCCTGCATGACTTATTATTGGAAACAAAACGTAGTACCCAAATCATGTATCCGAAAGATATTGGGTATGTCCTCCTGAAATTAGGTATTGGAGAGGGACAGATTGTAATTGAGGCTGGTAGCGGTTCCGGGGCATTAACCACTGCTTTCGCCTGGTACATTGGTAATTCCGGGAAGATTATTTCCTATGATGTTAATGAAAATGCGCAAAATCTCGCTCGTAAAAACCTTGCTCGATTAGGTTTAGAAGATCGAGTCATTTTCAAAAATCGAGACATCGCAAATGGATTCGATGAAACCAACGCTGACGCGTTATTCCTGGATGTCCCTAATCCGCAAGATTATATGACACAAGTTTCCAAAGCATTGAAACGAGGGGGAAACTTTGGCGCAATACTCCCCACCACCAATCAGGTAAGCCGTTTATTGAACGAGTTTTATCGTTTTCAATTCGGATTTGTAGAAGTATGCGAAATCCTCATCCGCTATTACAAACCAGTTGCGGAGAGATTACGTCCGACCGATCGAATGGTAGCACATACCGGTTACCTGATCTTCGCCCGACCTTTTACTACCTCAACCTTTCCCGAACACCATTCACAATCTACTGAATAATATTTCCGTGGAAAGCGAAAATGGAGACTTTATTATCCCAGTTATCCCAATTATCCTGCTCGGATCTGCAGACTAAGCTAAGGGATATCCTTCTCTCGATGCCGACCATTCCACAAATTAATAACCGTCAATTTCAATTTTCAGAACCAGCCATCCAGGCAGCAGTGTTAGTGCCATTTCTAACCATTAATCAGGAATGGCATCTCCTTTTTATCCGTCGCGCAATAGACCACCATCTTCATAGTGGGCAAGTCGCCTTTCCAGGTGGTCAAATCGAACCCAATGATCCTGATCCTGAGTTTACAGCACTGAGAGAAGCGCAGGAAGAGATCGGTTTGTACCCGCAAGATGTCACACCAGTTGGACAGCTTCCTGCTTTGCTTACGGTCACTAATTATCGNATTTTCCCTATAGTGGGTATCATTCCGTATCCCTACCCCTTAAAGCCGAACCCGCTTGAAGTCACCCGAATCTTCACTATTCCAATATTTTGGTTAGCAGATAAGAANAATTACAAAATCGTTCCGCGGAGTGTCCNNCCNCCGGTAGGAATTATTCAAACNATNTATTACACNCCTTATGATGGAGAAGAATTATGGGGGGCAAGTGCCCAGATTGTCCACACCTTGATTTCTTTATTAGAACAAGAAACCCCATAGATAACCATCCATGGGGTTCTTATTATGATCGTATTTGAGAATTGACTAGAATTCTTCTTCTTCCTTCTTGCCTTTTTCGATAACCTCCGGTTCTGCGCCTTCTCCAGCCACTGCTTCAACCTCTTCACCCTCTGGAGATTTCACCAAAACGACCATTTCATCTTCATCAGTTAGCACTTCCACACCCTGGGGGAGAACCAAATCTTTCACGTGAATGGCATCCCCAATTTTCACCAAGCCAGACAAATCAACCATAATCTTTTCTGGTAGATCCTTTGGCAAGCATTCGACCTCTACCTCCTCAAGGACAGGCACGACAACACCGCCAAAGTTCTTCACCGCGGGTGCTTCCCCTTCCATTTCTAATAAGACATTTGCCCGTAGTTTTTCCGTCATCGAGACCGCTAGAAAATCTACATGGATTAACTTTCCCTGTACGGGGTGACGCTGCTTCTCCCGAACCAAAACAGTGTGTTTATTGCCATCCACATTTACGGTGATGAGCTGGGAGCTCGTGATACCAGGCAAAACCCGGCTGGCATCGTGCAAATCCAATAAAATTGGCAAGGGAGATAAATGGCGACCATAGATTATCGCCGGCAGTTTCCCTTCTCGCCGTAAAGCTTTTACCTGCTTTCCGGTTACTTCGCGTTTCGTCGCTTTAAGTTCAATTTGTTCCATTTTTTTCCTTCCTTAGGGCGCCTCTCACCCATTCAAAAATATAGTATGGATTACCTTCGCCGTTTCGGACAATGGTATACCATGTCGAAAACTCGCAGGGCAAGATTGTATTCCGAGATTAGTCATCCGTCAACCCCTAATTACCGCAATTTCTTCTTTCATGTTTTAGTACGCGTATTCTAATATCGTCAATAACTCTTCTCTCGTTAGTTTAATTGGATTGCCCTTCATGCTGCTTGCATGCGATGCTTTCTCAATGACTGTTTCAAAATCCTTCTCGGTGATTCCTATGGAGCGTAATTTAGGAATGTTGAATAGTTCACATAGGTCTAACACCCAATCAATCAAATCCCTCTCATCCTCCGAACCCACCACCATTTTATTAATCTCTCGATAACGAGACAAAGCTGGATTGTCTGGTTCTCTAGAACGCAAAGCTTCCAAGTTCACCTCGATAACATAAGGCAACAATATGGCACAAATCTCACCATGAGGGGCTCCATACATCCCACCCAGGACGCCCGCAAAACCATGAACCGCACCCAATTTCGCATTCGCTAACGCAAGTCCACTAAACAAGCTGGCGATTGCCATATTTTTGCGAGCGATATTATTTTTTCCATCAAAATATGCATCTCGCAAATTATTAGCTATACGCATTATTCCGTCACGACATAATGCATCGGTGAGCGGATTAGGTTGATTGCATACGTAAGGTTCAATTAATTGTGTCAGTGCATCCATTCCGCTGTATGCAGTTACATCCTGCGCCAAATCGTAAGTAAGCTCTGCATCGAGTATTGCTACTTTTGGGATCATCCAAACACTCCGCAAGCTAACTTTTACTTTCGATTCTGGCACGCCAATCACTGCATTTTTTGTCACCTCTGTCCCAGTACCCGCAGTAGTTGGAATAGCAATATACGGCAATGCAGGATTTTGAAATGCTTTCCCTTTTCCAATCACTTCCAAATAATCGTATATATCGCCTTGGTTTGTCATCAAGATCGAAATAGCTTTTCCGGTATCCAAACTGCTCCCACCACCAATGCCTACAACCACATCAACCTGGTTCTGACGGGCAAGATCCAACCCCTGCCGAATTGTATCAATTGTGGGTTCACCGTGTATTTGATAAACGGTGGTTGATATCCCCTTTTCCAAACATTGTTTTTCTAACATTGGATTGAATCTACCTGATTGACCACTAACGATCAATACCTTGGCTCCAAAAGATTGCACTAAATCTCCAACTTGATTTACCGCCCCCTCTCCGATAATTATTTTTGTGGGTGTGAAAAATTCTGTTATCATGGTATCCTTCCAAGGTAAGATTTAGATTGACCAATATTTAGTCTAGAAGATAGACTATAATGCAATCGAAGATGATTATGACTAATTATAACGCGAAGAAAAATATACCTACCTTTGCCAATTCACCAAGGGTTAAGCATAGTACGGAAAATATCTATCCATTTTCCCAGCCACCTAAGCGGAGCTCATCTCTATTGATCCCTTGTGGGATATTATTTTTGTTATCCGCCTGCCTTTTTGTCATGGTGACTTTTTATTTACTCTATCCAATAAAAACCACCATATTGTTTCTTGGAATCGATTATGCACCCCATCGCAGTTTTGTTGGGCGGAGCGATACAATCGTTTTGATGCGTTTTGATTCTATTCGCCCGTATGTAGGAATGCTATCCATCCCAAGAGATTTATGGGTACCAATACCGGGACAAGGAGAAAATCGGATTAACACAGCTCATTTCTTCGCCGAAGCAAATCAACCCGGAAGTGGTCCTTTCGCAACCATTGACACCATCGCTAATAACTTTGGTGTAAAAGCAGATTACTTTATCCGCATTCGCTTCGATGGAGTACGAGATATTGTGAACGCAATGGATGGCGTGGATATTCATCTCGATCAACCCTTAGGGGGATATCCTGCAGGTGATTTTCATCTCACTGGGGAAAAAGCGTTAGCTTTTGCTCGTCATCGAGCTGGGGCAGATGATTTTTTCCGCATGAGGCAAGGACAATTGCTCATCAAATCCATCATGCTAAAACTAATAAAACCATTAAACTGGCGCTATATCCCCTCGGTAATAATGACAACTTTTTCAGCTATGGATAGCAACATGCCAATCTGGCAAATTCCCCGCCTCGGGTTAATTTTATTGCGGGTGGGGATTACAAATATCGATGCACAGATCATCGATCGAGACATGACTATCCCCACCATCACGGAGCAAGGTGCAAGTGTCCTCCTACCGAACTGGCAGCGTATTAATCCATTGATTCATCAAATGTTTATGTATAATTTAATGGATGCTCTACAAAATACCCAATCGAAATAATTCATGAACATAAAACCAGTAGCCCGAAATCGAAAAGCAAATTTTGAATATTTTCTCCTGGAACGGTATGAAGCCGGGATTGCGCTCCATGGAAGTGAGATTAAATCCATCCGCAAAGGACAGATAAGCCTTAATGAAGCGTATGTCCAGACAGACGGAAGAGAAGCCTGGTTAATGGAAGCGCATATCGCACCGTATGAACAAGCCAGCCATTTTCAGCATGATCCCAAACGTCCTAAGCGCCTTTTGCTGCATAAGCGGGAAATCCGTGAATTATGGGATGAAGCCCGTAAAAAAGGGGTTACAATCATTCCAACAATGGTTTACCTGAAAAATGGGAAAGCAAAGGTTGAGATAGCCCTAGCAAAAGGAAAGAAATTATATGATAAACGCCAGGATATCGCCAGACGTGATGCGTTACGCGATGCAGAACGAGAAAGCCGATATTAACCATGACACAAGTTTATAACATTTTCTCTATCAACCAATTAAGTTATGCAGAAAAAAGAGCTATCTACATCCGCTTAATTCCAAAATCGCTCCTTCAAAAATTTAACTTAAGCGAGGATTTAATAGATCAAAACGGGAATGATCTGGTAAAACTCGTCTGCTCGCCTGGAAGTAGTTCGACAGAGATGGAATTACGACATGATATTTCCTTTCCAGACCCTTTATTATATGGACATATTACAGATACAATAAATGGACAAATACATGTTTTATTGTATACCCTACTCGATCCAAATTCTCCCCGTTTTGACGTCGATCGCTTACCCGATGGCACCAAAACCATGTTTGGGATTCATTACCGAAATATTGAAGCAGAATTAGCTGCAATGGAATATGGCTTAGCGCCAGGACAAATCCGCCGCGGGCTGAGAATGCTGGGAGATGCAATCGCGGGATTTGAGCATTTTGTCCAAAGTCTTGGTCAAGAGATGTACTTTGCTGAACCGCTCTTTTACCATAATGCAGTTATTTTCGAGCGTTACGGTTTCACCTATGCTAAAGGCCGTCGTTTAATGGAACGGATACAACAAGGTTTTTCAGCCGGCGGAGATTTATTATCCAAATTAGATGGTTCCACACCCTTTCGCAAACCCGAAGCGGCACATAGCATCCGCCTGCGCTCCTGGGCGATTCATGACGGCCTTCTTGGTGAACCCTTTAACAATGTGACCATGTATAAATATGTCAACAAATCTGCCGGAATCAATACCTGCGGCGAGTGTCAATGGTAATCTTTTATTTTCCCCGCAACATCGAAATAATAGTACCAAATAAACCCACTACACCTAAACCAATAATTAACAGTCCCATCGGTATTTGTGAGGTTATTTGTCTCTGAGATGAGGGTGAAAAAGTTGGATATACGATTGGGGGAGGAGGTGTAAAAGTTGGCAGGCGCGTTGGAGGAATCTCGACAATAAATTGAGCAGCCAAAGTCGGATTAACAGTGGGTGTTGTTTTAGGTGTTGGTGTTGGAGGAGGTTCCACTACACGCAGCGATCCTTCTACCGTCACTAATGGCGAATACACCCAAGCAGTTCCACCGGGTATACCTGGATAAACAATTTCAATCCAATCTCCACCAACAGAGCGNCCTAATGCCGGCACACGTTGACCAGCGATTAAGATCCCCACCAGTGGATAATCCGTCCCTGGACCCGCACGAACATTGATTTGATCTTGTTCTAAGGTAACAACAATTGTTGCCGCGCTTGGTGAACTGGTCACCGTTGGGATTGAAACGGTGGGAATCTGCTGCAATTCCTCTGCCCTTACGAAATGAATAAACGCAGGTGCGTTTAATAATAAACCTATTATAAATACGAGAACGATAATCTCAATTCCTTTTTTCAAGGGTTGACCTCAACAAAATGATTTTCGAAATAAACCAAAATCCCATTATAATCAACTTCGCAACATTTCGTCATCGATTTCGTAAATCATTAAGAAAAATAAATTTATGGAAACTCGCTTTTTTCACGGTAATATAACCTCAGCGCAAGTTGCCCAAGCCTTATTAGCAGAATTCAACCGCGGGTCATTGCGCGCCCAACAAGTTGGTGATCAGGATCATATCGTTATCCAGATAACCACCCAACCTGCTTTACAATCTGGTGGTCATACTGCAATTGGGGTAGAAATTAAACAATTTGAGGATGGGGTATCCATTCACATTGGTCAACAAGAATGGCTGGGGATTGCGGCGAGCCTGAGTAAAACGGCCTTATTTGCGCTTAAAAATCCGCTTTCTTTACTTAGCCGGCTGGATGATCTTGCTCAAGATATCGAGAACCT
>JGI24721J44947_10001561_pt1 | contig 32622 bp, 31 predicted proteins | sample YelNatPaOPGAMG01_FD_44947 | JGI IMG/M metagenome (IMG submission 44947) | reverse complement strand
AACGGCTTGCAAATGTAGTTGTTTTTTTTGGAAGTACAAAATGTAATTTCTCTTTTTGATAAAAAAAATGACATTCGCAATCATTCAGTGTTTCACAGGCACTAAGTCACGCTCTGAATCAAAGAAAACCGTTGTACTGATTCTTACGATTTAATTTTTTCTTTATACTTCATGATCTGCTTTTCGATAGCTTCAACTGCTGTATCGACTGCTTCTTCGAATGAGTCACATACTTTTGATGCAAACAATTCTTGTCCGGGTACATTGACGCGTACAGATGCCTCTTTGTTGGAAGTGGTTTCCGGTTTAATCACTTTCAAAGTTACATCTGCGGTAATGATTTCGTCGAAAAAATGTTCCAATTTGTTTACTTTCTTTGTTATATGTTCTTGCAATTTTTGTGTTGCTTCAAACTTAATGGATTCGATATTTACAGTCATGGCTCCCTCCTTTTTTGCGCCCTTGGGTGGGCTTGTTTATAAATGGATTGTATTTGATCAAATGTAGTATGAGTATATATTTCGGTGGCTGACAAATTACTATGACCCAATAATTCTTTTACGGCGTTTAATTCTGCTCCTTTATCTAATAGGATGGTAGCAAAACTATGACGTAAAACATGGGGACTTCTTTTCGAAAGTGTACTGACTCCGTCAAAAGCACGGCAAACAACGTTATAGACTAATTTAGGATAAAGAGGTGATCCGTCTTTCAAAGTAAAGAAACGTTCAGCAGAACTTTCGATGGATTGATTGCGTATTTCAATGTAAGTTTTCATTTCGTTGGCTAACGCTCTACCGAAGGGGATAAAACGTTCTTTATTCCTTTTACCAAGCACCCGAATGGTATTCCTTGAAAAGTCAATATCAACATCCTTCACTCCAATTAATTCCGATCTTCTCATTCCGGTTTGATAAAGCATCTCTATGATTAATTTGTCACGAGCCTCGTTAAAGTTATTTTCCAACAATTGATTACTTACAAAATTAATCTCTTTTTCGGTGAAATATAACGGCAAATTCTTTTTTGTTTTCAGGGCAACAATCTTTTTAGTTGGATTCGCAGCAATTAATTGCTTNTGGTTCAAAAACAAAAAAAAAGATTTCAATGCTGTCACTTTTCGATTTACTGAACGAGGTGATTGACCATTTTTCAGAAGNAATACGATCCACTGCCTGATTTGAAGAGATGTTATTTGAGAAGGATCAAAAACACCGGCTTCATCGGAAATAAATTGTACAAATTGATTTAAGTCAATACGATACGCTGNGATAGTATAAGCTGAAAGCTTTTTTTCATATTGTATGTATTGCAAAAACAGGTCAACCATAGAGCAAAGGATTTGCTACAAANATAACCTAAAAATGCAAAGGGAGAATGACCTTATTCCTGATTTTGCTGCAATTTTTGAACATAAGTAGCATGAATCAGCTCTTCACGGCGTTTTACGGAAGGCTTCGAAAAAGCTTGACGCTTTCTAAGTTCTTTGACTACACCCGTTTTTTCAAACTTTCTTTTGAATTTTTTTAAGGCTTTCTCAATGTTCTCGCCTTCTTTAACAGGAACTACGATCATATTAATAAATCAGGTTTTTAAAGAGTTATAAAATGTGGCTGCAAAGGTAATAAAAGGTTTTGAATTGAACAAGATCATAAAAATATTTTTCGGTTTAAATCGATCGAGCGCCNTGGNAACCGAACGCATCGACGAACAAAAGAACCCTTCATCACAAAAACTTCCGATTGCATTCTTTTATAACATTATTTTCTACGCAGGTGTTCTTATCTTCGTCATTAAAAAACGAAGTTAGATTCGATGAGATGCACAATAATGGCTATGAAAGAGCATTAAAGAAGAATGATCTTCTATATCTTCCTTTCAATCAACAGAGAAAATAAAAGAGCAAACCATCACGCAAAACACAGCATCAAAGTCTATTGAATGAAAAAAGCATGGCTATGTATCAAAGTGCCGATATTTTTATTTACCTTTGCATGATTTTTTATTGAAATATCATTCGTGGGGAAATTTGAAGCATACTCGATACCTTTAAGGCATATTACATCAGGGAGTCAATCTTTTGTGTTTCATTTAACGCAAGAATACTTTCAAAAAATTGACAGCCCTGAAGTGCAAAAAGGGGATTTGAAAGCCAACATTTTGGTTTCCAAAAATAAAAATGGGTATGAACTCATTTTTGACATTCAGGGATACATACTTATCCCTTGTGATCGATGTTTGGATGACATGGAACAAACCATCGTGATCAAAGAAAAATTAATGGTAAAATTTGGCAAAAGCTTTTCCGACAATGGAATTGATGTTGTCATTGTACCTGAAGACGAAGGAGAAATCAATGTTGCATGGTTCTTGTATGAGTTTATTGTNTTAGCCATTCCACTAAAACATGTTCATCAACCAGGAAAATGCAATAAACAAATGACAGGCCAGTTACGCAAGCACAGCGCTTCGTCAACCCATGATGAAGAAACTGACAATGAAGAAGAAAGTCGAGACGACATGAATGATTATTCATCCGAACCAAAAGCACATGATGCGCGGTGGGATAAACTAAATGAACTAATAGATAATGATTAAAATTTGAAAAGACATGGCACATCCAAAAAGAAAACATTCAAAACAAAGAACAGCAAAAAGAAGAACGCACGACAAAGCAATAGCTCCAACCTTAGTAGTATGTCCTAATTGTGGAGCTATGCACATTTATCATACCGTTTGCGGTTCGTGCGGTTACTATCGAGGTAAATTAGCTATTGAGAAATTAGCAACTGCCTAATGCTTACAATGCCAAATGAAATGCTGACAGATAAGGAAAGCCCTAAAACCCTACTGTTTTTAGGGCTTTTTCAAATTTTATGAAGAAAACGTATCGGCAGGCATTCCCATTGAGAATTAAACTTCTACCTTTTATTTGAAACGTGCACAGCCATTGCCGTTCATTGCCATCCATTGATCATTTGTTCAACCAAGATGTATGACACTCGCAAAAAAAAATCAATATCCTGAACATAAAGAATGTGATGTCTCGTTTCAAGCTGCTTTTTCACACCGTTGTGCTGATGATCTGAAGATCGATAAACACAAAGTGATGTCACAGAAAATCAATAAATTTCTAACCAAATAAAGCATGAATAAAATTTTTGCTAAAATTACAGGAATCGGGATGTATGTTCCTGATTATGTATTGACTAACGACGAACTGAGTCGTATGGTCGATACCACTGATGAGTGGATTATGACACGTATTGGCATCAAAGAACGCCATATTTTGAAAGAAAAAGGATTAGGGACCTCGTTCCTTGCAGCAAAAGCGATGGAACAACTTTTAAAGAAAACAAACACTAAACCTGAAGAAATTGACGCAGTAGTTTGTGCAACAGTAACTCCTGATCACAACTTTCCTTCAACAGCCATTTTAGCAGCCGAACGAGTCGGGATAAAAAATGCGTATGCCTATGATTTAAGTGCTGCCTGCTCTGGGTTTACGTTTGGTCTTCAAAATGCTGCTGCCCTTGTTGAATCGGGAAAATACAAAAAAGTAATACTTATCGGCGCTGACAAACTGTCTGCCTTTGTCGATTATACCGACCGTTCTATTTGTCCTCTTTTTGGTGACGGAGCAGGCGCCGTACTTCTTGAACCAACAGAAGAAGAAGTCGGATTAATTGATGCTAAACTGTACACAGACGGAACAGGATATCCACATCTTCACCTGAAAGCCGGCGGCTCTGTTTTTCCTGCGTCACACGAAACAGTGGATGCTAAGCAACATTACATTTATCAGGAAGGACAAGTCGTTTTCAAATATGCCGTAACCCGCATGGCAGATGTTTCTGAAGAAATCATGCAACGAAATCAACTTACACATGATGACATTGCTTGGTTGGTTCCCCATCAAGCGAATCTGCGCATTATTGATGCCGTTGCTAACAGAATGGGGCTTCCCAAAGAAAAAGTAATGGTTAACATTGAAAAATTCGGAAACACCACTGCAGCTACCTTGCCCCTATGCCTTGCCGAATGGGAACCAAGATTACACAAGGGAGACAAGATTATTTTATCTACCTTTGGTGGAGGATTCACATGGGGAGCAGCCTACGTTATTTGGGCTTACGATGGCGATGAAGTGAAAGTGTCATCCAAAAAATAAACGAACGGCATAATTGAATGCGACAATATAACAGAAAATACCTAAATTAAGAACGAATGAACATTGTCAGAAAAGATTTAGATACCCTTACCGCACAACTTTATGTGCAAATCGACTCCTCTGATTATTCCGAGAAAGTTGATACCAAATTAAAAGAATACAAAAAGAAAGCCAATGTTCCGGGATTCAGGCCGGGAATGGTCCCTGTTGGGTTGTTGAAAAAAATGTACGGCAAGTCCATTTTAGTAGAAGAAGTCAACCAAATTGTAAGTAGTGCTTTGGATAATTATATAAAAACCAATGACATAAAATTATTGGGTGAAATCTTACCAAACACCACCGATCAAAAACCGATCCGTTTTGATTTTGACGAAGCAATGGAATTTGTGTTTGATTTTGCCGAAGCACCCAATATCACATTGGAATTGAGCAAAGAAGATGTTCTTCCTTATTATGACATTGCCATCGACGAGCATTTAATTGACCAGCAAATTCAATCCATTCAAGAAAGATTAGCTTCAACCATAGAAGCTGAGTCTGTTGAAGAAAAAGATCTTATTAAAGGATCATTGGAATCACNATCAGACGCCGAAAACAAGCAAATCTTCGCTGATCGTCAATTCTCGCCTCAGACTTTAAAAGATGACATTAAATCATTGTTTATCGGCAAGAAAGTGGGAGATCACGTGGTTTTCAATCCAGCCACTTCTTTTCATGATGAAAAAGACGCTGCCATGCTGTTCGATGTTCAACCTGATGAAATGAAAAATTTTGACATGAATTTTCAATTCACCATTGAACATATCAATCGTTATCAACCACATCCTCTCGATCAGGAATTATTTGACTTAGTCTATGGCAAAGATACCATAACGACAGAAGCCGAAGCGCGCGAGAAAGAAAAAGCCAACATTCAGGAGATTATGGACGAAAACAGTTTTTACCGTTTTCAGGATGACTTACGTTCATATGTTTTGGAAAAACTTTCAGAGATCGCATTCCCTGAACCATTTTTGAAAAGATGGCTAAAAGAAACCAATGATCATTTAACCGATGAAGTCATTGAAAAAGAATTTAACGATCTCCTGGATATGCTGAAATGGCAACTCTTCAGAAATCAATTCGCAAAGAATCAAGAGATTAAAGTGAATGAATCCGACTTAGTATCCTATATTAAACGCAATCTTAAATCGCAATATGCCCAATACGGGATTACCAGCTTCCCTGATGATCTATTGGAATCATATGCACAAGACATGCTTCGCAAAGAAGATGAAGCAGAAAAATATTTTGAACGAGTATTGAATGAAAAAGTGGTGGCTGCAGCCAAAGAAAAAGTAACGCTCAATATCATTCCAATATCGTTTGAAGACTTTCAGGCGCTGCCACGATAAAATGAAGCAGTGCTTTGACATAATCGAAGCGACATCCTTGTGTAGAGGAATGTCGCTTTTTTATTTTATTTAATAGATGCAAGCCAACAAAACAATGACCCAAAATCCCATCACGATCCAAAAGAAACGAATCGCATCTTTTGTTGGAATCAAAGCGGGACGCGAAAGCTGCTTAAAAGCTCGCACGTGATGTGCCAGCGACATCATAAAATAATAAACCAAAGCTCCCGAAAACAAACCGATGACCATTCCGCCCAAAACATCGAGCGGATAATGCACTCCTAAATAGATGCGTGAATAACAAGTAACCAACGCCCAAAAGAAAAAAAGAAAACTCAACAATTTTTGTCTGGTCAGCAGTGTAACAAACAAGGAAGTAGCCATGGTAATGGAAGCATGAGAAGAAACAAATCCATAAAGGCCCCCAGTGTATTGATGAACGATATGAATCATTGATGCCATTGATGGATCGTGCGTAGGACGCAATCTCGCCACCAAAGGTTTAACAACCCCCGAAGCAATTTGATCAGCGATGAGAACAGTCAAAGCAATAAACACAATATAGAAAAGAGTTTTCAACCCATTATTTTTCCATAAAAAATAAATTAACAAGAGGGATAAAACCACAGGAAATAATTTACTCGACATAAGCCAGAAAAAAGCATCTGCTGAAGGACTATGCCAACCATTGATAGTCAACAACCAATGCTTGTCCCAGTTAATTAACGCTTGAAAAGATGAATGAAACATGACGTATTAATTTGTGAGATACAAAGAATGAATTACAGAATAGATGTCGGTTTGAACAACATTTGACGCAAACAAACAGGGACAAAAGTACAAAAAAAAGAGAAGAACGACCGCTCTTCTCTTTTTGAGGAATGAATGAAAAGTTAAATGTTTTCAAAGACAATCATAAATCAACCAATAACCAATAAATCAACACCTTCGAGAACGGAATCACCTTTAGCTACTTTAATTTCAATCACTTTTCCGTCGCGATCGGCGTTAATGACATTCTCCATTTTCATTGCTTCGAGCACAATCACTTTTTGTCCCATTTTAACCTCATCGCCAACCTTGACGGCAATATCCAGAATTACTCCCGGAAGTGGAGATTTGATGGCACCTGCAAGATCTGATGAGTGTGCATGGCTTGCTTTGGAGGCTGAAATGACAGGACGCACGATAGTTTGAGCAGCAGCTTTAACCGGTTTTTCCAATTCAACCTGAAATACTTCGCCGTTCACTTCAACTGAAGCATTCGTATCGTCAATTTGTTGAATATTAACTTTATAGGGCTGCCCATTAATTTTGTATGAATATTCTTTCATTGTTTGTTGTTTTATTTGGGTTAAAAATGCAGGAAAACTGATCCAATTTTGAAACCATTTGCTCTCTTAAAATCAATTTCTTGAATCATGTTTCCCTTACGTTATTTTATAAAAATGTTCATCGCATTAATCAAAGATTGAAGAATGCGGGATTCACTATGACTTTTTGTTTACAAACATAGGCTGGCGCACCGATAAGGCTTTGGAAGACCAAGGTGAATAGCCAAAGTTAACATGCTGAATCGTAAGCACATTACTTTCCACATCATGTATTTCTTCAGCCATTTCGTGCAGGGCCATTCCAATAGCTACCACCACCGCAGGGTCAATTGCATTCGTTTTCATACGTTTAATTTATTTTTTTATAGTAAGATCCTATGAGTCTAAAAATTAATCTTTTCGTTAAACATACATTCCTTGATGGCTCGTATCAGAACAAAAATCCATAAAACATGATCATCCCCTTCTGAATAACTCCAACCGATCAAACAAAGTTAAATTATTTATTTTCAACGAAATAAGCAAATATTACAATGGTAAATTGCCATGTTTTTTCATAGGATTCGATTGGCGTTTAGTAGCTAATTGCTGCAAAGCGCGAATCACACGGAAACGAGTATTTCGAGGTTCAATCACATCATCGATGTAACCATAACGAGCTGCACTATAAGGATTTGAAAATGCATCTCTGTATTCTTGTTCCTTTTGTGCAACAAACGCTGCAGGATCTTCAGCATTGGCGGCTTCTTTGGCGTATAATACTTCAATAGCACCGGAAGCGCCCATCACGGCAATTTCGGCTGTTGGCCAAGCATAATTGATATCGCTTCGTAAATGTTTAGAACTCATAACAATATAAGCACCTCCATAAGCTTTTCGCAAGGTCACTGTGACTTTTGGTACGGTAGCTTCGCCGTAAGCATAAAGTAATTTAGCTCCATGCACAATGACGCCGTTGTATTCCTGACCCGTACCCGGNAAAAATCCTGGAACATCCACTAAAGTTACCAATGGAATATTGAATGCATCGCAAAAACGCACAAAACGAGCTGCTTTTCTGGACGCATTCGAGTCGAGTACGCCTGCCAACACTTTTGGCTGATTAGCAACAATCCCTACCGACATCCCATTGAAACGGGCAAATCCGACAATNATATTTTGCGCATAATCACGATGCACTTCCAGAAATTCCCCATTGTCNATAATGCTGCCAATAACCTCATACATATCGTACGGTTTGTTTGGATTATCGGGAATGACGTCGTTCAGCGCATCATCCATCCGATCGATGGGATCTTCACATGGACGGAACGGTGGTTCCTCCAAATTATTTTGGGGAATAAAACTCAATAAATGACGAATCAATGCAATACCATCTTCTTCGGCATCCACAGCAAAATGAGCAACGCCTGATTTTGAAGCATGAACACTTGCTCCGCCTAATTGCTCCTGAGTCACATCCTCACCCGTTACCGTTTTAACCACTTTTGGGCCAGTTAAAAACATATAACTGGATCCTTTGGCCATAATGGTAAAATCAGTCAAAGCAGGAGAATAAACAGCGCCCCCGGCAGACGGACCAAAAATAGCCGAAATTTGAGGAATAACCCCGGAAGCTAAGATGTTCCGTTGAAAAATTTCGCCGTAACCGGCTAACGCATTGACGCCTTCTTGAATTCGAGCTCCGCCCGAATCATTGATTCCAATAACCGGTGCACCCATTTTCATGGCTTGATCCATTACTTTACAGATCTTCAAAGCCATTGTTTCAGACAATGAACCACCGAAAACGGTAAAATCCTGAGCAAAAACGTACACCAAACGGCCTTCAATGGTACCACAACCTGTCACAACACCATCTCCAAGATAACTTTCTTTTTCCATTCCGAAATTGGTACAACGATGTTGAAGAAACATATCAAATTCTTCAAAACTACCTTCATCCAACAACATGGCAATACGTTCACGAGCCGTATATTTACCCTTTTTGTGCTGTGCATCAATTCGTTTTTGCCCTCCACCCAAACGAGCTTTGGCACGTAAATCTATGAGTTCTTGTACTTTATTCTGTTGATTGCTCATAAAAAATAAATTTNTTGATTAGAAATGAGATTCAGTGAATTAGATAACGCAAAAATCAGTTATATTAATATCATAAAACTATTTACTTGGGTTGTTCACACAATTCGGTCAAAACGCCCATGGTCGATTTTGGATGTAAAAAGGCNATGTTCAATCCTTCAGCTCCTTTTCTGGGTTTTTGATCAATCAGCTGAATTCCTTCATCAGCAAGCACNTTGAGAGCATCTTGAAGTCCTTCAACGGCAAAAGCAATATGATGAATGCCTTCTCCTTTTTTTTCAATAAATTTACCCACAGGTCCTTCAGGGTCAGTGGATGCTAACAATTCAATTTTCGTTTGCCCGACCTTAAAAAAAGCCGTTTTAACTTTTTGATCAATTACTTCTTCAACAGCATAACATTTGCTGCCTAATAATTTTTCGTAATAAGCGATAGCCGCATCAAGATCTTTAACGGCTATGCCAATGTGTTCAATGTGTGAAGGTTTCATTTGATAAGTTTTTTATGTTACAAGGAATTAAACGATCATCTTCCAATCGATAGCTTTTCAAGTCAATGTATAACAACAAAAGAAATTGCACTAAAGNACCTTCCCTGTAAAAATAACNGACAATGGAAACTAAAACACTATTTTTCACTTGTCAAAGCACTGTTTTACTATCCTGTTTTAGTGTAATCTTTTCATTGAAATATATTTACGGAATATTTTCCTTAATTACTCCTTGTCTGCAAAGTTAAGGTAATAATTATACATTGCCTACACATCATCCAATTTTTTTGATCTCCTTTCATTCTGACACAAAACAAAAGGCTTAATTTAATTATTGACACTCATAATAAAAGCAAAGAACACAATATGAAGCAATCGTTCTAAGTTGTACCACAAAATGATCTGACAAAAAGCATGGAAATTTTCCTAATAAAACACAAAAAAAGCACGAAAGAAGAATTTAACCCAAACAAAACAAGAACAATTAGTTAAAATTGAAAATTATCACCCATTATTTGGAAGGAAATTCTATCTTTGTCCATTCAAAATCATTGGTTCAAAACAAGGTTACAAACTGAAAGAACGAGCATTCATGGTTTTGAGTTCAATCCATTTCCAAATCAAACTTTTTACTTAAAAATTAGAGACACACATGAAAAAAACGACACTTTTCATTGCCATGGCATTCTTTTTTGCCACAATGAATGCAAAAGAAACCAAAAAAGCACCGACTGAAGAAGGGTTTGTATTTACTACTGTCAAAGCAAATCCGATTACATCGATCAAAAATCAGGCCAATTCGGGCACCTGTTGGGATTATTCAGGGTTAGCCTTTTTAGAGTCAGAATTACTGCGTATTGGCAAACCGGCTTATGATCTTTCAGAAATGTTTGTTGTAAGCCATGAATATCAAGAAAAAGCCGTCAAATATGTGCGCATGCACGGGAAACTCAATTTTGGTCCCGGCGGTGAGTTTTGGGATGTGTTCGACATTATAAAAAAATATGGCATTGTTCCGGCTTCCATCATGGAAGGATTAAATTATGGAGACACCATTAATAATCATGGCGAATTGGATGCTACCACCTTAGCGTATGTCAACGCCATCATTGCTGATCCGAACAAACACTTATCAACCGCTTGGCTGAAAGGATTTAAAGGCATTTTAAAAGCATATCTCGGCGCAATTCCTGATACGTTTACTTATCAAGGTGTTCAATACACTCCAAAAACCTTTGCAGCCTCATTAGGCTTAAACATGAATGATTACGTATCGATTACTTCATTTACTCACCATCCTTTTTACAAACCCTTTGACATTGAAATCGAAGATAACTGGCGTTGGGCATCATCCTACAACGTTCCATTGGACAGCATGATGGCAACTATTGATTATGCCATAAATCACGGATACACTGTCGGTTGGGCAGCTGATGTCAGTGAAAAGGGATTTACAAGACAAGGCATTGGCGTTGTGCCCGATGTCAATCCAAACATTCGTCCTGCAGGAACAGATGAAGCAAAATGGATCGGAATGACTCCAAAAGAACGCGAGGCTCTGATTTACACCATCACCAAACCGGTACCTGAAAAGAAAATTACACAAGAAATGCGTCAGGAAGCCTTCGACAATTACGAAACAACGGATGATCATGGAATGCAAATATTCGGCATTGCCAAAGATCAAAACGGAACAAAATATTACATGGTCAAAAACTCATGGGGCACTGAAAACAAATACAAAGGGATTTGGTATGTTTCTGAAGCATACGTTCGCTACAAAACCATTGATATTGCCATCAACAAAAATGCGATTCCTCAACCAATCAAAGAAAAACTCGGTTTATAACTTATTGCACTTTCCATTTTCCTCTTCAATGCAGTCCACATGAAAAAACTGTATTTGAAGAGGAAAATTGCCTTGAAAAGATTCCGACTCAAGTCTGATACTTATTGATCATCAATGAAAAAAATTGACTTTGATCATTCAACCTTCAAATAAAAAAACACAAACATGAAAAAATGGTACCATTTCCTTTTTTTTAGTTTATTGGGAAGCGCTTTGACCGCTCAACCGCACCTCGATTTAATTCCAAAACCGGTTCAGGTGCAATTGGAACAAGGGCAATTTAATCTTACGCCATCCACTGTAATTGCTTCAAACCATGCCTATCGGGATTTAGCGGTCTATCTGAGTCAAAAATTGCATCAATCTACTGGATTTTCCTTGCATCCGTCAAGCAATCTCCGTGCATCCAATGCTGTGGTGCTGGAGGTAAATCCTTTGCTGAAGCTGCCCGAAGAAGGATATACCTTGACAGTCAATCATCAAGGGGCAACCATTGTCGGGAAAGATCGTGGGGGATTGTTCAACGGAATTCAAACCCTTTTGCAACTGTTGCCGCCACAGGTTTATGCAGATACATTGGTTCAAGGAGTAACCTGGCAAATGCCTTGTGTGAACATTGAAGATTATCCCCGCTTTCGGTATCGCGGCATGATGCTCGATGTATCCCGTACGTTTTTTGGCGTTTCGGATGTCGAAAAATACATCGATTGGCTTTCCATGCACAAGATCAACCGTTTTCACTGGCATTTGTCGGATGATCAGGGTTGGCGAATTGAAATCAAGCATTATCCACGATTGACATCTGTCGGAGCTTGGCGTGGACTGAAGGAAGCATTGCCTCCGGCTTATGGTTCAGGGGACAAACGCTATGGCGGTTTTTATACACAAAAAGAGATCAAAGAAATCGTGCGTTTTGCTGCCTTGCGCAATGTGGAAATCATTCCGGAAATTGATATTCCCGGCCACAGTCGTGCCGCAGCTGTTGCCTATCCTCAGATTTTGTGCAAATTAGATAGCTCAGCGTTGCGCAAAGCATCGCTTTCTGCTGACAACTGGGATTGGCATGATCCGAATGTATGGTGCGTAGGCAATGAGCAAAATTACAAGATGTTGTCAGTGATTCTGAAAGAGATCGCCGGATTATTCCCTTCCAAATACATTCATATCGGCGGCGATGAAGTGAATCCTTACTTTTGGGATCATTGTTCCCGCTGTCAGGCCTTCATGAAAAAAGAAAACATGAACAGTCCTGTCGAATTGCAACACTACTTTATCCAACGCGTTCAAACTATCCTGCATGGACTTGGCAAACGCATGGCCGGATGGGACGAAATCATGGACGGAGGGAAACTCGATACTACGACACATGTCTATATTTGGCATACGGGCAATCAGGCACTTGAAGCGGTAAGAGATCATTATCCCACCATTTTAGCGCCGGGTAACTATTTTTATTTTGACATGGCACAATCGGTGAACGATCGGGGACACGATTGGGCAGGCATTGTTCCGCTGAAAAAAGTCTATTCTTTCCATTTGAAACAAATAGGATTGGACTCTCCCACAGATCTTCATTCTATTTTGGGAGTAGAAGGCGCTCTTTGGTCGGAGTTGCTCAACACACCCTATCGCTTCATGGAATACCAATCCTATCCGCGCATTGCCGCATTGGCCGAAGTGGCATGGACACCACAATCGGAACGAAATTGGGATGATTTTTATACCCGATTGACACGCACGCACTTTCAGCGGATGAACTACATGAATATTGCTTTCCGTGTGCCTCCTCCCAAAGCATGGTATCGTTCCGGATATGTTTCCGTTTCACTTCCTTTTGAAGGTGCGCAAGTACGATACACCACCAATGGCACTTTACCGACAGAGCAATCTCCCGTTTATCAGGATTCTATTCCGACCCAATCGCCAGATTCGTTGCGATTCAGAACCTTTTATACTCCATCATTAGCAAGCATTGCCATTTCGCCTCTGCGCGTTCCTGTGGGAAGCTGGACAATACAAAATCAGGCAAAAGGCAGTTTCAAAACATGGAATCTGACTCCGGTCTTCAATCAGGCAGGAACCTGGGATATCACTTTTACGCCGGATTCGTTATCGAATGCTTTTACCGTGGGACGTGTCGATTTGTTGGAAAATGAAGATATAGTTGCATCGGCGCTCTTGCAGCAAGTTACTGATGGCATTTGGCATTATCGTCTGATCGCACCAGCTTATGATGCCGCTAAAACGTATTCGCTGCGCGCTGAGCTGACAGGTACGGAAGCAACGACCGGATTGGTTCAAATGCAACGATTGCCTTATCTGACGCCTGCAACCGGAGTCATTGTCAATATGCCGCTGACGAATCACAACGCCTTGGCGTTGACGGATTATGATTTCAACACCACCGTTTCGTGCAGTGTGAAGGCCAAAGCCGGTGATAACCTGATCTTTGTCTTTGCATCTCCGCTGGTGTGCAAAACCATCACCTCGGTGACCGGTATGCCTATGTTGACAATCTTCCCGATTGAACATGGTCATTTGGACGTTTCGTATGACGGCGTTCATTTTGAATATGCCGCAGCTTATCAAAACGGAACAGCTTCTTTTGCNCCAACGCATCCTGTAAANGCCGTGCGTATTGTCATTGATGCACCTACNACAGATCCCATGATGGTGATTCAGGATTTGCGGATTGAATAACACATCAACAACATGTAACAACGGTGATTTGATTGTTATTCATTTTTACGAATTTGCAGATGCCTATATCTTGCAATAGGCAACAATAAAAACAGGTGAAACCGATGATGATTTTTTCACAGATCAGGTTTCATCTGTTCTTTTTGATTATCCCAAACTAAACGAACAAGGTATAAAACATAGATCATTCATTCTAACTTTTTAACTACATTTGTAAACCAAAAGAGAGATTGCATCAACAAACAAGTCAAGACCTCGAAAAAAAATCGTTTATACATTTAAGCAGATAGCTCTCCTGCGGAGCCATTGAAAAAAAACATTGTTCGTAAATTATTATCTATTTATATGAATATCAACGGAAAACATTATCGAACCATTTGGGTCGATGAGAAGGATCCTCGGTTGATCAAAGCCATTGATCAACGCTATTTACCACATCAATTGGTTATTGAACATTATCAAACCATTGATGACATGATCGTAGCCATTCGTGACATGCACATTCGTGGAGCAGGGCTCATTGGAGCTGCTGCCGGCTATGGAATGTACTTAGCCACTATGCAATTAGCTCAAAACAAACACTTTGATCAAGACATTCATCAGGCGGCNAATCGGCTCAAAGCGACACGACCAACAGCCGTAAATTTAGCATGGGCGGTTGACAAACAACTTGCTGCCATTGAGAGCGTAAAAGGCATTGAAAACAAAATAGCCGTTGCATTCCAAACCGCCAATGAGATTGCCCAAGCTGATGCTGACGCCTGCCATCAGATTGGAAAACATGGAGTTTCATTGATCGAAGAGATCAGCAATCGGAAACAAGGGAAAACGGTCAATATTCTGACCCATTGCAATGCCGGTTGGTTGGCATTTGTCGATTGGGGATCGGCTATTGCGCCTATTTACGAAGCACAAGCACGCGGAATTGATCTTCACGTGTGGGTTGATGAAACACGTCCCCGCAATCAAGGAGCCAGCCTGACTGCATGGGAACTGGGACAACAGAAAGTGCCACATCATGTGATAGCTGACAATACAGGAGGACATTTAATGCAACACGGAATGGTTGATTTAGTCATTGTCGGATCTGATCGTACCACCTACACCGGCGATGTAGCCAATAAAATCGGAACGTACCTAAAAGCACTGGCAGCCTTTGATAACCAAGTGCCGTTTTATGTGGCGCTGCCTTCATCTACGTTTGATTGGAGCATTGAAGACGGAATCAAACAAATTCCGATTGAGGAACGAAGTGAAGACGAAGTCAAATACATCGAAGGACTGTGCGAAGGAGAAATCAAAAAAGTATTGCTAACGCCATCGGACAGTCCCGCTATGAATTACGGCTTTGATGTAACCCCTGCCCGATTAGTAACAGGGTTGATCACCGAACGTGGCATTTGCAAAGCTGACAAAGAAAGTATTTTAGCATTGTTTCCCGAAAAAAGACACTAAATGGAAGAAGGATATATTAAATATCATTGTCAATGGAATCATACTGAGCCATTTACACTCACGCAGTTAAACGAACTGTTGCAATGGCGTGATTTCCTTTACCAACACGGTTTAATTGGCATTTATCCCGACGGAATAGGATTCGGCAATGTGAGCATCCGTCACAAAGCGAATCAATTCTTCATCACAGGTTCAGCCACAGGACATTTATCTCACATTGAAAGACAACATATTTCATTAGTGGTGAATGTTGATTTGCCAAACAATACGCTCACATGCGAAGGGCCGATACAGGCATCATCAGAATCCATGTCACATGCCGTGATTTATCAATCCATTGCGGCTGTCAATGCCGTTGTACACGTCCATCACAAACCAACATGGGATCGATGGCTTCATCAATTGCCGACTACTTCCGTTTCGGCATCGTACGGCACACCGCAAATGGCGGAGGAAATTAGCAAAATTCTTCACGATCAGCATTTTATGAGTCAAAAGATCATTGTGATGGGTGGACACGAAGAAGGCATCATGACTTTTGGAACCGATTTGGAAGAAGCTGTTGCGACTTTAATGAAATATGTTGTTGCGGAATAAAAAAGATAACACATCATGAACAAGGATGTAGAACGATTGAATCAGGATTCGGAATATCCAAAGAAACAGCATAGTGATTTACACACTGTCATTTTGGTTGGCACCGCATTCCCATATCGTGGTGGTTTAGCTTCTTTTAACGAAATGTTGATTCGTACTTTCTCCAAACAAGGAAAAAAGGCGCACATAGAAACATTTACAGTGCAATACCCATCTTTTCTGTTCCCCGGTAAAACACAATATTCCGACTCTCCCAAACCCACGGATATTGAAATTCAACGTTCNGTTCATTCCATGAATCCATTCAATTGGATCAAAACAGGGCTACGCCTCAAAAAAGAAAAGCCCGATTTGTTAATTGTTCGATATTGGACACCTTTCATGGCGCCGTGTTTAGGAACCATATGTTACCTGACCCATCAAAACAAGCACACTAAGATCATCCCATTACTGGATAACATTATTCCACATGAACACCATTTTTTTGATGCGTGGCTTACCCGTTATTTTCTCGCTTCCATTGATGCAGCCATCGTTATGTCGCATCAGGTACAACAAGAATTAGCTATCTTTCAAAAACACTTACCTGTCCGTTTTGCACCTCATCCACTCTATGCCAATTACGGAACCAATGTTTCCAAAACGGAAGCATGTCAATTTCTGCATCTTTCACCTGAAGTGCATTATGTGCTCTTTTTTGGCATCGTTCGTGACTACAAAGGGCTCGACTTACTTATTGATGCTTGGAATATACTAAAAAACAACGGATTAACAACAGACAAGAAACTAATCATTGCCGGAGAATATTACAATCACAAAGATCAATACCTACAGCAAATTACCTCCGCGCACCTCGAAGAGGATATAATCATCCATGATTTTTTCATCAAAGACGAAGAGGTGAAGTTCTACTTCTCTTTAGCCGACGTAGTGGTGCAACCTTATAAACATGCAACGCAAAGCGGAGTCACGCAGATTGCCTATCAGTTTGAAGTTCCAATGATTGTAACCAATGTAGGTGGATTAGCCGAAATCGTGCCACACGAAAAAGTAGGATATGTGACAGAACCTTCAGCAACCTCTTTGGCCGAAGCCATCAAAAAATTCTACGGCACAAATGCCAAGCAACGTTTTACTGAAGCCATTCGGGAAGAACGAAAAAAATTCACGTGGGATTTTTTAGCTAATCAATTTGAAACCTTATACCAGTCCATTCTACCATAAAAACACTTAATTCATTACCATTATGATCATTACCATTCATCCTAAAAATCCGCAACCCAAATCCATAGAAGCAGCTGCTTCCATTTTGCGCGATGGTGGTGTCATCATCTATCCTACCGACACCGTCTATGCTTTGGGATGTGACATTTTTCAAGCGCGTGCCATTGAACGCATTTACAAATATCGAGGCATCGACCCTGCCAAAGCCAACCTTTCGTTTATTTGTTCCGACTTAAGTCAATTAAGTGAATTTGCAAAAATCGATAACAATACATTCAAACTGATGAAACGGCTATTGCCCGGTCCTTTTACTTTCATCCTTAATCGCAGCAATCGACTGCCGAAACTCTTTCGCGAACGAACCACCGTGGGGATTCGAATTCCTGACAATCCGATTGCTCGTTCTTTGATTGAAGCATTGGGAAATCCGATTCTTTCAGCTTCTCTGCGCAGCACGGAAGACATTATTGAAGAAGAATATTTTACAGATCCTGAACTGATTGATGAAAAATTCGGAAATCAGGTAGATGCAGTCATTGATGGCGGCATCGGAGGCATCGTTCCTTCCACTGTGATTGATTGCACCGGGGATCAGCCGATTGTCATACGACAAGGAAAAGAAAAAGTTGAATTATAATTCATTAAACAATAGGGGCATGAAAAAATATGGCATAATCGGGTATCCATTAGGACATTCTTTTTCCAAACAATATTTTACCCAAAAATTTCAGCAGGAAAACATTGATGCATGCTACGAAACGTATGAAATTGATCACATTGAAATGATCAAAAGCATCATCACAGATCCAGAATTAGCAGGGCTCAACGTCACCATTCCATATAAAGAAAAGGTTATCCAATTTTTAACAAGGATGACTCCACGTGCACAGACCATTGGAGCGGTGAATGTCATTCGCATTGAAAGGGAAAAAGAACAGATCGAATTGATAGGCGACAATTCTGACGCCGTCGGGTTCATGGAATCCATTCGTCCGCTGCTGCAATCAAACCAACGAAAAGCATTAATTCTTGGAACAGGAGGCGCCTCAAAAGCCGTTTTTTATGGATTGAATCAATTGGGCATTACGTCTCATTTGGTTTCGAGAAGTAAAGAAAAAGGTGATTTCACGTATGACCAATTAACCAAGCCCATCATGCAGGAACATCTTATCATTGTCAATGCTTCACCCACAGGAACTTTTCCTCACCATGACGAAGCGCCTGCTATTCCTTACCAATGGATCGGCAGAAATCATCTGCTTTTTGATTTGGTTTACAATCCACCACTCACCCAATTTTTAGCTAAAGGACAAGCCAACGGAGCGATGATCAAAAACGGGTTTGAAATGCTTGAAAAACAAGCAATAGAAGCATGGAAAATTTGGACACAGGAAATTTAAATCATTGATAAACTTTGCANGGCGCTCCACGAAGCACTTCGAGAGCATTCATAGCCAATGCCCACATTTCATCTTCGCCCGGATACACATAAAAAGGAGCTAAATAAGCAACACGCGGTCTAAGTTTTTCAATTAACAAATCACTTTTTGCCATTCCGCCCGTGATCAAAATCGCATCCACTTTGCCCAACAATACCGTGGNCATGGCGCCAATTTCTTTGGCAGTCGTATAAACTAAGGCATCAAATACCAACGAAGCGTATTGATCACCTGCCTGAATGCGATGTTCCACTTCACGCAAATCACTCGTTCCCAGATGGGCCAGCAAACCGCCGTGTGTACTGATCATTTTAATGACTTCCTGCAACGAATAATCGCCGCTAAAGCAAAGACGAGCAATGTCGGCTGCCGGCAAAGCTCCTGAACGATTGGCCGAAAAAGGTCCGTCTCCGTCAATGCCGTTATTCACATCCACCACACGGCCGTGTCGATGAACTCCCACAGTCACGCCACCACCTAAATGAGCCACAATTAAATCAAGTTCACCATAGTTTTTACCAATATTTTTAGCATGTAATCTCCCGATAGCCCGCTGATTTAGTGCATGAAACAATGATTTCCGAGGAAAAAGAGGATGCCCCGAAATTCGTGCTTCAGGCTGCAATTCGTCCACGACCACAGGATCAGCAATGAAAGCACGCGGATGAGCATACGACTCAACCAATGCCTCAGCCAATAAACCACCGAGACTACTGGCATGTTCACCCTGAATGCCCTTCACCAAATCGTTGTGCAACGCTTGATTCATTTCATAAACACCTGATTCAATAGGTTTTACCATACCACCTCGACCTACAATGGCATCCAGCATACTGACATCCACTTTCTCTTCTGCTAAAATTCGGAGCACCACTGATTTTCGAAAATAAAATTGATCTATTATTTTCTTAAAAGGGCGCAACTCTTCTTCACTGTGATCTACGTTTCGTGAAAAAATCAATTTTTCGTCTTCAAACAACGCTACCTTCGTAGAAGTAGATCCCGGATTAATAGCTAAAACAAAGAAAGGCATAGGTCTTAGTAATAATTTGAAAGAAAACAATCTTTTTTTATTTCATTCAGCATCTTGCTGAAAAATAGCATTCAACTACAAAGATAATGTTAGTTTTGAAATAATTCATGCGGTAAAAAATAAATTTCGCCCTTTTTTACTTACGATTTAAAAGCAAACATTCTTCCTGTTTGAACCTGATTGTTTCAAAAGCGTAAAAGTGACAAAACAGATGGGCAATCAACATCACGTTAAAACAAAAAACCGCTTTGACTTCGATGATCAAAGCGGTTCACTTATCAATTGTTTGATTTTATTTATCCTGGGTGAGAGCTGTTGAATTTTCAACAACCGGCACCAATTTTTGTTCTTCCTGATTCAACGTCATCCGAACCACAGCGCCGGGTAAAAGATGTGTTCGCATAATCAAATCGACCATCTCATCTTCCACGTATTTTTGAATAGCCCGCTTCAACGGACGAGCACCAAATTGGACATCGTACCCCTTATCAGCCACAAACGCTTTGGCTTCGTCGGTTATTTGCAAATGATACCCCAGCGCTTCAACACGTTGATACAATCCATTCAATTCCAAATCAATGATTTTCATGATCGACTCTTTGTTGAGTTGGTTGAACATAATCACATCGTCCACCCGATTTAGAAATTCAGGCGAAAAAGTCCGCGTTAAAGCTTTCTGAATGACGCTCCGTGAACGTTCGGGATCTGACATTTCATTATTTTCAAGAACAAATCCGATGCCTTTGCCGAATTCTTTCAATTGACGCGTGCCGGCATTGGAGGTCATAATGATGACGGTATTCTTGAAATCAATTTTTCGTCCAAGCCCATCTGTCAAATGACCTTCGTCAAACACTTGCAGCAGAATGTTGAAAATGTCGGGATGAGCCTTTTCAATTTCATCGAGCAACACGATAGAATAAGGTTTGCGTCGCACTTTTTCGGTCAATTGACCCCCTTCTTCATAACCAACATATCCCGGAGGAGCTCCAATTAAACGAGAAACGGTATATTTATCCATGTATTCACTCATATCAACGCGAATAACAGCTTCCTGAGTTCCAAACATAAACTCAGCTAACGACTTGGCTAAATGAGTTTTACCCACACCCGTCGGCCCTAAGAAAATAAAAGTACCAATGGGTTTGTTCGGATTTTTCAAACCGACTCGGTTCCGCTGAATGGCTTTAACCACTTTTTCAACAGCTTCATCCTGACCAATAACACGTTTTGAAATAAGTGTCTGCATTTCAATGAGCCGTTCATTCTCAACTTGTGCAATTCGATGAACCGGAATCCCTGTCATCATGGCAACAGTCTCTGCTACTTTGTCAGCATCAACCACTTCACGCTGCTCTTTGGATTCTTCCTCCCATCGTTGTTTGGCTTCTTCCAAACGCGCATAACATTTCTTTTCAGCATCGCGAAACTCGGCAGCTCTTTCATAATTTTGAGATTCAACGGCTTTTTGTTTGTTTTGTTTCACTTCCAACAACTCTTTTTCCAGATCCTCAATTTCTTTTGGAACTACAATGTTGGCAATGTGAACACGGGCACCCGATTCATCCATGGCGTCTATCGCTTTGTCGGGAAATGCGCGATCGGTAATGTAACGTTCCGAAAGTTTCACACACGCTTCGATGGCTTCAGGTGTGTAAATAACACGATGATGATCTTCGTAGCGATTTTTGATATTCTTCAAAATCTCCAACGTTTCATCCACAGTGGTCGGCTCCACAACAATTTTTTGGAAACGACGTTCCAAGGCACCATCTTTTTCGATGCTTTGACGATATTCGTCCAAGGTCGTTGCTCCGATACATTGAATTTCACCGCGTGACAATGCAGGTTTCAATATATTCGCAGCATCCAACGATCCGGCAGCGCCACCCGCACCAACGATCGTATGAATTTCATCAATAAACAAAATAACCTGAGGATTCTTTTTCAACTCGTTTAAAATAGCAATTAAACGTTCCTCAAACTGTCCCCGATACTTTGTTCCGGCCACTACCGAAGCCATGTCAAGCGCAACAATTCGTTTGTCGTACAAACTGCGAGGAACTTTCCGTTGCACAATGCGCAGTGCCAACCCTTCCACAATGGCCGATTTGCCCACACCCGGATCGCCAATCAAAACCGGATTATTCTTTTTCCGGCGACTTAAAATCTGAGCCACACGTTCAATTTCTCGTTGGCGACCAATCACATTGTCCAACGATCCATCTTCGGCAGCTTTGGTTAAATCAGTACCAAAATTATTCAACACAGGAGTATCTGCCGTGGGTTTCACCGCAGTTGCTTTACCGGTTCCTTTTGAAAAAGAAGATTTTAAAGACTCATCATCATCCTCTTCATTTTGAAAATCAGCTCCCATGCTGATGTCATTTTTTTCTTCCAAATAAAGCCGCACTAAATCATAGTTAACATTATCCTGATTCAGCAAACGTGCCGGCAAATTATCTTTTTCTTTCAAAATGGCTAATAATAAATGTTCGGTATCAGCCACTTCGATATGCAACGAACGAGCTTCCAGATAGAGAACTTTCAAAATCCGTTCTGTTTCACGAGGAATGCTCAAATCTTGAGTAATAACCTGATTATCGGAACGAATCTCATCTTCAATATGTTGTTTTAACGACGTTAAATCAGCGTGTAACGTTTGAAGCAGTTCAATGGCTTTTCCGTCTCCTTCACGCAAAAGTCCAAGCATAAGATGTTCAGGACCAATAAAATTGTTCCCTAAACGCTCCGCTTCTTCTTTGCTATAGCTCAATACTTCTTTTAATTTATCTGAAAAACGATTTTCCATTTTCAGTTCCTTTCTTTTATTTAGTACAAAAATACATGATGATTTGCTGTCTGCTATGGTATTATGGCAATTTAACATTAAAATGCTTTTATTGGCATGATGACCCTTGTTTTGCTTCATTGACAGACAATTTGTTACTTGTTTATCAAACTGTGTGCCATTCATTAAACCATGCTAAATTGGCAGCTATACCAGGTTGAAGCCAAAAAAGTATATTACTTTTGCACAGAATGAATGAACAAAACAACCACATGACTCAAAAACAAAAACATCTTCATCTTTTCCTTATTTTTACGGTATCGCTGGTGCTCATCGTGGGTTTCGTTCATTTCCTCAAACCATTGTTTGAGCCGGTCATGTTTCGTGTACACACTTGTAAATGTGATTTTTGTCATGATGCATTGGCTCCCATTGATTCAACAAATAAACTGAATGACTTGAACGAAATTCAATTGGAACATGCTCAATTAGGAGGATTAAAACACGTTTACGAAACTGACAGCGCTTTTCAGGCTAATCTTGACTCACTCACCACCAACAATGTGTTGATCTTTGTCCAAGATTGTCGTTATTTCAAAGTGGATGTGTTGCACCATTCGCACCCCTATCTTGTTCCTGCTGCAGTCAACTTATTGAAAGACATTGGTGTTGAATTTCAGAAACGCCTCAAAGAACGTGGAATGAAACCTTATCGTTTCATGATTACCTCCATGCTTCGAACCGATGAAAGTCAAAACCAGCTCAAACGCCGCAATCACAATGCTACCAATGAATCAGCCCATTGTTACGGAACCACCTTCGACATCACCTATAAACAATTTTTCAATGGCGATCAACCTGATTTTTCTCCAAAAGTAAGAGCTATTTTCACTCAAACACTCGAAGCCATGCGGGCTCAATGTCGATTTCTGATTAAAAAAGAATTGCATCAGAGTTGCTACCACATGACTGTTGTGGTGTGTAAAGAAGATCTCATGCCAAAAAAGAAATGAATCAAATTGTTATACCTTTCATTTTCAGAATTTAACATCAAAATCATCCGGCTTTTTAAATTAAATAAATCTTAAAGTTTCCGAACAATAAACAAAGAAACACAGCATCTTCTTATTTATGTCGTATGTTTGCGACATAAAACATAAATCAGATGATCAAAGCAGAAGTATTTGATGAAGAATTGCAAAACCTTGCCAATTTTGCCAAAGCCATTTCTCATCCGGCACGATTAGCCATTCTAAAGTATCTGGCCGAAACAAAAAGTTGCATTTCAGGAGACATTTCCGATCAACTCCCATTGAGTCGCACCACCGTTTCGCAACACCTCAAAGAGCTGCGTGAAATCGGATTCATTCACGGCGAAGTTGATGGCTTGAAAATTAATTATTGTTTGTGTGACGACACCATCCAACAATTCAAAAACAGTTTTGACCAATTCTTTGAAAACATGAATTCAACGTGTGATCTGACCATTTCAGGCAACAACACGATTTAAATCGACTCACCATCAAATCAGACTTTATGAAACGCGCCATAAAAACACTTATACTCAAGGAAATGATTATTTTGGCGAGTTCCATACACTCTTAATTTTAAAAAAACATAAACGTATGAAAATTCTAATTCTTTGCACAGGAAACTCATGCCGTAGTCAAATGGCACACGGCTTTTTACAATCGTTTGACAAAAACCTGATGGTTCGTTCTGCCGGAACAGAGCCGGCGGCAAAAATCAATCCGAAAGCCGTTGCGGTAATGAAAGAAGTCGGCATTGACATCAGCGATCATACACCCACGATGGTGGATGAATATTTGGGTGAAACCTGGGATTACGTTATTACCGTTTGCGATAATGCCAAAGAAACCTGTCCTGCCTTCTTCGGTCAGGTAAAACATCGTTTACATATCGGCTTTGAAGATCCATCGAATGCTGTTGGTTCCGATGAGTTTATATGGAGCGAATATCATCGAATCAGGGATGCCATTAAAGAAGCCTTTTCTTCATTTTATGTCGAACAATTGAAGCCGCAAATATGAGCACAGTAAAACAACTTTCCTTTTTTGATCGCTATCTCACGTTGTGGATTTTTTTGATTATGTTTATTGGCGTTTTCGTGGGCTATTTGATGCCTGACATTTCAAGTTTTTGGAATTCATTGAGTGTGGGCACCACCAACATTCCGATTGCTATTGGTCTTATTTTGATGATGTATCCGCCTTTGGCAAAAGTAAAATACGAAAAAATGCCACTGGTATTTAAAAACCTGAAGCTATTGAGTTTGTCATTGACACAGAATTGGATTGTCGGTCCGTTGGTTATGTTCTTCTTGGCCATTCTTTTTCTACATAATCAACCCGGCTTGATGACAGGCGTCATTCTGGTTGGATTGGCACGTTGCATTGCCATGGTTTTGGTTTGGAACGATCTGGCCAAAGGCGATGCTGAACTGGCTGCCGGTTTGGTCGCTTTCAATGCGATCTTTCAAGTATTGCTTTACTCGGTTTATGCCTATGTTTTTATTACGTTTTTGCCACCATTGTTCGGCTTTAATGGAGCGGTGGTGCATGTTTCGATTACCGAAATTGCCAAATCAGTGCTTATTTATTTAGGAATCCCTTTTGCTGCGGGAGTGTTTTCCAGCTTCATTTTTCGTAAAACCAAAGGAGACACCTGGTATTTTCAACGATTTATCCCTAACGTATCGTGGCTTACGCCGATCGCCTTGTTGTTTACCATTTTTGTCATGTTCTCACTCAAAGGAGAAAAGATCATCGAATTGCCCTGGGACGTTGTTCGCGTAGCCATTCCGTTCACTTTCTACTTTGCCTTTATGTTTTTTGTTACGTTCTTCATTGCCAAATGGATGGGCGAGAGTTATGAAAAAACAACTACGCTGGCTTTTACTGCCGGCAGCAACGACTTTGAGTTGGCTATTGCCGTGGCGGTGGCCGTGTTTGGCATCAACTCGCAAGCTGCTTTTGCAACGGTGATTGGCCCGTTGATCGAAGTGCCGGTACTGATTCTTTTGGTGAATGTGGCGTTGCGATTCAAAAAAAGGTTTGCACACTAACTAATCTTGACACATTCATTTATTAATTTGTTTAACAGCAAATTACAAAAACAAGAACTGCAATAAATCAAGAAAGAAACTTAAATAAATTTGACTTGCAAGGAATCCGAACAACGAGCGCTTATCTTTGTTATCCATTAATCCCCTAACCAATACATGACATGAATTCCTTCCATCAAGCAGCTTCCACATGGGATGACCGACCGGTTCACTGGGAACGTTCCGAAGCAATTGCAAAACTCATTAAAGAAAAAACAGTATTGAAACCTGAAATGACCGCACTTGAATTTGGAGCGGGAACAGGTATTTTGAGTTATCTCTTAAAAGATGAGTTCAGCCATATCGTGTTGATGGATAACACGCCGGAGATGTTGACCATGATTGATGAAAAAATTGAAAATCTTGGGATTACCAATTTTGAGACCCTTTTATTTGATCTCGAAAAAAAACCGTATCACTATCGGTTATTTGATGTTATTTTCACACAAATGGCTATGCATCATGTAACCAACATTCCTTTAGTGATAGAACGATTTGCAGGAGATGTTGAAACCTGAAGGCTATCTGGCCATTGCCGATTTGTATCCAGAAGATGGCTCTTTCCATGCAGGTGGCATTCCGGCTGTTCACAACGGTATCGACACCACCCAATTATGCGAAGACATCAAGCAGGCAGGCTTTATTCATTGCCATTCCGAATGGTGTTTCACAGTGAAACGAACCATGGAAGACGGCTCTGTGAAAGAATTCCCCATTTTTTTGACCATAGCTCAGAAAAAATAGTTTTTCTTACACCCCAACCAACCTCTTACAAAAAAAAGCAGAAAGAACATCAACCGGAGAAGCAGGTATCTTATCTCGCGAAAGTAAATTAACCCTATTGGCAAACAGTAGGTTTAATTTTTTTTATGGATAAAAACAGACGCAAGAAACAAAAATCAACTCGAATTTTTGATAAAAAGAAGTAACTTTGAAGTCAAGTTCGTCTCTTCTTATCAATTCATTCCAACATGAGCAATAAATACAATTTGCGGGGTGCTTCGGCCACCAAAGAAGAAGTTCATCAAGCCATCCAACATTTAAACAAAGGGATCTTTCCAAAAGCTTTTTGTAAGATCGTTCCTGACGTTTTAGGCGGCGATCCGGCTTATTGTAACATCATGCACGCCGACGGAGCCGGCACTAAATCGTCTTTGGCTTATCTGTATTGGCGTGAAACCGGCGACATAAGCGTTTGGAAAGGCATTGCACAAGATGCGTTAATCATGAATATTGACGATTTGTTGTGCGTAGGAGCCACCAATAACATTTTAGTATCATCCACCATTGGGCGAAACAAAAAACTCATTCCGGGCGAAGTCATCGGCGAAATCATTAAAGGAACAGAATCCTTTCTTGAAATGCTGCGAGGTTTAGGAATAAATGCCTTTTTGACAGGAGGTGAAACTGCTGACGTAGGCGATTTGGTACGTACCATCATTGTGGACAGCACCGTTGTAGCCAGAATGAAGCGCAGCGAAGTCATTTCAAATGATCGAATTCAGGACGGAGATGTCATTATCGGACTGTCATCCAGCGGAAAAGCAATTTACGAAGATGGATACAACAGCGGAATGGGCAGCAACGGGCTAACTTCTGCGCGTCATGATCTGTTTGCTTATTATTTGGCAGAGAAATATCCGGAAAGTTATGATAACAATATCCCGTCCGATTTGGCTTACACCGGCACTAAAAAGCTGACGGACACCATTTCTGAATTAGGCATCGATGCAGGCAAACTGGTCCTTTCGCCCACACGCACGTATGCCCCCATTATTCGTGAAATTCTTTCAAAATACCGTCATTTGATACACGGCATGGTACATTGTTCGGGTGGCGGCCAGACCAAAGTATTGCATTTTATTGATAATCTGCACATCATCAAAGATCATCTATTCCCCCTTCCACCGCTTTTTGAAATGATCCAATCAGAATCAAAAACCGATTGGAAAGAAATGTTTCAGGTTTTTAACATGGGACATCGCATGGAACTTTATGTTTCACCCGAATGGGCCGAAGAAATGATTATCATCAGTGAGAAATTCAACGTAGATGCTCAAATCATTGGCCGAGTACAAAAGTCGGATCATGCCCATCTCACCATCCGCAGCGATCAAGGTACTTTTGAATACGCCAAAACAACATAGAACAGCACAACGAAGCATGGCAAGAGTTATCTCTTTCACAGGTGATAAAATCGCTGTCAGCCACCCTTTTTGACATGGAAGCAATGGAATTAACTATTTTAGGATGCAATTCAGCACTTCCTTCCATCAACCGATTTCAAACTTCACAAATTGTCCGATTTCGAGAAAAAAAATTCATGATTGATTGTGGCGAAGGGGCTCAAATCCGAATGAGAGAGCAAAACATCAAACCGACACGATTAAATCATATTTTTATCTCGCATCTTCATGGTGATCATGTTTTTGGACTGATAGGACTCATCTCTTCGCTTGGAATGCTTGGCCGAACAATGGATCTTGAGATCCATGCCCATCCCGACTTAGAAGCACTCCTTCAACCACAAATTGATTATTATTGCTCAGAAATCACTTTTAAAGTAATTTTTCACCCGATCAATCCCCGAAAACATGCGCTAATTTACGAAGACAGATCGTTGAAAGTGTATTCATTGCCTTTGAAACACCGCGTTCCAACCTGTGGATTTTTGTTTGAAGAGAAAGAAAAACCCCGCCACATGATCAAGGCCATGATTGATCGTTATCAAATTCCCTTGAACAAAATACCCGACATCAAACAAGGAGCCGATTTCATCGCACAGGACGGGAGCGTGATTCCCAACGATCAGTTAACACAACCGGCTGAAAAACCTAAAAAATATGCCTATTGCTCCGACACTGCTTTTAGTAAACGATTGATTCCATGGATTAAAGAAGTAGATGTCTTATATCACGAAGCCACTTTTCTGCATGCTGATATTGTCCGTGCTAAAGCCACGGGACACTCATCTGCTTTGCAGGCAGCTGAAATTGCCCGTGACGCCAACGTGCGAAAACTAATCATCGGCCACTATTCAGCCCGTTACCAAAAAATCGAAGAGCTCTTAGCAGAAGCACAAACTATTTTTCCGAATACCCTGTTAGCGTACGACGGATTAACCCTAACCATTTAAAAAATTATGGAGAAAAAACCTTATCACTCCCAACGTAATCCTCTTTTGCATCCATCGAATGAACCAAAACGATTTTATGATCCCAAACCGTCGGAAAAAGAGATGATCTTTGGCATTCGGTCGGTGTTGGAAGCCTTAAACGCCGGAAAAGAGTTAGACAAAATTTTAATTAAGAAAGAATTGCAAAGCGATTTATCCAAAGAATTATTTGAAGCGCTTCAAGGAAAAAATTTACCCATTCAGCGTGTTCCCGTTGAAAAACTAAATCGATTAACCCAGAAAAATCATCAGGGAGTGATTGCATTTAAGTCATCTATTGAATATCAACACATCACTGACATCATCCCCATGCTTTACGAGCAAGGTAAAACCCCGTTTATTGTCGTTTTAGACGGCATTACCGATGTGCGTAATTTTGGAGCCATTGTTCGAACCTGCGAATGTGCCGGAGTAGATGCTATTGTGGTGCCATCAAGAGGCAGTGCGGCAGCCAATGCCGATGCGGTAAAAACATCTGCGGGAGCGTTGCATCACGTGCCTATTTGTCGCGAAAACCATTTGAGCGAAGCGGTTCAATTCTTGAAAAATTCCGGATTAACCATTGTCGGAGCTACCGAGAAAGCAGCCAATCACTATTTGGATCTTCAATACACGGATCCGGTCGCTTTGGTAATGGGATCGGAAGATACAGGCATTTCTCCTGACATCAGGCAATGGTGTGACGCCACGGTAGCCATACCGGTTTTGGGAAAAATTGACTCATTAAATGTATCCGTGGCTGCGGGTATCTTGCTGTACGAAATAGTCAGACAACGCCAACAACCACAAGGGAAAAGCATAACATGATTGAAAGAAATTGATCTAACCAACGTTGGAATGCTTTTCACCTGAAGGAGATGAATCTGATGGGCATGGTGAATAAAAATACAGTTTACGTGAGAGTTGGCATTTTTCTCAAGCAAATTCAGATCATTGAAAAAAATACCAACTCTTTTTTAACGAATCACTTCAGCAATGAACATGGCTGAAACAACGAGAAGTGGTTAAAAACTGCTTCAACATTCCGATTTCCCTGTTTTAAAGATGCTTACGAAACGAATCCGCTTTCGCAGCCTGTTTTCGAAGAAGATACATAAAATAACCGGCTGTTCGTACAGTATCTATCTTTTCTCGAAACGTTTGTTGGTGTAAGGCTGTATTTTGCATTTTGTTGTTCGGTACCGGAGAACGCCCGAAGACTCTTTTGGGGTTTAAATACACTCTCTGATAAGCCTTTGTCAAAAGTTTCCCTAATTGTTTTGGGGTGATATGATCAAGTTGAATGACCGGATGTAAGGCATCATACCAAGTCCAATTTTTGTGAAGAAACCGATTTTCTCGTTCAATGTCAGCATACAAAGCCGTGCCGGGATAAGGTGTCAGAATGGAAAATTGTGTAGTTTCGGCATTCACTCGTCTTGCCCATTCGATGGTTTGTTCAACCATGGGCACAGTTTCTTTGATGTCGCCCATGATGTAGCTTCCATGAATGTGAATGCCATATTTTCTCAATAATTCAATGGCCTGCTGTTGCTGGTTGTTTCCGATATGTTTATTGTAAGTTTCCAGCATGACTTCGTTATTGCTTTCGAGACCCAGAAAAACCTGATAAGCGCCCACTTCGGCCATGCGCTTTACCATTGGTTCGTTTTTCACCAAAATATCTACTCGGGAAAAACACCACCAAGAAATATCCTGCAAATTTCTCCGTTCAAGTTCGTCAGCAAATTCAAAGATTCGTTTAGGACTTAACGTAAAATTGTCGTCCATAAACGAGAAAGCTCTAAACCCATAGGTTTTGCGCAAGTGTTCAATTTCGTCAACAATTGATTTGGCACTGCGAGATCTCCATTTTAATCCTCCAAATCGGGATGAAGAGCAGAAATAACAATTGAACGGACAACCTCTGCTGGTAATCATATTTGTGAATGGCATTCCGTTCATGGTGTTTTTATATGCCTTCATATTCAATAGATCTCTGGCAGGAAAAGGCAATTCGTCTAAATTTTCCGGCGGTGCAGCATCAGCATTTCGCTTATATACACCCTCATTCAAGAAAGAAATTCCCTCAACCTCTGACAAGTTTCGTTTGTTTTCAATGGCATCTACCAGGTTGGAAAAAATGTATTCTCCTTCACCACGCACAACAACATCGACCATGCCACTGCCGAGCGCTTCCTGATCCAGAAAGGTAACATGATATCCGCCCATGACAACAATTTTACCGGCACTTTTTGCCATCTTAGCAATTTCAAGCGCTTCGGGATAGCTCGGAGTGTCAGCTGAAATACCAACCAAATCAAATGATTGAAGATCATCCTTCAACAGATCGGGTGGTTCAACACCCAAATCGTTGATTTTTACAACATGTCCGTTTTGTCGGAGCATAGCCGCCAGATAGGCCAAACTCAAGGGAGGAATCATGACGCCCATTTTTGCATAAAAATTCGAACCTCTGGGATTAATGAGTAGTACATTCATTTTTATTACTTTTAAAGAATTAAGAAACAAAATAAAAGCACATCAGTGTTCGTATGAAATTGGCACAAATGATTCTTTGTTGATCCCGTGCATATTCTTNGACTGNAAAAAATGGAATAAAGGCTTATGCTAATGCCATAGATGGATGTTTATGATCTTTTTTAACTAAAATACCACGCATAAAAGCATTAATAATAAAGCGTTTATTATACTTCATACGATCGCTTAACTTATTGCTGACGTAAGGCGCTTCAATGCCGCGGAGCGCATAATGAAACAATTGAGCGGACAATTCCGTATCGTGCAAGTTAAAATAGCCGTTTTGTTTGCCTTCTTCAAAAATTTGTTGAAGCATTTGAATATCTTTAACGTCAAAACGACGACGTACCCGTTCCACTTCCTGAATGTCACGAAAAAAATCGGCTTTCAAGGAACCATTACGAGTAATCGATTCTTTTACAGCATCTAATCGAGTGAAAATATATTCTGCTAATTTTTGATCGGCAGGTATGTTTTGTGCAACCACTTGCTGCAACTTTTCATCCAACANGTGAAGTTCCTGCTCAATCACAGCCGAATAAATCTCATCCTTGCTTTGAAAATAGGAGTATAAAGTTCGTCGCCCTTTGCTTGATGCATTGGCAATGTCATTCATCGTCGTTTTATCTTTTCCCCATTGAACAAACAACATCCGTGCTACTTCTACCAACATGTCACGTGTGCGTTGCCCAGTGATTGAAACAATTGATGCCATATTTCTATAATTTATTGCACAAAGTTATTCAATTCATGCAAAAATCGCCTTTAATAAGATTTAATTATGTTGAATTAAACAGAATATAGTAGCGTAATAAACAATTCATTATATTAACGTGAGATTCCTTTCAAAAATACTTTTTGAGAAGGATTTTCTTCCCTTTTTATTCAGAAATTGTTACCTTTGCAATAAAAATAAGTTATTTGGGGCAAAACAGTTACAACATCAATTGTCAAGCCATTCCGGACTCATTTTACCCTATCTCAACCACATCAACAAAAACACTTTGTGCAGCACGATGGGACAAGGTGTTGACGAAAGAAATTCTCAAAGGAGAACATCTCTTAAACTTATAAAAGACAAACATCATGAACACCAACTATGAAATAAGACATGCCGTTCATCCCGATGACTTCAAACTTTATCAGGACGTTGGGGCACCGTGGAAGACTTGCAAGGACCGGCCATCTTTTTGGCCTCTTCTGCATCCGATTTTGTAAACGGTCATGTCCTTTACGTTGACGGC
>JGI24721J44947_10001560_pt1 | contig 32636 bp, 27 predicted proteins | sample YelNatPaOPGAMG01_FD_44947 | JGI IMG/M metagenome (IMG submission 44947) | reverse complement strand
ACTTTGAAAGAAGCTCCTTCAACTGGTTAAAGTATTTTTCCGTATCAATCTTTTTATAAAGCCAGAAATCAAGGTCAACAGAAAATCTATTAAGTCCGTAACAGAGCCTGAGCATGGTTCCACCAGTAAAAATCAGGTTATCAAGAAATCTGCCACTTTTAAGCCTTTCTAAGACCTCCATCTCAAACTGCTCCTGTTTGATTAAGTCTTGCATATTCTTTCAAAGGCTCCCTTAGTTCTTTCAGGATATCTTGTTAGCAATTTCTCTATCTTTTTTAAATCAATCTTTGCCATATCTACTGAGGATACATCAAAAGAGTATTTTCCAAAAGAGTATAAGTATATTGCATCTAATAGGGCTTTTTCTTTTGTGGCAATAAAGAAATCTCCCTGCTTTATAAAATCAAAATAAAGCTCTCTTTTTAGTTTGTAAAAATTAAACAAAGATCCATCAATCTCATATTTTGCTGTTCTTTTAATGCAGACAGACTCAAAAAACTTCCTCTGGATCTGAGTCGTCACCTCATAAAAGGAGAGCGCTGTCATTAAGGAAACATAGGATGGAACTTGAAGAATATTTGCAATCTGAAAGAATTCAGAAGTAGAATTTGTTTGCCATCTCTCTTTCATCACGTAAAAGTCTTTTTTAAGCCTGATAAACAGTCCGTTCTTAACATATCTTGCACAAAGAACAATTGCTGAGGATGGCTTTATTCCAAGAAGATTAGCCACATCTTGAGAAGTGAAATAGAGTCTGCTTTGTAATAACATGAGTTCTAAATATCTCACTAGGGCTATATTATTAACACTTTTGTTAATTATGTCAATTTATGTGTCTAAGAAGGATAAAAAGACTGTTCAAGACATTGTACTAGCCCCCGTTTGGACCGGACACCCTCCTGATCGGTAGTGGCCATGGCATCGGGAACGAGAAGAAGGCGATGGTAATTACCAGAGGAATTTTAAAGAGCCAGGTAGTAGTATCTCCTCTTTGGCAGGAAAGTATATGGTCCATCTTAAGGTGTCTTATCCGTGAAGTACCCTTTAAAGCTACCCAAAGTGGAGAGGTTACCTTCCATCGACTGCCCGGGAGCGGGTAGTAGAGTAGATGTATCGGATACTATCAAGGGGAAGAAAGGATTGGATTCACTTGTGGAGGAGATAGGCAGGATGTAGGAGATGATCAGAACCTGACTCCAGGCCATTAAGCCCTTACATACGAGAACGGGCAAGTCAGCCTGACCTTCTGCATACCCGACTTTGACAGAATCTATAAAAAACTAGCCTGATTTTTCTGCAAGGTAATTGAACAACTTTTATTCGGGTTTAGGGATTTGAGGTCTGATGTGTTGGAAAATTGATTCTTTCCTTTCTTAATGGTAAGAAACTGCTTTAGGAGGGCGTCTTCAAGTAGGCGGAAAAAAGCTACTTCGCATAGTGGAGGTTTTTTAGCCTATGAAAATCGCTAATATCTTATGGAATGGAAAGGCCACATGGGTCATGGTTGATGGTGGAGAGTTTTATCCTTTTCAAGGGATAAACGGGGATGAAATTTTTAACGAGATAGAGGGTCTTAAACCTTCAAGCTTCCCCTTGACTCTTGATGGGCGCGAAGTAAAGTGGTTACCGATTGTCACAAGACCCTCAAAGATCATTGCTATTGGTCTGAATTACATGGACCATATTGAGGAAAGTAAAGGCACGCTCCCAAAAAATCCCATAATCTTTGCAAAATACCCTAATTCACTCATCGGGCACAAGGATTTAGTGGTGTGGAACAGGAAGATCACAAAAAAGGTCGATTATGAGGGAGAACTCGCAATTATAATAGGAAAAAGGGCTAAAAACTTGGATGTGGATGAAGCGGACTCTGTAATTGCGGGATACACATGCGCAAACGATGTCAGTGCGAGAGATCTACAATTCGGGGATGGACAGTGGACAAGGGGAAAATCTTTGGACACCTTTTGTCCTCTTGGGCCTTTTTTGGTCACAAAGGATGAAGTTGAAGATCCGCAGAATCTTTCCATAAAAACGATTCTTAACGGCAAAGTTATGCAGGATAGCAACACCTCGCGCATGATCTTTGGCATAAAGGAACTTGTTTCCTTCTTAAGCAAGCATATGACCCTCATGCCTCAAGATGTTATCCTAACAGGTACTCCGGGTGGGGTAGGGGCTTTTAGAAACCCTCCTTTGTATTTAGAAGATGGGGATGAGATAAAAGTTTGGATCGAATCCATAGGGGAGCTCGTAAATTACTGCAGGGTTATAGAGGATTGATTCGTTGAAAAAAAAGCGCCCCTCGCGGGGCGCCTCGAATTTTTTACAAATAGTAAGTGGGAAGAGGGTCTTTTCTTAGATCGAATCGATCGAGATTCATCACCTTGTGCCATGCGGAGATGAAGTCTTTTACGAATTTTTCCCTTGCGTCGAAGCACGCGTAAACCTCTGCTAATGGCCTTAACTCCGAGTGGTGGCCGAATATGAGGTCTACCCTTGTGGCTGTCCACTTAAGTGAACCATCTTTTCTTTCATATCCATTGAAAAGATAACCCTTTTCATCCGCCTTCTCCCACCTAAATCTCATATCGAGGAGGTTAACGAAGAAATCGTTAGTTAGAGTTCCGTCAGTCTCTGTAAATACTCCATACTTCGTGTTTCCGTAATTTGCACCGAGTACCCTCATGCCGCCTATGAGCACTGTCATCTCAGGCACTGTAAGCGTAAGTAAATGGGCCTTATCCACGAGTAGATACTCAGGAGAATACTGACTTACATGCTTAAAATAATTTCTAAAACCATCCGCAATTGGCTCAATGAGGCTATAGAACTCTACATCTGTCTGATCCTGTATCGCATCGACCCTTCCGGGTGTAAAAGGTACGTTTAGATCGAATCCAGCTTTTTTTGCCGCCTCTTTCACCGCAGCGCATCCACCAAGAACGATCAAATCCGCAATAGATACTCTTTTTCCATCTTTTCTTGAAGAGTTGAAATCTTCTTTGATCTTCTCGAGGACACTTAAGACTTTCTCCAGGTCGGCAGGATGGTTTACCTCCCAATCTTTCATTGGTATAAGCCTTATCCTTGCTCCGTTGGCTCCACCCCTTCTATCAGAACATCTGAATGTTGAAGCTGAGGACCAAGCTGTGTAGACAAGTTCTCTTATCGTAAGGCCTGAGGTGAGAATCTTCTGAGCAAGGTTGCGCGCATCCTTCTCATCTATCACCTCGTAATCTCTTTCAGGTAAGGGATCCTGCCAGATAAAAACCTCTTTAGGTACAAGAGGTCCAACGTAACAAGATGGTGGTCCCATGTCCCTGTGGGCAAGTTTAAACCAGGCTTTTGCAAAGGCCTTTTCGAACTCTTCAGGATTTTCCATGAATCTCTTTGCGATCTTCGAGTATTCAGGGTCAAACCTTAAAGCGAGATCTGTTGTCAACATTGTAGGCTTATGCTTTTTTTGGGGATCGAAAGGATCGGGTATGATTTCAGGTGCATCCTTTGCAACCCACTGGTTTTTGCCTCCTGGGGATTTTGTAAGTTCCCATTCGTATCTAAAGAGAAGATGCAAGAAGGTGTTACTAAATTTGGTTGGAGTAGGTGACCAGATGACCTCGAGCCCGCTTGTGCATGCATCCGGTCCGATCCCGGTTTTAAAGCTATTTTTCCATCCCAGACCTTGCTCCTCTATTGGAGCAGCCTCAGGCTCCGGGCCAAGGTAGCTGTCAGGACAAGCACCGTGAGTCTTTCCGAAGGCGTGACCCCCCACTATAAGGGCCACTTTCCTCGTCATCCATCCCCATTCTTGAAAATGCGGTTCTGATCTGTTTAGCGGAAGCCAAGGGATCTGGATTTCCTTATTTTTCGACCGTATTTTTGTTTCACTGGTCAAAGGAGCCTTATTGCCTTGTCCGGGCTTATATTGTCCGGCCAGCTACTTCTCGGAGAAAATTCGAATTGTTCCTATTTTGTACCCCCTCTACTTATTCGAGTAAACTTATTTTTAGAAAAATCTCGTGCCTATTTTTTCATTTTCGGTTAAAATCTTTACCAATTATGAGAAAAACAAAAATAGTAGCTACAATTGGACCTGCATCGGAAAGCCCAGAAAAAATAGAGAAACTTATAAACGCCGGCGTTAACGTATTCAGGCTAAATTTTTCTCACAGAGACCAAAATTACCACGGAAAAGTTTTTGAAACTATAAGGGAAGTTTCCAAAAAACTCAATATGCCCATTGGTATCTTACAGGATCTTGCTGGTCCGAAAATAAGGGTAGACGAGGTAAAAAAGCCTTTTATAGTTAACCCCGGAGATGTAGTAGAAATATGGAAGGAAAAGGTAATTGGCGAAAAAAGAGATAGGATAAGCATCCTGAGTATAGACGCCCCTCAAGTTCTGAATGATTTAAGACCCCAAGACCTCGTATGTCTCGCTGATGGTTCAATAAGACTTAGGGTAATTTCGATTACCGCTCAGAAAGTTGTAACCGAGGTAATGCAGGGTGGCACGATCTCATCGAGAAAGGGGGTCAATTTTCCAGGTGCTAAACTATCCATTCCAGCATTCACGGAAAAAGATAAAAAAGATCTTATTTTCGGTTTGGAACTTGGTGTAGATTTTGTTGCCCTCTCCTTCGTGAACAGCAAGGATGATGTTACCAGATGTAAAGACATCGTAAATGCATTTGGTTCGGGTCAGCCTGTTTTCGCAAAGATAGAGACAAAGAATGGCTTAATGAACATAGACAGCATACTCGAGGTCGCGGATGGGATCATGGTTGCAAGGGGAGATCTGGGCGTGGAGATACCAGTCGAAAAAGTTCCAATTGAACAGAAAAGGCTTGTGGAAAAGGCAAGGGCCCATTGCAAGCCAGTAATAGTGGCAACCCAGATGCTAAATTCTATGATCCACTCCTCCACACCTACGAGGGCTGATGTATCGGATATAGCAAATGCGGTCATAGATGGGGCAGATGCACTTATGCTCTCAGATGAGACTGCAATCGGAGAATTCCCTTTCGAGTCTGTTATTTGCATGTCAAAAACCATAGAAGAGGCAGAAAAGATTTATCCCTATTTCAGAGAGATCGTTGAAGAAGGATCTCCAGATTATGCGATAGCTAAAAGTAGTTGCTTATTATCGAAAGAGATAAAGGCAAAGGCTATAGTCGTATTTACTAAAAGTGGAAGCACCGCCCTTAGGGTTTCGAGATTTAGACCAGAGAGTTTGATCATAGGAAATGTTCATGATGAGGCTATTCTTAGGAGGCTTACTCTCTTTTGGGGCGTATATCCGTACATGGTCGTTTCTGAAAGAGATGATTTAGAAGGCCTAGTTAAAGAGTTTTTAAGGAAGGCTCGGAAGGACAAACTGATATCAGGCGATGAGACCCTCGTAGTTACAACGGGATACCCTGTTGGAACGGTAGGTTCAACAAATCTGATAAGGGTTTTGAAGCCTGAACGTATAAAGGAACTTTTAGATTCAGATATCTAAATTACATCAACCAAAAAAGGGAATAAAAAAAGAAGCTCCACCTTCTACGTGGAGCTTCTAAGGTTCAACTAAAATTTAGGTCTCGGGTAAAGGCCCGCCGCCTCAACGATTTCGGGCACAGTCTCTTCCCACTCGATAGCCATTATATGGACCCCAGCTACACCCTTTATCTCTTTGAGCTGATTTATGATATCCACNCAGATTCTAATCCCTTCTTTTGGGACCTGATCCTTCGGAACACCCTGAAGCCTCGTTATGATTTCATCCGGTACGTCCATACCGGGAATCTTTGTCTTCATGTATTTTGCAGCGCCTATAGATTTTATTGGAGAAACACCGGCAAGTATCTTCACCTTCTCATTGAGACCCATATCGCAAACCATCTTCATCCAGTTCTTGAACTTCTCCACATTGTAAACGATCTGAGTCTGAATGAAGTCAGCACCGGCTTCAACCTTCTTCTTAAGTCTTAAGACCCTGAATTCAAAGGGATCGGCAAAGGGGTTTTCCGCTGCTCCGATAAAGAGCCTCGGCTCGTATGCCATCTGCTCCCCGTTCTGAAACTTCTTTTCGTCTCTCATATCTTTAACTATCTTTATGAGTTGAACTGAGTCAACGTCGTAGACACCTTTTGCCTGTGGATGATTCCCGAACTTCTGATGGTCCCCAGTCAAGCATAGCACGTTGCTGATCCCCAAGGCTGAAATACCGAGGATNTCCATCTGGAGGGCGATTCTGTTTCTGTCTCTGCAGGTCATCTGGACTATTGGGTCGAGGCCTAATTCCTTTCCTATTAAGCACGCAGCCCAGCTTGCCATCCTCACAACCGCAGTTTGCCCGTCAGTCACGTTGAAAGCATCAACNTAACCATTTAAAATCTTTGCCTTCTTCCTTATAACTTCCGGATCCGCGCTTTGGGGTGGACCAATCTCAGCAGTAACAGCAAAGTGACCAGCACTTAGTACCCTTTCAAGATTACTTTTCGTTTTCATCTCTTACCTCCTAAAACCTTTTTACAGGCGGACCGGAGATCAAACTTACGCTCCAGTCTTTAGGTGCGAGAAGCATCTCCATTTTATCGAGCTTGCCTATCTCTTTNAGCCTCTCGTATATGAGATGCCAGACGCAGGGAATCGTTGGATCTACTTCACACTTTCCACCCTGGGAACCACCGCAAGGCCCATTAAGTAAATGCTTTGAGCATCTTGCTATAGGACAGAGCCCTCCAGTGTACTCGAGAACACAGTTTCCACACTCCATACATCTTTCAGCTCCCTTCCATTCCGCGTGTCCCCCTCCTGAAGAAATCGTGTTGCATCCAGGGTGAACCATCTTTTTTACGAGCTCAGAAACAACCTGGACACCAGCACCGTCGGTGAAAACGATCAAAGAATCAGCCTCTCCTATCTTTTTCTTGTAGTTCTTTAATTTCAGTGCAGCAAGGGCTTTATCGCAGAGCATGTCTACAAGTGCGTAACCTGTAATTACCTTTCCATTTTCTTCAAGCTTCTTCTTCATCTCCAAGATCTCCTTCTCCCCTCCGCTTTCCCAACCTTCCGCACACCCTCTGCATCCTACGAGAAAGATCTTTTTTTCTCCATTAAGATAACCCATTATCTCTTCAAAAGGTTTCTGTTTTGAGATAAGCATCCCGTCCTCCTTTATATTATACGAAAGGCCTTTTTTTCTCTTCCCCGTGCATCGATTAAATGTACAGAACAAGCAAGGCAAGGATCGAAAGATCTGACGATTCTCACGATCTCGAAAGGATTATTCTCATCCTTTACCTTGGTACCTATTAATGCCTGTTCAAGGGGTCCTGGTTGGTCTTTGTCGTCTTTGGGAGATATGTTCCATGTTGAAGGGGTTATAACTTGGTAGTTCTCTATTTTCTTTTCCTTTATCCTTATAGNGTGACAGAGGGCACCGCGAGCTGCTTCAACAAGNCCAATACCTTCTGACTCATCTGGAACATCATATTCCACATAGCATGGCTCCCCTACCTTTAAGCTCAGAACCCAATCCTCCATAGCCTCAGCGAGGAATTTGGTTTCAAGTGCTCTCGCCAGATGTCTTCCCATTGTGGAGAACATATTTTCTGGTTTCATACCAACCTCAGATAAAGCNCCCTCTATGAGTTCCTTCACTCTTTTATTTCCTTTAGCATAGTTCACCATCATTCTCGCCAATGGGCCGACCTCGTAAACCATCCCTTCGTATCTTGGCGACTTAAGCCAGGAATAGGCTCCAGGTTTTTCCGGGACCGGAGCGGTTATTCCCTCTTTCGGGTGCCTTGCCGTAGATGAATTGTCATAGTACGAATATTTTACGTACTCGGCGATCTTCTGCGGATCTATCTCCTCGTATTTGAGATTTAGGGAAGTTCTGCCGGAGGCGTGTAGCCTCGATCTCTTTACAAGATTCTTTTCCTTTCCGTCAAGGTCGTAAACTCCGTAAGATAGAACCCTGCCGCATCCCTTTCCGATCTCAAAATAATCGGAGTATACTTTTGCGACTGCGATGACATCAGGTATGTAAACATTATCNACGAATTCTTTTATCTCCTTAAGTCTCCAGAGGAAGTTGGTGATGTTATCGACAGTGGGAGTCGATGCCACTCCTCCAGGTAGGACAGCGACATTATGGGGCATCTTTCCACCGAATATTGCAACCATCTCCTGTCCCTTTTTCCTCATTTGGAGGGCCCTGATGTAATGGCTTACTGCAGCTTCATTTGCCTTTTGGGGGAGTCTGTAGTCACCCTCGTATCTNGGTACGAACGGTCCAAGTTCTCCCCTTTTTATGAAGTTCTTTATGGAGATGAGATCCTGATCATCTCCCTCATAATCCTTAATCTTTGTCACATCAACATAATCTAAGGCGCATAGATGGTAGAAATGGAGTATGTGATCCGAAANTTCAGCTGCCCCAAGGATCAGATTTCTGATGATCCTTCCATTATCAGGGATCTTATCATCTATTCCGAAAGCGCTGTCCAAGTTCAAGGCAGAGGCTATAGCATGAGGAGCAGGACAAACTCCGCAGACTCTTTGAGTGATCCTTTGAGCATCTCTCGGGTCTCTACCTTTGAGTATTATCTCNAGACCCCTAAATAGTGTGCCAGAACTTTTTGCCTCGGTTACTACTCCATTTTCGATTTCAACCTCTACCTTTAGATGTCCTTCAATCCTTGTTAATGGATCGATGACTACCCTGCCCATTTATACCTCCTTTGGAAATTCAGCTTCTTCTAATTTTACNTAAAGGGGCGAAACCTCATCNAGAAAGCCCTCTGAGCAGCAACCTATACATGTTGCTCCAGACCCTATGCACCAGTTGACCTTGCTATTCCAGAGTCTTATAGGACAATCTGCATATGTAACTGGGCCCCTACAGCCGAGTTCGTAGAGACAACCGGGATCTCCGAACTTCTTTGCGAATTTTTTCTCATCGTAATATGCCCTTCTTGGGCAGTTCTCGTGTATCGTCTGGGAGAAGAACAGTTTTGGCCGATGGAGCTCGTCAAGATCCTCTTCCTTTGGTAGCCCGGAAAGTAAAATACTTGCCACAGTTCCAACAAACCAATCAGGATGAGGGGGGCAGCCAGGGATGTTTATATAAGGAGTCGAAATCTTGTACTCCTCAAAGACCTCGCCCACAGACTTGCACCCTGTGGGGTTTGGCTTGCCCTTTGGAATACCTCCAAAGGTCGCGCAAGAACCAAATGCTATGACAGCAAGTGCCGATTCCGAAAGCTCAAGGACCCAGGATAAGATCGTTATTGGTTTGCCATTTTTTTCTCCAATAACCCCGTATATGCCATTATCCTTTGTAGGAATTGCGCCTTCGACGATTAGAACGTAACCTTTTTTCTTTTCTCTCTTTGTGTTTATCAAGAGTTCCAGTACCCCCTCCCCCTGTCCAGCCATTATGTTTGGATGAAATCTCAAATTCACGTGCTTTTGCGGAACAACTTCGTCTATGAGCACATTCTTGATGTTGGGATAATCGGCGTTCAAAAGGGAAATGGAGCAACCTGTGCAACCTGCTGCCTGTATCCATATTGCGGGAATCTCAAGTACCTGTCCCATCTTTCCTCCTTTCTATGCCCTTTTAGGATTCTGCGATCGTTGAAAAAATATGCAGTTTTGTATTCTTTTGTCAAGAAAAATAGTGGCGTTATAATAAGAGCGTGGGAGTCTGCAAGGTATGCGGAAGGAAAGGAAGAAAAATATCGTCATTTCTTTCTGTGTGTAAGAGATGCATAGTGGAGAGAAGGGATGAGTCGTTTCCTCTCATAGAAGAGGCACATAGAATCTCAAGGGAAAGGTTTGACCTTCCCTCTAAGCCTCCTAAGTGTGAAAATGGGATTAAATGCTTCCTTTGCGGAAATGAATGTCAAATAGGAGAAGGGGAGATCGGATACTGTGGTTTAAGGGAAAAAAATGGTGAGGCACTGACTTTTATGTCCCATTCAGCGAGGCTTGACTTCTATCACGATCCCTTACCAACAAACTGTGTGGCAGATTGGGTCTGCGCGGGAGGGACAGGATCTGGCTATCCTTATTTCGCATACACCCCCCATGCAGAGTACGGGTACAAGAACCTGGCAGTATTCTTCTCAGCCTGCTCTTTCAATTGTCTTTACTGCCAGAACTGGCATTTCAGATTGGAGACGAGAAAGAAAAAGGTTTGTAAAGAGGAAGATCTCATAAAGGCCGTCGACGATAAGACTTCATGTGTGTGCTTTTTTGGAGGGGACCCGTCATGTCAACTCCCATTTGCCATAAGCTTTTCAAAGATGGCAATGGAGAAAAAGGAAGGAAGGATTCTGAGGATATGTTTCGAGACAAACGGTTTTATGAATCCAGAACTTTTGGATGCCGCTTTTGATTTATGTTTAAAAACAGGAGGTTGCATAAAGTTCGACCTAAAAGCATGGGATAGGAGCATACATAAGGCAATAACCGGGGTGGAAAATGAGCTTACTTTTAAGAATTTTATGCGCGTAGCAGAGAGATTTTCCTTGAGGCCAGATCCCCCTCCAGTTGTGGCAAGCACGCTTATTGTTCCGGGATATGTTGAAGATGAAGAGGTGGCCAAGATATCGAGATTTATAGCAAGGATAAATCGAGAGATACCTTATACGCTCCTCGGATTTTACCCACACTTTTACATGGAGGATCTCCCTTTTGTTAGTAAAGAATTAGCCCAAAGGTGCTTAGACGCGGCAAAAAGTGAGGGATTAAAGCGGGTTCGGATTGGTAATTTTCACCTCCTGGTCTAAGGAAGATATATTTGACACTCAAAGTCAAACTTAATAATCTTTATCCGTGAGAGAAAGTATAAAAGCCATACTCGGCCAATTGAAAAAGTCTGGAAACTACAGATTTCTTCGGTATGTGGAACCAAAGTCCGCAACGAGGATCATATATAATGGGAAGGAGTTTCTCAATCTTAGCTCTAACAGCTATCTTTCTCTTCATTTTCACGAGGAAGTGCTCATGGCAGCGAAAGAGGCCCTCATCAATTATGGTACTGGGAATTGTTCTTCGAGAAGTCTTTCCGGGAGCATCACCCTTTATAGGAAATTAGAGAGAGAGTTCGCAAATTTCAAAGGCTATAGAAGATGTCTCGTTTTCTCCAACGGCTTTATGGCTAATATGGGGGTCTTGCCCGTACTTACCACACCTGATGATACAGTCTTTACGGACGAGCTGAACCATTCGAGCCTAATACACGGGATAAGACTTTCAAGGGCTAAGAAAGTTATATTCAGGCATAGGGACTTAGACCATCTCGAGGAATGCATAAAGAGGGAAAGGAAAAGAAAGGGAAACTACTTTGTCGTAACAGAGAGCATATTCAGTATGGATGGGGACGTGGCACCCCTTAAAGATCTCCTTTCCTTGAAGGAGAAATACGGGTTTTACACGATCGTTGACGATGCCCATGGGACAGGTGTGTTCGGAAAGGACGGTTCGGGTCTCGAAGAGGAAATGGGGATCAAGGGTACATCGGACATCCACATGGCGACGTTCGGAAAGGCCTTGGGCTCTTACGGAGCAGCAGTACTTTCCGATCCTTATATCATAAGGCTCCTTATAAACAGATCAAAGACATTCATGTACACCACAGCTCTTCCAGCGCCGTCGCTCGCAGCATCGTTTAAAGCTCTTGAACTTTTAAGGAAAAATCCCAACCTTTTGAGTGAACTCTGGAAAAATGTTAGCTATGTGAGAGATCATCTCTCTTCTTTAGGATTTAACCTTAGGGATAGTAAAGGGCCTATTATTCCCATACTCGTTGGCGACGATAAAATGACCGTAAAATTCCAGCGAATGCTTATGGCAAAGGGACTCTTCGTTCAGGCAATAAGGCCTCCAACGGTACCTCCTAAAACATCGAGACTGAGGATAACGATAGTGAGAGCTTTCTCAAAAGAGGAGCTCGATTACATTATAGATAGCCTTTTTACTTCCGCAAAAAAAATCGGGCTTTTATAGGAATCTGTTTTACAGGAAATCCTTCGCTCTTTCCAAGTCCTCTAATGCTTCTTCTACCTTATCTTCGTTTCTCAAGAGAAAGGAGGGATGATAGGTAGGTATCACTTTTATTCCCCTAAACTCTTTTACTTCCCCCCTTACTCTCGTTATCCTCTCATCTGTCCCGAAGATCGTGTTATAGGCATGTCTTCCGAGAGCAACAATCGCTTTAGGCCTCACAAAATCTATCTGCTTAAAAAGGTAGGGTTTACAGGCCTCTATCTCATCCTTTTCTGGATCCCTGTTGTTTGGGGGTCTACATTTGAGAACGTTACAGATATAAGATTCTTTCCTATCTAATCCCACCTCCTCCATCAGTCTCGTCAAAAGCCTGCCAGCTTTTCCTACAAATGGCCTTCCTTCTTTGTCCTCTTCTTCTCCTGGTGCCTCACCAACAAACATTATGTCCGCATCGTACCTTCCTTCACCAAATACGGCATTTGTCCTGAATTGAAAGAGTCGGCATCTTTTACAGTTCCTTACAAGCATCACGAGATCCCTTATCTCAATCCCTGTATCAAAAAAGACTTCCTCTATCCCCATCTCCTTTAAGGAAGTGAGAAAGGCAGAAACTTCAAGAGGCGTATTCATCAGGGATCCTTTTAACATTAATCTCCTTCTCAAGAACGTATGCGGCCTTTAGAAGTGTCCCTTCCTCTAAGGGACGGCCTATAATCTGTAGACCGATGGGGAGATGCTTACTGTCAAACCCACAGGGAACTGAAACTGCGGGAAGACCTGCCAGATTTGCTGGAATTGTGAATATGTCGGAGAGGTACATCTTTAGTGGGTCATCTATCCTCTCGCCAATTCTGAAGGCTACTGTGGGTGAGGTGGGAGTAACAATTACATCACAAATCTTGAAAGCCTCTTCAAAGTCTCTCCTTATTAGAGTCCTAACCTGGGACGCTTTTCTGTAATAAGCCTCATAATATCCTGAGGAGAGAACGTAAGTCCCCAGTATGATCCTCCTTTTAACCTCCTTCCCAAACCCGTTCACACGGGTCTTCTTGTACATTTCAAGTATATCTTTTCCTTCGGTTCTGAATCCGTACTTCACTCCGTCATATCTTGCAAGATTTGAAGATGCCTCAGCTGTACAGATTATGTAATAAGTCGCCAATGCGTACTTAGTATGGGGAAGACTTATCTCTACCGGTTCCGCTCCACAGCTAACTAAAGTTTTTATAGCCCCTTCAACACTTGTCCTTACTTCTTCATCTATTCCAGGAGCGAAGTATTCTTTTGGGATTCCAAGTTTCAAACCTTTTATTTCCTGCCCGATGTATGAACTATAATCAGGTGGAGAAAAAGGGAGAGATGTGGAATCATAAGGATCGTGTCCTGCTATTACCTCGAGCATTATAGCCAGATCCATGACGTTTCTTGCCATTGGACCTATCTGGTCAAGGGAGGATGCGAATGCTATTAACCCGAACCTCGAGACCGCTCCGTAAGTAGGTTTCAAACCAAAGATACCGCAAAAAGATGCCGGTTGCCTTATAGACCCACCTGTATCAGTACCCAATGATGCAGCGCACAGACCTACTGCGACTGATGATGCTGAACCTCCGCTTGAACCTCCCGGGGTCCTTTCCTTACTCCAGGGGTTTCTTGTTATCTGAAACGCAGAATTTTCAGTCGATGATCCCATAGCAAACTCATCCATGTTCAGCTTTCCAAGCAACACATAGCCCTCTTTTTTTAATCTCTTTACCACCGTTGCATCGTATGGAGGGATAAACCCTTTTAGGATCTTAGANGCACAGGTCGTCTCTATGCCCCTCGTGCATATGATATCCTTTATTGCGATCGGTATCCCTAAGAGCTTTCCCTCTTCCCCGTTTCTTATCCTTTTTTGAGCATCCTTAGCCATCTCCTTAGCTAAGTCCTCTGTAACTTTAAGGTACGACTTTATCTCTCCGTCGTACCTTCTTATCCTCTCCAAAAAAAATTCCGTAAGTTCAAGGCATGTAAAATCCCCTTTCTTCAGTGATCTCCCTATCTCTTTTATGTTCATCTTNAGAACTTCATTCATTTTCTCCTCATTCCTCCGTCTCTATCACAGGCGGTACCCTAAATAAGGGGCCTTTCCTTTGAGGGGCGTTCATGAGCGATTCTTCCTGAGTGAAAGAATCTTTTACTATATCTTCTCTTAAGGGTAATTTTATCTCCAGAGCGTGGGATGTGGGCTCCACACCTTTAGTGTCGAGCTCGTTTAGCTGATCCATGTATTTGAGAATTGTATCGAGCTGTCCGGTAAATTCCCTTATTTCTTTTTCACTCAGCTCAATTCTGCTTAAGTGGGCCACATATCTTACAGTTTCTTCTTCTATCTTCATCGTAAGGCCCCCAGGCGTTTCCTGCTTGATGCGAGTTTTAACCTCTTGTTTTTCAGTTCCTCCATTATCTCCCTGTTCTTTTCTATAACTTCAGGCGGAGCCTTCCCCAAGAATTCCCTGTTATTCATCTTCTTGAATATCTTTTCCAGTTCTTCGTCCAGTTTTCTCATCTCTTTCTCTATCCTCGAGATTTCCCTTTCTACATCTATGATGTCCTCAAGGGGGATATATATCTCCACATCGTAAGCCACATCAATCGCACACCTCTCTTTTATCTCTTTTTCCCCAAACTTAATATCTTTTACCTTTGCGAGTTCCATTATATAAGGCGCGTACTTTAGTAGAAGTTCCTGCCTCCCATCCGCCTTCAAGTAAGCTTCCACTTTCACATTCGGTTGGATGTTTACTTCTCCCCTTATCTTCCTTATAGTCTCTATAACTCCTTTTATCACTTCCATTTCTCTTTCAGATTCTTCCTCCACGAGGTTCTCCCTAACCTCAGGGAATCTTTCGATCACCAAACTTTCAGCTTCTCTATGCGGAAGCATCTGATATATCTCCTCTGTTATGAATGGCATGAATGGGTGAAGTAGTTTTAGAATGGATGTGAGGGTGAAAAGGAGAGTTTCCTTTGTTTTCTCGTTATTAAAACCTGATACTTTACCGTAAAGGTTCGGCTTTATGAGTTCAAGATACCAATCGCAGAACTCGTGCCAAATGAAATCGTAAAGAGAGATAGATGCCTCATTGAAGTGGTATGTCTCTATTGAATCGGTTACCTCTTTTATGACCTTTTGGAGCCTGGAGACGATCCATCTATCTGGTAGGAAAGGGGAGTCGTTTACGAAACTCTCTTCCTTAAATCCCCTTACCCCCTGAATTAGAGATAGGGTAAGTCTCGCGGCGTTCCATATTTTATTCACAAAGTTCCTTGAACCTTCTATCCTCNCCTCTGATAAAAGGATATCCCGCCCCTGGGATGCAAGCATAGCGAGAGTAAATCTAAAGGCATCGCAACCGAACTTATCTATCATGATCAGAGGATCTATCACGTTCCCCCTCGACTTACTCATCTTCTTGCCCTCTGCATCCCGAACTAAAGCATGGATATACACCTCCCTGAAAGGTATATCACCCATGAACTTAAGACCCATCATTATCATTCTTGCAACCCAGAAAAAGAGGATATCAAAACCTGTTACAAGTAGAGACGTTGGATAGAAGACCTCAAGGTCTTTTGTCTTCTCAGGCCATCCAAGGGTAGAGAAAGGCCAGAGAGCTGAAGAAAACCAGGTATCGAGAACATCGCTTTCCTGGTTAAGGGGACCACCGCAGGATTCGCAAGTTGATAGATCCACCCTTGAAACATAGGTTTTATCACATTTTTTACAGTACCAGACAGGAAGTCTGTGACCCCACCATATTTGCCTTGAGATGCACCAGTCTTTTATGTTGTTCATCCAGTCGTAATAAACTTTTTCCCACATTTCAGGAATAAGCCTGATTTTCCGGCTCCTAACAGCTTCGATTGCGGGTTCTGCAAGGGGCCTCATTTTTACGAACCACTGTAATGAGAGATAAGGTTCAACTATTGTCTTACATCTGTAGCATTTTCCCGCGACAACGGTGTAAGGTTCGATCCTCTCCAAAAGATTTTTGCTCTTTAGCTCATCCACAACGTGTTTCCTGCATTCAAACCTTTCCATCCCCTTATAATGGACCGCATTCTCATTCATAATGCCATCTTCATCCATTACCTTTACATCTTTAAGGTTGTGTCTTTTTGCTATCTCAAAATCGTAAAAATCGTGAGCAGGGGTCACTTTAAGAACACCAGTACCAAAGGACATGTCCACATAGGAATCTCCAATTACGGGGATTTCTCTTTCAACTATAGGTAAAATCACGTATTTACCAATGTAGTTCTTGTATCTTTTGTCTTCTGGATTTACCGCGACTGCCGTATCCCCGAACATCGTCTCCGGCCTTGTTGTGGCAACTACGAGATATCCCTTATCCTCTTTTAACGGATATCTGATGTAATAAAGAAACCCTTTTTCCTCCTCATGTTCGACTTCCAGATCTGAAAGGGCTGTCTTGCATCTGGGACACCAGTTTATGATGTAATGGCCTCTGTATATCAGCCCCTCCTCGTAAAGCCTCACGAAAACCTCACGAACAGCCTTAGAAAGGCCTTCATCCATTGTAAATCTTTCCCTTGTCCAGTCAAGGGAGCATCCGAGTTTTTTGAGCTGTTCTATTATTGTCCTTCCGTACTTTTCTTTCCATTCCCAGACCCTTTTTATAAATTCTTCTCTTCCAAGTTTCTCTCTTGAGAGGTTCTCTTTTGCTATCTCCCTCTCCACAACATTCTGCGTGGCAATTCCCGCATGGTCAGTCCCGGGAAGCCAAAGGGTGTTAAACCCTTTCATCCGCTTGTATCTAACAACGATGTCCTGAAGTGTGTTATTAAGTGCGTGGCCCATGTGGAGGGAACCAGTTACATTGGGTGGAGGAATAACAATGGAGAATGGTTCTTTAGGAGAGTCAGTTCTTGCTGTAAAATATCCCTTTTCCAACCAGAACTGGTACCATTTTTCTTCCACATTTTTAGGGTTATAAACTTTCTCGAGCATAACTGACTCCTTGAAGGTGAGGTTTTATAAGGGGATTTTCCATGGCAAGGGCAAAAATATCTTTTCAAATAAGTAGAAGGCGTATCTATCAGTCATACCAGATATGAAGTCGGCTACGCAGTTTTCAGGCTCATCGTAGAAGTCCTTCCTCCCAATCTCCTTTAGAAAGATGTCGGGATTTTTCAAAAAATAAAAGTACAGATCTTCGATGATCCTTGCGCACTTTTCAAAATCCCCATGCACAATTTCGTTCTCGTAAACCCTCTCGTAAAGAAAGTCCCTGAGTTTATAAATGTAATTCTTTAGTTCCTCGCTCATAGAGATTTTTAGATTCTCCGTTTTAATTGTCTCTTCTATAACTCCTCTAACCATCGTGTCGATCCTTTTTGAACTGGTCTTTCCGAGGAAACTTACAGCATCTTTTGGAAGATCCTCTTCTTTAATCACATTGCCCCTTAGGGCATCATCTATGTCGTGATTTATATAGGCTATTATATCTGCGACCCTTACTACCTCAGCCTCCTTAGTTATGGGCTTTTCATCTTCCCTTTCCGGAATTATTTCACCTTTTCCTTTTGTATGCTTTAAAATCCCGTCCCTAACCTCATAGGTCAGATTTAGACCTTCCCCATCCCTTTCCAACTTATCAACGACACGTAAACTCTGTTCATTGTGCCTGAAACCACCCTTGTGTATCTTATTTAAAACTTCCTCACCCGCATGTCCAAAGGGTGTGTGTCCGAGGTCATGTCCGAGGCAGATAGCCTCAACTAAGTCTTCGTTCAGGCCTAAAGCCTTTGCGATAGTTCTCGCAATCTGGGAAACCTCAAGGGTATGGGTAAGCCTTGTCCTATAATGGTCTCCCTGGGGGGAGAGGAATACCTGCGTCTTGTGCTTAAGTCTTCTAAAGGACTTGCTGTGGATAATCCTGTCCCTGTCATGCTGGAAGGCAGGTCTAATATCGCACTCAGGTTCAGGTTTTAGCCTGCCACGGGTGTTCTTGCTTTTCTGTGCGTAGGGAGAAAGGACTATCTCTTCCTTATTTTCAAGGATTTCCCTTATCTTCACAGGATGCTAATCTATCATAACCATCATTTTCTTTTCAACAAAGGGGTATAAGAGTGCTAAGAAGTTTGAGTCTATGTGAAATTCTGTAGCCTTGGGTTATACTATTTGCAAGTGATCAGATTTTTTTTAACGGTATTATCTCTTGGTTTTTCAGGTATAGTCGCTCAGATCGTCCTACTTAAAGAGCTTATCGTTCTTTTCTCAGGGAACGAAATGGCGATCGGCCTTGTGATTGGTACGTGGATCCTTGGGGAAGCACTTGGTGCGATCTCTTTAAAATTCTTCAAACCCAATGCCCTAAATACGGGGACCTTCGTTACTTGCGCGCTCATTTTTTACCTTCTATTCCCTTTAAGCATCTATCTTTCCGCAGAAGGAAGGGCGATAATGTCTATCCCACGAGGCGTTGCCCCAAACCTTTATCAAATGGGGATCATTTCCGTAATCTCAGTTTTTCCAGTAAGCTTTTTCCATGGTCTTCTCTTTAATTTTGCCTGTTTTATTTCAACTTCTTTCGTAAAGAAAAGGGCAAATCCTTTGGCGCATGTGTATTTCTATGAGATGGGAGGTACTGTTCTCGGTGGTGTGCTTTCCACCTACACATTGCTCCCACATTTCAATCCATACGAAATTGCGAATCTTTTGGGACTATTCTCGATGCTCCCCCTCATATTCATCTCTGGCTTAGAGGAAAAAAAAAGAGGGGTTTTTATATTGTCCCTTCTATTTTTCCTATCTTTCTTAGTGCTCTTCTCATCTGGAACTGGCAGATACCTGAGAGATTGGACACTTAATAAAATCTGGGAGGGAGAAGAGGTAATATTTTCAAAAAACTCGATCTATCAAAATATCACAGTTATTAAGAAAGACAATGAATACACAGTTTGGACTGATGGTACACCTTTTAGCACAATTCCCAATCCTAATATCTTCTATGTGGAAGAGGTATCCCATATCCCACTTCTTCTTCATCCCTTGCCTAAAAGTATTCTTCTTCTCAGTATCCCTCTCGAGGCTATCGAAGAGGTGGAGAAGTATCCATCTGTGGAAAAGATAGACTACGTTGAAATAGACCCTGAACTTGTAAAGGTCATTGAGGACCTGGCGAAAGAACGGGGATGTAGAAAAAAGGTGAGAATCCACTATATGGATGGAAGATCTTTTGTGAAGAAGACGAAAGAGAAGTACGATGTTGTGATATCAGGTGTAAATGCTCCATCGGCGCTCAAGAACAACAGATTTTTTACATCCGAATTCTTCAAGGATATAAAGAGGATTTTGAATGAGGAAGGCCTTTTCTTCTTTCACGTAAGTGGCTCCAACTATTATAGTTGGGAGCTTAAGATGCTTAATTCCTCCATTTTCTACGCAGCGAAGGAGATTTTTCGTTTCGTCCATGTCATCCCTGGAGATCCAAATTTCTTTGTGCTCACAGACTTTCCCCTTGATTTATCTCCAGACAGACTGGAAGAAAGAATCTCATCCTACAATCTAAATACAAAGCTTATAAGCGGAGCCCATCTTCGTTACAAGCTTGATGAAAAAAGGAAGGAATGGTTTTTGAGGCAGATNGAAGGGAGCGAAAAGCTACAAAACAGGGATTTTAAACCTTTCGCTTTTTTCTTTTACACAGCTTATGAGGCTACGAAGATTTCTCGCCCTACCTACAATTTCTCCTATCTTTTTTATACCCTGAAACTCAGGAATATCCTCTTTTACGCTTTTCTTATTTCCTTTTTTCTCTTTCTTTTCTGGACCAAAAAAGGAGGATCCATATTTGTACCCCTTTCTATCTTCACAACTGGGCTCACGATGACAGTTGTTGAGATGATCCTTATTTTTGCATTCCAGGTCCTTTTTGGGTCAGTATTTTACGAGGCGGGCCTTTTACTCACCTCATTTATGGGAGGATCGGCTCTGGGGAGTATCTTTGTTGTAGAGATATTTAAGAAATTCGACAAAAAAAAGGCCTTTTTTATCCTCGACGGCACTTTAATCCCCTTTATACTTTTGGTTCTCTGTTTCCTTTCTTATAGATGGGCGAAGGAATTTCATCATATTTTCTTACATTTTCTCATTTTTTCGCTTATCTTCTTATCTGGATTTTTTGTTGGAGCAGAATTTCCGCTTGGGATTTCAACGTACGGAGAGATGAAAAAAACTGAAGAGAGAAAAGGGGTTGGAGTGATATTCGCCTCTGACCTTATAGGAGGCTTCTTCGGTGCATTAGGGGGGAGCTTCCTTCTTTTTCCCATTTTAGGTTTAGAAGGGAGCCTTATTCTTCTTATTGGGGTTAAGATTCCCTCCTTTTGCCTTTTACTTTTAGCTTTGAAAAAGTGATATATTAAAGGAGGGGGTAATACTTCTTCATGCTTTCCCGAAGGGAGTTCCTGAAACTTACTCTTTTCTCTCCGATTATCTTTGCCAAAAAGGATGAGCAAGTAAAAGCTCTTTTTCCTTATAAGGAAGGTTATTACTACACAAAGATCCCGAACAGAAAAAATCAGGTTCACTGCGAGCTTTGTCCGAGAGGTTGCTTATTGAGCGAGGGAGAGATCGGCTTTTGCAGGGCAAGGAAAAACATAAACGGAAGGCTTTATTCACTCGGCTACGGATCTCCATGTGCGGTCCACGTGGATCCAATAGAAAAGAAACCTTTCTTCCACGTCCTACCTCAGAGTGCCTCTTTTTCCATTGCTTCTGCTGGTTGTAACCTAAGGTGTAAGTTCTGTCAGAACTGGCAAATATCGCAGATTTCTCCCACCGAAACTACAAACTATGACCTTCCTCCGGAAAAAGTGGTAGAGATGGCAAAAAAGATGAGGTGCAGAAGCATAGCGTATACCTACACGGAACCGACAAACTTTTACGAGTACATGATAGAGACAGCAAAGATTGCAAAGAGAGCTGGCGTACTCAATGTCTCCCATACTAACGGCTACATAAATCGAAGACCCCTCGAAGAGCTTACAAAATACATGGATGCGGTAAACGTAGATTTAAAAGCTTTTGACGATGGATTTTACGGAAAGGTCTGTGAAGCAAGTCTTAGCCCTGTTCTCGAGACGATTAGAACATTAAAAGAAAAGGGTTTATGGGTAGAAATTACGAACCTCGTTATACCTGGATATAACGACAGTGTTGATAAGATAAGGGAGATGTGCTTGTGGATCAAGCAAAATTTGGGGGATGAAGTACCTTTACATTTCACCCGCTTCTTCCCAACCTATCTCATGAGTTCCTTACCTCCCACACCTGTGTCTACACTTGAAAAGGCGAGAGAAGTTGCGATGTCCCTTGGCCTTTCATACGTTTATATCGGAAATGTCCCCGGTCATCCTGGAGAAAACACATACTGCAAAAGATGTAAGAAGATCGTTCTTAAAAGATCCGGCTTCAACCTTCTCGAGAACAATTTGAAAGAGGGGAAGTGTCGTTTTTGCGGTCAAGAGATAAGGGGGATATGGAAGGCTTAATAAGGATACTCTTTCTCCCACTTTTGGCCTTGCCTCTTTTTGTGAATCCCATTTTCGGAGCGGAAATAAAGAGGCCCAATGTGGCTGGATTATTCTATCCGAAGGAGAAAAAAGCCCTTGAGGAAATGATAGATAGGTTTTTGGTGGAGGCTGGGCCAAAGAAGGCGAAAGAGAAAATAGTAGGGCTTATATCACCGCATGCGGGATATCAGTATTCTGGGAGAATTATGGCACATGGATTCAAAGAAATAAAGGGAGTTCATTACGGAACTGTTCTCATCTTTGGGCCAGCACATTATTTTCCTTTTCGAGGGGCATCTATCATACCTTCTGGATTTTACGAAACCCCTCTTGGTAGGGTTGCAATAGACGAAGATATTGCGAAGGAGCTTATGGATTCGTGCAAGTTTGTAAAAAAAGTGGAGATGGCTTTCGAAAAGGAGCATTCCGTGGAAGTACAGATCCCCTTTCTCCAGAGGAGCATTGAAAATTTTAGGATTGTTCCTGTCGTTATGGGAGATATGACCCTTGAAGAACATCGGATACTTGCTAATACCCTCTTCGACCTGTACGAGAAAAAGGGAGGCTCTTTACTTTCCGTCTTCTCAACAGATATGTCCCATTTCCATCCTTATGAGGAGGCAAAGAAGATAGACTCTCAAACGATAGGGTTGATTGAGAGGGGCGAGATATTTGGCCTGATAGATGGTTTAAGAGCCGGAAGAGTGGAGTTATGCGGATTTCACCCTATAATACTTTCCCTTATACTTTCGGAAATTAAAAACTGCGAGATAAGGCCTTTGAAATACGGAACGTCTAAAGATTCAGGTGGGCCTGGAAGTAGCGTTGTTGGATATCTTTCGGCCTTAATATTAGAACCTGAGGAGAAGCGCGAGCTCGATTCAGAAGAAAGGAAAATACTTTTGAATATAGCAAGAAGAACGCTAAATGAGTATGTGAAAACGAAGAAAAGACCGGTATTCCAGGTGAAAGAAGAGAGGCTTCTGGAAAAAGAACCTGTTTTTGTGACGTTAATGAAGGATGGGGAACTTAGAGGATGCATAGGACACACGAGGCCTCTTTACCCTCTTTTTGAGGCAGTATCAGAAATGACTGTTAGAGCTTCTTCTTTCGACCCCAGATTTAAACCTGTCAAAGAGGCGGAACTCGATAGTTTAGAGATAGAAATCACAATAATTGGGCCTTTAAAAAGGCTTAATAAGGTAAACGATATTACGATAGGGAAGCACGGATTATTTGTATCCTTAAATGGAAAAAGTGGTCTTCTGCTCCCCCAGGTTGCTAAAAGATTTAAATGGGATAGGGAGGAGTTTTTGAGGGAAACGTGTATAAAGGCGGGACTTGAACCTCAAGCCTATAGGCGCAAAGATGCGAGGGTCTATTTTTTTAAAGGGTATTCTTTTTCAGAGGGGAAAAAGAGATGAACCTTAAAAGCATATTAGAGGAATGGAGGGAGAGAGTCATAGACGAATGGGTGAGAAGGTTGAAAACGAACGTGAGTGAAAGGTATTCCCAAAGGCCCTTTGAAGAACTTATGATAACCGTCAGTGCAGCATATGACGCAAGTACCTACGTCCTTCTTTTTAATGACTATTCCAAAATCGACTGTCACATAGAATGGATTACGCGGGCCCGGCTTCACGGTGGGTTCACTCTTTCGGAAGTGCAAAATGCTTACGAGCTTCTAAGAGAACTTCTCGTGCCCATATTTCTGGAAAATCTAAAAGGCGGAGAGCTAAAAGAAGCACTTTTAAAACTGAATGCCTGTACTTTCTACACTATCACAAAATTCAGTAACAACTTCCAGTCCCTTCACGAAAGTAAGATAAAGGAGCACGCTCTTAACCTGGAGAGGATGGTGGAAAAAAGGACGAGAGAGCTCGCCGAATCGGAGTCAAAATACAGGACTCTTGTTGAAGATATAAATGACGGTTATTTCGTTAATCAGGATGGGGTAATAGTATTTGCGAATAGGGCGTATTGTGATATGCATGGTTATGATATATCAGAGGTAATTGGGAGACCATATTACGAGTTTATAGCTGACGAATCTTTGGATTTTGTAAGAGCCCTTTACAACGAAAGAATAGAAAAGGGTGAAGCCCCAGAACTTTATGTCTATCTAAGGAAGCACAAGAACGGAGGGTGTTTTCCTACTGAAAACAAGGTAAAGATAATAACGTTGAACGGAAGGAAAGCTGTCGCTGGTATTTGCAGGGATATAACTGAAAGGGTCGAGATGGAAAGAAAGATAAGGGAGACGGAAAACCTGGCTCATATTGGCAGAATTACGACTTCATTAGCCCATGAGATAAGGAATCCCCTATCGTCCGTGAAGCTCAATATCCAGATTTTGAAGAAAAATCCTTATATAGACGGAAATGACAAAAGAAGGCTCGAAATTGTAACAAACGAAATCACAAGATTGGAAAAGATACTCACAGAGATGCTCGATTTTGCAAGACCTATAAGATTAAATCTTGAAGAGGTGGACATAAACGAGGTTGTCGATTCGAGCATAGAAGTGATAGAGGTAAGGGCAAAAGAGAAGGGGATTTCTATAATGAAGAAGTATTGTTCCACCCTCCCTTCTCTTTATTTAGACAGGGATAAGATAGAGCAGGCTATAATAAACGTTCTTGTAAATTCCATAGACGTCCTTGGAAGAGGTGGAAAGATAAAGATCGTCACCCGAAAAGTCAGATCTAACGGCCATGTGGCCCTGGATATTTGTGATAACGGCCCTGGAATAGATAAGGACGTACTTCCCTTTATTTTTGATCCCTTTTTCAGTAACAAAAAGAAAGGAACAGGCCTTGGCCTTTTCAATGTAAAAAGGATCATAGATGCCCACGGAGGTAAGGTGGAGGTTTACCCAGGGAAGAGAAAGGGGGTCCGTTTTTCGATCCTTTTACCTTTTGACAGGTTAAAATGAAGCACAGAATACTCATAATAGACGACGAAGAGGCTATACTTGAATCCTTGGAGATGTATTTCAGTGAAAGGGGTTATAATGTCTTTTGTGCGAAAAATGCTGAGGAAGGTTTTAAAAAAACTGACCTTTTAAAGCCAGATCTTGTAATTCTCGATGTGAGGTTACCGGATCAGGACGGCCTTGAACTTTTGCAAAAGCTCAAGGAAAGAAGGAAAAATATGCATGTCATAATAGTCACCGCTTTCCACGATATGGATACCACTATAAAGGCAGTGAAGAAGGGTGCGTTCGAATATATCCCCAAGCCTATAGATATAGAGGAACTGGAGGCAGCAGTTTCTCGGGCCCTGAAAGTAGAGGCTTTTAAGGAAAAGAACGGTTTACTCATTGAGAATCCTATAACCCAGGAGAAGGGGAAGCTCGTTGGAAAGAGTAAGGCAATGAAAGAGATCTTCAAGGCCATAGGGCTCCTTTCAGAAAACAGAATAACTGTACTTATAGAGGGTGAGACAGGCACCGGAAAGGAACTAATAGCCCGAGCCATTCACTACAACAGCCCTTTTAGGGATCATCCTTTCATCCCGATCAATTGTTCTGCAATTGTGGGAACACTCTTGGAAAGCGAGCTCTTTGGCCATGAAAAGGGTGCTTTCACTGGAGCGCACTCCACAAAGAGGGGAAAGTTTGAACTTGCCGGTGAGGGAACCATATTTCTCGACGAAGTCAGTGAGATACCTTACGAGCTCCAGGCGAAACTTTTGAGATTTTTACAAGAGAAAGAGTTTGAAAGGGTAGGGGGTGTGAAAACACTTAAATCTAATGCGAGGGTCATAGCTGCAACAAATAGGTCCCTCCTTAAGCTGGTAAAAGAGGGGAGATTTAGAGAAGATTTGTACTATCGCCTATCTGTTGCAAAGATTGAAGTACCTCCATTGAGGGAGAGAAAGTCGGATATTCCGTTCCTCGTCGAGTACATTCTGGGAAGGATAAATAGTGATTTGAAAAAGCATATAAAGAGAATAGAAGAAGGAGCAATTNAAAAGATGATCGAGTACGACTGGCCAGGAAATGTGAGGGAGTTGGAAAACGTCCTGACGAGAGTCGCCCTCGAGGTTAGAGGTGACGTTATCACCAAGGCAGATATACTTCCTTTTCTTGAAGGAGGGAAAGAGGAAGTAAAAGAGGTGAAGGAGAGACTTATGAGCCTTTCCGCGGTGGAAAGGGAGCATATAAAGAGAGTGCTCGAATATACTGGGTGGCATTTTGGTAAGGCTTGCGAGATCTTAGGCATTTCAAGACCCTCTTTGAGAAAGAAAATTAAAGACTACAAAATAAAGAGGGGAGAGGATGGTCAATTGGCATCACCTAAAGAGCATAGCCGTGTGTGAAGACGCTAAAAGAAGTAAAGAAGGAACACATTCTGAAGGTGCTGAAAACTGCGGGATGAAATGTGAAAGAAAGAGGTAGAGGAATCGCATCTGAGAAGGGAGTTAAAAAAATCTTTCAATCCTTGAAAGACCCTTTTAAGCCGAAGAAAAGGGCTTTTAGAAATAAACGGGAATTGCATGTGGCACGCATTTTGTAAAATGATAAAAAATAAAAGGGGGTTGCCATGAGAAAGACGATTTTATCCTTTTTTCTCATTTTCGCTTTCGTTCTTTATTCCCACCCATCTTTGAGCGCGGAAAAACCGATAGTGATTGGCTCTCCTCTCTCTACGGCTTTCCTGTACGGTTGGGATGCTGAGCGGGGAATAAAACTGGCAGCTGAGGAGATAAACGCAAAGGGAGGAGTAAATGTTGGTGGAACAAAGAGGCCCTTTAAGATTGAAGTGATAGACACGAGGGATTTGGAACCGGGTGTTCCTGTGAGCGAGGCGCTTTTGGCTGTTGAGAAGCTAATTCTTGAAAAAAAGGTAGATTTTCTGATTGGAGGCCCTGTAAGATCTGAAGCGGCTTTGGCGGCGATGGATATCGTGAGCAAACACAAGAAGGTTCAAATAATAACTACAGGAGTACTTACGCCCCTCCTCACCCAAAAAGTGGCGGAGAACTATGATAAATACAAGTACACGTTCAGAAACACGAATCATTCTGGTAACATGATGAAAGAATTCATGTCTTTTTTTGATGAGATTCAAAAGCCTTTCGGATTTAAGAAAGTCTACATAATGGTTCAGGATGTGGAGCATGCGAGGAAGGGTGGAGAATTTATGAAAAAAGCTCTTTCAGAAAAGGGTTGGGAAGTGATAGACATGAAGATATACCCCACAGGAACGACTGATTACTCTGTTGGGCTTGCAGATGCTAAGAACAAGGGAGCGGACGTCCTTTTCCTGTGGATGGATATGCCTGAAAGCGCAATATTACTTAAACAGTGGTCAGACCTTAAGATGAAGGCTCTTCCGATAGGCTTTGTCTGTGCAGCAGAACAACCAGGTTTCTGGAAGGCAACGGGAGGTAAAGGGGAGTACCTGCTTGTGAATGTGGTAAACGGAGGAAACTGTCCTGGGAAGATAACGCCGTGGACGATGAAGTTTGTGGAGGCTTACAAGAAAAGATGGGGTATTGAGCCTGAGGGCTATGGGACATCTTCGAGTTATATGGCGGTTTATCAACTAAAAGAAGCAATAGAGAAGGCNAANTCTCTTGATGCGGAAAAAGTGATAAAGGCACTTGAGGAATCAGACATAGTTGGAGTTTACGGAAGAATGAGGTTCGACAGGAAGTCCCATCAGATAATCCCCTCTTTCGATCCAAAGGAAGGGGCTGTAACATGCATATTCCAGTGGCAACAGGGAGCGAGGGTTCAGGTTTTTCCAGAGAAGGTTGCGCAGGGTAAGGTTATGCTTCCTCCCTGGGTGAAGAAATAGGAAAATGCACGTAGTCATATACGGTATCATAAACAGCATAACCCTTTCTCTTATATCCCTCGGATTCGCGCTTGTTTACAGTATAAGCAGGGTCCCGAACTTTGCCCACGGGGCCCTTTATGTTACAACAGGATACGTTGTCTGGTTGCTAATAAATAAGATCACCGGTTTTCCGTACCCCCTTGCAGTCATACTTGGAATATTTATCACAGCAATGATTGGAGCGCTAATTTACAGGTTGGTTCTGATAAGGATAAGAGGTATGGAAATATCTGAAATCATCGCCACTTACGCAATTGGAGTCGCCATTCTTGAAGGTCTAAGGTGGGGGGGTCTTAGGGGAATGACCTATACATTACCCGTCTTCATTCCCGGGTCAAAGGAGTTTTTTGGGGTAACTGTCGACTACCAGAGGATCGTCGTTGTTGGCGCGGGTATTCTTACGCTCNTTTTCCTCTATTTTTTTACCCGTTATACGAGGATTGGGCTATCCTTGAGGGGGATAGCCCAGGACGAGAGGGCAGCGATGATGCTCGGCATAGATTCTGATTTCACCGGCATAATCTCTCTTGCAATCGGTTCTGCTCTTGCTGGTTTTTCGGCTCTCCTTCTTTTACCACTCGGAAATATAATTGTTGAGGCAGGGTACAGCGTTCTTATATTTGCAATCGCAGTATGCGTAATAGGAGGACTTGGAAGTTTACTCGGGACCGTAATCGCCTCATTCATAATAGGATTTGCNCAGATATTGACGGATAAATTCATATCCACACACTATCAGATGGTTGTTGCTCTTCTGGCAATAATCCTCACACTCATTTTTAAGCCCTCAGGGATTTTGGGCAGGCAGAAGGAGCTGGAGGAGCGTGTCTAAGTGGATGAGCTAAGAAAGGAAAGGGTTGACAGAAGTCTTAAGGTACGTACAGAGGGGATATACGCCATATCATCTATGGAGGAAATAATTTACCTTTTGGGTCCGAGACTTCTTTTCGTTGTGGGCATCTTGATTCTCCCTTTTCTGCTTGAGGCGGCGCCTTATTGGAAAAGGGTTATGANTATTATGTGTGCTTACGCGATTATCGCCATAAGCTTCGATTTCCTTTCCAATTTTGTTGGACTTGTCTGTTTAGGAGGGGCTCTTTTTACAGGCGTGGGAGGTTATTTCGCAGCGATTTTCAACCACTATCTTTCTCTCCCCATATATTTTTCTTTACCCCTTGCCACACTATGCGGTGCTATATTCTGTACACTTGTGCTTTTACCCGCCCTTCCTTTGAGGGGCGTGTATTTCGCAATTGTGACACTTATGTATCCACTTTTGTTTTCAAGGATCATCGAGGCTCAGAACATTCTGGGTGGCACAAACGGTATCTCAGGCATTGAGAGCTTTCCAAATCCTTATNTGGAACAGTACACGGTTATCCTTATCCTGGTCTTCTCTCTTTTTGGGATGAGAAGGTTCGTAAATGAAGATATTGGGCTTGTTTTTAGGGGTGTAAAGGATAACGATCAAGCTGTGAAGGCCTCAGGTATAAACGTGACTACCATAAAGATATACGCGGTATTCTTGGCTTCGGTTATGGCATGCTTCTCAGGAGCTTATATAGNCCACCTTTATATGTGGGCAGGCCTTTCCCTTTTCGCACTCGATTTTTCCATAATTCCTATTGCTTCCACAGTGATAGGAGGAGGGGGAACTCTAATAGGAGCAGTNATAGGGAGCTTTATCCTCGTGCCTCTGTCTGAGATCTTAAGAGCTGCTGGGACATTGAGGATAGTTATCTACTGCGTAGTTCTAACTCTTTTCATCCTATTTAAAAGCGAAGGTTTAATGATCTACCTACAGAGGAAGTATCACCAGTTTGAAAGGTGGGTGAAGGTATGAGTGAGGAGGTGATCCTTTCTGTTAAGAATCTCTCTAAGTCTTTCTGGGGTCTTAAGGCACTCATAGATGTTAGCTTCGATGTGAGAAAGGGGGAGATATTTGGAATAATAGGCCCAAATGGGTCTGGAAAAACAACGCTGATAAACTGTATCACAGGATTCATAAAGCCTGACTCAGGGAGAGTCTATTTTAAGGACAAAGAGATCACGGGACTTAAACCTCATAAAATAGCCCATATGGGCATAGCTCGGACATTTCAGATTATGAGGCCTTATTATTCTCTTCCAGCCTATAAGAATCTGATAATCCCCCTTTGGTCACCGAGGGCGAAGAAGTTAGGAGGTTGGAGGGGTGGGGGAAAACATGGGGACAGGGATACTGTGGCTGTCGACATTCTTGAGGAGATAGGGTTCGAGAGGGACTCAAGAGTCCCATATAAACTCGCCTCCACGCTTCCTACAGGTTACCAAAAAAGGCTTGAGCTTGCCCGGTCATTGGCTCTAAGACCGGAGATAATCTTCTGCGATGAGGTGTTCTCCGGCCTTAGTATGAGCGAGATAGCGGGTATGATACCCCTTATAGAGAAGATGAAGATGGAAGGGATAACCCTCATAATGATCGAGCACAGGCTAAGAGAGTTATTCAGGGTTGCGGATAGGGTTATGGTACTCAATTTTGGGGAGAAGATCGCAGAGGGAGACCCCCACAAAGTCATAGAGGACAAGAGGGTCAAAGAGGCTTATCTTGGAAGCGAGCATGTGGAAGTTTAAAAGGGTTGCAAGGCTATATGTTAGAAGCTAAGGAACTTATGGTTTTTTATGAAAATATGCTCGCCTTGAATAACGTAAGCGTAAGGTGTGAAGAGGGGAACATAGTCGGTGTATTCGGTTCTAATAGCGCGGGAAAAAGCACGCTTATGTATACTCTCTCCGGTATAATCCTTGATATCAAGTATAAAGAAGAGATGAAAGGGGGCGAAAGGATATCCGTTTTTGGCAAGATAGTCTTCGATGGTATGGACATAAGTTTTATGAAGCCCCACGAGAGAGCGAGATACGGAATCATCCTTTGCCCTGAAAGGAGAAGGATTTTTCCAGAGAGTTCTGTCCTTGAGAACCTTCTTATTGGGTCCTATCTTGCAAGGAGAGAAAGAAACGAAAATTTGGAGTACGTTCTCAATCTTTTTCCAAGGCTTAAAGACCATTTGAAAAGACAAGGCGGGTTTTTAAGCGGTGGGGAACAGCAGATGCTCGCAATCGGAAGAGCTCTTATGGCAAATCCGAAGTTGCTCCTTCTCGATGAACCCCTCCTCGGTTTGAGTCCTGCGTACCAGGACATCGTGATACGGGGGATAAAGCAGATAAGGGATACGAGAAAGATAAGTATAATAGTCACTGAGCAGTACGCGAGGCCTGTAATTCCTATAATAGATTTTGGGTACATTCTTGAGAACGGTTCGAGTGTCCTTTCCGGGACGAAGGATGAGCTACTGGAAAATCCGGATGTAAAATCCGCTTATTTCGGTGTTTAAGGGAAGGTCGCATGAGGGAATATACTTTCACAGGGTTTGAAGAGGCCGCAAGGAAGCATCCTTCTAATGTGGCGTTAATCTACTTAGGGGAGAAATTCACATACGCTTACCTAAAAAGTCTCATAGATAAGTGCGCATCCGGGTTGTTCAAACTTGGGGTAAAACCTGATGACAGAGTTATGCTTTATTTGCCAAACACGCCTCAGTGGGTAATAGCGAATTTTGCCATAAACAAAATAGGGGCCTGTGTCGTCCCAGTCTCTCCGATATACACTGCTTATGAAATCGAGTATATGATAAAGGATGCAGGTATTGAGACCGTGATCTGTTTGGACACTAATTTTGTGTACGTGAAAGAAGTGATGGAAAAGGTAGATGTAAAAAGGGTTCTCGTAACAACTTTCACAGATTTTGTACCCCTATGGAAAAGGACGATAGGGTATCTGTTCGATAAGATACCGAGGGGGAAGGTGGAAAAGTCAGAAAGGGTTTACTCTTTTAAGAGAGTAATAATGGAAGGAGAAAGTGACCCGCCAAAGGTAGCAATAAATCCTGACAAGGATCTGGCCTACATCATGTATACAGGTGGAACGACTGGCTTTCCCAAAGGTGTTCCTGGAAATCACACTGGAGAAGTGTCCTACGTGAGGGATGTGATGGAAATAATCAAAGGTCACGTAGAAGAGGGGAAGGATAAGGTCCTTATGGTTAACCCCCTCTTTCACATAATGGCAAAAGGTTTTTGCATAGCATTCGGGTTCAACTACGGAAATACGGTTGTTCTTATGCCTCTGCCTGAGATCGACCCTGTCCTCAAAGCGATTGAGAGATACAGAGTAAAGTGGATGCTCGGAGTACCTGCCCTTTACAGGATGATCCTTGAAAACGATAGACTCGATCAGTACGATTTGAGCTCTCTCAGATACTGTTACTGTGGTGGTGATGTTTTGCCTGTTGAGGTTTTTAGGAAATGGCAGGATAGATACGGCATCCCAATATATCAAGTATATGGGTCTACAGAGGCTGGGCATGTGGCGTACAGCTTACTTGATAGGGAGCCGAGACCTACTGTTGTTGGCACACCATTGAAATCGAGGAGATGTGTCGTTGTAGATCCAGAAACGCTTGAAAAATTACCGTCAGGGGAGGTAGGAGAACTCCTTGTAACATCGCCATTCACTATAAAGGAATACCTTAATAAGCCANAGGAGACAAAAAGATCCTATGTGAACCTTAACGGGGAAGTGTGGTACAGGATGGGAGATTACGTGAGAATGAACGAGGATGGAGAGCTCGAGTTCGTGGAAAGAACAGCGGATNTAATAAAGTACAAGGCTTACAGGGTCTCCGCCTCTGAAGTTGAGGCNGTTCTTCAGGACCATCCCACTGTTATAGGTGCATGCGTTGTGGGAGTTCCAGACCCTAAGGTGGGAGAAAGGATTAAGGCGATCGTTGTCCTAAAGGAGGACGCAAAGGGTATTGGAAGCGCTGAGTTAATAAGATGGTGCAGAGAAAGGCTTGCTCCTTACAAAGTCCCTCAGTACATTGAATTTAGGGATATGCTTCCCAAGTCGAAGGTTGGAAAGCTTTTGCGAAGGGAGATCAGAGAGGAAGAAAGAAGGAAGCAAGAAAAAGAGAAGAGAAAAGTAGAGAGTCATGAAGCTTCCTCATCATAAACGATGAACCTCGCATCTCCTTCTGCCACAATATTGCCCTTTAAATCCTTTATCTGAGCCTGAGCTTCAATAAGCTTGGATTTCAACATTCTTGCATTGGAAGTAACGGATAATAGTTCACCCGTTCTTACAGGCCTTCTGAAT
>JGI24721J44947_10001554_pt1 | contig 32658 bp, 33 predicted proteins | sample YelNatPaOPGAMG01_FD_44947 | JGI IMG/M metagenome (IMG submission 44947) | reverse complement strand
AAGCCGATCCTTATCTGTCAGGGAGAACGCGACTACCAGGTCACCATCGCCGACGACCTCGCCCGCTGGCAGACAGGACTCCACACCCACCCCAACGTCACTATCCGCACCTACCCCGCCGACAACCACTTCTTCTTCCCCGGCACCGGCCCCTCCAGCCCTGCCGAACTCGCCGCCCCACAACACCTCGATCCACAGCTCGTCACCGACATCAACGATTGGATAGCCAGCAACACCCGCACCGAGTCGTGATGCTCCCCAAACGCATTCTTGGCTCAATCAACATGCGGAGCTAATTCGTTACGCCATCGTCGCGACCTTCCTGCGCCCGTCGGATCATCTGATCCTCCACGCCCAAGCGCTGGCCCATGTTGTGCAGCGTCCACCCGTCTCGGCACAGGAGGACAGCCGCGTCGATCTGCACCTCTGCCATGACGGGCCGAGTTTTGGCCGCACGAGGAACATGCCTCGCGACCGTCGTGCGATGAAGCTCGTAAACCTTTGCCAGCTCACCGACACGACCACCGGCTTCGTAGGCGGCGGATCAACGCCTTCAGCTCAGCCAGGGAAAGCCGCCGCTGAGTTTGTCGCAGCTTCCGCACGTTCGGACCCCGTGCATCCTCAAACACTGTCACCGGCTCCTCCTGAGGCACCTTGTCGCCCTTCTCGACCCGACGAAGTAGCCGCCTGACAAGGGATTTTGTAGACGTGTCAGAGTTTGAGAACTCTCTGCGTAGCTCCACTCGATATTTTCCTTGGTAGATAGCTTGCAGGGAACTTTATCCACAGCGCCGAATCCGGATTCATCCGCTCTCATCCAGCGGCGATCAGGCGGCGGATGCCCCTACGACCGCCGGTAAACCCACCTATCGTGAACTCTCTCGACACGCCCACCCACCGGATCGAGACCACATTTGTCTCTTCGGCGCCGATACGCTCGTGTGCAGCCGGAATGGTCTCAACTGTATGTCGACACCTGACCGAACAAGATCAAGCGAGACAGACCCGCCCCGATCTTCTCGTCCATGACAAGGCCGTATCATCATGGTTGACCACACGACCATCGTCAGCTACACCCAACAAGCTGAGAACGACGTGCCTGCTCGCGACTTGTTCGGCGGGTTCGAGACTCTCGTCGTAGACGGTCTCGAACACCGGGACAGATACACACTACTCATCGACCTGACCCACGCTCCTATACCTGGCAGTTGTGTAATTTACCGAAAGGACAGCTGGGTCCGACGGCAAGGGCGACGCGGCGCCGGTGATCCGGAGCTTGGGACTCTTCCTGAGCTTGCTCGGACTCTGAACACCGCATCTGTAATCATCGCACAGAAAGAGTTCGGCTCGGTCAATGCCGCTCTGATAACCGGCAAATACGAACCTCCGGTTCTTGCAAAGCTTGTAGCCGGCTCTTTGTTCCGGGCTGGATTGGGACCAACACAGTAGCGATGTTATTGCCGGTCTTCGCGACGCGGTCCTGCTTGTCTTATTGGGAGCCCTCCACCGGGGAGCGGCATGGCTGATCACCGTCCTTTGAAGTGATCCCATGAGTTGCGATAATAGCAACTCTCAGTTATAATAGTTGCTATGACGGAAAACCCGGTTGTTGATGAGGTAGGTCGCAGGATCGCTGAGGCTCGGCGTCGCGCAGGTATCACCCAGGAGCAGCTCGGTGCCGCACTTGGGGGACTAGACAAGACACAGGTCTCCAAGATCGAATCAGGTCGTCGCCGACTGGACATCAGCGAGGTCGCTCTTGCTGCTTCTGCTCTCGGATTGAGCACCCGAGCGCTTTTGGGCATGCCGGAGCGGACCAAGCTCACCTGCGCGGCCCGGCTCTCAGCCAACGCACCCGAAGGTGCTCTCCGTGCCGCGTACTCCCGGGCACGTCAGATTGTGGAGATAGATGACACTCTCACAGAAGTTGCTGGTCTAGTTCCGGCCGCTCCAACCCCGGCAGCTAAGGCTCTCCTCGCAAAGGGCCGAACGATGGGTCGGAGGGCTGTGAGTTCGAAGACGACAGCGAAACGACAGGGTCATGAGCTCGCTGTGGCCGTTCGTAGCGATCTTGAGCTTGGCGTCGATGCTCTCGGCAATCTTCCCGATCTCATCGAGACGTACTTTGGTGTCGATGTAGCTTTATCGCCGCTCGGCACCAAGGCAGACGGTCTGTGCGTCCACGGTAGTGGTGTGAACCTGATCCTGGCCAGCTCCGATTTTTCCGCTGGACATGTCAGATTCACCCTCGCACACGAGCTTGCTCACCACCTACTTGATGACACCCGCGAAATCATCGGTGAAGACCAAGATGCGATGTTCGAGGACAATGTGGTTGAGCAACGGGCGAACGCTTTTGCGGGACATTTCCTCATGCCAGAAACGGGCATCGAGGCGCTGCTTCGCTTCCGTCAGGAGACTGATCTCGTGGCACCCGGCAGTATCGTTGCATTGATGATCCACTTTCAGGTGAGCCTGGCAGCACTCGTGTACCAACTCAAGGAGCTTGACCTACTTGACTACGAGGAAGGCCAGGCGCTGCGCTCTCAGGGTGCCAGGAACCTCTTCCGCACCTATGCCGCGACGGACGCAGAGTGGGCAGTGCTCAACCCACCGGAACGAGTGAGGCCACCGGAACGTCTCCAACGGGTAGCGCTGAATGCCTTTGGTGAGCGCCGCGTCGGTCTTGCTCTCGTCGCTGGCTTGTTGGAGCGCTCCGATGATGACGAGCTCTATCGCGAGCTGACAGCGACGCTCGTCGGTGACCAGCCAGCCGTCAGCAACGACGAGTTCGTGGTGTGAGCCTGGACTTCCCGACACATAAACGGACGCCGCCGCAAGTGTCTCAGCCACCGACCACTCTCTTTGATACTGGAGGACTACTGACGCTGGCCGTTGATGCTGGCCTCTGGAACTTAGCTGTCACAAGGTTCGGCGGAACGGGAAAAACATTGCTGACTGTAGTTAATGAACTCGAACACTTACGAGGGGACGCTAAGGTTGGCGGCCTTGCTCGTACTGTACTTACCGACCTCGACTGGTTAGGAAGCCGATTGTGCTCGACGACGATGCCGGCCGCGAGGAGTCCGCTCGCCTGCAGGGGATCATCGCAGTTGGCAGGCCGCTTATACATCCGCTTCAGCACTATGGTGAAGCGGCCCTGATCGTCGTAGGCCGGCCGCTTGGCGCTCAAGCAGTTATCGAGGACCACGACGCTCGCGTGGCGGCACACAACAACGGTCTCCGTCCGGCAAGCGTGCACAAGCTCCTCCACCTTTGGATCGTGCGCGGGGTGATCACCGCGGCACAGGCATTCCAATACTGCGAATCCATCCGTTTAGCTGGACGCGGCAGGGACTATACGGAAGAGGAGCTAACTCAAGGCAAGCTGGGCCGCGTCGGCAAGCCTTAGCGCGTCATTGTAAACGGTCTCCACAATGATCCCCATACGAATGTACGTACGATGCATACTCACCAATGTTGCCCGCTGGGGGATGAGCTAATGGGTCGACAGAGTTTGCAAATCAAACGATGCTTTTAAAACCTGCTCCAATGCACTCAGGTACGGTCGGAGTTCCCTCGGCTGATTCGCCGGCTGATACTTGAAACCGCCCCAAGTCTGATACAGCTTAGCCACGACATTTTCAGCTACGCGCGCCCAAAGGCGCCTTGCGGTTCCTGATTGACAAGCCCGCTACCCGGCGGCTGCCACAAGCTGATAACGATCCGACTTCAACTGGTCCAATGTCATTTAGTATCTATCCCAACTGCACATGCTTGTTGTCCGTTTGAGGTTAACTAAGTCAATCCTCGTTTATCCGGCCAACACCACCGCAATATGTCGGATCTGTCGACTGTCCACGGAGGAGATACCGCCGAGAAAGATGCAATTACCCTGGGCCTCGACCGCTTCTCCAAGCGTCATCCGAGCATACCGTAGAAGTAGCTCTTCGACTCTCCGGCTTCGGTTCCTTCATATCACTGTTCACGCTTAGCTCAAGCACTTCCGATGTAACCCCAAAAAAACCTAACTCCGGTCAACGGGCGCGCTCCAGGAATGACTTGACGTAGGGGTCGTTTAGATGACCTGTCTGCTTCTCTTTCATGGTATCTGAGAATTGAAGTGTCCCGCCCAAGGTAGCCTAACCGTAAGGACGGGGTGTCACAATGTCGTTTCTGGTAGATCGAGCGATCGGACTTGGTTACGGACACGACTAGCACGTCATCGTTTCTTGGATCAACCAGAGAAACACTGTCTTCAGCGATAAACATATGGCAACGTTCGTGTTCGAGAACGTTTCCGTCCTTTAGAAAGGAGAATTCGTACCGCCCCATAACGAGCTTGTGTAGGCGAATAACTGCTAGCCAACCGGATCAATAAAGATTCCTTCAATCGCGTTGTAGGATACAGGCGACTCCCGAGCGATAGAAGACCCTCACTTTGCCGGAAGCCTCTATCACTAGGCATCTGCCTCCGTCTCATGATAGCATTGATGCTATGTCAACACTGACCCAGAGAGGGATGAGACGACGAAGATCATGGAATACATCTGGGGCACTCGCAAGGCTTCGGTTATCTACCGGCAGGAGATGGTTGACCGTTTCGGTTGTCAATAGCCGACAATTTCACGGTCCGAGACCGGAGGATTTCGTCCTCTATCGACTCGGCTACGATGACGAAATGCCGCTTGGATATCGAGGACTCGAAGTGGCCGGAGCGAAGAATATGCTCAAACAAATGGATTGGAAAACGCGCGTCCTCGAATGCCTATTCGTCGAGGGGACAAACGTTCCCCACTCCAAAGACCATACACTGACTGAGCTTATCGTTCGCCTCGTACGGATCGAAAGCTTGACCACATCACAGCCCAGACAGTGGTTTTCAGCGCAGCATCAGCACCGCAAGGGTACGTTGTGCGAGAGAATCTGGATGCTCGACAATGACCGTGTCCACTTCAAGCCGGGACGGGTTTATCACACCGGCGAAGAAGCGCTCTCCGTTATTCCGTCAGTAGCGAGCGGTGAGACGGCCGCTTGATGGATAAGCATCCTGTGGACCTCGCTAATCGCCGTGAGCCGAATTCGCCCATGACTGCGATCGGTTTCAAAAAGTTGAACGCGTTAGTTGAGCTCGCCGGCAGCCTCTTTGATGAAGCGCGCGCCAGCGCTGACGCTAAATGTTGGCGAGGGGCAATCATCCTCGTAAGCGCATCGATCGAAGCTTCACTGCTTGGCACGGCGATCTGTTGTAAGCCGGACCTCAAAGTGCAGGGAGTGTGGCCGAAGAACAAGCGCCCTCCCGAAGATTGGGGACTCTCAACGTTGCTTGAGCTGGCTATTCAAGCTGATTGGTTGCCGCAGAGAAAAACGAACGAAGGCCGCATTCCCGACCCGGCAACGCTCATCAACGGCAACATGGGCGACGCTCTTGAATTCGTCCGGTGCCTCCGTAATGTGCTCGTACATCCAGGCCGTCACATCACTGACCTGATCTGGCTTAACAGTGCGGACGAAGAGTCAATGAGCCCGACCTACGAACTATGCAAGGGGATTGCAGATGAATTATTCAAGCGACTTAGGACAGCAATAGCCGACACCGTGAGCACCCCGATTACAGAGGAAGTGAGTCCCGCATGATTACGACGATTGAGATTTCGGAAGGAGGAGCGCGCAAACACGCCGCCCTCGATCTGAAAGACATCACGGGCGTCGGACGAATTAACCCTCGTCTGCAGCTCTACTTCGAAGCCCGGTCAGAGCCGTATACGAAGGTCCTGCTCGAAGACGTCACGCTCCGTCTTGAGTTCGGCATCGAGCTAATCGGTGAGGGTCGCGTGACCGGCATCGAGATTGTACCCGGTGGTTGCCCAGTCACCTTCGAGATAGTGACCTCGCAGCGTCTACTTCGCCACGTCACCGACGGCTTGCCTTCAGGCGGTTCGATTGTTGAGCTCAACGCGAGGCTCCACGGTCGGGCTCAGGCCTGGGTAGACCCGAACGCTCCCGATTTGAACCGGGCGGGTCGCCCTGCTGGGTGGGAACCGGGACAATGGTGGTCCTTCAATCTGAATGCTGGAGGTATATCCACCCTGCAGTTCGCCCGCAGTGACTGGTATCAGCGGGTGCTTTCACCGACGCGAAACGAACGCTTCCTCTACCTCGAGGTGGCATTGCCTCAGGACGACTCGACACTTGGCACTGAATGGGTAAGCGGCATCGACCTTCTTCTCAAAGCGGAACGCGCTTATGCTGAGGGAAACGACTCCGCCGTCTTCCAGCAACTACGCGGCGTAATCGACTCACTTCCCGGAGCCAAGAAGCAGATTCTCGCCGACATCACCGACGACAAAAAGCGAAATAGTCTCGAAGAACTCCTCAAACAAGCTGGAGAGTTTTTGCACAATGGTCGTCACGTAGCAACCGACAGCGAACAAGCAGGGACGTTTCCGGTCGACCATCTCGACGCGGCCTTTGCGCTCGATCTGATGCGGGTGTTGCTTTCCCATCTCTCGCTGATGCTCTCTGCCGATCGCCGACGGTCCGCCAACGCGTGAGAGCATCAGCACATTTCGTAGCCATATTCCAGTCGATTGAACATCTCCATATAGAGTAAAAATGGATCTGTTTATCAAATAATGTCTGCCATCAGAACTCAATAAGGCCTGCAGGCAAATGAATACTGATTCACGCTCCTAGATACCATGGCCACCACTAGCATTCAGTCAACTAATTGAATTTGCGCAACTTTTGAGAGACAACCTGCAGGTAGTAAAGAGCAGCAAACTGAATAAAAAGTAGTCTAAAGTCCGCTCATGGATTTCAAAAGATTCAAAGTTAACAATAGACCCTAAATTATGTCCTAAGATAGAAAGAGCTCAAAAATTCTGTGGTCATTTTGCACAATATTCGGCATATAACTATCCCTCCCAAGTCATCTAGAAGTGAGCCTTGGGATACGACAATGGACAATTAGGAGCAGCTTGGATACAAGGCCTATGTAGGCTAGATTGATGCAATTTATCCACACTTGGATAATATGACGCATGCGTCGGTTGTGAAACGTCCACTCCGGCCAAAGTGAGGGGAGACATACGGCGATGGAGGATGAGACTATAAACGACCTCCAGTTAGGAATCAATCAGATAGCGCGCGAGCGTGCTCTTCGAGTGCTCGATTATCTGGGAGATCTCTATACCGTAAAGTTCCCAGCCGTATACGCCATCGATGACTACCGAGAGATTCAACTTCCGAAAAGTCGCTTTGAGTCAGCCCAGAGTGTTGAGGTTGGTGATGTAGATGGCTCTTGGCTTCGTATTTCACGCCCAGAATTTCCCATAGCTCCAAAACCACTGTCATCGCTCTGCGGATGGATCGTAGGCACGATCACTAGCGATTGGCGCCCTTCCGTGATCCATCCTGACGAGACCCTGCGTCGCCTCATACAACTGCTCGAGACTCCCCATAACCGGGCGGGTAAACCCGTCGAAATTGCCGATCTCACCGATAGCGAGCTGACAGAATTGGGCTTCGAAAACGAAGATGCCACCACACTCGCTGTTCGCTCACTCGATGCTCAGGCGGAGCTTGTTGAAATGACCCAACGAGCACAGGAGTGGTATTCCTCCAGCGTCGAGCCATGGCAAACGCGCTACAAAGAGGTCGCAGCCACCCGCAACCTCTTCGACACCTTCTTCGACCTACGAGGTCGCCTTGAGCGTGAGGGAGACATCGTCGAACTCGTCTGGGGGTTCGGATGGCTCAAGTGGACGACACGGATAAGCTTCGGAGAAGCAAAAATCAACTATCCGTTGTTGACCACCGAAATCTCCATCTCATGGGATCAGGATTCTAATGTGCTTCTAGTCACGCCTAACAATCCTTTGGAACTCGATCTCCGTTGGATTCACGGCATTGATGTATCCGATAGAGAAAGTCTGCGTGAGGAGGAAAAACATATAGCCACCTACGGACTTGATCCATGGAATGATGACCTTAGGGAGGAGCTCCAACGAGTAGCTCGAGCCATCAACTACGGCGGAGTACTTAAAGTTGATGATCTTCCGTCGCCCCCTGATGATACCGCTGTCATTGATCCCGACCAGTGGATGATCTTCCTGCGACGACGTCAGCCCAACTTTCAGCAGTACGTCGAGGACTTACGAAATCTCTACACCGACCCTGAGGTTAAAGTTCCTCCGGCATTCGCTGCTGTTGTAACCGATGAACCTTCCCTCTTCGACCAGGTCGATCCCTATGCCTACATCAATGCGGAAGATGAGAACGCCTCCCCAGGTCCACTCCCGATCCAGAAAATGTTGCTTCCGCTACCCTCGAACGAAGAACAGGAACTGATTTTACGTTTTGCTATGTCGAAGGCTGGCGTCACTGCTCAAGGCCCTCCGGGTACTGGCAAGAGCCATACTATCGCCAACCTTGTCTGCCACTTCCTTGCACATGGTAAGCGAGTCCTGGTCACGGCTGAGAAGGAGCAGGCTCTCAAAGTATTGCTGGATAAGATCCCCGCCGATATTCGGGATCTTTGTGTCAGCATTATAGGTAATGATGCGCGGTCACGTCTACAACTTCGCGACAGCGTGAGCAGGATTGCTGGTGTTGCCACCGAGACAGTTGATGCTAGCAAGATCAGCCGGCTAGAGGGAGAATTGGAGAGCCTGAGCGAGAAGATTGCTCAGCTGATGAACGAACAGAGGCAAGCGCGCGAGGCAGAGATAACAGCTCCTCCTCTACCTTCCCCACACGGTGGCCCCAGTCCTTGGACCCCGTCGTCGGCAGCACAATGGCTTTCCGAGCGGGCAGACGACTACAGAGGCATTCAGGATTCGCTCGGCATCGATACATGCCCGCCACTCACCGATACGGAGTTCGAGGAGCTTTGTGAGTTGCTCAAACATGTTCCGGAGGAAGACCGAACCGATGCCTTGCAGGCCTTACCTGATTCTGAGTCACTTCCCACAGTAGCCTTACTCCTTCGTCAATGGCAAGAACGCCGCGAGATACAAACTGTCCTCAAATCAATGGGCACCGTGCGTCAAGAGAACTCCAAAGACGTCGAACTCAGTCGTGACCTTCTTGAGGAGTTAGCTCGCGAACTCGATGAGTGGGCTACCTGGTTAACTTATGCACAGGGCAGTTGGCTCCAAAGTGTTATAAGTGATGCTCGGGATGAGTTGCGAAGCCAACCGTGGAGAGACTTCTGTGAACACTTCGACGCTGATACAAAAGAGATAGCCAATGAACTGAGACGTCTCAGCGAGTACGAGATCAGTACACCTGACAGCATCTCTGAATTAAAAGAGGTATTAGAGCAGTCTCTGGCTCGTGTTCAAGATGGCAAACGCGCCGGAAAACGCTTTGACCGTCGCAGCAGCGAAGCTCTAGCTGCCTGTAGGATTGATGGAAGAAACCCTGTCACAGAGAATGACTTCCGGATTCTCCTGAGGTATCTCAAAATCCTAGAACTCCGCCGTCGACTGAGAACTCGATGGACCAACCTTCCCCTTGCCCCCGGAGCCCCTGAGCTAGGTGATTCGACCCCCATCGAACGAGTCCTCTATTCTCCGCGACAGCAAATCGGCGGTGCTCTCAATTGGAAGACAAGTGCGTCACCCGAACTCACCAAACGGGTCATTGGAATAGGCTTGGTCCCCCAGGGTATGTGGAGCCCAGCAACTCTCCGCCGGGCGGTAGCTGACGTCCGTATTCTCAGACAAGAGATTGCTCTTCGCGAACTCGACAGTAAACTCGGTATTCTACGCGACACACTCGAAGCAGGGGTCAAAGCGAATGGGTCGTCGCACGTCTGGCGGGAACTCCTCGGGGCGCTCGATCAAGAGGACGGACAAGCCTGGTCAGCGGCCACTCGAGAAACGGAGAGATTGAGGGTACTCGCGCCCAATGCACAACGCCTTTTCGAGTTGATCAATAGCCTTAGGACAGTAGCTCCGCACTTCGCCAATACACTCCAAACCTCAGAAAAAGTGCTTTCCGTCCCGCTCTCACAAGCCTGGCATTGGCGACAGGTAGAGACATGGTTAGACGAACTCTTATCCTCAGTTGATACCGGGAAACTCCAACTCGAGATCGAGAGGCTGACACTTCAGCGGCGGCGAGTCATCTCGGATCTCGTCACTTCCAAAGCATGGGCCTCGGTCATTGAGTCCATCGATGACCGTCGCAGGAGTGCTCTCAATAATTTCGTCACAGCCAACGCAAAGCTTGGCAAAGGAAAGGGCAAGTATGCCCCAAGATGGGAGCAGGAGATACGCGCCGCACTCGACCGCGCCAAAGATGCGGTTCCAGTGTGGATTATGCCGATCCACAGGGTTATAGCGAGCTTCCGCCCAACGGCCGAACCACCCTTCGATGTCATCATTGTCGATGAGGCAAGTCAGGTAAGTCTCCTCAACCTACCTATTCTTGGCTTAGCGCGCCAAGCAATCGTCGTTGGAGACGAGAGACAGACCAGCCCTGAGAATGTTGGCCTAGACCTCCAAATCACACACCAGATGATAGACCGGCACCTGATCTCCATCGTAGATCGGGCAACCCGCTTCGACGTCAATAACAGTCTCTATGACCTCTCCAGACAGCAATTTCCTAAAGTCGTCCAGCTACGCGAACACTTCCGCTGTCTACCCAGAATCATCGAGTTCTCAAGCGACCAGTGGTATGAAGGGCAGATTATTCCACTCCGAGACCGCCCACCAAAGCCCGGATGGAAGCCTCTTGGTTCCGTCTTTGTCAAAAACGGTGCGCGTCGGCCCAACGACGATGTCAACGTTCAAGAGGCTAAGGCGGTCTGTGCGTTAATCGAATCGATGATCGCCGACGAGGACTACACAGGAATGAATTTTGGTGTTGTTACTTTACTAGGGAAGGGTCAGGCTCGTTACATCCAGGATCAGTTGCTCGATCGACTCGGGCCAGCGGTCATAGACGAACGAAGGATCCGATGTGGGGAACCGGCCGGCTTCCAAGGAGACGAGCGAGATATCATTATATTATCCATGGTCATTGCTCATGATCCAGAGCGTCGCATCGGTGCGATGACCAAGGAAACCGACGAACGTCGCATCAATGTTGCAGCGTCTCGAGCAGCAAATCAGATGTGGATTGTGCATTCTGTCATGCCCAATGACCTTCATCCCGAAGATCCCAGACGGAAGCTCCTCGAGCACTGTCTTTCCGAGGCCGACGAAGAACGGCGAGCGCGCCAGGAAAAGGCTACTGACTCGCAGTTTGAACGCGACGTTCTGCGCATGATCCTGAACGCAGGATACACAGAGGTCACTACACAATACGAGGTGGGCAAGTTTCGGATCGATATCGTTATCGAGGGACCAGAACAGCGTCTCGCTGTCGAATGCGACGGGGATACCTGGCATGGCCCTGACCGATGGGAGTATGACCGGAACCGCCAAAGCGTGCTCGAACGAGCGGGCTGGACATTTGTGAGAATACGAGGCTCTGCCTTTTACCATGATCGCCAACGAGCGCTCGAACCGCTCTGGGACCGACTCGAAGAGTTAGGAATCCCCAAAGGTGACTGGCCTGGAACTACAACCGACCACAAAATCCGTCGCATATGGCCTTTGGATTTCTCCGAATCATCCTCTGAATTCAACGGCACCACCGAAATGGGGAGTCTCATATGATCCATCCGAAATGTGAGTGCACCCAGATTAGATGGGCTGCTCGAACCGTCAGCAACCCGTTGGTTTCTACCGGATGGTTGTTTGGGTAACATCTATGAACCGCCTCTCGTCAGATCACCAGAAACGTGAGTCCAAATCAGTTTCGGGTTTCGGACTAATGCTTTTAGGAAAGCTACGAATTCGCAAGAATGACTACATTGACACCACCTTTCATGACATCTACGACAGGCTTTATCGTGATGTCGCATGGGAGTGGTAAAGTACAATAAATCTATTTGAAATGCAAAATAAGTAGTAAAGTGAAAAACATTATGAAGCTTGATATTTGTTCACAAAAGACTTTGTCTGATGTGGCTGAATTGTCTGTGTCTAGCTCAGAAATACTATGTGAGCGCATCAGGAAGTTATGCCATCTCCAAGTCGCTGCTGAGCATAAAGACTTATACTCTCAACTCGACCTTTCATATAGCCTATAAAGGATAGATAAAAAAGGAACATTTTGATGAGCGAATTACCAACATGAGTCAATTCATGGTCCCGGTTCTGAGGGTTATCTCGGATTGTCAAGTCAGAGAACGTCACGAGCTCTATGACCTTGTAGCCCAAGAGACCCACCTAGGTGAGGAGCAGCGTTTCGAGGTTCTCGATTCGGGTGAGCGTCGGTATGAGAATCGGATCAGCTGGGCTATAAGTTATCTTTTGAAAGCCAACGCTGCGTCGCGGCTATCTCGGGGACATTATGCGATCACTGAATTCGGTCGTAGCCTCTTGGATGCCCATCCCGACAGATTGACTGAAGCGGATCTACGCCTTATCGAAGGTTATATCGACAGACGTAAAAGGCACATCCCAAACGTTCATCCGCTCCCCACAACCGATGAACTTGATCCCCATGAACTTGTAGAACAAGGAATAGCACACATGAACAGCGAGGCCGCCGGTAACCTCCTATCCCGACTGCATACTCAAAACGTTGCTTTTTTCGAGCAGGCCGTTGCCGACCTTGTAGTCGCCATGGGCTACGGTGGCGCTGATGCTCGAGCAACGAGAACGCAACTGTCGAACGACGAAGGCATCTATGGGATAATTGATCAAGATGTTCTCGGGCTCAATCGTGCCTATATTCAAGCCAAGCGTTACCCATTGGATAGCTCAGTACAACGCCCCGAGATTCAGTCCTTCGTCGGAGCACTCCAAGGCCAGCAGACTAACCAGGGTGTCTTCATCACCACGGGCAGATTTACCACTGAAGCCAAAGAATATACCAGGAGTGTGTCGACTCGGGTAGTACTCATTGATGGTCCTCGGCTGGCTGAGTTGATGATCCGTTATCGAGTCGGAGTACAAGTTAAGCGGACTCTTCAAATTGTCGATATAGATGAGGATTTTTTCGAATGAACCCAACTACAAAAGAGTCACAGCGAGCCGAGCTGCACAAGACCATCTGGCGTATCGCCAACGATTTGCGTGGGAGCATCGATGGTTGGGACTTCAAGACCTATGTACTGGGTATCCTCTTCTATCGATTCATTTCTGAAAACCTAACCGCCTATATAAACGCCGGTGAGCACAAGGCTGGACAAGCTGATTTTGACTATGCCAAGTTGAGTGACTCCCAGGCAGAGCTTGGACGAAAGGAGACGGTGGCCGAAAAAGGTTTTTATATGCTTCCAAGCGAGCTCTTTGCCAACGTCCGCCAGCATGCTGCTCATGATGAGAATCTAAATGAAACCCTTGAAAAGGTCTTCAAGAACATAGAAGGTTCTGCAGTCGGAGCCGAATCAGAAGACGACCTGAAAGGTCTATTCGACGATCTTGATGTCAACAGTCCGAAGCTTGGACCTACTGTTGCAAAGCGCAACGAGAAGCTGGTAAAGCTCCTAGACGCCATCGGTGATCTCAATCTTGGGAGTTTCTCTGATCATACCATCGATGCCTTCGGTGATGCATATGAGTATTTGATGCAGATGTACGCTTCGAGTGCAGGTAAATCTGGAGGTGAGTATTACACCCCACAGGAGGTTTCCGAGCTCCTTGCTCGAATCACAGTGGTCGGCAAAACATCCGTGAACAAGGTCTATGATCCAGCATGCGGATCCGGCTCCTTGCTACTAAAGTTTGCCAAGGTACTTGGTAAAGATAACGTCCGCTTGGGCTTCTTTGGCCAGGAGATCAACCTAACGACCTATAACCTTGCCCGCATCAACATGTTCTTACACGACGTGAACTACGAGAAGTTCGATCTTGCCCATGGCGATACGCTTATTGACCCGGTTCACTGGGACGAGGAGCCGTTCGAGGCCATCGTCTCCAATCCGCCGTATTCGACAAGATGGGAAGGTGATGCCAACCCGTTACTCATCAACGATCCTCGCTACTCACCGGCAGGTGTGCTTGCACCAAAGTCAAAAGCTGATCTAGCCTTCACTATGCACATGCTCCACTGGTTGGCCGTAAACGGCACGGCTGCCATTGTCGAGTTTCCAGGAGTGCTCTATCGTGGAGGTGCGGAACAGAAGATCCGCAGGTACCTTATCGACAACAATTATGTCGACACAGTCATCCAGCTTCCACCTGATCTCTTCTTCGGCACCACGATCGCAACTTGTATTCTCGTTCTCAAAAAATCCAAGAATGATAATTCGGTTCTGTTTATAGACGCTTCCGCTGAGTTTGTCCGTTCCGGCAACAAAAACAAGCTCACTGAAGATAACCAGCAGAAGATCCTTGATGCTTTCACCGCACGCATATCCGAAGACTACTTTACCAAGCTTGTGTCTTACGAAGAGATTAAGGCCAATGACTACAACATCGCAGTTTCCTCATATGTCGAACGAGAGGACACTAACGAGGCTGTCGACATCACGACGCTAAATGCCGAAATAGCTGTCATTGTTCATCATCAACAGGAACTCCGGGATCAGATTGACGCAATAGTTGCTGACCTAGAGGGTGCTTCATGAGTCGTATTAATGACCTTATAAAGCGGTTTTGTCCGAATGGTGTGGAAAACAAGAACCTCGGTGACGTCGGAGAGTTCATTAGGGGTAACGGGCTCCAGAAATCTGACCTCATAGACGTAGGGACGCCGGCCATCCACTACGGCCAAATCCATACCTATTACGGAACATGGACTGAGTCCACGAAGTCGTTTACCAATACTGAACTGGCTACGAGGCTACGCTATGCTCAGCCAGGCGATCTCGTGATCGCTACTACGAGTGAGGACGACAAGGGGGTAGCCAAAGCCACTGCATGGCTGGGAAATGGGAAAGTCGCTGTGAGTGGGGATGCCTACATTTACCGCCACGCGCTCAACCCAAAGTATGTCGCGTACTTCTTCCAATCGGAGCCGTTTCAGAGCCAGAAGACGCATGGGATCACCGGGACGAAGGTACGCCGCATCTCCGGGAACAGTCTTGGAAAAATCAAGATCCCCGTCCCACCCATCGAAATTCAACAAGAGATCGTACGCATCCTAGATACGTTTACGGAGCTGGAAGCGGAGCTGGAAGCGGAGCTGGAAGCCCGTCGTCGTCAGTATACCTACTACCGAGATTCGCTGTTGAGCTTCCCTGAAACGGGGGTGGGTACGGAGATGCAGACTATAACAAATATGAATGCTCCAAATAACTCTCAGCATATTATCCACGATGGAAATGTGATCTTCGGCCTTATAAAAAAGTTCTGTCCGAATGGCGTCGAGTTCCACTCGCTGGCCGATATTTTCGAGATGCGAAATGGCTATACACCGTCAAAGGTAGATGCATCGAACTGGATTAACGGAACAATTCCATGGTTCCGTATGGAAGATATACGGGAAAATGGTCGAATACTAAACGATGCTATCCAACATATTCCTGCATCCGCAGTGAAAGGCGGCAAGCTGTTTCCAGCAAACTCGATTATCCTCTCCACCTCTGCAACGATTGGTGAACATGCGTTGATTACTATCCCATTCATGTCAAACCAGAGGTTTACAGCACTATGGCCTAAACCATACTTTCTTCGGCTCTTTGATATGAAGTTTGTTTTTTATTATTGCTTTGTGCTCGGCGAATGGTGCCGGAGTAACATCACTACCTCCAGTTTTGCTGCAGTCGACATGTCTGCATTTAGACACTTCAAGTTTCCCGTCCCACCCATCGAAATCCAACAAAAGATTGTAGACATCCTCGACAGCTTCGACGCACTTGTGAACGACCTATCGGTCGGCCTCCCTGCCGAGCTAAACGCTCGTCGTAAGCAGTATGAGTACTACCGAGACAAACTGTTGACCTTCGATGAGGCGGTGGCATGAACGAAGCCAAGGCAAGCCGCTACGAGCCGATTGCCGTCAGTTCCGAAAGTACTGTAGTTGCCGAGTTCATCTCGAATACAGCAACTGACACTTCTTACCAATCCGAGGCAGACCTGGAACGAGAATTCATCAGGCTTCTACAATCACAAGCATATGAGTATATTCCCATTACAAATGAAACAGATCTCATTGCTAACCTCCGTACCCAGATCGAGATTCTGAACTCAATCAGCTTTTCTGATTCCGAATGGGAGAAATTCTTCAGCAACAACATCTCTGGAGTAAAAGACGGTATTATCGAAAAGACCAAACGTATCCAAGAAGACCACATCCAGGTTCTAAAGCGAGATGATAATTCAACAAAGAACGTCATGCTCATCGACAAGACGAGTATCCATAACAACCGACTACAGGTCATAAATCAGTACGAGATTAGAAAGAACGATGGTGGGGCTGCTCGTTCAAATCGTTATGACGTAACGATTCTCGTCAACGGACTGCCACTCGTACATGTCGAACTAAAACGCCGGGGCGTTGACATTCGTGAGGCATTCAACCAAATCAGCCGCTATCAGCGAGAGAGCTTTTGGGCTGACTCCGGACTCTTTGAGTATGTACAGCTCTTTGTCATCAGCAATGGCACGCTGACGAAGTACTACTCCAACACCACACGACGCCAACATCTGGACGAGAGCGCTGGATCAAAGAAGGTTCGCAAGACTTCAAACTCCTTTGAGTTTACCTCGTGGTGGGCAGACGCCACCAACAAACCGATACAGGATCTTTCCGACTTCACAAGGACATTTTTTGCAAAGCACACACTACTGAATATCCTGACCCGTTATTGCGTACTAACAGCCGACCAACTTTTGTTGGTTATGCGTCCTTATCAGATTGTCGCCACTGAACGTATTCTGCAAAAGATTGAGATCTCCACGAACTACAGAGAACTCGGCAAGATTACAGCAGGCGGCTACGTCTGGCACACCACTGGGTCAGGTAAGACGCTGACAAGCTTTAAAGCCGCCCAGCTTGCTTCCAAACTCAGCGACGTAGACAAAGTGCTCTTTGTCGTAGACCGCAAGGATCTCGATTATCAGACCATGCAAGAATATGACCGCTTCGAGAAGGGCTCTGCCAACTCAAACACTTCGACAGCCGTCCTCAAGGGACAGTTGGAAGATCCACGCGCCAAGATCATCATTACAACCATCCAGAAGCTCTCGACGTTCATCAACACCAACAAGGGGCACGCCATCTACGGCGGACACGTCGTACTAATCTTTGATGAGTGCCACCGTTCACAGTTCGGTGACATGCACAAGTCAATCACTCGTGCCTTCAAGCGCTACAACCTGTTCGGCTTCACCGGCACCCCGATCTTTACTGTTAATGCTGGCAGCGGTGGGAATCCCATACTGAAAACCACTGAACAGGCATTTGGTGACAAGCTTCACACCTACACAATCGTCGACGCCATCAATGATAAAAACGTCTTGCCATTTCGCATCGACTACGTGAACACCATCAAGATATCTGAAGGCCTGATCGATAAGCAAGTCTCAGCTATTGACACCGAGCGTGCACTTCTTGCCCAGGACCGGCTCCGCCAGATCGTCGCCTACACACTGGAGCACTTCGACCAAAAGACCAAGAGGGCCGAGCACTACACATTGGGTAGGGAACGTGTCCATGGGTTCAATGCGCTATTTGCAACAGCTTCGATCGATGCTGCCAAACGCTATTACAATGAGTTCAAAATCCAGCAAAAAGACTTACCGCCAGACCGCAAGCTTAAGATTGGCATTATTTACTCCTATGCTCCCAATGAAGACATAGGTGATGACTATCTTGATGAAGAAAGTTTTGAGACCAACGCTCTTGAACAGTCATCACGTGACTTCCTCGACGATGCCATCAAGGACTACAACGCTTACTTTGATAGTAGTTTCGACACCTCTTCGGAGAAGTTTCAGAACTATTATAAAGATTTATCGCTACGACTGAAAACTCGCCAGATCGACCTGGTCATCGTCGTGAATATGTTCCTTACCGGTTTCGATGCGACGACATTGAATACGCTATTTGCTGATAAGCGCCTTGTCAATCACGGACTGTTGCAGGCTTATTCTCGTACCAACCGAATCTTAAACTCAGTTAAAACCTACGGCAATATCGTCTCTTTTCGCAACTTAGAGGAAGAGACCAATGATGCTATAGCCTTGTTTGGAAATAAAGATGCCCGTGACATCGTACTTCTTAAGCCCTATGGAGACTACTACGCAGAATATGACGAGCGTGTCCAGGAGCTACTTGAGAAGTACCCACTGGGTGTACGGATAGTCGGTGAAGCCAAGCAGAAGGACTTCATTGCACTTTTCGGTGCAATACTGCGCCTGCAAAACATACTGACTGCGTTTGATGAGTTTGATGGTAACGAGATCCTGACCGATCGGCAAAGCCAAGACTACCGCAGCGTGTATCTTGATCTCTATGCAGAATTCCGGCGTGTCAGTGACGCTGAAAAGGAACCTATTAACGACGACATCGTCTTTGAGATTGAGCTCATAAAACAGATAGAAATCAACGTCGACTACATCCTTATGCTCGTCCAAAAGTGGACTGAAGCCCGAGACAGAGGGGAAGACAAAGAAGGAGAAACTATTTCGAAGATCCGGAGCGGAATCGATTCCAGCCCCTCGTTACGCAACAAGAAGGACCTCATTATGGACTTCGTTGATTCAGTTACAGCCAGCGGCAAGATCGATGAAGAGTGGCGTGCATTTGTAGACTCTCGCCGGACCGCTGAACTTGATGACATTATCGGCCAAGAAGGATTAAATCCAGAGGAGACCAAGAAGTTTATCGAACGAGCCTTTCGTGATGGCAACATCCCTGCAACAGGAACTGCCATCACCAAGATTTTGCCTCCTGTTTCTAGGTTCGCAGCAGATGGCGGACACGGAGAGAAGAAGCAACAGGTGTTAAGCCGCCTCGGTGCGTTTTTCGAGCGGTTCTTCGGGCTAGGCATCGGGGACTCCGAAGTTGAGATCATCGAAAAGGACTCGATTTCGTAATGCAGAAGGAGGCGCAGCTACTCAAGGAGAAAGCACTCGCGTCGCTCTTGCTCGCCATCGACCACTTCAACCGGGTTAGTGATCTCGGGCGTTGTGAAGCAGTGCTTATCTTTCTCGATCACTCTTTTGAAATGCTATTAAAGGCCGGTATCCTCAAGAGTGGTGGGCGCATTCGTGAGCCACAGGGAAAAGAGACGATTGGCTTTGATAGATGCGTGCGTAAGGCTCTTTCAGAGATGTTTTTTCTAACTGAAGAACAGGCGTTAGCGCTCCAAGCGATCAACGGTTTGCGCGACGCTGCACAGCACTACCTGCTTGGATTGTCCGAGAGCCAGCTTTACTTCCATGCGCAGTCCGCACTCACGTTGTTCCGCGATCTATTGAGAGATGTGTTCGGGGAAGACCTCACGCAGGTTCTCCCTAGCCGTGTCCTACCGGCTTCAACGGTGGTGTTGACCGACCCACTTTCGATGTTCTCATCTGAGGCTGATGAGGTCCAGAAGCTGCTAGCGCCCGGAAAACGGAAACGCTCTGAGGCGGAAGCAAAGCTTCGCGGCATCGCGATTGTCGACGGCGTACTTCAGGGAACCTTTAATCAGCCCAGCGAGTCCGAGTTGAGGCGAATCGGACAGCGCCTCGTCAAAGGTGAAGCATTCGTGGACGTATTCCCCGGCATTGGATCGATCAACTTCACAACCGAGGGTGAAGGTCCGCATGTGAGCCTTCGGATCTCGAAAAAGGAGGGCGTTCCCGTCATCATCGTATCCGAGGGAACACCTGGTGCGGGTGCATTAGCTATCAAGCGGGTCGACGAACTCGGATTCTATAATCTCAGCCACACGGACCTAGTGGGGAAGATCAGCTTGACTGCTCCAAAGACGACCGCTGCGGTGGCGCTATTGGAGCTCAAGAAGGACCCGGATTGCTTCAAGGAGTTCGTCATCGGTCGTACGCATCATGCTCGTTATTCACAGAATGCCATCAAGAAGATTCAGGCCCTCATAGACAAGAAAGGCGCCGACCAGATATGGGCTGAGTATCGAGCGCTAATCGCCGATAAAAAACGTCGGGCCGAGTAATGGCATGTGTGGATAAATGGGGCGAGCTTGTCACCTCGGTCGAGCATGATTATCGCGGATCGGAATACCTTGAGTCTTGATTCATGAACGGATGGTGGATGCCAACTAATCTACCTGTTCAGCGACAACAGTCAGCGGCAAACAGATCTCGTATAGTCCCCATCTCATTGATCTCTTCATTGGCGAGTTTTCTTACTATTTGTTCCGGTGTACGTTTTATGTTTTTCATTTCATCTCCAATTTTATACTATTTGGAGGGAAATCCGAGATTATATGTGGTTTAGATCAAGGGGGTTATGCCACGAGACTGAACTCGGTAGAGCTCGGAGGATCCAAAATGACAGAAGCATCTTTTGCCAGGTTGTCTCGTTCATACAGGCTGAACATGATCCCGCCTTCGAGCTCAAAAAAGACAACACTGCCGTCAGCTCCGGTCACTTCATCGTGGAACTCAGCACCAACGATACCTTGGGTAGGAAATCCCAGTCCGTCCCGGTAGAAGCTGAGCGAACGGTCGAGATTGTCTCCACCAAGGTTGATAAGAATGAGACGTGGATACATACTTCGATTGTATTACTGGTTACGCAACTGCGAGGGTTCGTTTAGGAAATATTATAAATATTATATATAAGGTGTTATCCCCGACAGATCAGCCATGAACTGCAGAGAAAAAGGAAGCGACAGAGTTTCCCCAAACTTATTTTGCCCTTTCCATAACGCTTCTTATGGTTTCTCATCGACTTTTTGTTTCTTGTCTATGTTTATCGATTTAGATAGTCGTTTTGGAATATGTCTTTTCCACAATACTCTTTATTTTATACATCTTATGAGAATACAGGTTCTGATGGTCAACATAATTTTTTGGGATAACATTTATTTTTCCATAAAATGATGAATTTTAAATAAAAATACCCAATAATAAATATAAAAATTATTTATGAGATAATAGTTATATTATTAACAACTATTATGTAAATAGTCCTGCATTTTGAAGTTGAAATAACCATTGGAAAAAAGGAAGCGGGAATATCTGGTCCTGCTTATCGGGATGGAAAGTCTTTGTGATATGGACTTTGAGTCTTTCCATGGTGACACTTTGTTCTTTATTCTCTAGCCTCTTGACATCACGGCTCATAACCACTATTTGAGTACAAGATTACCTTTGGCAAGCTTAGATGAAATAGTTTGAAAACTATTTCTATTTCCTAACCCGGATAAAAGATGATGTGTTGGCCTATGTTACCAAGCAGCTTCTCCCCGTATACTCAGGTCTCCCAATTAAAAAAATTGACGGTTTTGTTCCCAGCGCTTTCCTCGTACACGTAGATCGCCCCAATTAAATTTGGCGTACTATAATAGTGTTGTAATGTTATATCCTTGCTATATCCTTATTCTCGTACACATGGGTCATCCTGACCCATTACGAACCAATGGGGAGGGTAAATGTCGACAATAGCGATCTGCTTATCCCAAGCCGCGTGTTTCTACCATGACGAGATTGGAGAAAGTCACACGAACCTCGCACTCAAAATCGGTTTTGTGGTCAAAAGCACAGGCTTTTGAAAGGAGAGAAATGGATAGACGATATTTTGATTTACCCTGGGATGTGAAGGCGATGTTTAAGATCTTCAAATATCATCCCTATACCCTTACGGGAACGCTGATCAAAGGATTCATTATCTTTTGCTGCCTCCCGTTTTATGCTTTAGTCGGCCTCCGCATTCTTATGAATGTGATTGTTGTGGAGCACGAGAAAGCCAACGAACGACGCAAAGCACGCCGTGAAGGCAGGAAATGATAATAGGTGTTGCTTCTCCCTACACGCAGGTAATCCTATCATTTTTCAATGGTGCACTTGATACTCTCCCCTTCTCCCCGTACACGCGGGTGACCCGTGACAGTGACGAAACAGATCGTTTCCCCCGGTCCTCTTCATTTCATGCATCCTATGAACAGTACAGATTCTGATATTTAGCATCATTTCTCGAGAGAACATTTATTTTTCCAGAAAATGATGAATTTTAGATAACGATATCCAATGATAAATATAAAAGTTATTTATGAGAGCAAGTGTTCTTTTATAGATATTTAATTATCTAAATAGTCCTGCAATTTTAGAATTGAAATGATCACTAGAGAAAATGCAGACAGACATGTCAGAAATGGCCGCCTATAGTACTTGCATCAACGGCAGTTTTTATGCTTATATTGGACCTTACTGTCGTAAATGTAGCGCTGCCCCAGATACGCTTTGGTCTGCATACTCATTTCTCTGATCTTGAATGGGTCATAGACGCATCTGCGGTTGCACTGGCTGCCTTTTTGCTGCTCCGTGGATCATTGACGAAGAAAACGGGACTAAAACAAGTTTCCTTGCTACCTTGGCTTGGTTCACCTTGGCATCCCTGGCATGCGAAATGGCCACTGCCCCGATAGATAAAATAGCAGCAAGAGCCGCACAAGACATAGGTACGGTGACATTATTTGCGGTCGACCCGGCTCTGTTGAGACATGGGTTCCATGGTAAAGATCGGGCAATGGCTTTTGGCGTTGTTGGCGGGACGAGAGGCCCGGCATCGCTCTTGGGCTTTTGACAGGTGGTTTCCTGGCAAATTCTTTCAGTTGACGCCGGTTATTCTTTGTCAATCTCCCCATGGGCATCGTTACGTTGATACTTGGTATTTGCTTTTTGGCAAATTCACGGCTTTATATATCTCCTTCTTCCTATACAAACAGGCTTTCCTCATTGGAGAAAAATGCTCAAAAACCAGATTTACCGGGGTTATGTTTTTTACTTTAAAAAGTCCTTTACTTGTAATAGCCCTGGTGCAGGGCTATGCTTGCGTGATTCGGGGAGGTAAGTACTCAGTGTCAATTTTGACGACTTCTCCCACTTCATAATGAGGCCTTTGTCAATTCCTCAGCATGGAAAAAGATAGAACTATTTTTTGTTTTCATCATGCAAGCCGGACAGTCAAGTTCACTTTCTTTGCCGGCCGATCATCTCTTCGAGATGACACAGGTAGTTTTGATGCAACAATCAGGTCGCGGTTACCTGTCAACGAAGCTACCCCAACCATATAGACGAAGCTAGCAAAGATACCTTGAGATTGATTGACTATATGCAGATATCGCCAAAACCGTATATATTGTTTGACCACTCCATGGGTGGGCTGGCGGCACATCGAGTAGCTGAACTTTTTTGTGACAAAGGACAGCCTCCTTTCAGGGTGATTATCAGTGCCGCGTCGCCTCCGGATAGTATCTATTTTCAATCATTGTTGAGCATAGATACTGATGACAGTGCAGTTTTATTAGAACTGATGCGTGCTTTTCCCTGTCCCCGACTGCTTGATCAAAGAAAAGGTCTTATTTGATCTGTATTGGAAAGGTTTCGTCTTGATATCAAAGTTTGCCAAAGCGCCGTCAGATCCATACGGCCGCTCCCATTTCATGCAATAGCCAGATGTGTGATATGCATTCACCTCCAGATGCGATGGCTGGTCCAGAAGAGCAGAGGAAGTATTTACACTCAGTGAGTATTTTAGCGGTCATTTTGATATTTTGCATAAGCCATTGATGATAATGAATGTAATTAAAAAATGGCTTGCCTCGGTCTTGGGGTAAGACGGAATTATAAATATATATTAGGTACAGAATATTTTTACAAAGGTTTATTCTAATAAAATTTATTTACAAAAAAGGAGATTACTACAATGATCAAGCGATATTTAGGCTCAGTTTTATTATTAGTTCCATTGGGTATTTGTATTTTATTGAAAGATGAGAAAAGCTGGCCCTATTGGGTCGGTATTGTGGCTCCCGATATATCACTTATTCTTGGTTACAGCCACAATTTAGAAAAACGGTCTTATCCGCAAGAAAGCCGTTCCGGTTTATAATGGCACCCATTTCCCTCTTATCCCTCTTATAATATTTCTGTTTTCACTGGGGAATTCAAAAGTCGGAATGGGAATATCATTTGGATGGCTGCCGCACATAGGACTCGATTGGATATTTGGTTTTGGAAAACGCAACAGCGAAGGATACCTCGTAGATTGAGTATCACAGACACTTTTAACCAAGACATGCCAAACAAATTTTCAGATGGCTGCATTCTCTATTACCAGAATCGACAATTGTTGAAATCAAGCAGATAGCTATCGCGGCCTCTATGGATGTGTTTTGGCAATTGCCGATTGATGTTGATAAATGACCTGATTGGAATCAGCCATACAAAGTATCAAGATGGATGATCTCCCCATTCCGGCGCTGTCATAAAATGACAAGTTGGCAATGTGAGAATAAACTCTGTTTTGAGATCTATTATTGCTCCCAAAGAGCTTAGCTGGTCAGGAACATCTTTGGGCATCAAGGCTATTCGTATCTATAGATTCATAAGTGTTGATCATCACAGTATTGTTGAATCGCAAGTATATTGGAGTTAGATCTTACCCAAACTTTTCAAAAAATATAGGCAGATGAAATTAGAAGCGTCGGCGGCATCCCGACTTGATGCCTTACGCACTGCATCAAAAATAAATTCCAAGTAGTCCTGATAGATTATAGTTTGATTTCTGCCATAGACACGATAGATATTTTCTCAATTTCATCAGGTTATGCTACACAATAAAGCCGGAAGATGAAATTATTATTTCATTAAATTAGATACACCATTACGTCATAATGTCGAGAATAAACATAGGTGATTTGCTGTCCGTAGTCATATGAGCGACGGATAGATACAGAGTGAATTGCTTTTGGGAAATTTGACTTTGGCCTTGTTCTGAAAGAAAGATGTCACCAAGGCAGGCTTTAGCTATCCCGGCTCTCTGTCATGAGGACCTTGCACTTAGCCTTATACGGATTTTTGGCAACAAGCTCAATTCTTAGCTTGGACGGTGCTCCGGTTTCCGTCATACCTTCGAGCAGACCAAGGTGAAGCTGGCATACTGTGGTCGGGTCTATGGAGGCCACATCGGCATAAGGGCATCTTTCAAGGATAAAACCTTGATCGTTATCCGGTACCGGTTCAAAACCGTCTCTGCTGAGACGCTTACCGACAAAATTTCTAATTGCCTCGAAGTCCTCAGCTTTAGATATCGCCATGGCCCTGCCCGCCTGTTGTCCTATATCTCTGGGAGAAGTTTTTGTTTTGACCACTTCTGCCAAAAGAATGGCCAGCATATGATAAGGGCCGTCTGTCTCCAATAAGCTATATGCATGGTCACTGAGCTGATATTGCAATCTCGGACGCCCTCGAGCGGAGCGGCTCTCAATATTTTCTGTGACCAGCCCTGCTTCTTTTAAAATAGCCAAATGCTGTCTGATCGCATTGTGGTTCAGTTTAAGTAAAGAGGTCAATTCTTCCACATATGTATCTTGCTCGGCATCTGCTATGTGTCTGAAAATTTTATACCTGGTTGGATCACCCAGTGCTTTTGCCTGCTGGGAGGTTATGGAATTTTCCAAAGTGCGGTTATTTAATTTCGATAACTCTATCATAGCCATTTTTCTAGTATATACTAGAAAATAAGCTAAAGTATCACAACTCGATTAAAGGAGTTTATTAATATGATTGCCACGAAAGAAGAAGCCCGAGATGCAATGGTGAACCATCACCGAATTTTGACGGAAGAAGTCGCTTCCAGAGCAGAAACAATCTTATCCGAACCGGAAGATAAGCAAAGTCATACTTCCAAGGTATCGAATTTCATCGAATATATGGACAGGGAAGTCCTTACCCACGCTCGTGCCGAAGAAGGCTCTGTCTATATTGCAGCCAGAGAAATAGGACTTGCAAATCTCGTAGAGGAAATGGAAAAAGAGCACACGATACTTACCGGTAAACTTTCTGATCTGCAAAATAGCGCTTCGGTAACGGACATCAACGACCAAGTTTCCCAAATCTCATCTTTATTTGCAGAACATGTAGGAAAAGAAAATGAACTGATCCTTCCCCGGTTGCTGTCGTCAAATACAGTCGATATAAGGTTTGTATTGGGAGAGATGCACCAGTTGTTTGAAGCCGGGAAAAGTACCCTGGAGGAAAAACAAACGGATCAAGACTTGGTTGAAAAGATATTTTCTCTTCTCCTTGAGTCAGGTAAACAACTCTCAAAAGCCGGACTAAGCGAACAAGGAGGCCGTTTGGTGGCACTGGCGTGGGCCGAGACAGAATACGAGAGACCGGAGTTAGCCACTAAAGCCACCAGAGTATTGCACAACATTCTTTTATCGCAGAACTCGGAACGGGTAAGTTTGACCAAAGCCCCGAACCTCAATGCAGACTTTGAACTGGATGTCCGTACACTTGCCCCGGCCCAGAGACACTCACAGATTTTTTCTGCCTACAGGGACCTTCCTGACGGAAAAGGATTTTTACTCATCAACGACCATGACCCCAAACCTCTGCAGTATCAATTTGAAGCAGAATACAGCGGCAGTTTTACATGGGATTATCTTGAAGCAGGCCCCAAAGTATGGAGAGTGAGAATAGGGCGTCCTTAGAAAGTACCGCTTCTCCCCTTCGGCAAAGATCAACCGAGATATTTTTTTCAAAATGTCGAGGTTGATCTTTTACTGTAGCAAAACATCTGGTCAAATGAATCTGTAAGCTATAGCAGTTATGCCCACTCGCTATGACTCCCCCACATTTTGATATGCTTTGCACAAGACTGCAAAGTTATGAGTCTCTCCGGGATAACAAACAACTATCGGTACGAATACTGGCAACGGAGAAATATATCCATATGAAAACAAAGCATCTTGGCCATAGGCATTTTTTTCTCAATCTTGACTGCACAGAGCTTTTTTTTGGAGATCCCTATACTATATCTTGTTCTTTATGGTTATAGGCTTTGAGCAATTGCCGGGTTTTGAAACTAAAGTTGACAGACAACAAAATTCCGGATATGAGAAAAAGCACCCCGCCGATTGCCAAGCCTGCAGGTCTTGAATCAGCAAACCCATAGGCAACGGAGCCGATCCCTATGCTCAGCAAGATATAGGTAGCTCGGGCTATATTATGGTTGTATAAATCCCCGAACATCAACTGGGTACCCGAAATATTTTTCTTTATTCCTTTTTCTCTCAGCATAGACCAGAGGACAAACGGTATAACTTTATGGATATGACCGACAAAGACCTCCAGGATCCAACCGCCCAAAACGACAACAGAAGTTGCGGCAAACATGATGCCAAGCCGGTGATTGCCGGAAATGACGAGTCCCGATAATAAAGCCATGACAGCTCCGGCTACCATAGTGACAGAACCGGTAATGACAAAAAGAAAATAGAGATCGAATTTTCTTTTTTTAAATTTCAGGTGCAATCCAAGTGAGATGAGATGTGCCAGGAGTCCCATAAAAATTACGCATCCTCCCAGCCACGAAAGTACGGAAACAGAAAATAACATCCCGGGTACGAAAAGCAATAACCCGCTTGGCACTAAATAGATTGAGGCGAGGCCCCAAAGTCTTTTTCCGGGGACATGTGCCAGGAGAAACATGGGGTAAAGCCTCTCCGAAACGCTGATATAGGTAAGGCCAAGCCAACCCAAAAGACCGATTGAGGCATGTGCCAACACGACGTGGCCTGTCAAGTCAAACCAGTTTCCCTGTCGGTCAACGACATATACCACCCCAAAACATGCAGTTGCCAAAAAACCGATTAGAGAAAAACGCAACCCGATCACAGAGGCACTTTTGTTGCCGGTCTGCAACGACGGACTGCAATTTACCGTCAATAAGATGATGGCGGCGGCAGCGAAAAAACCGCCTGCTTCAACCAGATGTTCCAGTTTAAAACCTATCCCGAGAGGCAGACACCAGGAACCGATCAGCCAAGTCGCAAATGTGGCCCAACCAAGTTTCACCGACCTCAGCGGCCTGTTTGTTACGACCGGTATGAACTGGTGCATGGCTCCCAAGACTCCCATGGAGAGAGTTGCCAGCATACCAAGATGGGCAGCGGCCACACAGGGGTCACTCGTAGGATCTGCCACTGCATTATTGCGGGCAATTATAAGTGCCGTACCGCAAGCGATGAGGCCGATAAAGCCGGCTTGGAAAAATGCCAACGGGAGTGCGGCGGGAGGTGTGTTGCCGGAGATTTTGATTGGCGGTCTGGGATTGAAACCGGGTTTCAAACTGGGATCATTTGTCAATGTAAATTCCTTTCAACCGTTTCCGGCCCTGTCTCCGTATTTTTTTCAGGTTCGCAGACAATATTGTCATGTGAACTTGACCGGAGGGCTAAGCTTATGTATAATAATTCTAGCAGTAACTAGAATTATTATACATAAGCAACATAGGTGAACGGAGAGCTTTGATGGCAATTTTTGATGCAAGACCTATAATTGCAGCAGGGGAAGAACCTTTCGGGAAAATTATGGAAGCGGTGGCTTCTTTGGGCGACAATGAGGAATTTGTGATTTTAGCCCCGTTCGAACCGGTCCCCTTGGAAGGAGTGCTTTCGTCCCAGGGGTTTAGCTACGAAGCTGTTGCGCTTGGCCAAGACGACTGGCAAGTTACTTTCAGGAGGTCCTAAATGCAGACACGCTCGGATCATGAATTTACACACGACGACCGCATAGATATGGCAAACGACAAAACCCTGCTTTTGACATGGTCGGCGCTGGGACAGGTATATGACCCGGAGTTAGGGATAGATATTGTTTCTCTTGGCCTGATCTATGACGTAAGGAGGTCAGGCAATACGGTTTTTATCGTCATGACTTTAACGACACCGGGATGTCCGGCTTCAGAAAATCTCCCTGATATGGCAGAATCTGCGGTAAAAGGGGTGTTGGATAACGACTTGAGCTTGGACCTTCGGGTGGTTTGGGATCCTCCGTGGAACCCTTCTATGATGAATGACGAAGCTGCTGCGCTGTTGGGTTTTTGAACGATGCCTCAGGCAAAAGCGCCGTTTGCTATTGTAAGGGTTTACGAAGATCGGGGACATTCGCCCAATGAATATAAGATCTTGGCAGATCGTCTATGGCCCAGAGGGATCCGTAAAGACACAATAGAAATGGATGAATGGCCAAAAATATTGGCTCCGAGTTCTGATTTACGGAAATGGTATAGCCATGATATTTCCAAATACAATGAATTTGCACAACTTTACCGCAAAGAATTGGAGCTTCCGGTTGTCAAGGAGAAAATAATGGAACTCATCGAAATATCAAAAACAAAAAGAATAATTTTATTGACGGCTACCAAGGATGTCGCACATTCTGCCGCAAATGTGCTTATGGATTACCTCTGTGAGTTATTAAACCTACAATAGTCTGTAAAACTATATCTGCTTTTTGACTACAACAGATTAATTGCAATTTATCAACTTGAATCTATGCACCGCCGATATATTTTATTGGAGATGAGTAATTTATACAGTGCTTTTGTTGCTCTGATATTAATTGGCTTTGATACAGATCTACCATAATATATTTTATGTAATAAAATCAAATTGATAAAAGAGTATGGCTAAACAGTTCTAATGCAACAAAGATCTTTATCATTCGGGAAGAAATTCGTTTAGAGTGATCGGTGAAATGACAAGCCGCATATCTCAACGATAATAACGGTCACAAAATATTTTCAATATTATCAACTGATTCTTCCAAAACAATACCTTTTCGTTCTTGTCATCAATTATTGCGTTGCTATCGATCACCAAGTAAGTTCAATGGAGTCGCCTCTTTGGGCTTCAACCTTAATGCCAACAACTTTGATGGCCCGCTCGCCCTTGGAATGATTGTCTGCCATATCGTCATGCCGTTCACGTTGACGATATCCGTCAACGTGATACATGATGACTCGCTCGACGGAAAATACTGAGCAAAAGCTTCTCTCGTACACATAGGTTATCCCGGCGATGAATTTGAATATGCCGGGCACACCGTCTCCTTCCCGTACGCACCGGGTATCTTGAGTTGCCATATTTATTGTATGCCTTCGGTGAGTTTTTACATTCGGCAATTTGATGTTATATCTTGCAGGCGGAAATCCGGCAGCCCTTTCACATGGTGGCAATAAATTCCTGCCTTTCCCCTGACAATGGCAGCTGCATCATTTCTTTTAGATCGAGCTATCCGATATGGTATTTTTATAAATTGTAACTGACGATGCTTTCCCGTCGTAGTGACGGCCGCCATTTTTGATTTTGCACTTTATCCGATAACCTCGTATCTTCCTAACAACGTATTTTTTAGCCAAGCAATTTTCTTTGGATAATTCTCTTATTTTCATCGTATTGACTTGACATTCCAGTTAACTGGAATATGTATATTTGATTATAGGAGGAGGAAAAATGGATCTGCCATATACCGGAAACTGCCCAAAATCAGAGGCCGGTTATTGCCATCACAAGCTCAAACAATTGCTGCCACTCCTGATCAGCAGGCTAAAAAACTTCCTTTTTATGGTTTACCCGTGCTTTAGATGGGCAGGAAAGATCCAAGTTTCATATCCCGAAAGACAAACAAGCTTTCCTTACACAACACCTAGGATCGGGAAAACAAATAACTTTGGCCCGAGCTTTTATAAATCAACAGATCAGAAAAAATCACCTACAAAAAGGCAGAGGCCCTATGGTCGTATCCGATAAGACATCGCCGGAGGTGAGTCCGGATCCAAGAAGACATTCAAGCCTTGGCATCCATAGCACGGAAGACCACAAGGGCCCGGGTGCATCCCTATTATTGCTTGCCCTTCCGCTATTTTGTTGCGGCGGTCCTTTGATCTTTGGGTTACTGGCTGCGATCGGTGCAGTGGTCTTTGGCACAGTGATCGGTGTGATCTTGTTGGTAATCGCTGTGGTGGTTGTTGTATATTACCGCCGCCGTGATACTTCCTGCTGTGAGCAGACAAATGTGCCGGTTAAGAAAGTATGGCGTTCGTGAGCAGCGCTTCCGGCATGACCGCAACTCGGGGACAGACACGGCGGGCGCTGATTGAGGTGCTCGGCACACCCTGGCGCATCACCGGGTTCATAGCCGTCTCCGTGATCGTGGCATTCTTTTATACACTGCTTCTCCCCTTCGACTACACCCAACGCTTTGAGTTCGCCAACTGGGACTATCTGAACGCGTCTTTACTTGCTTGGGCGATTATGATCAGCCTTGCCATGGGTTTGGTGCTCAGTATCCAGGTGTACGCGATGCGCAGGATTGTTGTGGCTCGAGCAGCGAACGGAGCTGTGGGTGGCGTGGCTTTTGTCGTCAGCTTGCTCCCGAGCTTTCTGTGTTGCACACCGATCGTTCCTTCGGTACTGGCCTTTGTCGGGGTTTCGGGAGTGGGTCTTTACACGACCACGGGTACCTTGCAACACTTCTTCGCTGTCCACCAGACAGAGTTTCTCGCGACAAGCCTGGTACTGCTGGCCATAATGTGCTGGTGGGGGTTACACAGAGTTGCAAAATCTTCGTGCCTTTCAGATGACGGGTGTGATACTGAGATACCGACAAATAAGGCAGGCGAACCTGAAATTGAAAAAATATTGCAGTGACAACAAGATGACTGCGGAGGCCGGATCTGCGGCCTCAGAGACACAGTCAAAAGATGACGGAATATTAACACAAAAAGGAGCATTACTATGAGCAAACCAGCGGCGCAGCAAAAACCGCCCGTCTCCGGAGGCCGCCGGGCACAAACGCGGCGGAGACATCGCAAATATCTTTTCTTCGGGGGATCTTTGGCGGTAATCCTAGCCTTAATCGGTGCTCTCATCGGGTTGCATGTTAGCGCACAGACCGCAAAAGCAGGCTCTTCGGCACCCTACATCACCGTGGGTAAGTTGGCTCCGAACGACAGATTCAACACGCTTGCCGGCAAGACCGAGACTATCGCTGCCTTGCGGGGAAAGCCGACGCTGATCTGGTTCGTCACGACGTGGTGCTCGTCATGTCAGGCCGGGACCCAGGCAATGGCCCAGAACATAAAAACACTGGCCTCCTATGGGGTACGAGTCATAGAGGTTGAGAACTATAACGACCTCGGCCAATCCGGTCCGGCGATGCCAACGTTTGCCAAGGATCTTGCCCAAAGTGAGTTCTCGAACCCGGACTGGATATTCGGTAATGCGTCATCCTCGTTAACCTATACCTACAACCCGAAGGCCTATCTGGATATCTACTACCTGATCAATGCCAAAGGGAAGATCACCTATGTGAACAGCTCGCCGGGATCCACCATGCCTCAGCTGCTCAGCGCCGCAAAGAAACTCGCATGAAACCCCGGCATCGGAAGCACTTTCTCGTAGGTTGCAGCTACAGCCTACGGTGACCGGAGCAGGTACGTTCGACAAAGTGAGGATCCCGTTTACGGACCCTCACCCTGGAGATCACTTTAGAGCCACCGCAAGAAAGCCAAAGTCGATTTTTGTACTGCGATAAAAATATACAGTAATTGCGAACTAAAACCAAAAGGAAAGAATTCTAAACCATGCCCGAATCACAACGGGCACTCATAAAGAGAGCGGTGACAAGCAATGAGGCAATATGATTTAGCTATTATCGGCGG